>OBEQ013053428.1_pt1 | contig 16101 bp, 7 predicted proteins | sample 1670901 | NCBI WGS metagenome assembly OBEQ01 (sample SAMEA104232315, study PRJEB22302) | groundwater metagenome | biome: forest; feature: aquifer; material: groundwater | place: USA | collected 2011-08-07 | depth 5.4 m
AAAAACCAACCCACCGTGCTGGCAAGAATCAATGTCAACGGAATCAGCCACGACAACCAACCCCGCAGTTGGGCCAATGATTCCTCGACACTGTCGAGCGAAGAAGCCGATTGCACGATGTAAAGCACCTGCTTATCTTCGATCACCGGGCGCGTGATCAGGCGATAATCGTGCCCGGACTGATTCCATGTTGAATACAAAGTGTTTCCTTCCAAAGCTTTTTTGATGGTTTCGGATTCCAAAGGAAAATTCATCGAAGAGAAACTGATCGAAGTAGCCAAAACTGCGCCATCGGGGCCGATAAGACGAAGCATGTGTTCTTCCAATCCGTTTGTTTTATTGGCCCAGCGGACAATCAGTGAAGGAAACTTTCCTTTCTTGATGTCCTGTTCAAACAAAAGAGGAGAATCCGAGGCTTGCTTCGCATTTTTGAGGGATGGAGTTTTCCGGGATTCATGCTCAGCTTGCGAAAAAGCAAACAGCGTATCCGAAATCGCGTCGGTCTGAGACAACAAAAGCTCATTCACTTCTCTTTCGAGGTTCGAAGCCGTTTTCGAATAAAGAACCCAACTGAATAAGCACAAAATAATGGTGAGAATGCCAACATACCAAAGGGTCAAAAGAAAACGGATGGAACGAGTCATGTCTTCAGAATGTACCCACTACCTCGTACTGTGTGTAAGAGTTTCACACTAAATCCATCATCGATTTTCCGGCGGACACGCGCAATCAAAACGTCAATCACGTTGGAAAATGTGTCAAAATCATGCTCCCAGACGTTTTCGGCCAAAGCCGAACGCGTCACCACTTCGTTGGGGTGGCGCAAAAAATATTCGAGCAGCAAATATTCGCGAGCCGTGAATAAAATTTCCTTTCCCGCACGCGTGACGCTACGTTTTTTCGTATTGATTTCTATGTCGGCTGCGCGAAGCACGGTTTCTGACAAATCACCGCGCCTGCGCAACAAGGCGCGGATGCGAGCGAGAAATTCTTCGAAAGAAAAAGGTTTGACCAGATAATCATCGGCGCCAGCGTCCAAGCCTTTAGCTTTGTCGGAAGGCTTGTCCTTCGCAGTCAGAATTAGGATAGGGATGCCGACACGTTCTGCGCGCAGAGTCGTCAGAACTTCAAGACCGCTTTTTTTAGGCAGCAAAAGATCTAGCACCAGCAAATCATACGCATGCACTTGCGCGAGATAAAGTCCTTGCTCGCCGTCAGTGGCCAAATCCACCGTGTAATTTTCCTCACGCAAACCGCGCCGGATAAAACTCGCCATCCGCGCGTCGTCTTCGACAAGTAAAATTTTCATTTACAAAATATCTTTGAGCTTCTCGGCAGGACGCGCGAGAATCGCTTGAGCTCCCTTTTCCACAATCGGACGCTGGATCAAATCCGGATATTTCACCAGGAGGTCCACGATTTCATCCTCGGACAATTTTTTATCGGCAAGCTTGAGAGATTTATAAATCTCCTCTTTTTTACGCAAAAGCTCCGAAGCCGGTATTTTCATTTTTTTGAGAAGCTCTTTCAATTTCGCTTTCGAAATGGGCTCGACATAATAATTCACCGTGTCGAAATCGATGCCGCTTTCTTTCAAAGCGGCGTAGACTTGCCGGCAAGTAGTGCACGTGGGTTTTTGGTAAACGGTGATCTTGGTCATGGTGGAAAATATATTAACATGGATGGCCGGGTCCACCAAAAAGTACAAATTTTTAGAGTTTTAAAAATATGAGCGAAATAAACTTTATTAGGCGGTCTTACCGGCAGAAGGCACTTTAAACTTTAAGCCGAATTTTTTTATAAGACTTGAAGCCTCAGTACGTATTTTCCGAAGGCGTTCTTCTTGGGTCAGATTTTTATTTTCCTCGTAAATTTTCTTCTGAATATCATGGATCTCCCGCATAGGTATAGGTTCAGTCATAATCAATCACCTCCGCTGGCGTCGCAATATCAATGCTCTTATAGCCCATCATAATGTTCACGCCCTGAACTTCCCGGCGTGTTTTTACTTTTACCATGTGTTCAAAATTCCAACTGACAACCACATCGTATTCGTATACCGCCGCCATCGCAATATGAAGAGCGTCGTCCAGATGTTTTTTTGGGATAATTTCTTCTTCTACATATTTATTGGCCAATTGTTCGACATCTTTCGAAACAGCTAAATTGACGAGAGGTATATTTTTCAGAACTCCCATCAGCTCCCGCATTTTCTTTTCGGGAGCTCTTGAGATCTCGAGCAAAACCACTTCTGAAATTCCAGCCTCGAACCTACATTGCTTTATCTGCTCAAAAAGCTGCAAAGTCACTTCTTTTTCCTTGGCGACTCCCTGCTCGGAAACAGCAAAATTAATGACGGAGGTGTCCAAATAGAGCTTGATATTTTTTTCCCGTAACATAGTGCCATTATACTGGACGTAAAAAAACTAACATAGGTAAAAAATAATGGCCTACGAACAGTGCGTTGAGGATAAAATCCTCTATTTTTTCGGAACGTAAACCTGGAAAAGTACGAGCAGAGAAATAATAGAAATAGCACTGCCAAAAATAACCATCATAATCATGGCAGTGAATATTTTTGGGGCCGCTGAAGGGTTTCGTCCGAGAGCGCCAATGCTGGCGTAGCCAGTGGCAGCGATGATTAGACAGGGTCCGAGAATAGCAAAAATAAAAATAAGAACGATGGATGCCTGATTGCCCATGGATTTATCGCGCCTCCTCAATAATCACAGTCACTTCATCCAGCCCCACTTTCACCACGCCGCGCTGGATCGGAAAAGTGCTGCCATCCAAAATCATTGGGCCTTTGATCAGGCGTGTCAAAAGTTTTTTGTGATAAGGCAGCACTTCAAACACCCCTTTTTCGCCGGGCAAAATCAAACTCTGGGCTTTGCCCTCGTAGACCACGCGATCAAGTGTAAGCACTAATAAATTAAAAAAACTGTCGACTGCCATAAAAATCCTATTAGAAAAGACGCAGAAAAAAATATGTCATTGCGAGGAAGCCGCAACCGACGAAGCAATCTAAAACTTGTCATCCCCGAATTCTTTTATCGGGGATCCAGGCACTAAATTAGATTCATGTCTGGATTCCCGCTTAAAGATTGCGGGAATGACAGTGAAACAGAGATTGCCGCGCCCGCCAAAAGCAGCGGGCTCGCAATGACACCATTACGGTATATTCTCTTTGAACGACGAAGAGGCCGCTTCGCCTTCCTTGTTCTTCGCGCCTGCTTGTCCTTGCCAAGTGAAATAAAAAACAGAGCCGAGGATTCCGATGAAAATAAGAACCACGAAAATGATGATCCACGTGGTCTTAGAATCAGGGCCTTTCACGTTCAAATCTGCTTTTTCGACCGCATCGAGCGACACGGTGCCGCCGGAGACCACCAAAAGTTTTTCAAGCTCGGCCATATCTTTTTCGAGAGACTCCATCAATTTCTGATTATCGCGGTAATAAGAAATGTGCTGGTTCGTTGTCACGTTGGCGTTGTTTTGCGTCTTGACGATTTGATCGATGTGCGCGTACATACCTTCGGCGATCAGCGTAGCACGCTCGTAAGCTTTCGTTTCTTTTAAATTGGAAACAATTCTTTCAGTGCGCTTTCGCGTTGTCTCGAGTTTATCCTCGTTTAACATCCACACATCATCGAGTAAGATTTCAAAAACTTTGGTTTCACCGGGTTCGAGTACGATGTCATTTTTAATCGCGACAAACGAGCCTTCTTTATTGTCATACTCCACTTCCATGTCTCCGGCATCCTTGATGTCTTTCGAGGTGATTTCTTTGGGCAAGGGCGTACGGACGCTTTTACTTTGCGTGAGTGTCGCGGAAGGATTGAGCACGACCACGCGCATGCGCACCCCAGCACACTCGGCTTCTTTTAAATAAGTGCCCAAACACAAAGTGGCCGCTAGGGCCAAGACTACGTAAAACTTATTGCGCACAACACTACCTCCTGAATAATTCTACAGTACGTAGTCGGAAGACGGTAGTAGGAATTCGGCCTCTTGCCTAATTCCTACCCCCGACTACCGACTACCAAATCTTACGCCGCCGGTTCCAATTGTACATCCACTACTGGATCTTCCACACCACCCAATCGTTTCTCCACCACGGCGCCAATAAGTTCCACCGCCTGGTTGATCGAACCGGCGCGGCTACGAATTTCCTGGATTGAAGAAGATTCGTCGATTGCTTTTTTGAACAATTGGTCAAAATTCAAACCTTCGTTGCCGGCCAATTCTTTCAAAGTCTTCGTAATTTCAGCGACGCGTTCGCGCATCACTTTGTTTTCTCTCTCAGGCTGCTTCAAATCGTTCAACGGCAAATTGTCGACGGAACGTTTGAGACTGATAATCGTGTCTTTCAAATCGCCGCCTTTGGCAATATTTTCTTGCAGCTCTTTGATCGCCTTCACCGCTTCCTTGGCCGCTTTTTCAGCCGCCGGAGCCGCTGAAGCCAGACCTGCCACGGAGGTCAATGAGATGGATTCCACAAAACCAGACCCAGCGACCAAACCACCGGTGGTATCCTCCGTAACAATATAGGTATAAGCTTGGCCTGGCTCAAAATCCCCGCGCGCCGCAGGGAATTCAAAACTATAGTTGCCTTTTTTCACTGGATCTTCCGTCATCAGGCCATTGACCACGACTTGTTTGTTCGTGTGATTATACACGCTGACAATCGGGAACAGTTGTTTCGGGCCTTGAGCTTCGAGCACAATCGTATCGCCTGTCAAGGCAGGATTCGGCGCCACGACGGCTTTCCATGAAAATTTGAGCGCAGTCGCTTTCAGCGTTTCGCTGGCCGCCAAACTTTGAGTGGCCCCATTCTGTAAATCCGTGACCGCCGCCTGCACCTTGTTTTCGAATGAAGTGAGTGTTGTCTGAATAATTTGAGTTTGCTGATCGAGTTTCGTATTGATCGTGGTTGTCTGAGTGTCTAATTTATTTGTCAATGTCGCTGTTTGTGCCGTCAATGTCGTTTGTATTTCCGTGTTAATTTGTGACAACGGTTTGTCGATGTTGGCATTGATGGTATTTTTCACCGATTGCAAAGTCGCCGGCGTCGTAATTTCAAACGAAGAAGGCGTTCTAAACACACCGCCTGAGCCGACGGTAATTTCGCAAATTGTGGTGTAAGTTTTACCCGCAACAAAACCCGTGGGGGCGTTGACAGTCACATTAAAGAAACCCTGCGTATCAATGGTGTTGTCCGTCAACGTGTAAAGCAATGTTGTGCCATTATAAATTTTATAAGTAGCGCTGAGACCACCGGTCGTGATGGAACCGTCACGCGACAGCCACGCCACCACATCCAGTTTATCGGTCGTTGGGTCATAAGAAACTCTGGAATCCGCCAGCCAAATGTGCACGGCACTGGTTTCCATATAGAGAAGAATATTTTGATCGGAATTGGCCACAACCACTTGCGCGACGTCTCCATAACCGGTCTTGGACCAAGTGGCTACCCACGTGCCATAAGGCGTGGGCTGCAAACGAGGAGGATTCGCGGAAATACCCGCTTCGGACCATTGAATGAAATTCGGGTCGCTGGCTTTGACTTCGACAACGGCCAAGGCACTCAACGCCGCATTTGTCAACAAGTCTCGAATTTCCCACGTAATGTGATAGTAATCAATATTGAACGAAGCGTCCGAAGCATCGTTTACCGTCAAATCGTTCACATCCGACACGCGGATTTTAGATGCTTTGGGAACATTCGCGATGCCTGGATCCGGAATGGTCCAGCTATAGGAGCCGTTCACGCCTCCTTGGTTGGCCACGGAAGCGATGATCGTAATCGGCGTCACGAAATCATCAGTGGAATATTCGAGTTTAACATTCGGGACGGTGCCAAATGTAGTCCAAGTAATGTCTCGCACTTCATTCGTGACCCAGCGTTCGCCGCCATTCGGAGCGGTGACAGTGAACGCGCCAATGATTTTTAAATTGGCGTCCGAAGCATCAAACACCGTGTTGTCGTTGGGGTCTTCTACCTTGACGCGTACCGTAGACGAAATATCATCCGGAACCGTCCAGTTATAACTAAACGTTCCGCCGCCACCGGGGCCGTTGGGTGCAACGACGTTGATCACGTTGGGGAAACTGGCGCCACTGTCTTTCGAATAAGTGAGTTTGACACTTGGAATCGTGCCACCCCATGTCCATGTCACGTTGTGTTGGCTCGTCACGATCCACGCTTCGCCACCGTTCGGAGACGTCAACGTGAAGAAACCTTGAATTCTGAAATTAGCATTCGAATCGTCGTAAACCGTCGCGTCATTCACGTCTTGCACGCGCACGCGTGCGTTGATCGTCGGAACATCCGGGACCGTCCATGCATAAGAATTTGCATTGGCAACAGAAGCCGTAATCACGTTCGGATAGCTGACGCCGCTATCGGTGGAATAATAAAGTTTGACGTTCGGAATCGTGCCGGTCGTGACCCAAGTGATATTGTTTGCTTGAGCGATTCTCCACAATTCCCCGCCATTCGGCGCAGAAACCACAAACTTGCCTCGAATTTTAAAATTAGCATTGGACGCATCGAACGCATCCGTATCCGTCGTGCTCATCACACGCACTTTCATGGTCGTTGAAATTGCGTCAGGAATCGTCCAGTTGTACGTTCCAGTATTCGCTGTTGAAGCCGTGATGGAATTCGGATAAGTCGCGCCGGAATCCGTGGAATAATCCAATTTCACATTCGTAACGGTTCCGACAGTACTCCAAGTGATGTTATGAGCATCGGCAACCGTCCAGATTTCGCTGCCGTCGGGTGAACTGACGGTGAATTTCGCGCGGATTTTGGCGTTGACATCGGTCGCGTCGAATGCATCGGCATCAGCCAAGTCACTGATTCTCACCTTAAACTGAGCGGAAATCGTATCCGGCACAAGCCAGGAGTAAGAATTGTTGTTCGGCGTAGCCGCAATCAAATTCGGATAGGTCGCGCCGCCATCAGTGGAGTATTCAAGTTTCGCATCCGGCACAGAACCGGTATGGGTCCAAGTAAGATTTTGCGTCGAACCTACATCCCACTTTTCACCGCCATTCGGAGCCGTGACCACAAAACCACCCATGATTTTGAAATCCGCGTTCGAATCATCGTACGCACCAATATCATTAGGATCGGATACACGCACGCGCACGGTATTGGAAATAGAATCCGGAATCAGCCAGCTATAAGTTCCCAAATTGGCCGCAGTCGCATTGATCGTGATAATGTCGGCAAGAAAACCGTCTCTGGAATATTGAAGTTTGACGTTCGGAATCGTGCCGACCGTCGCCCAGGTAATGTTGAAATTGCGCCCAACCGTCCACTTTTGGCCGCCGTTCGGAGACGTCAACGAAAACACCATGCGAATGCGGAAATTGGCGTTGGACTCATCCGATGCGTCGGAGTCATTCGGGTCAGAAACACGGATACGGACCTGTCCTGACACGGCATCCGGCACCGTCCAAGCATAGAGGCCGTTGTTGGAAGTAGAGCTGGTGATCAAATTCGGATAGGTCGCGCCTCCATCCGTCGAATACTCAATTTTGGCAAATAACATGGTTCCGCTGGAGCTCCAAGTAATATTTTGAGCGCTGGTCACGGTCCAGACTTCGCCGCCGTTGGGTGAGTTCACGGTGAAATTCCCCATGATTTTAAATACCGCATTGGAAACATCAGTGACCGTGTTGTCATTCAGATCCGTGATGCGCACCAAAGCCTGAGTGGTGATTGCGTCCGGAATCGACCAAGAAAAAGCCCCCGTATTCCCCGTCGAAGCAGTGATGGGGACGTAAACGGTTCCGCCATTGGAGGAGTATTCCAGTTTTACGTTCGGGATGGAACCCACGCGGTCCCAAGTAATCAGACGGCTGGTGCCCACATTCCATTTTTCTCCGCCGTTGGGCGCCGTAATGGTTAAATTGCCGCGGATTTTAAAATTATTATCAGACATATCGTTGGCCGTGCTGTCTAGCACATCCGACACGCGCACGCGTGCTTGCGTCGTGATCGCATCCGGAACCGTCCACGAATAAGTTCCGGCATTCGGTGTGGAGTTGATGATGCTCGTAAATGAACTGCCGGCATCCGAGGAATATTCGAGCTTCACATTCGCTACGGTGCCTTGCGTGCTCCAAGAAATACTTTGAGTCGAAGCTACGATCCAGTTTTCGCTGCCATTGGGAGACGTGATCGTGAATTGACTCTTGATTTTAAAGATGGCGTTGGATTCATCAAAAACCAATGGGTCCGAAACATCGGTGATTTTCACTTTTAAAGTACTGCTAATGGAATCTGGGATAGACCAACTATAACTGAGCGCCGAGGCCGCCGTCGAACCAATGATCAGATTTGGATAAGTCGCACCGCTATTGGTGGAATATTCAAGTTTCGCGTTCGCAATAGATCCCATTTTGGTCCAAGTGATATTTTGTGTCGATCCGACAAGCCACTGCTCTCCTCCGTTCGGAGACGTTAAAGTGAATGTGCCGTAAATTCTGAAATTCGCGGGTGAAATATCCGTGGCTTGGGCGTCATTGATGTCTGACACGCGCACTTTGGCTTGAGTCGTGATCGCATCGGCCACGACCCAAGGATACGTTTGAGTATTTGGCGTCGAACCAATAATGGTGGTAAAGGTGTTCCCTCCATTAGTGGAATATTCAAGTTTGACATTCTGAATCGTGCCGCCCGTGGTCCATGTAATGTCATGAGAAGATCCGACGGCCCAATTTTCACCACCGATAGGCGACGTCACGGTAAAGCCAGCGCGGATAATAAAATTGGCGTCGGAGGTGTCAAAAATCGTGGCATCGCCTACTTGTGAAATTTTCACCCGAATCTGCGTGCCTGCATCATCTGGAATCACCCAGGTGTAGGTCAAATTGCCTGCCGGAACGGAACCGATGATCGTGCTAGGAAATGTATTACCGCCATCCTTCGAATATTCGAGCTTGGCATTGGCGATCGTACCGTTCTTGATCCATGTGACCGCGTGAGAAGAACCAATCACCCAGGCTTCGTTACCATTCGGGGAAGTCAGAGTGAAAGCACCGCGGATTTTGAAATTCGCATCGGAGGTGTCAAATACCGTCGAATCACTGACGTCTGAAATTTTTACTCTGACGGTGGACGAAATATCATCCGGCACCGTCCAACCATAGCTTAAAGTGGAAGCGGCCGTAGAACCGATAATGACATTCGGATAGGAAACGCCTCCGTCAATCGAGTACTCGAGCTTGGCAAAGTTGATGGAACCCACGCGCGTCCATGAAATAGGCTGTGAAGAACCGACATTCCAAACTTCTCCGCCATTGGGCGAAGTGATCGCCAACGCGCCGGCGATTTTAAAATTAGCGTTGGATTCATCATTCACCGCGTTGTCAGACAAGTTTGTAATTTTTACACGCACCTGTGTCGAAATACTGTCAGGCACTGTCCATGGATAACTGAGCGCGGTCGCGGATGTGGAAGCATTGATCATGTTCGGATAAGTGGAGCCGCCGTTCGTGGAATATTCGAGTTTGACATTGGAAATAGTTCCAGCCTTGGTCCATGTGATGTTATGAGCAGAGACCACATCCCACACTTCCCCGCCATTCGGAGACGTAATCGTCAAAACACCGACGATTTTGAAATTAGCATTTGAAATATCGTTGGCGCCGGCAAACGCGGTATCGCTGATCCGCACCCGCACTTGCGTGCTGATATCATCTGGCACCGTCCAGGGAAACGTCAGGTCCGACGCCTGCACAGAGGAAATAATGATATTCGGATAGGTGCCACCTCCATCGGTCGAATATTCGAGTTTTGCGTTAATAATAGAGCCGACTTTGGTCCAAGTAATGTTGTGCACGGTGCCAACGCTCAGTGTTTCGCCGCCGTTGGGTGACGTCAACGTGAAAGATCCGGCAATTCTGAAGTTTGCGTTCGAATCATCATAAACCGTGGAGTCGCTGGCATCGGTGATTCTCACTCGCGCATTCGCAGTCAAACTATCGGGTACGCTCCACGGAAAACTCAAATCGCCGCCGTTGACATTGCCATTGATCAAATTCGGGAAGCTGGCGCCTGCATCCGTGGAATATTCGAGTTTCACCGTGGCGATCGAACCCACCTTCATCCAAGTAATGTTATTCGAAGCATTGACGATCCAAACTTCGTTTCCGTTCGGAGAAGTCATCGTCAAAGATCCGCGGATTTTAAAATTATTGTCGGAAACGTCGAAAGCATTCGCATTCGTACTATCGGTGATTCTTACTTTTACCTGGGAGCTGATAGAATCAGGCACCGTCCATCCGAAAGTGCCGGAATTCAATGCGGAATTGGTGATCAGATTAGGATACGTCGAACCGCCATTGGTAGAGTATTCCAGTTTTACGGTAGTCGCGGAACCCACTTTATTCCAGGTGATGTCTTGAGCAGAGTTCACGGTCCACACTTCGCCGCCATTGGGAGAAGTAATGTTGAATCCGGCAATCATTTGAAAATCAGCGTCCGAGACATCATTGACGGTCACGTCGGAGGCATCCGAAACCCTCACGCGTACGAGCGTCTGCAAATCATCCGGAATATTCCACGTGTAACTCAAAGCACCGGCCGGCGTGGATCCAACAATGGTGGTTGTGAAAGTGGAGCCGCTGTTGATCGAATAATCGAGTTTCACATTCTGGATATTACCAACCTTGGTCCATGTGATGTTCTGATTTGTGTTCACCTTCCATAATTCGCCACCGTTCGGAGTGACTAGAGTCAAACTGCCTACAATCTTAAAGTTAGTGTCCGAAGCATCGAACACAGTGGTGTCCGAAAGATTAGTTACTTTCACGCGAACCGTGGATTGAATATCATCGGGAATCGTCCAGGGATAAGTGCCGGCTGCAGCGCCGGTCGAGGACACAATGGTGTTTGGATAAGAAGAGCCCCCATTGATAGAATATTCGATTTTGACGTTGGCAAACGTTCCAGTTTTATTCCAAGTGATGTTGCGAACCGAGTTCACGACCCAGACATCTCCGCCGTTCGGCGCCGTCACGGTAATGGAACCTTTGATGACAAAGTCGCCGTTGGAGTCATCCACGACTGACGGATCCGAAGCATCGCTCACGCGAACACGTGTCGACGTGCTGATCGCATCAGGAATGGTCCATGAATAAGAGCCCGTCAGTCCGTTCGTGGAATTTGTGATAACGTTCGGATACGTCGCACCACCATTGGTGGAATACCCGAGTTTAACCAATGAAATCGTTCCGGCGCGGGTCCAAGTGATATTTTGGGAGGCGCCTACGATCCATGTTTCACTGCCGTTAGGCGCCGTCAACGTGATCGAACCCTTCACGACAAAAGAAGCATTCGAAACATCGTACACGGTGGCATTCGAAGCATCGGTTATCTTCACAAAAAGATTTGTTCCGATCGCATCAGGAATTGTCCATGCATAGGTGAGTAGCGAAGCGTCCGTTACGCCGATAATCAAATTCGGATAGGTCACGCCACCGTCGGTAGAATATTCCAGCTTGGCATTTAAAATAGTTCCCGTGCGGGTCCAAGTAATATTTTGCGAAGTGCCAACCGTCCAGACTTCACCACCATTGGGTGAATTGAGCGTAAAAGAACCGCGGATGGCAAAATTAGCATCCGATGTATCGAACACAGCGGTATTGGCTAAATCGGTGATTTTCACGCGCCCTTGCGTAGTCATTGTGTCAGGAATCGTCCACGTGTATGTTTGCAATGAGGCATCGGTCGAACCAATGATGACATTCGGATACGTACCACCTCCGTCTACCGAGTATTCCAGCTTCACGTTTAGAATAGAACCAAAACGTGTCCAAGTAATATTTTGGCCGGTAGCAACCGTCCACGATTCGCCGCCATTGGGAGTATTGATCGTGAGCGCGCCTTTGATAATAAAATTGACGTCCGATTCGTCAGTCACAGTCGAATCCGTCGTATCCGTAATTTTCACGCGTCCTTGAATGGTCAATGCATCGGGAATGGTCCAGGCATAGCTTAAATTGGAAGCAGGCGTCGAAGCAACAATCAAACCAGGATAAGTCGAGCCAGCGTTTGTTGAATATTCCAACTTCACGTTGGCGACGGAACCAACACGGGTCCATGTGACATTATGGACGCTGGCAACGGACCAGGATTCAGCACCATTCGGAGAAACAATAGTCAATACACCACGAATTTTGAAATTAGCCGGAGAGGTATTCATAGCGCTGGCATCATTCACATCGCTGATCCGCACGCGAACGGCGGATGAAATCGCATCAGGAATGGTCCACGCATACGTGCCGGTGTTGCCGGTGGAAGCAACAATGGTGTTGCTATAGTTGGCGCCGCCATCCGTGGAATATTCCAGCATGGCGCTACCAGCCGAACCTACCTTGGTCCAAGTAATGTCATGCGAAGAACCCACGTTCCAGACTTCCCCGCCGACCGGAACAGTCAACGTGAAAATTTCCTGAATCTTGAAAGGATTGTCCGACACGTCGTTCACCGTGGCATCGGTGGCGTCGGAAATACGGATTTTTACATTCGTACCGATATCATCGGGAATTGTCCAGTTATAGGAAAGACCGCCCGCCGGTGTGCTTGCTGTAATTTGATTCGGGAAAGTGGCTCCACCGTTTTTGGAGTATTCCAATTTCACATTTTGAATTGTTCCGGTACGGGTCCAAGTAATGTTTTGCGCAGTGCCAACTTTCCAACCTTCGCCACCATTCGGAGTGACGATGGTCAAGAAGCCGACGATTTTAAAGTTCGCATTCGTCGCGTCAAACACGGTGCCATCGGAAGTGTTGGTCACCTTCACACGGCAGGCAATGGACAAATCATCCGGAATCGTCCAAGGATAAGTGCCGGTCGAGGCATCGGTGGATCCAATAATCTATGTAGGATAGGTAGCGCCGCCGTCCGTGGAATATTCGATTTTCACATTGGCAATAGAACCCACGCGCGTCCAGGTAATATTTTGAATCGTGCCAACTCCCCAAGCCTCACCGCCATTCGGAGCCACCACAGTCAAAGAACCTTTGATCGCAAAATTGCCGTCCGAATCATCCAATACGCTGGAATCTGAAACGTCCGACACGCGCACGCGGACTTGAATACCAATCGAATCCGGAATTGTCCATGGATAAGTGCCAGCCGCCGCACCTGTGGAGCCGACAATCACATTCGGAAATGTAGAACCCGCATTCGTGGAATATTCGAGTTTCACGTTTGCAATGGAACCATTTCGAGTCCAAACAATATTTTGCGAAGAATTCACGATCCAGACTTCCCCGCCATTTGGAGCCGTTAAATTCAAAGCGCCTTTCACAATAAAGTCTCCGTTTGATGTATCCGTGACAGTGGAGTTTGTCGTGTCAGTGACTTTGACACGAAGCTGCGTGCCAATTACGTCCGCGACGGTCCACGCATAAGTTCCGGTCGTCGCGTCCGTCACCGAAACAATCGTATTCGGATAAGAAACGCCGCTATTCGTTGAGTATTCTATTTTGACGTTTGCAATGTTGCCAACGCGGGTCCAGGTAATATTTTTCGAAGAGCCTACCGCCCAAATTTCGCCGCCGTTCGGCGCGTTGACCGTGAGAGAACCTTTCACGGAGAAGTTTCCGTCGGAAGTATCGGAAACATTCGCGTTAGCAACGTCCGTCACCTTCACGCGAAGCTGGGAACCGATCTGATCAGGAATCGTCCATGGATAAGCGGCATTGGCGGCGGTCGAACCCACAATTAAATTGGGATAAGTGGAACCCCCGTTCGTAGAATATTCGAGTTTAACGTTTTGAATCGAACCCGTCTTTGCCCAAGAAATATTTTGAACCGTCCCGACCACCCAGTCTTCGGAGCCGTTCGGAACTGAAAGGGTCAAAGTGCCTTTGATCGTGAAATTGGCGGACTGAGAATAAACCGTGGCGTCTGATGTATCAGTCACTTTGACTTGCACCGTCTGGGACATCACATCCGGCACCGTCCAGTCGTAGGGCGTAGCCGTTGTTGGATTCAGGCCTGTAGCAATCAACGTGTAGCTAGATCCGTCCGGCGTGTATTCTAATTTAACCGCAGTGATATTGCCGAGTTTCGTCCAAGTAATATTATGATGCGTGTTGTAAACCCACGAGTCGCCGCCTACCGGCGATGTCAGAGTCAACGTGCCGCGTACTTTGAACGGATCGGAAAGAACAGCGCTTGTCGCGTCATTCGGATCTGAAATGCGAAGGCGTGCCGCCGTGCTAAGAACAGCCGGAAGTGGCCAGTTATAAATTCCGGCATTGGCCGTCGAGCCTGAAATTGTTTGGAACCCTTGACCATCGTTCATATCGTATTCCAATTTCACATTGGAAGGCGTGCCGGCTACCGGCGTTGTCCATTTAATGTCTTGAGCCGTTTCAGCGGGCCAAACAAATCCGCTCACAGGTTCGGTGAAAGTGAAATTCGCAAGGATGGAACTTTGAGCGTTCGACGTATCTAAAATATTCGTGTTCGCCGCGTCAAGCACGCGAATGCGGAAATTATTTTTGACGATCGTTTGGTTGGCGGGAATATTCCAAGAATAAGTTTTGTTCGAGCCCGCACCCGAAGGCGTCGAGGCTACCAATGTCGCCCATGAAGAGCCGGAATTATTCGAATATTCGATTTTTACATTGATGATGGAACCAGTGGCATTCCATTTGATTTCGTTGCCGTTCGTGTTGACACGCCAGGCAATGCCTGTCGTATTATCCGGCACCACCATTTGAAGCGCGCCGACAATTTGGAAAAGGCCGGTCGAAACGGCTGTCGTGGCAAAAGTGTCCGTGAGCGGCAGCGAAGAAAGTCGTACTTTCATATCCTTGGTGGGACGAATGTCATCGGGAATCGTCCAATTGAACGAACCGTTGTTCGTTGCCGAAGAATTAATCACATCGTTATAAGTGTTACCCGAATCTTTCGAATATTCGATTTTGACATTCGCGACATTCGAACCTTTATAATTCCAAGTCACCGCATGCTGCGTCCCGACCACCCAAGCTTCATTGCCGGCGGGGCTGGTGACCTGCAAGAAAGGTTTCACCATAAAATCGTTGGCCGAAGTATTAGTCACCGAAGCATCATCCGCGTCGGAGATGCGGATCTTGGCATTGGCTGTCGCAACGGTCGTATTAGGAGCATCGAGCGTAAACGTGTAAGGGCCATTTTGGGGAGCGGTGGTTGTCAGCGTCGACCAAACAGAACCGTCATAGTATTCCACTTTCACATTTCCAATATCGCCTTGCGTGTTCCAAGTCACGGTCAACGGATCTCCGAGCGTCAACACAATTCCGGCGGCATTCGGATAGGTCAATGCCACCGAACCTTTCACGGTAAACGCAGGAGAAATCGCGGGACTGATTAAATTTGCGCCGTCGATTTTCACTTTCACATTGTTTGAAACGATATTGTTCGTAGGTAGCGTCCAAGCATACGTGCCTGTCGCCGAATCCACGCTGGTGGCAATAGAATTCCACGATCCGTTATTCACAGAATAATAAAGGTCCACGTTTCCAAGCGCGCCGGTGCGAGTCCATGTGATGTTCTGAGAAGAACCAGCCGTCCACACGCTGAGTGCCGTCGGCGCAGTGACAGTCACCGTCCCTTTGATCGCAAACACAGCGTCCGAAACATCATTCACAAGCGCATTCGTGGAGTCTTCGACTCGCACTTTAAGGTTGCCCCCAATTCGGTCTGGTACATTCCAGTTTTGGCTGAAAGTTCCGCCATTCACAGAAACCAGTTGTCCGCCCGAGACTTCATTCAAACCGTAATCATAAGTAGAACCGCCGTTGGTGGAATAAAACAAACGGACCGAAGTGATGCCAACGCCATAAACGATGCCATCGACTGTATAGGTATTGCCAACGCCGAGGGTTTCACCGCCATTCGGATGACTGACGACTACACGGCCTTTCACTGTGAAGTTATTATCTGAGGAATCGTAAACGGTGCTGTCGGAAGTATCCACAACCCGAATGCGTGCCTGTGTCGTGGTAATGCCTGGAATATCAGGAACTTTCCAGTTAAAAGTATAAGGGCCTGCGCCTGAGACGTTGACATTTTGTGTATCGGCA
>OBEQ012176585.1_pt1 | contig 16098 bp, 12 predicted proteins | sample 1670901 | NCBI WGS metagenome assembly OBEQ01 (sample SAMEA104232315, study PRJEB22302) | groundwater metagenome | biome: forest; feature: aquifer; material: groundwater | place: USA | collected 2011-08-07 | depth 5.4 m
CCAGCGCCTGGGTCTCGCCGCGGGTGAACAGCGCCGAGCCGTGGACGCGGGGCAGCAAGCCGGCCTCGCAAGTAATCTGGCGAATCTGGTCGAAGCGCCGCCCGTCCGGCCGGCGCCGCGCGTTCAGCATGTCGTCGCGGAAATAGGTTTCGCGCAGGCGTTCAAACGCGTGCATCGCCAGCTTGCGCTTCTCTTCGTTGTCCTCCGGAATCGCCGTCTTGATCTCGTCCTTCAGCGCGTCCACCAGGTGGTAGCTTTCCTTCTTGGGATGCTTTTCGGTGTTCAGCGCGTCGTGGAGCTTCTCGCCGTACTTTTTCTGGATCTCCTTGTAGAGCGCTTCGTCGAACGGCAGCGGCGGCACCACCACCTTCGTGGGCTTCAGCCGCGCGTGCAACTGGCGGATCGCGCCGACGATGTTCTTGATCTGCGCGTGGCCGAATTCGAGCGCGTCCGCGACCGTCTCCTCGGAAACTTCCAGCGCGCCCGACTCGACCATCACGATGGCTTCCTCGCTGCCGGCGATCACGATATTCAGCAGGCTCGTCTTCTGCTCCGCCACGGTCGGGTTGGCCACCAGCTTTCCTTCCAGCAGGCCCACGCGGACCGCCGCTATCGGCGTCGCAAACGGCAAATCGGAGCAGAACGCCGCCGCGGAAGCCCCCGTCATGGCAATGACGTCGGGATCGTTTTCGCTGTCGGCGGAGAGCACCATCGCGACCACCTGGGTCTCGTTTCTCCACGCCTCGGGGAACAGCGGACGCATCGGGCGGTCGATCTGCCGCGAGACCAGGATTTCGCGCTCGGTCGGACGGCCCTCGCGCTTGAAAAAGCCTCCCGGAATCTTTCCCGCGGAGTAGGTGTATTCGCGATAGTCCACCGTCAACGGCAGGAAGTCGCGGTCGTTCAGCGTCGCCGCCATGCAGGCCGTCACCAGCACGACCGTATCTCCGTAGCGCGCCACAATGGCGCCGTTGGCCTGCTTGGCCATCTTTCCCGTTTCCAGCGTCAGGGTGCGTCCCCCGACCTCCACGGTTACGGCGTGCGGTGCGGGAGTGTTCTTGTTTTCAGACATGAGTTCATTTCCTTTGGCCCGCATCGGCGGGACTTTTCTCTGGTGAAGCGCAATGCTTCCTCAGTTGTCGAAGGGAAGAGTTCAGGCAATACGCGATAGTCAGCGGATTCAGCTGTGCGAACGCTGCAACAGGCGGCCCGCGGGCTGCCTCGCGGCAAATACACACCGCCCCTCGGACGGTGCTACGCTCTGGTTGGAAAGAAGCCGCGGGGACAACCGGCTACTTGCGCAGGCTGAGGCGTTCCACAATATCGCGATACCGATCCGGGTCCCGGCGGTTGAGGTAATCCAGCAGACGCCGGCGCTTGTTGACCATCATGATCAAGCCGCGCCGCGACGCATGGTCCTTTACGTGCGCCTTGAGATGCGTGGTCAGGTAGTTGATCCTCTCACTCAAGAGAGCAATCTGCACTTCCGGTGAACCTGTGTCTTTTACGTGGGTGCGGAATTGCTCGATCAACACCGATCTAACGTCGCTCAAGTTGCCTTCCCCGTCGTCCCTTGTTTATTCTTCCTCTTCTGTTCGACCTTGTTAGGCTAACACAACAGTCTTCTCAGTGTAAAGAAAGGGAAAGATTCCCCGGATGGGCCGCCGCGGAGCCCATGATACACTCCCAACTTCTTCCGCGCCGGCGCGACGCGACCGTTCGCGCCGGAGCCGCGAGGATTCCCGATGCCCGCAACTCCCCCACGTCGAAAAGCATTTCACCGCCAGCGAATCCGTGCGCGACGTCGTCATCGGCATGGCCGTTATCCGCTCGTGGTTGTTCTGACTTTGAAGCTGCCCGATCAGCTTGGTGATCTGGGAATTGTGCCCCTTCGTTTGCCCCGCTGCGGAATACATTACAAGGATAAACATTGTAGTCGCTAATGCAATTCGTTTGATCGCCCCAGCCATCCCAGACCTCTTTCTGAAGAGGAATCGTGCGCACACCTCAAACCGACGGGTCCGTGTGCTCTTCAGCGGAATCAGAGCCTGCTGTCGCCGAGGTACGCGTAAATTATTACTCCGAGCGGTAAGTAGTGAATGTTTTGAAGCGGCGGCGTAGGCGAAGTGTTCCTCGTGGAAATAGCGCCGCACCTTGGCCGGTTGTTTTTGGGTGCTGCGCAGACGGCCGCACAGCGATCTCATCATGTGCACCTGGTCCTTGGGACGCTGGCGACACGCGGAAAACGCGCACCGCCTGCGCCGGCCTCATGCCCTGCTCGACGACCGCGTGGACCACGCGCCGCCGCAAAGCTTCTTTGGCCCGTGGGGAAAGCATCCGGGCATCATACTGCTTTGCATGCATGCCGCGTTAGATGCGGCAACCTTGACAAACATTCACTACTTCATGCTCTGATTAGTACCTACTACAGCATCTGGCGCAGGACGTACTGTAAAATGCCGCCGTTCTGGTAGTAGGCGACCTCTTCCGGCGTATCCGCCCGCGCCACGGCGTGAAATGTCTTGGGCGGCCCGTCGGGCGCGCTTGCGGTAACCACCAGGGTCTTCCGCGCCGAAAGAGAAGCGATGCCCTCGATACTGAATACTTCGCGGCTGGTCAGGCCCAGGCTCTCGCGGTTTTCCCCGGGCTTGAACTCCAGCGGGATCACGCCCATGCCCACCAGGTTGCTGCGGTGGATGCGTTCGTAGCTTTCGGCGATGACGGCGCGCCCGCCAAGCAGCAGCGTGCCCTTGGCCCCCCAGTCGCGCGAGGAGCCCGAGCCGTATTCCTTTCCGGCCAGCACGATCAGCGGGACTCCCTGTTCGCGGTATTGCACCGCGGCATCGTAAATCGTCATCTTATCGCCTTCGGGCAGGTGGAGCGTCCAGCCGCCCTCGGTGCCTGGCGCAAGCTGGTTGCGCAGGCGGATGTTCGCAAACGTGCCGCGCACCATCACCTCGTGATTCCCGCGCCGCGCGCCGTAGGAGTTGAACTCGTGCGGCTTCACGCCCTTGGCGATCAGGTATTTGCCCGCGGGCGACTCCGCGGGAATCGATCCCGCCGGAGAAATATGGTCGGTTGTGACGCTGTCGCCGAGCACCGCCAGCACGCGCGCGCCGCGCAGGTCGGCCAGCGGCGGCGCCGTCCGGGGCATGTTTTCAAAATACGGCGGCATCTTGATGTAGGTGGATTTCGGGTCCCACTGGTAGAGATCCCCTTCGGGCGTGGGCAGCGATTTCCACCGCGCGTCGCCTTCATACACTTCGCCGTATTCCTTGAGGAACATTTCCGTCGTGACGGCCGCGCGCACCGTGGCCTCGATCTCCTGCGGCGTGGGCCAGATTTCGCGCAGGTACACCGGCTTGCCGGCGGTATCCGTCCCCAACGGCTCGCTCGTCAGGTCCACGTCCATGCGTCCCGCGAGCGCATAGGCGACGACCAGCGGCGGCGACGCGAGGTAGTTAGCGCGAACCAACGGGTGGATGCGCCCCTCGAAGTTCCGGTTCCCGCTGAGCACCGCCACCGCGACCATGTTGTTTTCCTTGATCGCCGCGCCGATGGCCTCGGCCAGCGGGCCGCTGTTGCCGATGCAAGTCGTGCAGCCGTAGCCGACCAGGTTGAACCGCAGCTTGTCGAGATACGTGGTCAGCCCCGCGGCTTGCAGGTAGTCCGTCACCACTTTCGAGCCGGGCGCGAGGCTGGCCTTCACCCAGGGCTTGGATTGCAGTCCTCGTTCGACAGCTTTCTTCGCCAGCAGGCCCGCGCCGAGCATCAGCGATGGATTGGAAGTGTTCGTGCAACTGGTGATGGCGGCGATCACCACGGCGCCGCTCGAAAGCTCAAACGCATCGCCGTTGTTGCGCACCGCAACTCTCTTCGCCGGCGTTCCCTCGATTACTTTTTCAAACGATGCTTTTGCCTTGTTCAGGCTCACGCGATCCTGCGGGCGCTTGGGGCCGGCGAGCGTCGGCTCCACGTCGGCGAGGTCCAGCGACAGCGTGTCGCTGAAATCCGGGTCGGGCGTGGCATCGGTGCGGAAAAGCCCCTGCTCCTTGCAGTAGGCTTCGACGAGCGCGACCTGTTCCCCGGGGCGTCCGGTGAAGTGCAGGTAGGCGAGCGTCTCGGCGTCCACCGGGAAAAATCCCATGGTCGCGCCGTACTCGGGCGACATGTTGGCCAGCGTCGCGCGGTCGGGCACGCTGAGGCTGGAGAGGCCCGGGCCGTAGAACTCGACAAATTTTCCGACGACGCCCTTCTTCCGGAGTATCTCCGTGATCGTGAGGACCAGATCCGTCGCCGTCGCCCCGGCGTGCAGTCTTCCGTGGAGCCTGAAGCCCACAACCTCCGGGATCAGCATCGAAAACGGCTGGCCGAGCATCGCCGCTTCCGCCTCAATCCCGCCCACGCCCCAGCCGAACACGCCGAGGCCGTTGACCATCGTAGTGTGCGAATCGGTGCCCACCACCGAATCGGGGTACGCCTGGAAGCCTTTTCCGGCCGGGACCATGCACACCACCCGCGCCAGATACTCAAGATTCACCTGGTGGCAGATGCCGGTGTCCGGCGGAACCACCTTGAAATTCTGGAACGCTTTCTGTCCCCACCGCAGAAACGCATAGCGCTCGACGTTGCGCTCAAATTCAAGCTGCGCGTTCATCCCGAATGCGTTCACCGTGCCCGCCACGTCCACCTGGACCGAATGGTCGATCACGAGCTCCGCGGGAAATAAAGGGTTGATGCGCCGCGGGTTGCCGCCCATCTTCACCACCGCTTCGCGCATCGTCGCCAGATCCACCACCGCCGGCACACCCGTAAAATCCTGGAGGAGCACGCGGGCGGGCATGAAAGCGATCTCTTTTTGCGGCGCGCCGGGCTTCCATCCGGCCAGCGCGCGGATGTCGTCCGGGCCCACGAACCGGCCGTCTTCGATGCGCAGCAGATTTTCGAGCAGAATGCGCAGCGAGAACGGGAGGTGGCCGAGATGGGCCATTCCCTTTTTCTCCAGAATTTCCAGGCGGTGAATTTCAAACGATTGCGCGCCGACGTTCAGCTTGTCACGCGTTCCAAAGGAGTTTCCTGCAAGCGGCATCCTCAGCGTCCTTTCCCCAGGCGAGCAGCTTTCTATCATAACCGAAATCGTTTCCCCGGCGCGTCCGGCTATAATGAAAGCGCCGTGAAAATAGCGCTTCTCTCCACGTACGAGATGGGCCGGCAGCCGTTCGGGCTGGCGTCCCCGGCGGCGTTCCTGCGGCCGCGCGGGCACGAGGTGATGTGCCTGGATTTGTCGCGCCAGCGCCTGCAGGAGGCGGAAATCGCCCGCGCCGGCCTGATCGCGTTTTTTGTCCCGATGCACACGGCGGCCCGGCTGGCGATTGCCGCGCTCCCGCGCATCCAGCAACTCAATCCGGCGGCGCACATCTGTTTTTACGGGCTATACGCGCCCCTGAACGAACCGTATCTCCGCGAACTCGGCGCGGGCTCCGTGCTCGGCGGCGAATTTGAAGAGGCGCTGGTGCGGCTCGCCGGCCGCCTCGCGGGATATTCCACGCAACTTGCGGCGCCGGAACCCGCTCCGGCATCTTCGGACACCATCTCCCTGAGCCGGCTCACATTTCCGACCCCCGACCGCGCCGGGCTTCCCCCGCTGAAAAACTATTCCCACGTCATCCTGCCTTCGGGCGAGCACCGCGTCACGGGCTACACCGAGGCCAGCCGTGGCTGCAAACATCTCTGCCGCCACTGTCCCATCGTGCCCGTGTACAACGGCGTTTTTCGCGTCGTGGACCGCGAAGCCGTTCTCGCCGACATCCGGCAGCAGGTGGCCGCCGGGGCGCGCCACATCACCTTCGGCGATCCCGACTTTTTCAACGGCCCCGGCCATGTGCTCCCCATCGTTGAATCCCTGCACCGGGAATTCCCTGAGCTAACCTACGACGTGACCATCAAAGTCGAGCACCTGCTGAAAGAGCAGAAGCTCCTGCCAACGTTGCGCGACACGGGTTGTCTGTTTGTCACCAGCGCCGTGGAATCGCTTGATGACGCGGTCCTCGAAAAACTTGCCAAGGGGCACACCCGCGCGGATTTTTTCGAGGTGCTGAAACTCTTCCGCGCCCTGGGAATGAATCTCCTGCCGACGTTTGTTCCGTTCACTCCGTGGACGACCGCCGAAAATTATCTGGATCTTCTGCAGGTCCTCCGCGACGAAGAACTCGTCGCCAACGTCTCGCCCATCCAGCTCGGAATCCGCCTGCTCATTCCCGCGGGCTCCCGCCTTCTCGAGCTCCCCGACATCGCCGCGCTGGTGGGAAAGTTTGATCCGCGGAGTCTCGCGCACCCGTGGCGGCATCCGGAACCGAAAATGGACGCGCTGTGCGAAGAGGTCCTGCGACTGGTCGCTTCCGGCGAGCGTTTCCATAAATCCCGCCCGGCCATCTTCGACCAGACTTATCGCGCCGCCCGGGACGCCGCCGGCTTGCAAGCCGAATTCGCGCCGCTGCCCGTTCCCGTGGCGAGTGCTGCAGCGCCGTATCTCAACGAGCCCTGGTACTGTTGAGCGGAGCCCACGGGCGACCAGTTGGTCGCCACGGCACAAGCCACCGGCGTGGTTCGCAAAGTGGATTCTTTTGTCTGACGCTCATCCCATGGCCCCTGGCACGAATCCTTCTACGAAACGGCTCCTGCTTTTTGCCGCGAAACTCGGCTACCAGACGCGCAGTTTCGCCGATGCGGCGCGAAAACTCGGCGTGGACGTCGTGCCCGTCACCGACCGCTGCCACCAACTGGACGATCCCTGGGGCGACCGCGCCATCCCCGCTCAGTTTGAGGATCCGGAAAAAGCCACCTCAGACGTGCTGGAGGCGTTGCGAGGGATTTCCGTGGACGCGGTTCTCGCGCTCGGCGATCGCCCCGCGTACACGGCAGCCTGCGTCGCCCGCGGCCTCGGCCTCTGGCACAATCACCCCGCCGCCGTCGAAGCCTGCCGCAGCAAACTGCGCTCGCGCGAAGTCTTTCGCGCCGCCGGCCTCCTGACTCCCTGGTTTAAGAGCGTCCCTCTCGACCCGGTCCCCGAGCCCGCGCTTTCTGGCGTTCAGTTTCCGTGCGTCCTCAAGCCAATTTCTCTTTCCGCCAGCACCGGCGTGATCCGCGCCAACACCCGCGACGAATTTTTCGCCGCTGCGGACCGCATCCGCCGTCTGCTGCAATCACCGGAGATTCGTGCCACGCGCGAGCCGGGCCTCGATCGCATTCTTGTGGAAGGTTACATCCCCGGAAGGGAAGTGGCCGTCGAGGGCCTGCTCACCGACGGCGTCCTGCGGATTCTCGCAATCTTCGACAAGCCTGCCCCGCTCGAAGGCCCCTACTTTGAGGAAACGATTTACGTGACGCCGTCGCGCCTACCGCGCGCGCGGCAGGACGTGATCGTCCGCACGGTGCGGGACGCTGTCCGCGCGCTCGGCCTGACCCACGGCCCCGTGCACGCGGAATTTCGCGTCAACGAAGAAGCCGTCTGGCCGCTCGAGGTCGCGCCGCGGCCCATCGGCGGCCTCTGCTCGCGCGCCCTGCGCTTTCAAATCGCGGATGCCGCCGAGCTGATTTTTCTGGAGGAGTTGCTTCTCCGCCACGCGCTGCAACTTCCGGGCGCCGATGCGCCCCGCGAAGCGGCCTCCTCCGGCGTGATGATGATTCCGGTCCCGCACAGCGGAACTCTCGAAAAAGTGGAGGGAGAAGAACTCGCGCGCTCCGTTGCGGGAATCACCGGCGTGCAGATCACCGCGCGCCTTTACGACTACATCGCGGCCTGGCCCGAGGGATCGAGCTACCTGGGTTTTATTTTCGCGCGGGGAGATTCGCCGGAATTTACAGAAAGTGCGCTCCAGCGGGCGCACGGCTGTCTGCAGTTTCACCTGCAGCCGCGCCTGCCCGTCCGCCATCCCGCGGCCGGCGCTGGCGCGCCGCCTTCCTCTTAAGCTTTGGCCTTCGGCGGCACGTATCCTTCGGGGAGCTTCGCGCCTTCGCCGAAGAAAAACTGCTCCAGCTGCTCCTCCATCACTTTTTGCGAATTCGGGTCCAGTGGGTTCAGCCGGTATTCGTTCATCACCATCTTCGAGTACTCGATCCACAGCTTCCACGCGTCGCGCGAAACATTTTCGTAGATGCGCTTTCCCAGCTCACCGCGCCACGGCACGCGTTCCAGTCCGGGGAGTTCCTTCCCGATTTTCACGCAGTGCACCATCCGCGTCCCCGGAGCCACTGGCTGTGGCGCCGGCTGCGGACTGCTGCAGGAATCGTCGGCCATCGCTTCCTCCTCACCTGGAATATTGAACATACTGCATCTCGCGCCAATTTCCTAGCGCCACCGCCCGCTGCTCTTGCGCTCTCCGCTGGATTCTGAAAAAATTCCTTCCTTGCTCGCCCCAGCGCACTGGAGGCGTTGTTGCCGCTCCCTTCCCAAGCAATACTTGTGGGCAATCTCGAATCCGCCGTATGCCGGGTGCTGCCGGAAATCACGGAATCGCTCTCGCAATCCCCGCGCTCCACTGGCGCAAACCCTTTAGCAGGCGACGATCCCTCTTCGCCGGATTTTACCGGGCTCCTCGATTCCCGCCTTCTGCAAGTGGAATCTTTCCTGGCCGAACTCACCAGCAGCTCTGTCCAGGAAGTCGTCACCATCGGCTGCGACGCTCTTTCGTGGCCTCGTGCCGTGGCCGATGGCACAGCTTTTCCTCCAGCCGTTCGCTGCCTGTCTCTGGCTTCCACGGATCCCGCCGACATTTCCACGCGCGTCCGTGCCGCGGCCTTTCCGGAGTCCGTTTTTCTCCTCCCAGACATTCCCGGAAAGTTTCTGGAATCACAGAATGTCTTTCAATATCTGTACGACTCACTGATAAAATTAGGAATCGCCGCCCCGGGCCGCCGATTCGTCTCCTTCTGCCGCGAAAATTCCTACCGCGACACGCAGGCAGCCGAGTACCGCTTTCGAATGAATTTTCGTTGGGCCCGCAAAGCGTTGTCCCCGCTTTCTCCTTTTTCGTCGTTTGGCCTGCTGCAGGCCGCCCTGGCGGGAATCAATCCCCGGGAATACGTCGCGGATACGCTGGCCATGCGGGCCGCTTGCGGCAGGGCTTCCGGCATCGCCCGCAATCCGGCGCAGGAACTGGCCGCCGTTCTGCTCGCCGCGCGCCGCGAGGGACGCTGCGGGATTCTCTTTCTCGCCAGCCCCTCGCTGTTGCACTTCGCGCGGCACATCTGCCATCGGTTTGCGGCGGAGCCGTCGGCATCCATTCTTGATTTCGCCGTTGCCTGCGGGGAATTGCGCGGCGGGCAAGCACCAAGAAATAACAATGACTGGCTTACCGTCTTCCTTCGCTCGGAAACCGACTCTTTCCCCTCGCCCGCGGAGCTCGCCGCGGCAAAACCTCCCGCCGAGCCGCTCGTTGACTGCGTACTGTCTTCGCCCGCCCAGGCCGGCGCGGAGTATTGCAAATGGTCGCACGCAATTTCCCTGGCTTGCGCCGCGCAGCCGCTCGCATCAACAACCGCTCACGCGCAGTTCCGCCACGATCCCCAGGCTCGCGCCGGCGAGTTGCTCGACGCCTGGCGCCGCGGAAACGATTCTGGCTATTCCGTTCCGCGCCTCTTTGAAGCCGGCGTCGAGCTGCATGTTGCCGGCGCATTCCGGCACCAGATTTCCAACCGCAATTTACCCGCTGCCCTGCAATCTTTTTTTCAATCCTGCCGCGAGGGGCTCCATCTCGAACTCCTCGCCTTCCTGCCCCGGATCGAGCCCTGCGGCGAATCCGTTCGCGGCCTTCGGGAAAATCTCGAAAGCTCACTCGGCCTTCCCGTGCAGCTATTTCACGGCTCTTTCTGCCAGCCAGAGTTTCGCCGGTTCGCACCCGGCGCGAATTTCCCGGGGCGCTTCCTCGTCCTGACCGCCGCCGCTGCGGAAGACCTCCCCATTCCCAGCGCGGGATACACCTTCGGCCAATTGCAGATGGCCCGGGCCCTCGCCGAAACCGAATCGCTCGCCCAGCGCGATCTGCCGGTCGTGCGTTTGCATTTCCCGCAAGGCGCCGAAGCCGGCCTCCTGGCGCTCTCCGCCGCGCTCGCACAAGCTCTCCCTCACGCCGCCGGCTGAGCCTGGGCGCACCAGCCGGAACTTCCAGCCGCGAATCGGTTTGGCTTTCCCGCGTCCTCTGTTATGTTTCTTCTTCGCTTGGGAAGTGCGGGAGGTGCAAGGCATTGCCCGGGATCACGACGCTCTTCTGGGATATCGGCGGCGTCATTCTCACCAACGGCTGGGACACGGCCTCGCGCAAGGCCGCCGCCGCGAAGTTTCATCTGGATTGGGAGGAATTTCAAGACCGCCATGACCTGGTCTTCCCCGATTTTGACTGCGGGAAAATCATCCTCAATCAGTATCTCGACCGCGCGCTGTTCTACCGGCCGCGCTCCTTCACCCGCGAGGAGTTCACCGCCTTCATGTTCGCCCAATCCGAGGAGTATCCCGAGCCGCGCGCCATCCTGCGGGCGCTGGCCGCCACCGGAAATTACTTCATCGCCGCCATCAACAACGAGCCCCTCGAGCTCAACCAGTACCGCATCGAGGCATTTCATCTCCGCCGCGATTTCGTTGTATTCTTCAGTTCCTGTTATGTCGGCACGCGGAAACCCGATCCCATGATCTACCGCCTCGCTCTCCAGGTGTCTCAGCGCCCCGCCGAGGAATGCGTTTTCATTGACGATCGCCCCTTGAATCTCGAGCCCCCGCGTCAATTGGGCCTGCACGTGATCCACTATCAGAATCCCGAGCAATTGCGTTCCGAGCTTTCCCGCCTGGGAATTGAACCCTCGCGCGGGTGAGCCGCATCACATCAGTTTCCAGTGCGAGGTGATGGCATGACTGCTGACACGAATTATCCCGAGCAGGGCTTCAGCGCCACGCCGGCCGATCCCTGTGCCGTTGTTTTGTTCGGCGCCTCCGGCGATCTGGCCCGGCGCAAGGTGATCCCGGCTCTCTACGATCTGGCGGCCCACAACGCTCTGACTTCCCGTTACGCCCTGGTTGGTTTTTCCCGCACGCCCATGACCGATGAGGCTTTCCGCGCCTCCGCCACCGACGCCGCCAAGAGCATCTCCGAAGTCGGGCCCATCGATCCCCAGAAGTGGAATGCCTTCGCTTCCAATCTCTTTTACTCCGCCGGAGAGTACGGCAATCAGGACCCCTCCCCCCGCCTTGCCAAGCGCCTCGCCGAGCTCGACGCCGAAAAGAATCTCGGCGGCAACCGCCTCTTCTACCTTTCCACCCCGCCGGAGGTTTATCCTAATATCGTCGAGCAGCTCGGCCGCGCCGGCCTGGCCCGTCCCTCCGGTCCCAAATCCTGGGTGCGCATCATCATCGAAAAGCCCTTCGGCCGCGATCTGGCATCGGCCCACGAGCTCAACCAGACTGTCCTGAACGTTTTTGAAGAGCAGCAGGTCTACCGGATCGACCACTACCTCGGCAAGGACACGGTCCAGAATCTCCTCGTCCTGCGCTTCGGCAACGGCATCTTCGAACCGCTCTGGAACCGCAATTACGTGGACCACGTCCAGATCACCGCTGCCGAAACTCTCGGCGTCGAGCGCCGCGGCGGCTTCTATGAGACCGCCGGCGCGCTCCGCGACATGATCCAGAGCCACGTCCTCCAGCTCACCTGCCTCACCGCCATCGAGCCGCCCGCTTCGTTCGACGCCAACTCCGTCCGCAACGAAAAGATCAAAGTGCTGCAATCCATCCGCCCCTTCAATCTCGAGATGGTCGCCCAGTCGGTCGTCCGCGGCCAGTACGCCCCCGGGCAGTTGAACGGCCAGCCCGTGGCCGGCTACCGCCAGGAGCCCGCCGTCAATCCCGATTCCCGCACGGAAACGTTCGTCTCCGCCATGCTCCTCATCGACAACTGGCGCTGGGCCGGCGTGCCTTTCTACCTCCGCACCGGCAAACGTCTCGGCAAGCGCAGCACCGAAATTGTCATCCAGTTCCGCCGCGCGCCCCATATCGTCTTCCGCGGCCGCGACATCGAGCCCAACCGCCTCATCCTCAATATCCAGCCCGAAGAAGGCATCTCGATTTCGTTCGGCGCCAAGCGCCCCGGCACGGCCATGCGCATCGGCAACGTCACCATGAATTTCAGCTACCGTGAAGGCTTCGGCGAAGCCTCGCGCAGCGCCTACGCCACGCTGCTCAGCGATTGCCTCCGCGGCGATGCCACGCTGTTCGACCGCGGAGACAGCGTCGAAGCCGCCTGGCGCCTCGTCGATCCCATCCTCGAAGTCTGGAGCGCCACCAAGAGCGCCACGGTTCCTGCCTATCCAGCCGGAAGCTGGGGCCCCCGCGAATCCGACGCCTTGCTCGAACGCAGCGGCCACGTGTGGCATACTCCCTGATTCGCTCCGGCTTTTTGGCATGCGGGAGGCTCTTTGATCCTTGCGGGCGATGTCGGCGGCACGAAATGCAATTTGGCGCTCTTTGCGGAGAAGAACGGCAAGCTGCTCCCTGTCTTCGGGAAGCGCTTCCCCAGCAAGGACTACGCCCAGTTTGACGCCCTGGTTTTGGACTTCTCGAAACTCGCGGCGCCCTACACCGCTTCCGGCCGCATCGAATCCGCCGGCTTCGGCGTGGCCGGGCCGGTGGTCCACAATCGCGTCAAGGCCACGAATCTCCCCTGGATCGTGGACGGCGCGGACCTGGCCCGGAAACTCGGCCTGCCCCAGGTCGTTCTCCTCAACGATCTCGGAGCTACCGCCTACAGTCTCGAACACCTGCCCCCGGAAGATTTCTGCGTCCTGAACCGCGGCAAAGCCCAGCCCGAGGCTGCCCGCGCCATCATCGCGGCCGGCACGGGCCTGGGCGAGGCCATCCTGTTCTGGGACGGCGCTCGCTACCGCCCCGCTCCCAGCGAGGGCGGACATTCCGATTTTGCTCCGCGCACCGAACAGCAGATCGAGCTGTTGCGTTTCCTCTTGCGCAAAGTTCCCCAGGTCAGTTGGGAGATCATCCTCTCGGGCCGCGGGTTCCGCACGATCCACGAATTTCTCGACCTGTCGGTCCAGCACCCCTCGTTCAGCGTTCCCGGCGGCGACGCCGCCCCGGAAATCACCAGCATGGGCCTCAAAAAATCCTGCCCCGTCTGCGAGGCCACCCTCGACCTTTGGGTCTCCATCTATGGCGCCGAGGCGAGCAACCTGGCCTTGAAGGTCCTCTCCCTCGGCGGGCTCTACGTCGCCGGAGGCATCGCGGCCAAGATCATCGACAAAATGAAGGACGGCGCCTTCCTGCGGAATTTCTTCGACAAGTGGATGTTTGACGGCCTCCTGAAAAACATCCCCGTATCCGTCGTTCTCAACGAAAACGCTCCCCTCCTCGGCGCCGCCTATGAGGCGCTCGCCGCGATTCGGCGTTAGAATCGCCGGGGCCGGATTTTCCTGAATCTCAGCGCCCCCCGGCTTCATCCAATCGGGTGCGCAATGGGAGAATGCATGCTCTTCTCCCGTCTGCTGGTTCAGTTTATTCACCTTCTCCGCCGCCCCGCAAGGCTTAGCGTCTGCCATCGCGCTTTTGCGCGACGACCAGCCCGCGGGGAGTCGGGAGCAGCAGCACTGACAGCAGGCCTTCTTCTTCCAGACGGAGCGCAGCTCCGCGGACCGTCTTCATCGCGGAGCTGGCGTCGTGCATCAGGATCAACCCGTCGGGATCGATCTGCGCACTTCCTGCTCGCGGAGCGGGGTGTCGCTGTCGCTAAACAGGAGCTGGATGCGACCGTCCACCTGCAGCTCTAGGCTGGGCTCGTTTCGCGCGTCGATCCAATCGCCCAGGCCGGACGCCGCAAAGCGCTGGCAAGCCGCTTCGTACACTTTTTTGTCCAGCTCGCAGGTGATGATTCGGCCGAAACCGTTTTCGCGGAGCCCTTTGGCGATGCGCAGCGTGCTCAGGCCTGTGAATGTGCCGGTTTCGACCACCAGCCCGGCTTTAGGGTTCGTACCACGCTGCGCAGGAAATCCAGCACCTCGACCTCGGCCGAAAGTGAATCGTACGTGTGCCAGCGTTCCGGATGAGGGCACTCGGGCGTGGGCTTGTGATACTCGGGCTGGAGGACGTCTCCTTTTTCGAGGATGTGATCTACGATGCGGTGTTCCTTTTTGCGGCTGTGGAATTCGCTCTTAACACGCCAAAGCAACACCGCGCCGGCGGCTACCGACACGATGCTCGCCGTCTGGGCGTTCGAAAGGCCGAACAGGAAGGGCGGATTGATGCGGATGAATTCGATGAGGAACCGCGCGACGCCGGTGAGCAAAAGGTAGTCGCAGAAAATTTCGCCCCGGGCTTTGGGGCCGCGAAGGGCCTTGGTGCCCAAGTGCCACAGGTAGGCGGCGATCGCCATCCAGATGAGGAATTCGTAGAGCGGAGTCGGATGAACGCGCTGCATCGTCGGCACTACGCCCCGCGGAAAGCTCATCCCCCAGGGCAGCGAAGTGGGAACGCCGTAGTCGCCGTCGCCGGAAAGCAGGCAGCCGATTCGTCCAATGGCGTAGCCGGCGGCAGCGGCCGGCGAGCAGCAGTCAAAAAATTCCAGCAAAGGGATTTGAAAGCGCCGCGCGAGAATCACCAGCGCCACGAATCCTCCGGCAAGGCCGCCGAACCACGCGAAGCCGTAGCGGTTGAAGAGCTGCGGCCAGGGATCGGCGAAAAATTCCCGCGGGGTTTCCAGCACGTGCCAGAGGCGCGCGCCGGCCAGCCCCGCCAGGCCGGCGATTCCGATGATCAGAAACGCATCGGCGGCGATTTTTCGGCGCTGAAAATCGGCCTGCAGAATGTAAGCCGCCGCGAGGAGCCCGGTGGCCACCATCAAGCCGAACGTCGGAAGCGTGATCGGCCCCAAATGCAGAAAAGGAAGCATGCAATAAATTCCTCGACAGCCCGTGCAGTATACACGACACGCGGGTTCAGTCCGCGCGAGGGCTGCGCGCCAGCCGGTGGAGCAGCGCTCCCAGCGACAGCCAGAAGAGCAACGCGACCCATTCCCACGCCGTGAAATGGCCGGGAATCACCGGCAGGAACTTCATGGCGAGAAATGCGAATGAAGCCAGCGCGCCGAGAGAAGCGATCCACCGGCCGCGGGCGCCGCGCTCCACCAGGAAAAATGAAACGCAGGCGGCGCACCAGCCGAATGCGGACGCGGCGGAGCCTACTTCCGTCACCGGCACGAGGATCGCATCGCCCAGCAGCATGCCCGCCAGGGTTCCCCCGCCGATGGCCGCCACGGCGATCCATGGCGTTTGATACCGCGGGTGAACGCCGCCGAAGGCCGTGCCGATGGTCCGATTCCTCCCCATCGCGAAGAGCAGCCGGCTGGAGGCAACGAAATTTCCGTTGAACACTTCGAACAAGGAAAAGAGCGCCATCGTGAGTATGATCCGCACTGGCCACTGCGCGCCGATCGCGCCCGCAAACGCGGCAGCCGTCGGAAAGTGCTTCCCCGCGAGTTCTCGCCAGGGCGTGATGTACGCCACTGAAGCGACGGCCAGCGCGTAAAACGCCGCCCCGGTCAGCAGAGCAAGGGTGATTGCGCGCGCGAAATTCTTCTGCCGGAACTCGGGATGGGCCTCCTCCGCGCATTTCGCCACGGATTCAAACCCGGTCATGAAATAGGGAACGATCTGCAACGTCAGCAGGATCGAGATTCCCGGAGCCGCCTGGAACAGCGGCTGGAAGTTCGAGGCGTGCCCGTGCGTCGCGCTGATGCCGATGACGATCACGAACAGAACCAGCACGGCGCCGGTGCTCCAGTTCTGAAAACTCGCGCTCAGGCGGATCCCGCGGTAGTTTAAATAAGTGAGCAGAGCAGTGAGGCCCGCGCCGAGCAGCAGCCGTGGCAGAAACACGGGATGCCCAGCGACGCGGTAGAGCTCGATCGTATCCAGCGACGGAAACAGGTACGCGGCCAGCCGGCCGCATGCCACCGCTTCCCACGGGCACACGATGAAGTATGCGAGCAGCATCATCCAGCCGGTGATAAAACTTACGGCGCCGGGAAACACTTGCGCCGTGTACGCCGCCTC
>OBEQ012421871.1_pt1 | contig 16098 bp, 16 predicted proteins | sample 1670901 | NCBI WGS metagenome assembly OBEQ01 (sample SAMEA104232315, study PRJEB22302) | groundwater metagenome | biome: forest; feature: aquifer; material: groundwater | place: USA | collected 2011-08-07 | depth 5.4 m
ATTTAAAACAATCGAAGAACAAGAACTGGCTATTGAAGCAAAACTGAACGGGTTGGCAGACGACATTGGAGCGATGAAACGCTTATTGGGGTATGAGTGGATTAAAAAGCAGTCGGAAGGGGTTAATTAGAGATGGTATTAGGGGAAATTTTTTCTCCGACAAAAACCGCATTACGAGTAAAATCCAAGCCGAAGGGCTACTCCGCAAATGGATTGAGCTCCATCCCGAAGCGGTCTGCCTCATCCGCGAGAAATTTTCGGATGATGACCTCAAGGCAATGGGTTCGTACTACATTGTCGGCATTCACAAGCCTATTCAGTTTGGGGGCGATCCGCGCTTTCTGCGTGCCTATCGGTACGACGATGGGTCGTGGCTTGGTGAGCGTTCGGCTCTGCCCGACCGCAAGTGGCACAGCGAGAACGGTTTCGCTTTCTCTGTCCCGCAAGTTAGTCCTCAAGTCTTGGATGCTGGGCGCTAGCCCTTTGATTCTTGACTTTAGCTCTTTTCACAACCCCGACATTGGCGTCGGGGTTGATTTTTTATAATGAGTGTCAAATGCGGAAAAGTTGCGACGGAAAGTTTTATGCTATTATTCTCAACATCTTAAATCTTAAATCCTGAATCATGAATCCTTCTTATTTTGACATTCACTCCCATGTAAACTTCTCCGCCTTTGACGCCGACCGCGACGAGGTTATTAAACGCGCGCTTGACGCGGGAGTCTTTATGATAAATGTCGGCACGCAAAAGGACACCTCGCAAAAGGCCATTCTTCTTTCCGAAAAATACCAGCGGGGAGTTTACGCCATTGTCGGTCTTCACCCGATTCATACTGGAAAATCTTTTCATGACGCCAAAGAACTCGGCGAAGGCGGAAAAGAATTCACCTCTCGCGGTGAAGTGTTCAATAGTACGATATATCGTACTATGGCGTTCCATCCGAAAGTTGTCGGCATAGGGGAGTGCGGGTTGGATTATTATAGAAGTTTTGAAGTTGGGAAGTTTACAAGTTGGGAAGTTCAAGAGGCGGTGTTTCGGAAACATATAGAGCTGGCAATAGAAGTGAATAAACCGCTGATGCTTCATGTGCGAAATGGTTCAGGAAAGTCAGCTTACAAAGACGCTTTGCGCATACTTTCAACTTTTAACTTTGGACTTTCAACTGGCCGAAGGCCCGGCAATTTCCATTTTTTTGCTGGAAGCTGGGACGAGGCGAAAGAAATTCTTGACGCTGGTTTCAACCTTTCTTTCACTGGCGTAATTACATTCGCGCGCGATTATGACTTTGTTGTAAAGAATGTTCCGCTCGACCGAATACTTTCCGAAACCGATTCGCCCTATATCACGCCGATTCCTTTTCGCGGCAAACGCAACGAACCCCTCTTTGTTCGGGAAGTTGTCAAGAAAATTGCCGAAATTCGGGGCGAAGATTTGGAGGTGGTCAAAAGTCAACTCGTCAAGAACGCCAAAAGGCTATTTGGTTTGACAGGTTGAGTATTCAAGTGTTTGAAAATTTAAAATTGCCTGCCCGACATGCCAGTTTCTGGCAGGCGGGATAATTGAAAATTCCGTCCGTTCGCCCCTTGATTTGAACGGACGGCCGTGCTAGTCTGTATCCCATGACCGAAAAAGACACCGAAGAGCTCGCGGAAAATCGTATTTATGAGTTGGGTTTTCATATTGTACCGTCAATTCCCGAGGAAAAATTGTCCGCGGAAGTTACCGTCGTTAAAGACCTTTTGGAAGCAAGTGGCGCGGTTTTTATTTCCGAAGAATTTCCTAAACTCAAGCCTTTGTCCTATCAAATGACAAAAGTTGTTGGCCCCAAGCATCTCAAATTTAATACAGCCCATTTCGGTTGGATAAAATTTGAAATGAATCCGGAGGCGATTTTGAAAATAAAGCAGGCGTTGGAACGAAACGACAACATTCTGCGTTTTATTATCGTAAAGACCGTCAGAGAAAGCACCATGTCGGTCATAAAAGCGCCAGTTTTCCGTTCGCAAGTCTCGCCCAAGCCGATTCCGCGAGTTTCTTCCAGAAAGACCGGCGAAATTAAGTCGCCGATTTCCGTGGCCGAGCTGGATAAGACGATTGACGCGCTTGTGATAGAATAACAGCAAGAATTATCAATTTTCAAATTTCAATTATCAATCAATTTTCAATCTTGTAATTTTCAATTAAGAAATTTCGGGTTTTGTTTGAAAATTGATAATTGATAATTGAAAATTACCACAATGTACTTAAACAAAGCCATCATCATAGGGAATTTGACTCGCGACCCGGAAATGAGGGCTCTTCCAAGCGGTGTGCCAGTTTGCAGTTTCAGCGTCGCCACCAATCGCGTTTGGAAAGATAAAGAGGGCAACAAAAAAGAACAAGCCAACTTTCACAACATTGTGGTGTTTGACAGACAAGCCGACACTTGCGGACAGTATTTGAAAAAAGGCCAGTCGGTTTTAGTTGAGGGTAGGATTCAAACGCGAAGTTGGGACGACAAAACCAGCGGTGAGAAAAAGTACAGAACGGAAATAGTTGCCGACCGAGTGCAATTTGGGCCGAAGGCTGGCGGTGCTGGCGGCGGCGGTTACCAGAAATCGGAAGCGGCGCCCCCGCAAGGCGGGGGCGCCGCCAAAGCCGATTCCGCCGGCGGAATTGAGTATCCGACGGAGGAAATAAATCCGGAAGATATTCCTTTCTAAAATTGTAAGGCAATTTTAGAAAGAATTATCAATTTTCAATTTTGCAATTATCAATAAATTATCAATTTTGCAATTTTCAATTAAGAAATTTCGGGTTTTGTTTGAAAATTGAAAAATTGATAATTGAAAATTTTTTCATTCTTATGACAAAACAGTGTTACTTCTCACAAAATAATATCAAACATATAGACTACAAAGATGTGGAGCTTTTGAAAAAGTTTCTTAATCCTCACGCCCGCATGTTGTCTCGCAAGAAAACAGGTGTTACTGCCAAAAACCAGCGCAAGCTCGCTGAGGCGGTCAAACGCGCCCGATTTATGGGGCTTTTGCCGTTTGTGTCTAGATAAGTTCGTCAAGTCTATAAAGTTTTTCAAGTTCGTAAAGTAAGAAATGGCCTAGTAAAGCTCGGTTTTTTTGTGCTTTGACGATAATCGTTCTCGGTGATAATATGGTTTACATGAGTACGATTGTGCTGAAAAAAGCAGAATACGAAGCCTTAAAAACCCGCGCTGATGCGTACGACAGGTTTGTTTTTGCCATGCGTGAAGATATTTTTTCACCGCCTCCGACCAGAAGTCGTGCTAAAATTTTTGCTGATTTCAAAAAAACTGGACTTTATAACAAGGCGTTTCTTGCAAGTTTTGCCCGCGGTCTCAAGCGTTCCCCTCATTTTACCGCATAATTTTTTATGATGATTATTCCGTTACACTCGGAACTTGTTCGCTATCTTGAGACACACGGTTTAGTGAAGAAATTTGAAAAGCAATCGCGACTTTTTATAACCAATATCAATCACCCGAGTCTTGAGACGGAATTGCTTGAACCAAAGCGCCTGCGCATTTTCAGTTTTCGTCTTGACCTTAAATATCGGGTTATTTTCTTTTTACTAAACCCTATACCCTAAACCCTTCTTAACTCACTCTCTCCACATAATCCCCAGTCTCCGTATTGACGCGAATCATCTCCCCTTCGTTTATGAATAGGGGAACATTGATTGTCGCCCCAGTTTCAAGCTTGGCTTGCTTTGTGCCACCCTTGGCAGTGTCGCCTTTGACGGCTGGCGGAGCTTCCACCACTTTCAGTTCAACTTTTACCGGCAGTTTGAAACCGACATGTCTGTCCTGAAAAGACAGGATTTCAATAATAGCGTTCGGCTTGAGAAATTTTCCTTGCGGGCCCACCAAGTCTTCTTTCATGGAGTAGCGTTTTGACTGGTCGGTCGGGTCGGAAAAAAAGAAGTCGCCACGATTGTTGTAAAGATATTTCGCTTCTTTTGAATCAATTTCCGCCTCTTCCACTTTTTCCGAGACATGGAAGGAAATTTCTTTTACGCTACCGGTGATGAGGTTTTTTAATTTCGTGGCGTTGACCGGCTTTCGCTGTTGCTTCCTAAAAACATGAGACGACAAAACTTCGTACGGCTCGTTTTCGTACACAATATATTTCCGCTCTTTAATTTCGTTGTATTCCAATAAGGACATAGGAATGTCAGGCACTAGGCTTTAGGCACTAGACTTATAGGTTAAAAATAATGAAAAGACAGGGGCTATTCTAGTCTATCATTTGGCCAAAGGCAAATACACAAATGCCATAGGTTTGAAACTCAATGCTGACTTTCATAAAACCCAGAAATAAGAACGAGTGCTGAGAATATTAAAAAACCAGGAGGGTTCCAGGAAAATAAGTGAAGAGGATAAGAAAGCCAGATTACTACAAAGCTTCCTATAATCCAAGCAAGCTTTACAAAAGCACTTTTCTTTTTATTACTCTCCTGAATCACCCCTTGTGTTTCAGATGCCTTTTTTCTGATATTAATAAGTGAATCAATGATTAAGCCAACAACATTGGCAAGCAGTATAGTTATCAAAAACCAAACGACAGCTGGTCTTAAAGGGTCTCCTCCCAAGTATTCACCAGAGTTTGCCAAATAAGCATTATAACTTATTACAATTGCAATAAAAAAGCCGGTAGGCAGTATTAATTTGAATCTATATTTTTTCATGAAAAGTATTTTAAGTGTCTGGTCTTACCCCCTAATTTGAGACAACCAAATCGAGAGTTTTTGAGACACTTGTTAATTTGTAATTAGCTTCATAAGTCGCCGGGCTGACATACCCGAGGGACGAATGCAACCTTTTTGTATTATACACCCAAATATATTTTTCAATAGCAGTCTTGGCTTCATTAAAAGACTCATAGGCGCGCAGGTAAACTTCCTCTACTTTAATTGACCTGTTTAAGCTCTCGGCGTACGGATTATCAACCGACACACCGACATCTGCCATTGAAGGAGTAATATTGTTTGCTTTTAGAATGTTAATGTAATCATGACTGCAATATTGAACACCTCGGTCTGAATGATGATACTTGGGCGCTCCATTGCTTTTAAGCGCCAGATTGAGGGCTTCAATGCAGAGACTTCTACGCATTGTGGTATCCATAGCCCAGCCAACGATTTTTTTCAGAGCCTGATCCATGATTAAAGCCAAGTACGCAAAACCGGTTCCCACCCAAACATATGTAATATCAGAAACCCAGACCCATTTTGGCAGAACAGGACCCAGATATTTGATTTCATTGGTGTATACCGTTAAGTTATGCCTGCTATTGGTCGTTCTCGGAACCTTTTTTGACTTACGAACCTGCAACAAGTGATATTCTCCCATAATCTTGTAGATTCTCTTATGATTGAAAATTTCTCCATTGTTTTTCAATTCCGCCGCCACCCGTTTGTAGCCGTAATATGGCGATTCAATCAGCACTTTTTCAATTTTTTGTTTAATTTCCGTATTATTTTTCTTCTCTTTGGACTTGTGATACCAGCCATTTCTCGATAGCGACATTGTTTCAGTAAGCCAAGATATTGGGACACCACTATTCTTCTTTTTGTATGAAGCAATATATTCTCTTGTCTTGGTCGGCGCTACTGCGTCACTGCCAAGACTTTTTCTAAAAAATCATTTTGAGTTGTGATTTTAGAAATGATATGTTCGTAATGTTTCATTTTTCTGTCTTTGTCTGATTCGTCTTTATTAGTATCAAAAACACTATGGGCTTTTGTTAAAAATTCTTCTTTCCATTTATGAATCAAGCTTGGAGCTAGATTCTGTTCCTTGCTAATATCGACCAAGCTTTTTTCTTTTTTAATGATTGACAAAACAATTTGAGCTTTCTGTTCGCTCGAGAACTTTCTTCTTGTTTTCATATACCTTTCAGTATATCAAAAGTCTCTTAATGGGCTGTCTCATTTGTGGGGGTTGGACCAGTTAAAACCTACACCCTTCTTTTTTATTCTTCCGTTTCTTCTCCGCTCGCTATAGTCAGTGGGTCGCCGTCCTTCAAACGCTTCTTGATTTCTTTGAGAATTTCGTCGGACACTTTTTTATTTTCTTTGAGGAATTGGCGAGTGGCGTCGTAGCCTCGGCCGAGTTTAACATTTTCGGTTTTCTTATCTTTGTCAACGGGAATGTACTCATAAGACATGCCGGATTTTTTCACCAAACCCATCTTTTCGCCGAGAGCGATGATTTCACCCTCCTTTGAAATGCCTTCGTTGTACATTAGGTCAAATTCGGTTTGCTTGAAAGGCGCGGCCACTTTGTTTTTCACCACTTTCACGCGAATGCGTCCGCCCATCACTTCGTCGCCCTTTTTAATTTGAGCGATGCGACGGATATCCAAACGAACCGAAGTGTAAAATTTCAAAGCTTTGCCACCCGGCGTCGTTTCAGGATTGCCGAACATCACGCCGATTTGCATGCGGATTTGGTTTATGAAGATGACGATGGTTTTGGATTTGGCGACGATGGCGGTGAGTTTCCTGAGCGCTTGAGACATCAGTCGGGCTTGCTTGCCTACATGTTGCGCGCCCATGTCGCCTTCAATTTCGTCCTTTGGCGTGAGCGCCGCCACCGAGTCAATGACAACCACATCAAGTTTTCCGCTTCGCACTAGTGATTCAACAATCTCCAAAGCTTGTTCTCCTGTGTCCGGCTGGGAAATTAAAAGCTCGTTGATTTTCACGCCAATTTTTTTTGAGTATTCCGGGTCCATGGCGTGTTCGGCGTCAATGAAAGCGCAGATACCGCCTTTTTTCTGGGCTTCGGCCACGACATGAAGGGAGAGAGTTGTATTGTGATTGACAAAGCCGTTGGCGAAAAAGGTTGACCCTTTCGGTACTGTGAAATCAACCACATGACTTTTCGACTTTTCTATACGCGTTATTTTGTCAAAGAAAAAGTTTAATGTTTCTAGTTGCTCAAAATACTGGTACTCGGGCAGGTTACGACCCTCCGCGAAGCGCTTCAGGATTTTTCGTAAGCGGTCATAACTTATATTGCAATTTCCGCCACGGGGCGCAGGCAAATAATCATAAACTATATCCCAATCGGCTCGATTCGTTTTCCGCGCTGTCTTCCCAAATGTATCAAAAAACTCATTTAGCTTCGCGTTAAGATAGGGAATTGTGTCAACAGTTGTTTTGGAGACATACGCGCGCTTTCTTAAAACATCAGTTTTCAATAGTTTATTTTTTCTATTACTGCGAAAACCAATATGTTCAAGAAACTGTTTTTTGTCCTTTTGTCCCTCTATGTAGAGGTAAAAGTATGCTGTTCCGTCCACAGCGCGTAGCTTTTTCTTGGAAACTATTCCATAGTTAAGTAAAGCGATATGAATTTGTTCGGCTAACCGGGGTGATTTTGTGCAGTATTCTATAGTGCTACCGCTAAAACAACCGTCGCATTCAAACAGAGCCGATAGGAATGAGCTCACGATTTTTTTGGGAGCGCACAGAATACTCCAGGGGATTTCCTTCGTGCCTGCATCGTGCCAACCAAGCCCCGCGTACGCCAGAAAGGCGCGAGCTTTTGCGTTATGAACAGTGAAGCGAAATACACTCCTTGTTCTTTTGTCGCGAGTCATTTTTGGTTTTTCGTTGAAAAGTCGCATACACAATTTTCCAAACTCGCGCTTCGTTTCCGCGTCAGCCACAGTCAGCTGTATGTTGTTTTTATTCATTCCTGTTCTCGTTGTGGTACCGTCACCGACGAGATATCCCATGAGTAAAGCAAGGTCGGTGGTTATGACAGAAGGCGGAGCAAATTTTTTGCCTCGTGTGTTCTGCCTATGCAGTGTGTATGAAAATCCGCTTAGCTTTATGCCACTTCCGAAATAGTTTTGACCTCTTTGAATAGCGACATGGTCGTCAGGTTGTATTTCATCAAGTCTGCGAAAGATATAATTACCCTCTTTGGTAATGACGCGGATGCGGTGATTTGGTGTTCCCTCAATCACAAAGCCGTTTCTTGTTTCGATACGAATGGTGCTTTTGAGCCCTTGGTTGTAGAAGTGACTTGTTTGCTCGTAACAGTGTTCGGCATAGACATAAGTTTTTTGTTTTTGAAAGCCCGGAATAGCAAGCGCGCCGAAAGAGTCAATAGATAACATGCCATGTTCGGAGAATACGATAGAATTTCGGCTAATGCATTTCCCACTACTCTCCGGGCCGAAAATTTCAATGATTCGCCCTCGGGGCAGTCCGCCAACGCCGAGCGCCGAATCCAAACCGATTGAGCCGGTTGAAATGGCGTTGACATCAACGCGCGGTTTGTCACCGAGCTTCATGATGGAGTCCTCGCCGAACTTCGTCTTAATGGCGTTAAGCGTGTCTTCAATATTCGCGCCGATTACTTTGTCCACTTTTTCTTTTTTTGGTTTGCCAAAAGCCATTTGAATAGTTGTTAGTTAGTAGTAAGTAGTTTGTAGTATAAGAGATTTAGGAAATATTTCCATTGACCTTTGCGCTATTTCGGTTCTTGATTTTGCCGTAGAGGTAGCCGACGGCAACTCCATACACTAGACCGCTTAGTGGGCCGGTGATTATGACAGTAAAAATCTGTTCACCGGTACACAACTCTTTACAAAATATCCAGCTTAAGGGAACAGAGATGAACACCATTAGTTTTAAGAGTACATCAAACACGACAAAAGTAATCCCTTCGTTACTAAGGATTGTCATTGGTATCCATGTTGCCAATAAGGAAATTATAAAACCCCAAACTCCCCCCTTTACCCAATACGGCCAATGTTTCCAATTCATTTTATTTTAGTTTAAGCAACCTTGCGTTCCACTCGGACATTTAAGTCTTTAATTTCATTTTCCATTACTTTAGACATAATCACCAAAGGTGGTAAAGTTTTTTCAATATTTTTTAGTTGGCGACTCGTTTCTTCGGCGTGGCTATCAAGACTTAGAAGCATTATTTCAGTTTTGCTTTTGAATCCTGCCATTTCACCCTTGAAATCAGCCATTTCTTCTTTGAATTCCGAAAACTCTTTTTTTGAGACGGTGTTTTCAAACCCGCGATTAGTGATAATAGCCAAGTTGTCTACCGTTGTGGTCAAATCATCAACAGTGGTTGTTAAGACATTGATTGATTTTGCTATTTTAGCAAGGTCAACTTTTGTCGCCATAGCATCAAGACTCTTAGCAAGGTCAACTTTTGTCGCCATAGCATCAAGACTCTTAGCAAGGTCAACTTTTGTAGCCATACCACCAAGTGTTTTTGCGATACTTGAAAGTGTAACTTTTTCAGTTTTTTGTTTTTTCTTCATAAACACATTATATCACAGCCCTAATGGGGTAGAACTTGCCATCAAACTTTCTTTTTGCGGTTCTTTATATATCAACTCTAGTGTTTTTATAACCTTCTTCCCAAACCTGTCCTCCGCTCTTAAAGTAAGTATATTATAGCCCGGCAGGAGGAGCAATTTTTCGGAAAAGTTGCCGTTTGCGTCAACAAAAATCTGCCCGTCATTGAGGCTGATGCGAGAAACATTTTCCGCCCGACCTGAAATTACGACGAGCGGTTCTAAAAACACACTGCCGTCAGCAGGTTTAGCGATGTTAATTACTGGCCCAACGCGAAATTCTTTTGAACGGGCGTAGGAATAAAAACCGACGGCAAATGACGCGAGTAAAAACAGCGTGAGACCCAAAACAAATTTAGCTTTTCGTTCCATCTTAAAGTAATAACCAATAACCAAGAAACAAGCTCCAAACAATATCCAATAAACCAAATCCCAAACGCGTAAACTTTTTTGGTGATTGTAAATTGAAGTTTGTTTGGTTATTGTTTCTTGGTTGTTGGTGATTCATTCCTAAAGTGATTACTGTAATTTCCCGCTTCACTGTACGGACTCATTTGGCAGTTCCTCGCTTTGTGAAGCGGGTGTTGCTCCCATAACTTCCCTCGGCTTTGCTCCATCGGCGGGCCCGATGACTCCGCGTTCTTCTAAAACATCCATAAGTCGCGCGGCCCTGGCGTAGCCTACGCGAAACTTTCGCTGGAGATATGATGTTGACGCTCTGCCAGACCTCATGACTTCTTCGCGCGCCTGCTCATACAGGTCATCATCAATTTCTTCGTCGCTATTGTTTTCGCCGAAACTGGATTCAAAGATGGCGTTTTTGTCGGCCACGGCTTCCGGCGTCAGATTGAGCTCGCTTGGAATTCCACTGTCATAATTCTCTTTCAAGAAATTCACCACTTTTTTCACTTCCGACTCGCTGATAAAAGCTGACTGAATTCTTTGAGGTTTGGACATTTCACTGCCGAGGAAAAGCATGTCGCCCGCGCCGAGCAGTTTCTCGGCGCCACCGGTATCAAGAATGGTGCGCGAATCAATTTGTGAAGACACTTGCATGGCGACACGGCCCGGAATGTTGGCTTTGATTAGACCGGTGATGACATTTACCGACGGTCTTTGGGTTGAGAGTATTAAATGAATGCCGACGGCGCGACTCATTTGGGCAAGCCTGACGATTGCCGCTTCAAGTTCGCGCGGGTAGGTTGACATAATATCCGCCAGCTCATCAATGACGATGACAATGTAGGGCATCAGCTCGGGCATTTTCATTTCCGCCTCAAAGGCGTCGCCTCCTTCCGCCAACTGCTCTTCCAATTTTTTCAATTCTGGCGCCAAAATGTTTTTATGGTAGGACTCAATGTCGCGCACTGATTCCGCTTCAAGAATGTCGTAGCGTCTGTCCATTTCTTTGGCCGCCCATTTCAAAGACAAAATGGCTTTTTTAGCTTCGGTGATGACGGGGGTGAGAAGGTGGGGGATTTTGTTGTAGAGAGTCAGTTCAACCCGTTTCGGGTCAATCATGATGAATTTCAAATTTTCAACCGCGTTTCGGAAAAGCAGAGAAGTGATGATGGTGTGTATGGTGACGCTGTTGTGATTCACAAAACCGTTACCAACAAATGAATTTGACCCGGGAACTTCAAAGTCATAGCCTTCCCCCACAGTTTTCTCTATTTTTGCCACTTTAGCCCAGTAGAAATTATCCTCGCGGATTTGGGCCACTTTTTTGTAATCAGCGGACTCCGCTAAGGGCTCGTAAAAGGTGAGGATTTTTTGGAGCGCCTCATAAGAAGGGTTTCGGTCGCCACTGTTGTAACTTGCCAAACTTTTGAAAGCGTATTTTGGCACCAGCATATTCTCCTCGTAGAGCCAGCCTTTATTAGTCAGTCGCGCGAATGCTCCACGATACATTTGAGACAATTTTTTGAGAACGGGTTTTAGTGTCGGTATGATGTTTTTATTTCGACAAGCGAGGAGCGCGTGGACAATTCTTATTGTACACGGCGTCCGAGTCGAAGTCGAACTATAGGTTGAATACCGCGTGGTCTCTGCCACGCGGGTGGACGAGTCTGCGAGTTCATTCATTACCCTGCGGTCTCTGCCGCAGGGGACTATATTTGTGTTCCTGTGAAGAGCAAGCAGTCGTTTTGACTTTTGCTCCTCCTCATTTGTCAAAAAGCCGATTTCTCTGGCATAGGTGACAAACTCGGCTCCATAAATAGTAAGTCGCCAATAACTATTCTCTTTATAACCTTTTACTTTTTTTAGATGAATAGAGCTCACAATGCCAAAATTAAGAAGTATAACCTGCAGTTGTTTTAAGAGTTTTTCGGTTGCCAAGGTTATTTCAAGTCCTTTCACAGCCGAGATATGGCCGTCATTTCTTATAAGCCCTTGAATAAAGGACTTGATAATTTCAGGTTTGGCCTCACGAATTGATTTTGGTATTTCTTTCTCGCGCGCCCCAACAGGCTTTAGGTCAAGGTACTTCAAAAAATCTTTTAATTGTTTGCTGTTAACAACAACATCTTTTGCTTTGTTGCTCGCGCCTGACTTGGCGACAATTGGCGCGCTAATTCCGAACAGGTCTTTTAAGAGCGTTAAATATATGCCGAGCACTTCTTCATTGGCTTGGGTGTACACAATTCTATGTTTAATGGTTAAGCCACCATCGGCTGTTAGCAAACCCATGAAAAGTCCTAACTTTTCGGTCATTATGGTTGGAGTTTTTATTTCTCTAGCCTTATTGGTCTTGTTGGGTGTCGGAGTAAAATCAATTTTTTCATTCTCGCCAAAAAGTTTTGACCCGCGAGAAATTGCCACATACTCTCCAATTTTTATACTTCCACCATTTTGCCAGTCCATAACACTATCTTTAATGACCCACAAAGGATGTTCAAAAGTAACCTCTATGGATAATCCTTCCTCGGTTGTAATCTTATAAAAGTCGCAAATGCCGTTATTATAGTTTTTACTGGTTGTTTCCAATCCGTCTCTAGTCGCTACTCGCAGTGAATAGTTGACTTCTGAATTTAAGGGCAAGGGGCATAACTCTTCAAATGTGAGTATTCCTTTTTCGCTGAAAATGTATGTGTCCTTGGCGCATGTTTTTCCCGAACCTGTCGTGCCAGCGATTAAGAGATGAGGCATTTTTGCAAGGTTGGCGAAATGCGATTTGCCCGAGATGCCTTTGCCTAGAGAAATCAAGAGAGGCTTTTCTGATATCTGATATTCTTCGCTTGAAAGCATAGTGGCAAGGCCGACAATTGATTTGGTGCTGTTAGGAATTTCAATGCCGACGAGAGACTTTCCCGGAATCGGCGCTTCAATGCGGAGAGGATGCGCCGCCAGCGCGAGCGACAGGTCGTTTTGAAGCGCCACAATTTTTGAAAGCTTGACGCCTTCGGCCGGTTTCAGAGCGTAACGGGTAACGGAAGGGCCGATTGAAATTTCGTCCATCTCAACATCAATGCCGAAGTTTGCAAGCGTTCGTTTGATAATGTTTTTGTTGGCGTTGATGTCGCCAGTTACCGGCTTGCCTTTGTCCCGTTCAAGAAGAGAGAGCGGGGGAGGGGCAAAAACCACGCCGAGGGTTTTCAGACGGGCGGGAGTCTGGGAATTTTTGTTTGGCATGAACTCTTCTTTTGTTTCGTTTTGGGTTTTTTGGTTGACAGTTTTCTTGTCAGCCTTATTTTTCAGTTTTTCCTCTTCATCAGGTTCGTCAAGCGAGAGTTCCTCAAGGTCTTCCTTCTTCGTATCAGACTCGTCCCATTTCTCCGCCATTTTTTTGGCGCGGGATTTTTTCCACCAACCAATCAGGGGTTCTAAAGTCAGTTCCGTTTCAAGAATAATGAGAATAGAAATTATAAAAAGCGCGCCCAACACTAAAACGCTCGCGTATACATCAAAAAGTTTTATGAGCGGTGTCGCTACTACCCGACCGATAACGCCCCCTTGGTTTTTGCCCACAATGTCAATCATGCCGAGTCCCGCGAGCAAGAAAATTGTAGAGCCTACTATTTTTACAATCGGGAAGCGGTGAGTGATGGTTTTAAGAAATGACACGCCAAGCATAACGAATATTATCGGCACCAAAAAATAACCCAGTCCAAGAAGTGTGGTGAGGAAGCTATAAAGGCTGTCGCCGACAGGTCCCGCGCGACCCATTGAAGCCAGAACAAAAAGCACAGCCAACACGAAAAAGATTATAGCGAGTATTCCTTGGCGTGTCTTCTCTTTGATGCTCGGCGGGGTTCTGCCAGCGTCTTCTTTTTTTATTTTTTTGCTCACGGTTTTTTGCGGTTCTATAAAATATTCTTACATAATAACATAATATATAGTGCCAATATACCTGCCCGTGCCTCGCAGTGGCAGGCAGGCGAATTGATGCGAATGTGTATAGTGCCAATCAACGAATTGATGCCTGCCCGCGTGTCCGCGCAGGCGGGCGAATGATACGAATAAACTCGGTTCTTATTCGTGTGTGCGTATTCGTTAACGCTATTCGCATACAACGCTTTACATTTTAATTACTCGCGATATAGTTAACCCATAAGGGACAAAATGTCCTTCACACTCTAGAACTTTTCCTATAGAATTTTAATGAGAGGTTATAAAAGACATCTAAAGGACAATGGAATATAAAAAGGACAACGCTATTTCTCAAAAACCGCAGGATTCAAAAAATCTTATTGTTTTTCAACTGTTTGAAAAGGACAGTCATCTTATTTTTGTCTACAAAAAGGCGGAGAAGATTGCTTCAGCGCTTTACCTAGTAAGCAATCTCTTGTCGGATAGCGAACCTCTGAAGTGGCAATTTAGAGAAGTTGGTGTGGGGATAATAACAAAAATTTTGTCCTTAAACACTAAATTATTGTCAAAATCCGAAACCGCTTCATTTCTTTTTTCAGACATTATCAGTCTGGTTTCTTTTCTTGAAATTGCTCGCGCCGGGGGACTGATTACCGATATGAATTTTGCTATTCTTAAGACTGAAATTGAGGCTTTGCTTGAAGCTATGCATACAAAAGTTATCTCAAAAAACTCCACTGAACTTAAAACGCCAAAATTTGACCAAGATTTTTTTGCCGTGCCACGCCACAATTTTATTGTGGATAATGACATGTCGCCTCCGTCAAGTTTACCAGGGTACGGGGAGTATGCTCATACCTTGTCTGATGTGGGGAGACTTGAGGAATTTTATAAAAGACATAATAAAGGACAGTCCTTTATAAAGGACAGTCCTTTACATACTGATTTGTCTTTTACAAACACAAAATATAAAAATACGACTAGGGGAAAAGCCAACAGTTCAGAATTTGTTGATGTTAGAAAGACCCAGATTGTTGGACTGCTTAAAACTAAAAATGATCTTACCATTAAAGACTTTTCTTTGATTATCAAGGATTGCAGTGAGAAAACAATTCAGAGAGAATTATTGAAGTTGGTTAAGCAGGGTGTCCTTAAGAAACAAGGTGAACGACGCTGGAGTCGGTACTCACTTAGTTTGGTATAAAATTGCTTCTAAAAACTTATTGCGCATTCTATATAAAGGACAAATTGACTCCTACAATATCGGTTGTTGGTTATATAGGGCCATACGAATCCGAATCTACGAATTGCTATCCTCGGGGTTTTGTTTGTATCCACTAGACTATGTATATTAGTAACATTGCTATATTTGCTCATATTATTGACTTTTCTTGGCTATCCGTGCAATAATGGCCCAGTTGGATACTCTAGTGGCGAAAGCTAGAAAATTAGGCCGAAAATCAAGGCGAATTTTGGAGTTATCCACATGTTCCTTTTTGCAGACTAGCCCCTGTAGATATATAATTGGCTGAGGTACGGAAAGTCGGCTTGGGTTGCAAGATTTTTGTAGCCTGGTCGCGTTGTCTTTATTTCAGTTTTATTATTTCTACAATTCATTCAATTCCCGTTACGGGTGTACCGCAAGAAACAGTTTTTTGACATAGCAAAAAGCGATTCAAAAATTTCCGAAATTCTTTTTTCCGTCGTTGGATGAAAGTCCGAAAGTCCATGAACTTTATCAACTAAACTTGTAGGTTTTGTGTCGATGTATAAGGCCTATGAGATTTTAGTTTAGTGGCAACTTCGCAGAAGCTTTTGCTTTTGCTGGTTGCATCACAATTAACGCAGGCGGGCGTTTCAGTTTTAAGTCGAAACCGAATCAGTTCCCGCTGAACGCAGTTTCTTTTCCGAAATTATTAGCTCTTTATTCGTTAAAAAATCGGCAGAGAAATTTAATTATCAACTACTACAATTTATGTATCAATCGAAAAAATCTAAAACAAAGAATTTTGTCGCAGGTTTGATCGGCGCCTCATTGGCGTTAAGTTTGGCTTTCGCGGTTACCGTGAAAGCTGACACCGTTTCAGACCTCACCGCGCAAATCAACAGTTTGCTTGCAACTATCAGTGGATTGCAAGCCAAGCTCGCGACTGTTCAAGGTGGTTCTACCGCCATGACAGGCGGTGGCTACTCTTTCGCATCTAACCTTATGGTGGGAAGTAAAGGAGCTGATGTTATGAATCTTCAAAAGGTTCTCAACATGAGTTCCGACACTCAAGTTTCAGTTTCAGGAGCCGGTTCACCAGGGTTTGAGACTTCAACCTTCGGTCCTGCCACGAAAGCGGCAGTAATCAAATTCCAGAAAATGCATGGCATTTCCGGTACTGGCTATGTTGGTTCGATAACTAGAGGACAGTTGAACTCAATGTCATC
>OBEQ010447077.1_pt1 | contig 16097 bp, 12 predicted proteins | sample 1670901 | NCBI WGS metagenome assembly OBEQ01 (sample SAMEA104232315, study PRJEB22302) | groundwater metagenome | biome: forest; feature: aquifer; material: groundwater | place: USA | collected 2011-08-07 | depth 5.4 m
CGCACCCGTGCCCTGAACTTTATGCGGGACACATCCATGCCTATTACAGCAAGTCTGTCCCAAGAAAAAACGCGGAGTACCCATCATTCGCGGCGTATGCTCTCCGCATCCGTGGACGCGAGGATTCTGACGCATGTGCGAGTGATAAGAGATTTCGGCGACCGGCATCCGTAAACGCCGATTCATGAGCCTACTTTCCATATCAAAGTATATTCCACATTTTTGAAATTGAAGAGGGGCTTAGGGAACCAAGGTCAGAAGACCAAGATTCCCCAAGCCCCAAGTGGCCAATGGCCAAGTACCGATTACTCCCGAAGAACCGGGACCGAGAAGCCGGAGCCGCCGTGGCTGCGGTCGTAGGCGCCCACGCTCACCTGACGGTTGTCGCGGTAGAAGCGCACGAGCACGACGTTCTGCCACGCATCGTCGTCATACTCGGGGAAGTTGAACTCGTAGCCAGCGGCGAAGAGTCCGGGGAGCTTGTCGTGGTCGATGGCCCTGATCATGTCAGGGAACATCCACGTGACGACAAGCAGCTCGTCGGCAAGGGACTTCACGCCACGCACCGCCATGACGCTGTCACGCTTGCGGTTGGTGTCGAGGTCGGCCACGATCCACTCGACGACCGCGTGGTGCGTGTGGTTGCCATTCAGGAGCCGCAGGCGCTCCACGGACGTGCCCTTGCACTCGACTTTGCCCGAGTAGAGGTGCTCCCAGCGGTAGAAGCGACCCTCGCCGAAGACGTGCTGGATGCGGGCGTAATGCGCCTCTAAGGTCGGCGACCCCGTCGTCTCCCTCGCCGAAGCGGATGCGGAACGAACGGTAGGCGGACTTGCCCTTCGGCCACACGGGAGCGGACGAGGCGAGACGTGCGAAGTCGTCCTCGGTCAGTCCCCACTTCTCCTCGTCGTTCGCACGACGGAGAGCGGTGAGCTGTTGCTCGACGGTCATCTCGTAGGGATTCTTCCCCAAGAGACACCTTTGCTGTTCGATGAACTGGATGAGCAGAGCCGCGTTGCCGCGACCACGCATCCAATCCGAGTGCTCGGTCGTGGCTCCGACCTCTCCGAGAATACGCAGCGTTGCTGAAATCTCGTTCTGTTTGATCTCCGTGATGGGGTTGGCCATGGGCGTCACCCTTTCCTTGTGCAAGCCGCCGACTGTCCAGAATTGGAATCATTCCCGAAGACTTGGAGTTGTCCTTGATTGAAAGCGGCCTGTTGCAGCCAACAAAATGAGCTACAAAACGCCGCTTTCAACCTGCCTGCCGGCAGGAGTATTCCATTTCAAAGAACATCTATTTATAGCACGTTTTAAGGATTCTGTCAAGTGGACGTGACCTTGAGTAATATAATTTTGCTCGATAGAGCGATATTTTGAGAAATTTGAGAAAAATGCCTGAATATTGCAACGGTCTCGTAGTGAAGAAGTAATCAGCGCCTGTCATTTTGTTTAGGCGACAAAAAGCCGGTCGTGAACTCCTCGACTCTCGAAGACACTCCGACCGGCCCCGATCTGTTCCTTTGCTACCACCTACCGCCTACCAACCTCCTTTAATAATCCATTCCCATTCCGCCGCCGTGGCCGTGACCGCCCGCCGATTCTTCCTTCTTTGGAAGATCCGTAATCACGCATTCTGTCGTGAGGAACATCCCCGCGATGGACGCCGCGTTTTGCAGCGCGGTGCGCGTGACTTTGGCTGGATCCACAATCCCGGCCGCGATGAGATCTTCATAGCGATCGAGAAGCGCGTTATATCCTTCGCTTCCGGTGCGGCGCTTTACTTCCTCCACGACGACCGAGCCATCCTTGCCCGCGTTGGACGCGATGACTTTCAGTGGTTCCTCGAGCGCGCGCGTGAGAATCCGGAGGCCAAGCGCCTCTTCGCCATCCACCTTGACCGTGGAGAGCACGGAGAGAGCGCGGAGCAGGGCAACGCCTCCGCCGGGCACGATCCCTTCTTCCACCGCGGCTTTGGTTGCCGACACGGCGTCTTCAATGCGATGTTTCTTTTCTTTCATTTCAACTTCCGTCGCCGCACCGACTTTGATGACGCCAACGCCGCCCGCGAGTTTCGCCAGACGCTCCTGGAGTTTTTCGCGGTCGAATTCCGAATCCGTTGTTTCGAGCTGCGTCCGGATCTGCGCCGCTCGCGCCGCGATTTTTTCCTTGTCGCCTTTTCCATCCACAAACGTCGTGGTGTCTTTTGTCGCAATCACTTTGCGCGCGGAGCCGAGATCGGACAGATCCACGGAGTCGAGTTTGCGACCCGTTTCTTCCGAGATGATCGTGGCACCTGTAAGAAACGCGATATCTTGAAGCATCTCCTTGCGACGGTCGCCGAAGCCCGGCGCCTTCACCGCGAGTGCGTGGAATGTGCCGCGCAACTTGTTCACGACAAGCGTCGCAAGCGCTTCGCCTTCGAGATCGTCGCACACAAGCACGAGTTCCTTTTTGCCGGTTTGCACGACCTTCTCGAGCGTTGGGAGAAGATCCTGGATTGATGAAATTTTCTTGTCCGTCACGAGGATGAACGGATCCGAGTAGTCCGATTCCATCCGCTCCGCGTTTGTCACCATGTAGGGCGACGCATACCCCTTTTCGATGCGCATTCCCTGCACAACTTCGGTCTCGATCCCGAACGATTGCGATTCTTCGACCGTAATCACACCATCTTTCCCCATCTTCTCCATCGCGCTCGCAATCATCTTGCCGATCTCGGGGTCGTTCGCGGAAATCGACGCGACTTGTTCCATTCCTGGGCCCGTCACGGGCTTCGCGATCTTTTCCTTGATCTCGCGCACGACCGCGTCAACGCCTTTATCAATGCCCCGCTTCACCGCAAGCGGGTTCGCGCCGGCCGTGATGTGCTTTAACCCTTCCGCGATCATCGCCTGCGCGAGCACCGTCGCGGTTGTCGTCCCGTCGCCCGCGACGTCGTTGGTCTTCGACGCGGCTTCCTTCACCAAATTCGCGCCGATATTCTCAAATTTATCTTCGAGATCGATTTCTTTCGCGACCGTCACTCCGTCTTTCGTGATCGAGGGTGCGCCATAGCCCTTGTCGATCACAACGTTGCGGCCTTTCGGGCCAAGCGTCACGCGCACCGCTGCGGCGAGTTGATCCACGCCGCGCTTCAATGCCTGTCGCGCCTGTTCGTCGAATATGAGTTGCTTTGCCATATTATTCAATTACTCCCATCACATCCGATTCGGAGATGACGAGAAATTCTGACTCGCCAAGCTTCACTTCATCTGGCGAATATTTTTTAAATACGATCTTGTCCCCGACCGTGACGGACATTGGGGCACGCGAACCGTTTTCGAGAAACCGCCCCGGACCGATCGCGACAACGTCGCCTTGTTCCGGACGCTCCTTATCGACCGTGTCCGGTAAAATGATGCCGGCTTTGGTCATCTCTTCTTTGGCGACTGGCTTCACAACGATGCGATCACCGAGAGGACGAAGAATCATAAGATGAATACAGAATGAAGAATGAAGAATGGGATCAAAACATATCGAAATAGCATTCAAGCCACGAGAGTGCTAAACGATGTCGGTCGCTACTGTGCCAGGTCTTGGATTGGCTGTCAAGAGGAAGAGAATGGTCAATGTGACAAGCGCCTGACCCGACCAATATGACCACAAAAAGTGGTCAAAAAGGCCTAAAATGGAAAGGGGGACGAACCAAAAGAGACGATCGGATGTCGCTGCCTTTCGGACAATTCTCCAAATGCACCAGCCGAAAAATAGGACGCCGATGATCCCGACATCAACAAGCGCAAGAAGAAAAACGTTATGCGGTGATTCCTGTTCATTCGCAAACAATTTTCCACGTCCTTGCAGTTCGGCGTTCGGTCCGGTTCCAAAAAACGGGAGCTGACGGACCAGTTGCCAGCCAAACCGAAAACTTTCGAGACGCGTCTCGATCGATTTTTGCTCGAGTCGTCCGGTTGACGAAAGTCGTGAGAAAAAAAGCTCTTGCTGTGAAAACCCAATGATGCAGACAGCAACGAGAGATGAGACGAGTGCGACGCGAAAAAATTGTGAACGCCGAGATCGAATCGTGATACAAACAACACCAACGGTCGCCGCGATCCACGCGCCGCGCGAAAATGTAAGAAAGAGCGTCACGGCAATCGCGCTCGAGGCGATCGTCCACAGGACGGCCCGTGTTTTTGTCAGTGCATCGCGAGCGAGAACGAGCGCGAGTAAACAGCCGATCGCAAGCCATCCACCGAAAATGTTCGGGTGAGGAAAGCCGCCGTACGCGCGAAGTGTGCGGAACGGACCGGCTTCGATGACTGAAACGCCGAGGTTCTGCGGCAGTTGCGACGCGATGCCAAACCACTTAATCGCAACGATCTCCTGCGAGGCGTATTGCCACATCCCGAGCGCGACATGCGGTACAAGCGAGATGACACACCATGTCGCGACATCGCGCCACGAGACGTCCATCACGAACAGTGTCCATCCGAACGCGGCGAGGAGAAGAATCTGGATCCACCATTGGGCCGTCGCACGGACGTCAAACGTCGCGGCGAATGTCAACAGGATGAAGAGGCAGAGAGAGAGGAGAAAGGGAGGAGACGGCCGTTTTTTTGTCGACCAAAAACCAAGCACAATCGCACAAAGAATCGGGATCCACGATGCCCAAACGCTCCATTCCTGTATTTCAGACGGAACCGCGCCGGCGACCGCATGGAACCACCGCGTCTGCCACGGCAACACAAAAATCGCGAGGCGCCATGCCCAAGAAAAAAAAACTAGGATGCGACCCCGCGCTTCTGACATCGTTCGTAGTATGTGCGGCGATAGGATTCTCGTCCATCCGTTACATGAAACTTCAATGTCTGGTCGTTGACGATCACGGTCGTGTCGCGATTCATGCGATCGCGAATCGCTGTGGGGAACCAACGCATCTGGAGATATCGGGCTAGGGGCTCAATGAGACGATAGATAGGAGACGGTAGACCGTAGACGGTAGACCGTAGCGCATCGCAACTATCCTCTGTAACCTGTAATCTGTAACCTGTAATCTGCTCTCGAGGCGATGCGATCCACCTTCGCGCGCACGGATGCCGTTCGCGGAGTTTTGCATTCGCCTCCCAGAGTTCGCGCGAAACGCCGTCATCGTAGAGTGGCAAGAGAGACAGAAACCAGTAGCGGAAATAAGGGTCGTCTTGCGGGAGCGTATGCGACGAGAGGTCGAGCGCATCATCTGTCACAAAATAGGAGAGGCACACTGCGTCGCGCGCATTCTTCCCGTTCGGCGTCATGCCGAGGATGCGGAACGGTAATGCGGAGAAAAGACGTGTCGTCCAAATCGTGCCAGCGTGCACGACGACAAAAAAATCGAGATCGCCTTCATCGCGGGCATGCCCGATTGCGGTCGTGTTCGCAAGCGCGATAAACCGAACAGACGGAAGCCGCGAGAGCCACAAAGCAACGCGTCGCGCACGCCGACGTTTTCGAGGTTGATACATTTCACGAGCGCGAATTGTTTCGACAATGCGATCAATATTCTCCGAAAATCCGATGCGCCCCATCTGTTCGACGATCGCGCCCTCGCTTATCATCGCATCAATTTCGCGACTCACGGCTTCCGATTCACAACTCCCGCTATTTCCGACATCACAGGTCAGCATCAACTCCGCGCGCGTCGGCGCATATCCGAGCGTCTCATTCCACGCAAGAGTACGAAGAACAGCATCCTGCGACGGCGAGCGCGTCATGCGTCTTTGAAATGCGTTCCGGTCGTCGCGGGCTTGAAGGCCGTCTCCACATTCGCCGCGAATTGCGTCGCGGGTGACGGCATGGACGCGTCTTTCACGACGATCTCCTGCTCGGTCATGGACACGATGTGCGCCCACCCGATGACGAGCTCATTCGTCAGAAGTCCCATCACACCCCCTTTTGGGAGGACGCGGATCGCAACAAGCTTCCCCGTGTCGCCGTCAATATCGACGCTCGCGGGCGTTCCAAGGCGGGTTCCAGATTGCGTCCGGACGGCCGCTTTTCCTAATCGTTTTGAGTTCACGACCATAGCAATACAGCATAGCAAAGAAAACGACGAGGTGTTAGCATATTTTCCGTAACGTATGAGCCACCCTTCAACCTTCTGGAGTCAGGTCCTGCGAGGCAAATCGCCGATGCGCGCGCTGATGAATTTGAAATTGGCGAAAGATCCTCTTTGGGAAGGCCGGATATTGGACGTTGGCGGAACGACGGCTCCGATTCCGTCGTATCGAAGATTCCTTTCCGTTGCACCGACGGCATCCGTCACGACGCTGAACATTGATCCGGCATCCGAGCCGGATATTGTCGGCGACGCGATGTCATTGCCGATCGAAACCGGCACGTTCGATGGAGCGTGGTGCTTGAACGTGCTCGAACATCTCCCGGATCCGTTCGCCGCGGTTCAAGAAATCGCGCGCGTCGTAAAGCCGGGAAAACCCGTCGTATTTTTTACGCCGTTCCTTGTCCGCGTCCACGGCCATCCTGATGATTATGGCCGTTTTACGGAAAGCGGCTTGCGGCGCCTAGCGGAACGGGCGAAATTTCAACACATCGAGATCGAAGGAACGGGGACTGGTCCGTTTATGGCATCGATCGCGCAGATCCAGACATTCTGTCCACGCGTATTCTTCGTGCCGTGCCTGATGCTCGCCGTTGGGATCGACCGATTACTTGGGCGCATGCGTCCGAAATTGATTTCAAACTGGCCGTTAGGCTTTTATATGAAGGCACGAACGAATGACGCGCACGTCTGATTACGATCAAGGGCTTTTATGACAACTGTGCGACGGGCTTTGGCGCCTGCGGTTTCTTCAAGAACATCGCCTGTTGCGCCACCTGAAGCAAGCTCATCACGATCCAATAAAGCGCGAGCCCGCCTGGAAATGAAAATCCGATAAACACAGTCACAATCGGCATGACATACATCATCTGCTTATTCATGATCGAGGCCATGGATTCGTCTTTCGCGCCTTTAGAACCAGCGACCTCTGGCGGTGGGGGCGCGGCAGGACTCGGCTTCCGAAAAATCTGCCACGATTGCCAAAACTGAACCGCTCCGGCAAGAATCGCGAGGACGATGTTTGGTTTTGAAAGATTCACGATGCCGAACAGCGTATTATTGATCATGCCCGGATGTGCGACGAACGGGTAGAGCAAATTCAGCGACTGCGATGCTAAACCGTCGCGAAGCGCGCTGAAAAGCCCGATAAAAATCGGGAGTTGAATGAGCAACGGAAGGCACGAAGACGCCGGATTCACCTTCTCTTTCTTATACAACTCCATGAGCTCCTTTGCCTGCCCCTCCTTGTTGCCCGCGAGACGTGAACGAACCTCGTCGATCTTCGGCTGGAGTCCCTGAAGCGCACACTGCTGCTTGATCTGCGCGGCAGAGAATGGATACAGGACGAACCGAACAAGAATGGTCAACGCGATGATTGCAAGCCCCATGTCATTGCCCGGCAACACATTGTAGAGCCAAATGAGAAGATTCAGGATCGGCTGGTAAATGAACGTGGTGAAGATGGAGGACATGAGGGGGTGGATAGATGGTAGACGGTAGATGGTAGATGGTAGATGGTAGATGGTAGCTATTGTCTATCGTCTACTGTCTACTGTCTACGTACTTGCTTCTTTCGCATCTGCTTCGACCACGGTTTCGGGACGTTCTACCTCAATCTCGACTGGGATTTCCGTCGGGATTTCTCCCAAATCGGAATCAGCGGCAATACGCCCGCCCTCTTCCGCGATCGTAATCTTCCAGCCAGTCAATTTCGCGGCAAGACGCACGTTCTGCCCGCCTTTGCCGATCGCGAGCGAAAGTTGGTCTGCCGGCACTTTCACGGTCGCGAGATGCACAGTATGATTTAACTCGACATGCGGCGCTTTTGCGGGGCTTAACGCCGCGGAGATGTATCCGGCTTCGTCCGGCGACCACAGGATGACATCAACTTTTTCGCCGCCGAGCTCACGAATGATCGTCTGAATGCGCGTGCCGCGATGACCGATGCACGATCCGATCGGATCGATCGCGGCGTCGTTAGCGGTTACGGCGACCTTTGCACGCGATCCTGCTTCGCGGGCGATGTGCTTGAGTTCGACGACTCCGTTCGCGACTTCCGGAATTTCTTGTGCAAAAATCGCGGCGATGAGACCCGGACTCGAGCGTGACAAACGGATTTCCGGACCTCTCGGTGTCATCGTCACTTCACGAAGGATCATCTTAAAACGCGAACCGGGAAAATACCGCTCGATCTCGATCTGATCTTCCGGAAGAAGAACACCCGTCGCGCGACCAAGATCGATCAAAACGACGCGGCCTTCGCGCCGTTGAACCGTCACATTCATGAGTTCACCTTCACGATCTTTGAAATCCGTGAAGATCACGTTCCGTTCCGCTTCGCGTAGCTTTTGCATGATCACTTGCTTCGCGGTTTGCGCAGCCATGCGGCCGAACGCGGCCGGCACGGTGAGCTCCACGCGAATCTCATCCCCAATCTGTGCGTCCGGCTTCAAATCCCGCGCGTCGGAACGCATAATCATCGTTTTCTGATTGAACGCGAATTCATCCTCGGGTTCAGGTGTTGGGACATTCGACTTTCCCTCGACCTGAGCTCGGGACGAAGGTCGACTTTCTTCGCCGGAGGCGAATCCGCCTTTGGCGGAGACTTTCGACTCCAGTCGCTTTGCCTCATGCGCGACTTCGAACCGTTCGAAATAATCCTCGGGCAATTCCATGTCCGCGACAACCGTTTTCACGTCAAACACGCGAATGCCGCGCGTGCCGCCATCGTACGTTTCGGGGTCAAATTGAACTTTGATGTTTTGATTCTTGTTGCCAAAATCCTTGCGAAAGGCAGCCGCAAGAGCCGCTTCGACCGTCTCGAGAACGGACTCGTAGGAGATGTTCTTCTCCTCGCAAATTTGCCGCATGGCTTGTGAGATTGATGAGGCCATAAGTGAAAGGATAATCGAGATGCGCGAATAAAAAAACCCGTTCATCCCAAACGAGCTTCATGTTGTCAAGTATAGCCGAGCATTCCCATACTTGTCAAATCTACCATCTCTGCTATACTCACAACCCACGGTCGCAAACAGGCGACCTTGGAAACGCAGCGAACCTTCCATATCAGAGGTGTGTAATGAGTGTTTGGGATGCAGATCAAATACCCTCATCACGTCGTCCGCCGTTCCCTTGCGTCGCGAAGAGCGTCGCGATGGAGAAGTTCTTCACGAGCATTGCGTACCATGCGGGACACCAACGCATCGTGCCGATCGTGCTTGGGCCGAACCTACTCGAATTTCGGTCTCTTCTCGACATGATCTTGAAGCGCGTCGAGCTTCCCGGACGCTCCGGCCCCTCGAGAGACCAGCTCCTGTTCGAGCCATGCACGCGAGTCAACAATTGCCTGGACGACACGTTCTACCGTGGAGTCGTCTTCCTGCGTGGAGATGACCTCGCGACCTCGGTTCAAGCTGGCTACGTCGCCGGCCGGCATCCGCATCACGAGATCGTCATCGCGCTCGTGACAGCGCCGGCTGAAACGCTCGTCACCCAAGGCAAATGGACGCCGACCTTCTTCAATCTCTGCGGCCACACGGTTCGCATGCCGAGCTGGATGGAGCGCACGGAAGATCACAATGGGATTCTCCATGCAATGCTTGATCGCATCGACAACCCGCCCGCGATGCATACGTCCGCGAAGCAGTTCTTCGGACGCACGCCATTCGATGGCGTGGACGCGGTCAAGCGATGCTTCGATCAGGGCTACACGAAATATCTCGTCAAAGAGCAAATCGGTGGAATGCTCGTGGCGAGCCATTTCAGCACCCCCAGATACTTCATGACTCTCGACGAAGCTCAAGCTCGACAACACCGTGGTGCCCCACGAAGTGCCCCTCCTCTGAACGACTAGGGCTGTGAAATAACGGCCCCCTCTTTTCTTCTGCAGGCGATCGAATGCTTCGATCGCCTGTTTTTTATTTCAGAGAGCCCTCCACGCCTGCCTATATCCTTGTTCACACACCACCCCCGCCACGCCTCTGAGTGCTCCTCCTTTTCATAACTCCCCCAACCCCCTCTTGAATCAAGAGGGGGATTGTTTGAGATGTAAAATTATGATACGGATTCGATGCAGGATGTTTTCACGCGCGTGAAAAACTTCTTCGTTACAAAAACGTAAAACAACAATATTCATAGACTCGAGAAACGCATTGCGATCTTGATCGTATACCTTCTGACCACGCTCCTCATGATACCCACCATCGAGTTCAATGCAGAGCCGTATTTCTGGAGAATAAAAATCCAGAATATACGGTCCAACGCTATATTGTCTGAAAAATTTTATCCCCTGGAGACGCCTATTGCGTACATCCATCCAAAGGCGGTGTTCTGCCGGCGTCTGATCTTTTCGTAATGCTTGCCGCCGTTCTTTAAGGATAGGATGGTTATACAATATTTGCATCACTGTAGAAACCCCCTCCTCTTAATCATAAGAGGAGGGGCTGGGGGAGGAGTTATTTCGTAATCCCCAAATTGAGCGCACCGCGATACACAACCCACGGGCTAAAGAGACGATCATAACTCGCTGGATCGCAGAGATTCGATGGATACGTCAATGGAACCGAAGATCCTTTTGTGACTGAATATGGAATTTTCGAATCCTGATTCTGATAGTCCTTTGATCCGTCATAACATCCGCCATTGTTGAAGAGAACATTATTCTCCACACCGCTCCCCTTAAATCCTCCCGTGAGTTTTCCGTCCACAACGTTCACACGGCATTCGCCTGTGCACCAGCCCCAGTTATCTTTCAGCAACACGCGCGGCGTGAAGCGGCAGCTTGCCTTGCCCGCGTCGAAACATCCACCGGGCGGCGCAAGGGTCGTGAGGCATGTGTCTAGCGGTCCGCAAGCGCTATCCGTCGTGCAGGCAACGGCATTGTTTCGCGCGCACCGACCGGCCACGCATGTCGGAAGCCCTCTCTTCTCCGAGCCGCATGCGTACGCGTGAATGAATTCAAAGTAATTTTTCTCGCATGCGAGATCGCTGTTCCCAAAGGTGGTCCGGAAGGCGCAGGTATCTTTCGTGACTCCTCCTGCACAATCCGAATCCGCGAAACACGAGACAAACGGACGTCCGCGGCACGAGCCGATCTGCCTGCATTTTCCTCCGCCAGGCGGGCAATCGTCGTCTGCGCCGCACGCGAGCCCGGGCACGTTCTGACATTCTTTCGATCCGCCACAAAACGGTTTTTTATTCTTCATGCGCGCGTCATGCAATTCCTGCACGGCCCCATCGCCCCAATCCACCCACAAGTCCTTGAGTGGCGCCTGGTTATCCGCTGCCCAGCCGTAAAAACGAATGGTCGCAATCGCTTGGCCGCCCGAATAGCTCACGCTCCCTTCCGTCTGATTCTCTAAGGTGAAGGCATTCAATCGCGCAATGGGGCAGGTGCCTGCGGACGGGCACTGCCGGCTCGTGTCCGGCGCCGCGATCATCGGCGGACGCGGGGTGTAGTAGGCGATATAGTCATACGAGCCGGAGAATTTTTTCGTATCGCCGCTCTTCGAGTCGAGATACACGGGCGTGTAGAGCCCATTCGTCACGTCCGTTGGGGATTGGCTCTGTTTCGGATCAAATGACTTTGAGTCGCTCTGTGTGATCGCCGTGAGACACTGTCTCCGCTTCGGATCGTTTCCGCACACATCGCTCCGCGGCTGGTATCCGGCTGCATTTGTGCAACGATTATTGTCGAGCGCTGGATCATCCGACGACGCATCACCACTTCCTTTGCAGTCGTATGTCTGCGTTCCCGCCGTTCCTTTGGCCGGATTCCCTGCCAAGTCGGTTACGGCTTTGCAGTACGATTTTGAATCATTTTCAAGCGTCAGGTCCAAATCCTTCGGGCGACACTGATCGTTACTCGTGCAAGCACGGCCCGCATTCAACCCGCGATCACACACGCCACTTGTCGAAGGACGCTTTGGCCCACCGCCTACTAATCGATCAGGCGCATAAGGAGAACCTCCAACCACAGTTTTTTTATCATCCTCCGGATTTTTCACAGGAGCTCGCTCGCAATGACCAGGAATATATTCCGCGAAAAAATTTTCGGAAGATTCATCAAAGTAGTACCCTGCTACATAGGCGCCAGGAAATCGATCTAGTAGGGCTCGTGCAGGATCAGACGATCGAATTTGAGCGGAACGGCCACCTTTAAGATCATTCCCACCGATGTCCCCAATGCCGCCTTTTGAATTTTGGTCACCAACACCGAGATGCGTTTTCACACCAGACAAAGGATTATTTGTCCACCATCCAGATTGGGGGAACAAAGTTGTTGGCTTATCTTTACCATACGGTTCATTTCCACCTACATAAATCTTCCTAACAGGAGATGGCCATATGTCAGTAAGCGGCTTGGATGGGCTTGAACCGTCTTTATCAATCCCCCACCATTCAAACCACGTGAACCGACAATGTGCATCTTGATTACACTGCGCATGCTCGAATCCGTTACTGCAATGACCATAGCCGTCCGAGCCCTTGCCAACGCACTTAGAGTACGTATAGCTTTCCCCATATGTCGTGTGATTGGCAAGAGTATCAGCCAGCACCTGCATTGGGCATTCCTTTGACTCTTCTGCCGGGGCTGTGCACTTCACTGGCACCAATGGTATCGGCAAACCCTTGTCATCCGGCACCGAGATTGCATTCTTGGCGCAACGGAAGGGCACTGCTAGCGGAAGCGGAATATCGCCGAATTCACCTTGATTAAGATAACTCCACTTTCCTGCATTAATTTCATCGTCCGTAAACACTCGCGGCGTATAGACAGTGGTCACTGGTGTCGTACCAGCCAAGGCGAGCGCATGAGGAGAGCATATTTTAGTGAACGGGTCACAATCCCTAGGATCTGATGGAGTGATTTCGTTTTCCCACTTAATCGGAAAGGTAAAAACTGTCAAATCCTTTGTCTGCCAACCACAGCTTGGACCTGATGTGCAACTATATCCGCCAGGCACTTTTTCCCAAACGGCTTTCGTTGGAGCTGACTGGATCTCGCATGACGTATAGAGCGGACGCAGAGTCCCTGTTTCAGGATTTGCTTGGAGCGGCGCGTTGTGGCACGCATGATACCCGCTGATCTCATTTGACGTATCGCCGCTGCAGGAAAGCCCGGAATTCACGCCAGAAAGCGCATTGCAGATGCCAGATCCTGCGCCCGCGCTCGAGAGGGTCGACACGCACGCTCCGGAATACCCGCAATATGTTTTCGAGACATCCGGAGATGCGAAGGCCGGGCACCACGCGCCAAAGTTCGGTCCCACCACGCACGCCCATGAGTCCTTTGTGACAGGGCGATCATAGTACCGGTAGATCCGATACACGCGCGCAAACACGTTTGTGAGCCATGCCCAGTTGCCGTTCGGGCCGTTCGGCGGCGCGTCGCCGCGGAAGTATTCAAGGCCAGATGCGATAAAGGCCGGTGGCGTCAGCTTGCTTTGCGTCCCCGGAAGGCGTCCGCGCACTTGAAAGAGCGGCGTCCGGCCGATCGGGCGCGTCGCGAGTGCGGAGCCGAAGGGCGGATTTGTGCTGTTCCAAGCAATGCCGAGTTTTGGAATGGTGAATCCTCCGTGCTCCCAGACCCGATCCGTGAATGGAGTGGTTTCACGCGTATCTGGCGCCACGACCTGCGCGACTTCGCGACAAATATCCGCGTGGCCAATTTTCAGATACATGTAGATCGCCTGTTCCGAATCCACGCCCGGGACAGATGCCGTGATCCAGAACCCGACAAACCGGAACGGACCGCCGAGCGTGTTCCCCGAGGGCCCAATCGCGCCTGCGGTAATTTTGTTCTCATCGGCGTTCGTGTCTTCGAACATCGCGCGGATCGCGAAGAACGGACGAGAGGCCTTGCTTTCAAGAAACATAAGCGTATCCTTCGCGCCGAAACGCGATACTTTCCCTCCCTTGCCTTGGAACTGAAATTTTTCTTGTCCATCGCCTTGGTACCCAAGCTCCCAGTATTTGTAAAAGCACTTTCCGTCGCCGCCTTTGCCAGAAGATCCTTCCCAGAAACAGGGAACCTTCAAGAGCTTCTCTCCATCCGGCGTGCGCAAGAAATCTTGCGAGGATGGAATAAGAAGTTTCTTAAACTCTTTATTAAACCCTTCTTCCCACTTTCGGCCCGCGGGTTGCGTATCTTCAAGCTTGTCGTAATCGCCGACCTCTACGCCGGGAACCCATTCTTGCGAATACCCGCAACCAATGCGTCCACGACCGTTCGGATTACGAATGTTCGAAAACTCGAAGAAGGAAAAATTGCGTTCGAGAAACGCATCTTTGATTTGATCAACCGTCGGCGTTTGCGTTTTCATTAGCCATTTTGCCCACCCGCTCGGGTGTTTCACCTCCGCACTCCGATTCAACTCGACGAAATATTCGGCGTAGTTCCGGCCTTTGCCGCGCCCTGTCTGGATCCACCTTCCCGCAGACCCATCTGCACTGTTTCCGCCATTATCCTGGTCGTCGTCTGCGTCTTCGCACCGAGATCCCATGGCCCCACCATTGGCTTTCACGCCGTCGATAAAGAGTGCGTCACTCCCCGTGCATTTCGCACCGCTCGGTAAAAACGCATTAAATGCACTGACGCAACTCTCCCCATCTGAAACAGCCGCATCGTAATAATGAAACTTGTGGCATTCCATAGAGCCGGGCTCTTTAATCCAATCACAGTTGGGTGTGACCGTAACCTGTGACGGCGGCACGGCGCTGGAAACGCAATAGTATTCGCCTGAATTTTGCGGAGGAAGGTAGCCCGCGGTTGGCTGATAGTGGTAGATGTCGTTTTGTCCGAAAAGCAGCGGCGTCGGATTCCATACGAGGCACGGATTTTTATCTTGCGAACCGGCAACGGTTCTTGCCGCGTCGCGTTGGAGACATTGTCCAAATTGTCCGCGAATATACGACACGGATTGGATCGCTTCGCAGATGCCAGATGGGCCGCACGCAACTTCTACTCCGGCTTCGCCGGGAAGGGTCGTTGTCGCGCTCTTTGCGGGAATGACCGCATCCGGCACGCAGGTTTGGCCCGCGCGCCCGCCGCCGACGCATACTCCGATGGGCGCGGGGGATCCGAACGGCGAGAAATACTTTGTCGTGCCTCCGTAGGAGACCTTCCGATAACTGCACGCGCAATCCTCCCCAAACTCGCACACCGGCGCGTTGTCGTATCCGGGAGCAAACGACTTCGGCTTCGGCGGATCGCTCGTCAGATCCCACTCTGTCACATACGACGTTGGGAAGGGCGATGAGCCGTCGGGGTACGCCTTGCATTCTGCGGGCGGAAAGGCCTGCGAAAGTGGCTGGCGCGACATGGGATCATCAAGTTGTTCAAACAGAACGCTCAAATCCTGCGCGTTTCTGGCATTAACACCACCGCCGCCCAGCGCGAGGTCTGCCGAGTTCTGTGTGTATGGCGTATCAATCGCAAAGTAGCACTGCAACGGATTGTTCGGGATGTGATCCGCGCTTCCAACAAAATATCCAATTTGACCCGTCTGCGCATGCTGGCACAAATTCAAGCGCGGAAATTTCGGATCCAGATATCGTTGCGCAAAATACGACGGGAATGTTGCCGCACGTTCTGTTTTTTGCGTTTTTGCGAGAAGGGTGAGGCCACCTTCACTTGGAAAGGACGCCCAAATCGGTGCGCCGCTCGTGCCAAGCGTAAAATCACCCAATAAAAGAGCGGCCGCGACAATACGATAGTCGTTCACATAACGATCGCGCGCGGATCCGGGAGCATTCGCGAGAAGCTCGTACGCGACGCGACGGGACTGAAAATCCGCGACCTGAAAATGATTCGGGAGCGTGTAGCCGGAGTAATCGGGTTTGCCCAAACCGATCTGGCGCGCGATGTACGCGCTCGCGTTGATAAAATTTCCTTCCCGAAGCACGGTTTCGTACAACGAATCGCGCGGAAGCGGCTTGGGCGCGGCTTCAAACGGGCGGCTCGCGTAATGCGCGCAAAAATTCTTGCCCGACGCGCCGACCGCCTTGTCGCACACCG
>OBEQ010876995.1_pt1 | contig 16097 bp, 14 predicted proteins | sample 1670901 | NCBI WGS metagenome assembly OBEQ01 (sample SAMEA104232315, study PRJEB22302) | groundwater metagenome | biome: forest; feature: aquifer; material: groundwater | place: USA | collected 2011-08-07 | depth 5.4 m
AGCTGCAGGCGCTTGCCGAGGTTCTTTTTCATGAGCATGAACCCCTCCCAATCATCTTCGCCGTGGCTGTCCTCGATACTGACGAGCGGGTACCGATCGATCATCCGCTCGTAGTATTCCGCGAGCTGCTCACGAGACAATGTCTTCCCATCCACATGATACTCTCCGGCCTTAAAGAATTCTGAGGCAGCAGCATCGAGCGCCATCTTGATCCTCCCCGCGTAACCGGCCTTCTCGATGGCCTTCACGATAAAGGAAAACGCCTCATCACTTGTCTCCACCCGCGGCGCGAACGCACCCTCATCCCCGACCGCGGTCACCTGGCCCGCCTCCTTGAGGAGAGCCTTCAGAGCATGGAACGTTTCGACACCGGCACGCAACGCGTCTGAGAAACTTTTGAAATCATGCGGAACGATCATGCATTCCTGAAATGACAACCCAGCATCACTGTGAGCGCCCCCTTCGATGATGACCATGAGAGGAACAGGCATAAGAACGCCCCCCACAAGCGAGACATCGTACTGCTCTGCGAGTGATTCCCAGAGCGGCTGCTTTTCACTTGCTGCTCTCGCACGGCAGATCGCCATCGAAACACCGAGGATTGCATTCCCGCCGAGAGAGGATTTGTTGGGTGTACCATCAAGATCAAGAAGCCGCTGGTCGACACTCCGATGGTCGCCCACCGGCTGATCGGTCAATGCATGTGCAATCGTCGTTTCAACATTCCTCACGGCCTTTTGAACCGATTTACCCCCGAACAATTTCTTATCCCCATCGCGCAATTCAAGTGCCTCGTGGACACCAGCAGACACACCGGAAGGAACGGCTGCGCGTCCAAAAGAACCGTCGTCGAGGACACACTCAACTTCGATCGTTGGGTTTCCCCTGGAATCAAGAATTTGACGGGCATGAAGTTTTGAAATGGTTGGCATGCTGGAAGCATAGCAAATAATCATCGTCCTGTGCCATCGGCATGTCATGCCGATGGCACACTATGCCTTCACTACTCTCCTCTTCGCTCTCAGATGCACTACTCCCGTATAACACGCAAGCACCAATGGAATCGCAACCTCCGTCCCGAATCCCGAGGGCGGCAGCTTCGGCGGAGTCTTGCGGATGACCGCGGGATGCTTCGATGTCGATGTGCCCTTCACATTCATCTGTGTTCCGGCAGATCCCGCAATCGGATTCAGCCCCGCATCCTTCGCTCCCTCCATCTGCAGACTGGAATTCTCTTGCGCCAGGCGCTCACCGCGTCGCTCCATGCGCCGCTGCGCCATCTGCCATTGCTGCTGCGAACTCTGCTGCGCGCTGCTCGGCTGCTGCACGATCCCCCATCGACGAAGCGTCGTCACGGGCTCCACCGTTCGGAGAGCCGCAACAATCCGGGGGTTCCACTGCAGGCGCTGCGCGCTGACCGCGAGTACCGCGAACGGCACGAGAAGAAGGATGAGGAACGTGAGGCGCGCGCGCCGCTGTCGGATGACTTCCAAGCAGTACGCGGCAAGGAGCACGAAGCCAACGATGACGGCGGGCATCGTCCATCCCCAGAGAAATAATTCTTCCATCCGTGCGACCGTCGGATCCGATTCGCGAAAGAACTCGAGAACGAACCACACCAGCAGGATCAATGCCGGAAAGTAGTGAAGGAGTCGAAAGGAATTATCCGCGCGACGCGTGCGAAAGAGCGGATGGAGGAGAAGCGCGTACACGACGCTCAGAATAAACACGACACCCCAGAGGATGGGATTCTGATCAAGCGGCGGAAGGAACGCCGCGATGCACCCCGTGAGGAGGACAATGAGGCCTAAGAGAACGACGAGAAACGTTTCCGTCGCATGCTTCAGGGGCATAGGAAGGGATAGGATCCATGATTGCCCGATCCTTGTCAAATATCACTTTTGTCGCCTTTTCCTGGGCAAATACGGATCCCTCGGATCATGGATCGTCGCCTGGGGCACCACCTCGTAGTATCGCGCCCGCCACACGCGCACTTGGATGAAGAGATACAGAAGGGCAATCGCGATCCACAGCACCCACAGGAACCGCATCGAGAGATACTGGATCTCCTCAGCACGGGAGACGATCATGATGAGTCCCGTGATACCGAACCAGAAACTCGCGGTCGCCCACGAGCGGCTGAGCTTGCGCAGCAACCCGCTCTGTATATGCCGTCTCCAGATTCGAATCCCCAGCGACAGGAAGATCAGACATCCGCAGGCGATGAGGAGTGTAAGTGCCTTCGGACTCGTGTACGAAGCGTTTCCCGGGTTGGGCCAGAAGAGGTAGATGAGAAATGAGCGCATACAAAATGGGAAGACAGTTATGATGCATGATCCGTTTGTCCCTCATCTTCACGCTGCGAGGACAGAGGACTAGGGACTAAGGACGTGGGCATTGATTCGTCGTCCATCCCTTGTCCTTTGTCCTTAGTCCTTAGTCCTTCACCATCAGTCATTTCCTCTTCATTTTCGATGGAAGGCGACACAAAGAGTTCCTCGATCATCTTCATCTTTGCCTCCATCTCTCGCTCTTTCATCGTTCGCGCCGGGCGAATGAGGAGATACAGGAGAAATCCCACGACCGGCAAGAGCGCGACGAGAAGAATACATACGATCTGATACACGAAAGAGTGCGTGCGCAGGATGATGTCACGGGTCGCGTAGAGGAGCAAAAAAACGATGACGATGCCCAGAAGGAGCAGCAGCCCCTGCATCATCCGGACCGCGGGATCTTCGGAGAGAATGCCGATGAGCGACGAGACGAACGGCATGTGCGCGAAGAATCAGAGATGCGGATAGCGACGTCGGTGCACCACAACGTACACGACCGCCGCGAGCAGAGCCAGCATGGCGAGCAGTTGACTGAAGCGAAGCTCGTGTGACTCGAACGGGAGCCAGTTGCGGATAATAAGGTATGCAGCACAGAGAAGTGTCATGGCGACTTCGTAGGTGGTCACCGTCCGCTGGGACATCTTCAGCTCCACAGCCGCGAAGACGCCGAGACTGACGAACAGAATAATAAGGATGAGGAAGTCGAGATTCGTCGCGAACACGGGAGCGCTGAAATCGCCGCGAAAATTCTCGAAGAGCATCGTCGCACTCGCCGCAGAGACGATCCCCACAAGCGTCTCGGCCCCGGCGCGCTGCGAGCGCTTGCGGACGATGAGGAGGAGAAACGTGAGGAAGAAATAGAAGAACGCGTAGTAGAGCTGCACCGGGTGGATCGGAACAGCGTAGCGGACATTGATCGCGTCGTACGTGACGCCCCAGAACATGTTCGTCGGACTCCCGTATTCCTGACCGGCGGCGAATTTCCCGATCCAGTCGAAGACGAGCCCGAAGGTCGTCGCGGGGAGCAGCACATCGAGCCACTGGAGGAACGTCGTCCGCGAGGTCTGACGAAAGAAATAGAGGACGAGGGCGATCCCGATCGCAGAGCCGAGGAAGCTGAACTGGCCATCCCAGAGGATGAAGACCCGCAGTGGATCCTTCAGGTACACCCGGTACTCCGCAATGATCGCAAAGAGCCGGCCGCCGAGGAGGAAGCCGCCGAGGTGCCACCAGGCACGATCGCGAAAGTGCTGGAGCGACAACCCGGCGCTCGTCGCGAGCCGGAAGAAAAACTCCGACGAGAGCCACACCGCGAGCAGAAGAAAGACAAGGTGGGTCCAGATGATGAAGGGACCGAGAGGAATGGCCTCGAACATGGTACCAGGGTAGCAGAGGGAGCCTCCTCATCCAATCGTCGCCTTCAATCTCCTCTCCTGCACATCCTCCACTGTCTTCGCAATAAACTCATCGACCGGCACGCTCACTTGCTCCTTCGTCTGGACGTTGCGCACGGTCACGGTTCCCTGCTGTACTTCCTTGTCCCCCATCACGACAAGGTACGGAATCCGCTGCTGCTCGCCCTCGCGGATGCGTTTTCCGAGGGATTCTTCGGAGGAGAAGTGTTTCACGCGCAGTCCCCGCTCGAGGAGTTTGAGAACGAGAGTCGCCGCATGGGACTCGTGCGTTGCGGCGACGGGAAGGACGGCGATCTGCACGGGCGCGAGCCAGAGTGGGAAGAGTCCTTTGAAATGCTCGATGAGGACGCCAATGAAGCGTTCGAAGGATCCAAAAACCGCACGGTGCATCATGATCGGCCGCTTTTTCTGGCCGTCGGAATCAATGTAGTGTAAGTCAAAGCGCTCGGGCAGGTTGTAATCGACCTGAGGGATCGTCCCGAGTTGCCACTCGCGACCAAAGACATCCCGGACGATGAGATCGATCTTTGGGCCGTAGAACGCCGCCTCCCCCACCCCATTGACGTAGGGCAGGTTCATCTTCTCGAGCGCCGACTGCAGCGCCGCCTCGGCTTTCTCCCAATTGTCATCGGTGCCGATGTACTTGCCCTTGTCCGCGGGATCGCGGCGGCTGAGGCGCAGTGTGAAGTCGTCGAAACCGAGCGTGCGGTAAATCGTGAATGAGAGATCGAGGATCCCCATAATTTCGCTCTCCATCTGATCGGGCCGCATCAGAATGTGCGCATCATCCTGCGTGAACCCACGGACCCGCGTGAGGCCACCGACCTGCCCGCTCTTTTCATAGCGGTACACGGTGCCGAATTCGGCGATCCGCACTGGGAGGTCGCGGTAGCTGTGGGGCTCGGAGCGATAGATCTCCATGTGGTGCGGGCAGTTCATGGGTTTCAAAATGTAGTCGCTGTCCTCCGCCTTGATTGCCGGGAACATGTTTTCGGCGAAGTGCGACAGGTGCCCGGACTTTTTGTAGAGATCCGCCCGGCCGATGTTCGGGGTGTAGGCAAAGCTGTACCCGCGCCGCTTCAATTCCTCGCGAATCCAGTTCTCGAGTTCCTGACGGATGACGGCGCCGCGGGGAGCGAGCATCGGGAGCCCCGGCCCCACAACCTCCGAGATCGTGAAGAGTCCCAGTTCCTTGCCGAGCTTTCGATGATCGACCTTCGCCGCTTCTTCGAGATTCTTCAAGTACGCGGTGAGTTCGGCCTCCGTCGGAAATGCCGCGACGTAGATCCGCGTCAGTTGGTCGCGCTTCTCATCGCCACGCCAGTACGCCCCCGCGAGCGACATGATCTTGAAGCCGTCGACCGGGATTTCCTTCAAATTCTCCACGTGCCCGCCGCGGCAGAGGTCGACGAATGCTTCCTCTCCCTTCGGGCCGATGTTCGCGTAGTGCGTCACATGCTCGACATTCTCGTTTTTCACCAGGTCCTCGATCAGCTCCACCTTGAAGGGCTGTGCGCGATCCTTCCAGAACTTTTTCGCATCCTTCGGTGACAGTTCATCGCGACGGAACGTCTGACCCTGATGAATAATTTTCTTCATTTCCTTCTCAATTTTGGGAAAATCGGCATCGGAGATCGGCTCCTTGAAGAGGAAATCATAGTAGCACCCGTAATCGATCGGCGGACCGATGGTGATCTTCGTCTCCGGCCAGAGCTTCGTCACCGCCTGCGCAAGGACATGCGCCAGCGAGTGGCGCATTGTGGCAAGGTCATCAGGGCCGGAAGTGACTTCACGAGTTGACATTACCCCGGCAGCCTAGCAGAGAGCTTCGACGAGAGGAAAGCCCGGCATGATTACCGAGTGTCATGGTGAGGGACGTCGGCATCATCACCACTGCTTTTTCAAACCTTCCCAAACATTTGCAATGCTTCCTCGCACCCATGTCACGGCACGTGATAGCCCCGATTGTGCCACTGTCTCGGGCATCTGCTTCAACTCTTCCTGCAGTGCACGAAGGGCCAATTCGTCTGTGCCTACGTTTCTTTTCCCCTGTGGTGTCTCTTCTTCAATGAAGAATCCCACATCTTGATAGGCACCCTCCGCGAGAAGAAGCATATCTCTGGGAAGCGTCGGTGAGTCGAGATCAATTTGACGAAGCGCTGCTCGAGGGATTTTGGCATCAATGCCAAGGTGTTTCTCAAAGAAGGCACCCACACCACCGGCGTTCGGACCCCACCCTTCCATCCCCGCACATTGCAAATCTCCGATGATCATGTCGCGCAGTTCATGCATGTCTAAGGTTTGCATGGCATCCCTCATAAACTTCATGCGATCAAAATTCCGGCGAGGAAAGAACGAAATCCCCTGCATGCAGCGCTTCGCGTATTCGGCCGTCCGCGTAAGCATCGCTTCAACGACCCGCTGCACATGTGGGGAGCGTTCCTCACCGCTGACATCAAGCACTAATTCAAATTCGGAGGTAGTTGCATCGGCCGTGTCGCTGCGTCGTGCCATAGAAAGGGGGGAGAAATGGATACGATATACGCTGCAGGTCTCGCCGTTGCAATTGACAATGAACCTACCGTAGCAGGGGTTCATGAACCCCTGCTACGGTCGTGGGTCATGTATCACACAAAATCCAATTCCTTCTCCAACGCCCGCACTTCCCTCAAAAGCTGCGCATCATTGTGCAACTTCGATTCGATCTTCTCCATTGCGTTCATGACGGTCGTGTGATCGCGGTTCGAGAAGAACCCACCGATGCGGACGTAACTCATCCTCAAGTATTTCTTGCAGAGAAACATTGCGATCTGACGCGGGATCAAGATCTCGCGAACGCGTGACGCGCCGACGATGTCCTGCATGGAAACCGAGTAGTAGCGACTGACGGCCTCCATGAGGTCCTGGAAAGACGACTGACGCTTGGGGGGAATATCGAAGCCGACGGGGGCCTCCTGTCCGTAGAGATCTTTGTTCAGTTTTTGCATGATTTCCGCGATGCTTTTCACCGTCGGGACACGTTGCTCCAGCTCGTACTGCGCGACCGCTTGCATGAGGATCCCCTCGAGTTCGCGGACGTTCTTCGTTGCGTGCTCCGCGATGAATTGGAGGACGGGCATGTCGATGAAGAGCTCGTACTCCTTCGCTTTCTCGATCAAAATCGCGAGGCGCGTTTCGTAATCGGGCACGGAGATGTCGGCGATCATGCCCCGTTCGAAGCGTGAGGTGAGACGATCGTCGAGTTGCAGCTCCTGCGGCGGGCGATCGGCGGAAATGATCACCTGCTTGTGCTCCTCGTAGAGTGCGTTGAAGGTATGGAAGAACTCCTCCTGCGTGCGCTCCTTGTTTGCGAGAAACTGGACATCGTCGATAATGAGAACATCGACGACGCGGTAGCGGCGGCGCAGCTGCTCCATCTTTTGGTGCTGGATCGCCTCGATCACTTGGTTCGTGAAATCCTCCGTCGTCGTGTAGACGACGGTCGCCTTCGGCATGTGCTTGAGGATCGCGTTGCCGGTCGCCTGGAGGAGGTGGGTTTTGCCCAGTCCCACGCCTCCGTAGAGGAAGAGCGGATTGTAGCGGCCGCCCGGCTGCGCTGAGACCGCCTGGCAGGTCGCGTACGCGAGACGATTGTTGCTGCCCACGACGAAATTCTCGAGCGTGTAACGCGGGGTGAGGAGCTTGCTGATGATGCCCTCGGCCAACTTCACCTCCTGCTTGCCGGGCAGTTTCCTGCGCTTGGGTTCCGGAAAGTGCTGAAGGAGATCGAACGTCCGCGCGGGATCGTCCTTCAGTGCACCGTCGACCTTGTAGACGACCTGGCGAAGAGAAGGATCGATCTCCTGCGCCGCCTGGAGCGTGAGCGCACGGTAGTGCTCGAGGTGCCAGTTGAGCGACATCGGGAGCGGCAGGCCCACGATGAGTGTCCCCTCTTCGTGGCCGAGGATCATCGTGTCACGAAACCACGTGATGAACTGACTGCGCTGCATCTTCGGCTCGATTCTCTGCAGAATCTCAAGCCACATGTCTCGAAGCCCCACGGGTGCAACCGGCCGATTAGGAGAAGAGACGGAGGACGTCATAGAGGGTGACGAGGATGATGAGGAGCAAGAGGAAGCCGAATCCGACGGTGTTGGTCACGAGCTCCACACGCCGTGCGGGTCGACGGAAGAGCAGTTCGCCGAAAACGAAGAGCAGCCGACCGCCGTCGAGCGCGGGGAACGGGAGGATATTGAGGACGGCGAGGCTGAGACTGAGGAGCGCGACGAGGCGCAAGTACACCATGAAACCCTGCTGGACCGAGGAGTAGGTGAGCTGCGCGATGCCGACGATCCCAGTGACGCCCTCGGGCACTTTACCGGTGTGCGCGAGCGAGCCGATCAGTTTGCCGATGCCGATGACGGTTTGTCCCGTGACGAGCCACGCTTCCCGCAGCGCCAGCCGCATCGCATCGATGGGACCATGGCTCGGGGCGGTGAGGACACGAGGCATCGCACGCAGGTACACGCCGGTCTTTCCGTCCTCAACCGCGACCGACACCGTCCTCTGCTCTTGATCCTTCCCGACGAGCAACGTGTAGGTCACACGCGTCTTGTCCCGCTGGAGCGCGATGACATCCTCAGGCTTTTTCACGGCAACCCCGTCAACAGCGGCAAGGAGTGCCTGCGGCGGAACCGCGGCTTCCGCGGCCGTGCCTCCGGCAAGGACGTCATCGATGACGACACCAAGTTCCATGTGAATCTCGCCGCGCGCCGACGCGTCCTCCATCTCTTCGAGCGTCAGATACGTCGGAATCCAACGCCCAACCGAGAAACCGACTGCGAAGATCACCACCGCAAGGAGGAAATTCATCGCCACCCCCGCGACGAGAATGATCGTGCGTGCGAGGATGCTCGCTCCTGCGAAACTTCCCTTCGAGCGTCGCTCACTTTCCTCAACCGCATTTTCGCCCTTCAACCGGACAAAACCCCCGAACGGAATCCAGTTGAGCGAGAACATCGTGCCGCGCCAACGAAAGAGGGTCCTCGCCCGCGGCGGCAGCCCGAAGCCGAATTCCTCGACCGTCACCCCCGCCTGCTTCGCCGCGATGAAGTGGCCGAACTCGTGGATGAGAATCAGACCCGTGATCAGAATCACGAACGCGATGATCGAGAGCAGAACAACCATGGTGTTTTCGAATCAGTGAATGGACGGTGATCCTACCGCATGCTGTGGAAAACTTTCCACTTTTCCACACGAACAAGGGGTTGCGTGTGACCTCCTGAAATGTTGCGAAACAACAGTGAAGAAATGATGACACTCATGATCGAGGCTGCTCCTTGAGATGAACATCATCACATTCTTGAACAAAAAATTTTCTTCCATCATTCTTCATTCTTCACTTTCCATTCTTCACTCGTTATGCAGATGCGACGACGAGCGCCTGTACATGTTCCGCCCCCGCTTTGCGCAGTGCCCCCGCGCATGCGTCGAGGGTCGCGCCGCTTGTTGCGATGTCATCGATGAGAATGACCGACGCCGGCACACATCCGATCACGGTGAACGCATCCTCGACCGCTTCTTTGCGCTCCGGCCGTTCCCGCCAGGCTTGGTGTCCGGTCGGGCGTGTGCGACGCAGGAGCTGACGCACTGGAATACCGCAATCGCGTTCGACGACGCGCGCGAGAAGGAGTGATTGATTGAACCCACGTCGCACGGTGCGCATCCAGTGGAGGGGCACGGGACAGAGAACCGTCTCGGGATCGGCGTGTAGCAGCGGGAACGCGCGGACGAGAAGGAGACCGAGATCCGACGCCATGCTGCGCACGCGCCCGTACTTGAATCGGCGAAGCGACTCGCGCAGGTACGGCGAATGATCGTAGGTGCTGGCCGCGACCAGTCGATCAATGGTGTGGATGCCGTACTTCCGCAGCACGATCGCCTCCTTACACACCGGAAACGACCGCAATGCCCGGCGCTCCTCATCCGTAATCCACACACCGGGCACACCCGTGATCGAGTGTTTGGGGAAGAGCAGATCAAGGAGAATGTCCCACATGGCCCCATCATGGAATGGCAAAAACCGCCCGAACAGACCCCGCTCAAAAGAAAGTTTTCCACATCACGACTTTGCGGCTCCAGGAAAATGTGAAAGACGTTCCATGGGGGGATGGAACGCCATACTTTCTCCATTTGAAGGATTTGCCCTAACGCCGCAGCCGGGAACGGTTCTGCGGAACCCCTGCGGGGGCTGCTCCTGGTTATTTTAGTTATGATTGTGCTGAACTATGCCACCCAGCAGCATCCCCCTCGCCGGGCGTAGCCTTGGCGAAGCCTGGTTCGTAGGTGCGGAATCATGTGCAACCAATGAAATGTGGTTTGATAGATACTGTAGTCTTGCCTATCAATGTCTTGTAGCCGATGCCAAAAATTGATACCCTCGCTCCACTTCTTTTGGGCAATGAGCTCCCACCTTCGCTTCTTAGCTACGGCGGGCAGGCAGCTGGCTCCTTCAATTGTTACCGATCTTTTCTTCTTATTTTTGGGCAATTAGCTCAGCTGGGTCGAGGATCGCTTGAGATCCGAGCCATCGAAAAGAAGCGCCACAGTTGGCGCTCTAGCCAGCTGAAAGTATATTGTTCTCTCTCAAGCATCGGGCAATTAGCTCAGCTGGCTAGAGCGCCACATTGACATTGTGGAGGTCACTGGTTCAAGTCCAGTATTGCCCACCATTTTTATGGCTTTAATAAGCTAAAAAATGGACATAGCATTAGAAAATACCGATTTCAGTTCTGTGCATAGTGAGGAGCGGCTTTTCCCGCTATAATGAGTGGATTCTCACAAACATCCATGGAACAGATTTCTCCCGCTTCGCGGCCCTCCCTCCAGCAGCTTCTGCGATGGCACGCGCCGGCGCGGGGCGTGCAGGAACGAGGGAAGACGTGGTACTTGATCGGCGGCGGATGCGTCGTCGGGGCGGCGGCGTACGGGATCATCACGGGATCGTGGGCGCTCGCGATTGTCGCGGTTCTCTGCGGCGCGGTATACGTATTGCTCCGCGGCCATGTTCCGGAACCCAGGGACATCGCGATCACCGAGCAGGGCATTTTCTTCGACGGACAATTCACGAGCTTCGCTGACCTCAAGAGTTTTTGGTTCATCGCAACACCGCTCGCGACCGAGCTCCACATCGCCCGCAAGAGTCGCGGCGGTCCGTTCACGATCCTCACCGGCGACACCGACCCCTTTCTCATTCGCGAAACCCTCGGCCGCTTCCTCCCGGAGGACTCAGATAAGCGGGAGAACGTCCTTGACCTTTTTATCCGCATCTGTAAGCTATAGATGCTGCACACCCGCAGCCGCTGGCTCCTCGCCGCGAACAGGCCGCCCTTCGGGCGAGCCGCGCTTTGTGGCGGGCCGCCCTGGGAGAGCCACGCTTTCAGCGGGTTCCCAATCGGGGAAGCCCGTCTTTTGGCGTTTGCAAATGGCAGGGGTGGCGCAGAGCCGCAGCGCGATCCGATGGACATCATCGCACAAGGTATGGCACCGCCGGAAGGGGGCCAGAGAACGCCCGCATCTCCCGATGTCCCCAATCTTCTGCAGCAGGAGACGCATGGTGCCGTTCAGGGCGCTGTGGGAGGAGCGGAGCAGGTTCGACCCTCAGCGGAACTCGCAGAGCGTGCCGAGAACGCTCACAAAGCTTTCAATGAGGTCTTCGAACTCTTCAACACGGTTGATCCGGAGGCCATCGAAAAAATCGACGCGAAGCTTCGATCCGATTTTGCCGCGAAGGGCCAAAAGTTTCCCGAAGAGGACCCCATCGACGAACACGACCCGCAGGCCGCAGTCAAAAAACTCTCCCGAAACCAGCATCGTCGGCAGGAACATGATCGTTCCAGTGACCTCTGGCAAGCTCTCAAGAAATCCGGCGAGCTGGAGGATTGGGAAGATATGATGACAAAGATCCGTACCGAGCAGAAGAAACTTGCGGGTATGAAGACCATTGCAGGGGACATGCAGAAATGGGAGCAAGGCGAGTTGACCCCCGATCAGTTTGTGGGCCTTGTGACATCACTCTACAAGGACCAGGACAATGGCCTAGAGGTCATTAAGAATGTCCGAGATTTCATTGCATCCCAAGATCCGGCAGACCTCGCCGCACTCGAAAGACCAAGCCAAGAGGGGGAAATGATGACCGCCCTTGAACAATGGAAAAAAGGAGGCATCACGCCGTCGAAATTTCGCGATGCCGTCGCAGGGTACCTTGGCACAGAGAGTCCCGAGACGCTTGAAGCCATGGAACAGGTCATGGGTCAGCATGCGGAAACCATCCGCCTCTGGGAATCGCAAGATCCGAACAAACAGGCCATCAATGAATCGGATAAGCAACAGGTGATACGTGAGCTGAGTGAAGCGGCGCATGCAGCCGATATGCAGCAGAGGATCGAGCGCAACCGGGAGCTACGCAAGCAGATGAGTGACATTGCGCGTCTCGACGATATCTCCCGTGTGACCAACGATCACTTGAAGATGTGGGAAGGGAAAATACAAGAAATCAAGAAACTGATGCAGGACCGGATGACGGAGCTTGAGGAGAAGGGCCTGCGCAAGCGCGAAGAGGATGTCCATGCAGCGCAGGCATCCGGGCACGGTGTGAAGTTCTTTGAATCCCTCGGTATCAAGTTCTACAGCGTGAATGACATCCTGGAGGCGTTCAAACAGGTGAAAGAAGCGTACACGAAGACCTACCATGACCACGTGCACCACAAAGGTGCGGCGCTGGCTAAGAATGTCGGCGGCATCGCCAAGTACTTACCATTCGCAAGCGGCATAGATATCGTCCTCAACGAGCAGCTGGAAGCCGCGAACAAGAAATCAACGAATGAATTCAAGGAGTACCTCAAGGAACAGAACTTCACATTCAAACAACTCTTCGATGGACCCAATGCCCTCATGGAGACAGAACATCACGATGTAAATCACGTTCGAGGAATTCTCGAGTACGCGGCATCACGCGGTTGGCTCTACGACATCGATGCCTGTCTCACCGACGACCGGAAAACGGTCCTTGGCCACGATCTCCACGGCATGCTAACCGACTGGGATGAGAGCCAGGTCCTCAACTACTACACGCTCCTGCGGGGACAGAACTCCAGCGGGCGTGAAGAGGAGATCAAGAAAGGCGAAAATCGCGTGCACGACATCGAAAATATTCCATTCTACATTTCGGAAATTGATCGCGAACTCGAAAAGGGCAACATCTGGGCAGCAACGGGTTTCGCACAACGCGCGGTCGAGCGCGGGTTGATCGGGGAAGTCACGCCGTGGCTGTCCACTGCGTTCTTCCGTCGAATGCGGGAAGACCCGATTCTGCGCAGATTCATGCCGCGCATGGCACTCGACAAAATCGGGCAATTGTCGCTGTACCGAACGGCATTCACCCTCGGTCACTTCAAGGGTGAGCGCCGGCAACTGGAACAGTGGCTTCGCAGTGGGAAAGACATCCGTGAGGCGGGGGCGCTCGGGAAAGTGATCTCTGCCACCGAACAAGACATCAAGAGCAAGTGCTCGGCGGACCTCTCGACCGAGCAAGGGAAACATCTCCTCGACCGTCTCGTCGGAAAGGTTCTCAGTACGGAAACACTCTCGAAAGACACCGTCATCGAAGGCAAGAGCTTGCGCGACCTTGTCGGGTGGAAGGCGGGAGAAACGGTATCGATCCTGGATGATCGGTACAACGCCTATCGCAACAGCGGCTACATTCAGCAGCTGGGTGATCTCATGCCGGGCGTGGAAAAGGAAGACATCGACTACTTCCAGAATCGTTGCGAGAACATGCTTACGAGCGTCCGGCACATCGACCAGATCTTTCAGCCGGACGGCCGTGGTGGCCTCAGCCACGCCGACCGCGCCGCACACTTCATGACGCAAATTCTGCTCTACTACAAAGAGCTGGATGATGCGGGCCTGCACGGTGAAGCGGAAAGTTTCCGCCGAGAGATGGGCGCAAAGCTCGCGACTTCGATTACGAAGAGCGTCGCAGACTCCCGCTCACCGGGTATTGAGAAGGAACCTCTACGCGGACCGCTCGCCGGCAAATTCGGCCTTGGAACCCTTCTCTACGAGGGATTCATCGACATCCAACCGATCATTGACAGTTACTTCTATAAGCGGGGTGGGGCGGAACTTGCCCGCTCGCTGCTCGAGGAAAACAGCAAGCAGGTGGGAGCCGACGGACTGCTCTTCGATCTGCGCGCAGCTAGGGAAAGATACGAAAAACCGACGTCGGTCGCCGAGAAGCAAGCCGCTGAACGGCAGCTTAACACGATTCTCCAAGGATGGCGCGCGAAACTGCAGGGCGCTACCGGCCGGCCCCCCGTTCTCGCCCGCGCGGAGCGGAAAGAACCGACAGCAGGCAGGGGTGAACGAGCGGCATAAGACAAGAGGATGTCCTGTACCGTCGCGCGGTGTTCTGTATGCTCAGTGGCATGTACGTCTCCATTCAACGGATCGATGCCACGCTCCCTCTGCCCCAGTACCACTCCGCGGGTGCCGTGGGATTTGATCTTGTTACGCGGGAGACGACGGTGATCGAACCGGGGAAAATCGGCCTCGTGCCCGGGAACGTGATCGTGAAGGTGCCGGAGGGATTTGCGCTGCTCATCGTCCCGCGCTCATCGCTCCCACGAAAAAAGATGCTCGTGTGCCCGCACTCGATCGGCGTCATTGATCAGGATTACCATGGCCCGAAGGATGAAATTCTCGTGCAGGTGCAGAATATCGGATCGGAACCTGTGACCGTGGAGCGTGGAGAAAGAATCGCGCAGGGAATATTCGTGCGCGTGGACCGTGCTGAGTGGGTAGAAGTGGACGGACACAGTGCAGGTACCCGAGGTGGATTCGGCTCAACAGACTCACACGCGCAGGGTTAGGGTTGGGGTTTGGAATGAGAACCCCGCGTCCTTATTCCCTAACCCAAACCCAATCCCAAACCCTATTTCGACAACGGTTTCCTCATGAACGCCGGAACCTCTAACTCTGCTTCATCCAGGCCCAGACTCGTCGTCTTCGGGGCTTCTTTCTCTTCTTTCAAGAGTCCATGGCCTTCACGGTCTGATCGCAGAGCACCGGGTTTGCTGAGGTACCGTTGTGCGGGCGACTGGATGGCAGGTAGTTGCACCGTCTCGGGCATATCGAAGCCGGTCGCGATCACCGTGCACTTCACCTGGCCCGTGTAATTCTCGTCGATAACGGCGCCGAAGATAATCGTCGCCTCGGGTGCCGCGGTCTCGGTGATGATGCGGGCCGCCTCGTCGACCTCGAACATCGAGAGATCGTTACCACCCGTGATATTGAACAGAATCCCCTGCGCACCGTTGATCGAGAGCTCGAGGAGGGGGCTATCGATCGCCGCCCGGGCCGCCTCGGCCGCGCGACTGTCGCCGGTGCCGTAGCCGATACCCATGAGGGCAGTGCCGCCATCCTGCATGATGGTCTTCACGTCGGCGAAGTCGACGTTCACGAGTCCATGCTGGGTGATGAGGCCCGAAATGCCCTCAATCGCATGCTGGAGCACCTCGTCAACGACCTCGAAGGCCTCCGTGAGGGGGGTGGTCTTATCGATGAGGGAGAGGATCTTGTCGTTCGGGATTGTGATGAGGGTATCGACCTTCCCCTTGAGATTCGCGAGTGCCTCCTCCGCGTTCTTGCGCCGTTTCAAACCCTCGAAGCTGAAGGGCTTCGTGGTGACTGCCACCGTGAGGATCCCCATGCTGCGCGCGAGCTCCGCGATGATCGGAAAGCTGCCGCTGCCCGTCCCGCCCCCGAGCCCCGCCGTGATGAAGAGCATGTCCGCGCCGTCGATCGCCGCCTTAATCTCCTCCGTACTCTCCTCCGCCGCGCGCTTGCCCATTTCGGGATTCGCGCCTGCCCCTAGCCCCCGCGTCGTTCCGCGTCCGATCGTGATCTTCTTACTCGCAGGGTTATGGTAGAGAGCTTGGATATCGGTATTCACCGCGACGAACTCCACGCCCTGCACTTTCGAGTGCACCATGCGCGCAACGGCGTTCGATCCGGCCCCCCCCGTTCCGAGTACCTTGATGATCGCTCCCGGCGCGACGTCCGGCCGCACCTCGCGGGAAACCGCGGGCTCGGTGGGCGACTCTGCAGGTTTCGGGGGAACGCGTGAGCCGGAGAAGAGAGAACGGAAGGTGGAGCTGTCTGCCATGGGAAGAGGGAGAAAAGGACAGAGGACAGAGGACTTCGGACAGAGGGATTATGGTAAAAGACCTTTGAACCAGGTGCCAACTTGTTGGAGGGCGCGCTTCATGTGGAAGTTTCCGAGCGGTGAGAGCGAATCGCCTTCCCGCAG
>OBEQ010855824.1_pt1 | contig 16095 bp, 16 predicted proteins | sample 1670901 | NCBI WGS metagenome assembly OBEQ01 (sample SAMEA104232315, study PRJEB22302) | groundwater metagenome | biome: forest; feature: aquifer; material: groundwater | place: USA | collected 2011-08-07 | depth 5.4 m
AGTCCTGGGCCAGCGCCACGGCAGCAGCCGCCAGCAGCAGCGCGAGCCCGGCGCAGGCGCGCACTGGCCAGCTCCACAGCCGATGCGCCGGCAGGCGCGGAGCCGCCGCGCCGGCGGCGCGTGCTGATGAAGTCATGGGTCTCCCGAAGCGACGCAAAGTTTAACAACGGCGCAGCGCGCCGCCGCGCCTACGCCGTTCGCCGCATGGATGTTGCGGCATGTATTCCTTGCGCGGCACAGCAATTGCCGCGCCAAGGAACGACATGCCAAGGAAGCCGCCATGGACACCGCACCCGCACCGATCACCCGCAAGCCGCTCCGGCGACGCGTGTGGGTCTGGCCGCTGCTGCTGCTGGTCGCGCTGGGCGTGGCGTTCGCGATCTGTGAAGCGCAGGGCTGGCCGTTTCTGAAGCGGCCGGCGGAGCACCAGCTGACGCAACGGCTGCAGCGCAGGGTCGAGTTCGGCGACACCTTCGCGCTGCATGTGCTGGGCTCGGTCCGCGTCGCCAGCAGCGCGCTGCGCATCGGCCCGCGCAGCGGCGCCGACGCGCAGCCCGACGAGCCCGACCTGCTGCGCTCCGGCAACGCTTACCTGGAGCTGCCGTATTCGACCGTCGTGCAGCTGTGGCGCGGTGGGACGCAGGGCGGCGCTGCGCCGCGCATCACCGCGCTGCGCTTCGCCAAGGTCGACGCGGCCCTGCTGCGCGACGCGCAGGGTCATTCGAACTGGAGCTTCGTCGCGCCCAAGCCGGGCACCGAGCCGTCGCGGCTGGACCTGCCGCAGGTCGACGAGCTGGTCATCGAGGCCGGCCATGTGAGCCTCGACGATGCGCTGTACAAGGCCCGGCTCGACGCCACCGTCAGCACCACCGAAGGCGACGCCGCGGCGAAGTCGGCCGGTTTGAAGATCGACGGCAAGGGCAGCCACGGGCAGCGCCCGTTCGAGTTCCACATGATCTCGGCCGGCGCGCTGCCGCTGGTCGCCCCGGCCGGCAGCGCACGCGCCGTGCCGTTGATGCTGCTGCTGACGGCGGCCAAGTCGCGCGCGAGCTTCGAAGGCACGGCCACCGACGTGCTGAGACTCGAGGCGCTCGACGGTGCGCTGTCGCTGTCCGGCCCGTCGCTCGCCGCGGTCGGCGATTCGGTGGGTGTCACGTTGCCGACCACTGCCGCCTTCGTGCTGAAGGGCCGGCTCGGCAAGTCGGGTCATGTCTGGTCGCTGAAGAAGGCCGACCTGCATGTGGGCCGCAGCCACCTGGGCGGCGACTTCAGCTTCGATCGCGGTCGCAAGGTGCCGCTGCTGAACGGCGAGCTGAACGGCGACCAGCTGGTGCTCGCCGACCTGGCGCCGGCTTTCGGCGCGGCGCCACCGGGTGCCGCCACGCCGGCGGCGCCGCTGGGCAAGCTGCTGCCCGAGCGCGAGTTCGACGTGCCGTCGCTGCATGCGATGGATGCCGACGTCAAGCTGCGGGTCAAGCGGGCCGAGCTCGGCGCGTTGTTCGCGCAGCCGCTCGAACCCTTGCAGGGCGACCTGACGTTGGCCGGCGGGGTGCTGAAGGTGTCGAACCTGCTGGCGGGTGCGGCCGGCGGCGAGGTCAAGGGCATGGTGGGCCTCGACGCCAACCCCGCGCCAGCGCTGTGGAGTGCCGACGTGCGCTGGGGCGGCATCGAGCTCGACCGCTGGCTGCGCCCGCGCAACCCGACCTCCAACGAGACCAAGCCCTCGGGCCAGAAGCCCGGCTTTGTGACCGGCCGGCTCGGCGGCCATGCGAAGCTGCAGGGGCGCGGCAACTCGACCGCGAAGATGATGGCCTCGCTCGACGGGACGCTGCAGGCCTGGGTGCGCGAGGGCACGATCTCGCACCTTGTGGTCGAAGCCGCCGGCATCGACCTCGCCCAGGGCCTGGGCCTGCTGATCGTCGGCGACGATCGCTTGCCGATGACTTGTGCGGCCTTGCGCGCGAAGGTCAACAACGGGGTCGTGCTGCCCGAAGTCGCGATCATCGACACCCGCGACTCGACCTTGTTCGTGGCCGGCGCGGCGTCGCTGGCAAGCGAGAAGCTCGACCTCGTGCTGACCGCCAAGCCCAAGGACATGAGCCCTGCGACCTTGCGCAGCGCGGTGCTGATCGACGGCACGTTCGCGGCGCCGCGCATGCACCTGGACACCGGGAAGATCGGCATGAGGGTGCTGGCCGCGGCGGCGCTGGCAACGCTGAACCCGCTGGCCGCGTTGATCCCCTTGTTCGACCCGGGCGACAAACAAGCCGCCGGCGGCTGCGAGCTCACGCTGCAGAAGCTGCGCGACGCCGACGGCCCGGCCGGCACACGTGACGCGAAGGCGCCGAAGGTGACGGACAAGGAAGTGGTCGCGGCTGCGCTGCCGCGTCACGCCAAGGCGGCCGGGTCGGCTGCGGTGCGTCGATAGGCTTGGTTGTCATACCGGCGAACGCCGGTATCCACTCTCGGAGATCGGCGCGCTCGACGAGCAGTGGATCCCGGCGTTCGCCGGGATGACCGCCATCAAACGTGCTTGCGTCGCCGTTCGACTGCCGGCACCTTGAGCATCTGGCGGTACTTGGTCACCGTTCGGCGCGCAACCGTCAGGCCCTGGCGCGCGAGCTGGCGCGCGATCTCGGCGTCGGACAGCGGGGCGGTCGCGGTTTCGCCGTCGATCATGTCCTTGATGACGCCGCGGATCGCGGTGGCGGAACAGGCGCCGCCACTCGCGGTGGCCATCGCACGCGAGAAGAAATACTTCAACTCGAACACGCCGGCCGGCGTGGCCATGTACTTGTTGTTGGTCACGCGCGAGACGGTCGATTCGTGCAGCCCGACCTCGTCGGCGATCTCGCGCAGGCCGAGCGGCTTCATCGCGAGCGGCCCGTATTCGAGGAAGTGGCGCTGGCGCTTCAGGATCGCCTCGGCCACCGTCAGGATGGTCGAGAAGCGCTGCTCGACGTTGCGCACCGTCCAGCGCGCTTCCTGCAAGTGGGCGGCCAGCTCGGCGTGCTTGGCATTGCGGTGCTGCTGGAACAGCTCGGCGTAGACGCGGTTCAGCCGCACCCGCGGCACCACCGCCGGGTTCAGCACCGCGGTCCAGTTGCCGCGCACCTTGCGCACGATGACATCGGGCACCACGAAGTGCACGTCCGAGCTACCGAAGCGCCAGCCCGGCCTCGGATCGAGGTGGCGGATGCGTTCGCACACGGTCTCGATGGTGCCGGCCTCGCGCTCGAGCGTCTTCGCCAGCCACGCAATGTCGCGGTGCGCCAGGCGATCCAGGTGTTCGGTGATGATGCGGCGCGCCAGCTCGCGGTCGGTCAATTCCTCGATGCATTCGAGCTGCAGCAGCAGGCATTCGGACACGTTGCGCGCACCGATGCCGCAGGGGTCGAGCGACTGCACCAGCTTCAGCGCGGTGTTGATCTCGCACTCGTCGACCGCTGGCTCGAGGTCAACCAGCGCGGCCAGCTCGCCGAGGTCGAGGCGCAGGTAGCCGTCGTCGTCGAGCGACTCGATCAGCGAGCCGACCAGGGTCCGGTCGCGGTCGGACAGCGGCAGCACGTTGACCTGGCCGTGCAGGTGCTCGCGCAGGCCGATGTCGGCGGCCACCATCTCCATCGCGCCGGTCTCCGAATCGCCGGAGCCGGCATGGGAGCTGGCCGAAGACTGCTGCCAGCTGTCGCGCTCCCAGGCATTGTCGTTTTCGGGTGCCGGCTGCGCATCGCTCGGGTTGGACTCGGGCACCGTGAGCGCCGCGACACCGCCTTCTTCCGACGCCGGCGGCGCATCGCTGGGCGTTTCGTCGGCTTCGAGGAACGGGTTCTTGCCGAGCGCGTCCTGGACCTCCTGCGCGAAGTCGAGCGAGGACAGCTGAAGCAGCCGGACGGCGTGCTGCAGGCGGGGTGTCAGCGTCTGGTGCTGGCGGTGTTCAATGCGCAACGCGGGTGAGTTCATGCCGGTGTCTCGGTAATGCTTTTCCCGAGCCTGTCTCGCAACACCTGTGCCAGTGTTGCACCGCGCGGCAACATCAACAAGCACAGCCACGACGACCGGTAATCCTTTCTGCCGCTGCACGCGTGGACCGCCGCGCGAGCCCGCTCCAGGGCCGGGGTTGCGAGTGGACTCCCGACCGTCTTACCGATCTTCGCGCGCCGCCGATTTTTGTTTCCGAATGTGGCGTGAAGCCCGGCGTGCGCGCCATTCGCGCCGCCACGCCAGTGCCATGCCGCAGCTGCCAGTAGGAATTACCACGCCACGGCAAAGCGTTCCAGCACGGCAGGACCCCAAGCGTCGAGATGGCGTTGCGCGACTTCGAAAGGCTGGACCCGCGCAATCAAGCGTTTCGAAATCCGGGCGTGCAGGTTGCTCCGATTGAAGGGGGACAGCCAAGGAGAGGCCATGCCTCACGCACTGATCGTCGATGACGAGCCCGACATGGTCGGATGGATGGCCGAGGTGGTGCAGGCCGAGGGTTACACCGTTTCGACCGCCGACTCGCTGCGCAACGCGCGGGCGCAACTGGTGCGCCAGTCCCCCGACGTGCTGCTGACCGACCTGCGCCTGCCCGACGGCCAGGGCACCGACCTGGTCCGCGACCTCGACACGCCCGAGCAGACCGAGATCGTCGTGATCACCGGCCACGCGACGGTCGACAGCGCGATCGAAGCGGTGCGCATTGGCGCCACCGACTACCTGACCAAGCCGGTCGACATCGACCGGCTGCTCGCGATCCTGCGCCGCCAGCCGCACCCCGCCGAGCTCAAGAGCGAGATCGGCGAGCTGCGCGAGGAACTGCGCAGCGTCGGCCGCTTCGGCCACATGTTCGGCGAGTCGGCGGCGATGCAGACGCTGTACGACAAGCTGACCCGCGTCGCGCCGACCGCCGCCACCGTGCTGCTGGTCGGCGAAAGCGGCACCGGCAAAGAGCTCGCGGCGCGGACCGTTCACGACCTGAGCCGGCGCAAGCGCTTTCCGTTCCTCGCGATCAACTGCGGCGCGATCTCGCCGAACCTGATCGAGAGCGAGCTGTTCGGACACGAAAAGGGCAGCTTCACCGGCGCCGACCGGCAGCACCAGGGTTTCTTCGAGCAGGCCAAGGGCGGCACGATCTTTCTCGACGAAGTGACCGAGATGCCGCTGGACTTGCAGGTCAAGCTGCTGCGCGTGCTGGAGACCGGCACCTTCTCGCGGGTGGGCACCACCGAGTCGCTCACGACCGACGTGCGCATCATCGCGGCGACCAACCGCAGCCCCGAAAAAGCGGTGGCTGCGGCCAAGTTCCGCGAAGACCTGTACCACCGCCTCAACGTGTTCCCGATCACCTTGCCGCCGCTGCGCGAGCGCGGCGCCGATATCGAGCTGCTGGCGCAGCAGTTCCTGCGCGAGTTCAACCGCACCGAGCACACCCACAAGACCTTCTCGCCGGGCGCGCTGGCGCGCCTGTACGAGATGAACTGGCCGGGCAACGTGCGTGAGCTGAAGAACTTCGTGCAGCGTGCCTGCATCCTCGCCGACAGCGTCGTCGAATGCGACGAGGCGCCCGCCGCGGCGCCGGCGCTCGCCGGAGAAGACCAAAGCGGGCTGGTGGTGATCCGCGTCGGCACGCCCTTGAGCGAGGTCGACCGCCGCGTGACGATGGCCACGCTCGAGAAGTGCGGCCAGGTCAAGCGCGCCGCGGCGCGCATCCTCGGTATCAGCCTGAAGACGCTGTACAACCGGCTCGATGTCTATGCCGCGGCCGAGAAGGCGCGCGCCGGCAACGCCGAGCCGGCGCCGAACACGGCGTCGGACGAATCGGCAGTCGCTCGCGAAGCTGAACACGTCGTCGACGTGCACGACTGAATTCGAGCACCCCACCCAGCGCCGGCACGCCGTTTGCCCTTGCCAAGGCGTGACCCGTTGCGGCCGCCGTATCCACTGCGGCCGGGACGTTGGCAAACCGAACCACAGGCTGGAGTGCCCCATGTTTCACCGCCCGCTGCATGGCGACCGGACCACCGACCACCCGACCCGGGAGGCGACCGACCACGCCAACCTGGATCCGCGCAACCACCCGAAGCACCCCAAGGTGCGCTCGGAAAGCCGTGCCACGAGCCGAGTGCAGCGCCGCTCGGACAAGTCGACGTGAATCTGCGCGGCTCCTGCCGCGCAGACTCCCGGCTCACGCGGCCTGGCGCGCGAACAGGCGGATCGCCGCGTTGGACCACGCCGACGCGCCGCGCCGTCACGCCGAGTGTTCGGATTCTTCGGTCTCGTCGGCCTCGTCGAGCGGGCGGCTGCCGAGCAGATCCCAATCGCTGTCGAGCCTGAAGCGCCGCGCCACCGTGGCGAGCGTCAGCGCCTTGCGTCGGTGCAGCTGCGATTCGAGCAGGTGGCGCCAGGCGCGGCGCAGCGACTCGTGTTCGACATCGGACGGATGCAGCTCGAGCCGCAGCAGCGGGTGCCGGCCGAGGCTCGGTGCGACGGCGCGGTTCCAGACCCGCGCGGCGCGGCGCCGCCACGCGCTGGTCGCGCCGTAGAGCACGCTCTGGCTGGCCAGCGTGCGCCCATCGGGCAGCAGCACCAGCTGGCGCAGCGTGCAGGTGTAGCGCAGGTCCATGAAGCGCAAGGCTTCCCAGCTGCCCTCGCTCAAGGCCCAGCGCGGCGCGACGAAGCCGTGCAGCGGCAGGCCCATGCGCTTGAACCAGCGCACCCCGGCAGTCAGGCGGCGCAGCGCCTCGGCCATGCTGAGTTCGCCGAACTCGGCATCGTCCTGGTGGGTATAGCCGTGCAGCGCGACCTCGTCGCCGCCGGCGTGCCGGGCGGCCAGCCAGCGTTCGAACGCCGCGCTGGTCGGCTCGCATTGGTAGCGCGGAACGGCAAGCAGCGTGACCGGGACCGGGCCGATCTGCTCGATTGCGCCGAGCATGCGTTCGCAGGCGCCGCGCGTGGCCGGCGCGACGTCGTGCAGCACCACGCACAGTGACGGGGTGATTGCCATTCGACCAGTTTAGCAAGTGCCGCGCCTGCGCCGGGCACGCCACCTGCCGCAGTCACGGTGCGATTCCACTTGCCCCGGGCGCTGTGCCCGCCATTTCAGAAGGACCTCACCATGAGCAATGACGACATTGTCGATACCTTGAACGAACTGATCGAAACCTGCAAAGACGGCGAGTTCGGCTTTACGGCCTGCGCCAAGCACACCGATTCGAGCGAGCTGAAGAGCCTGTTCCTGCAGCGCGCCACCGAGTGCCAGACCGCGGCGGCCGAGTTGCAGCCCTATGTGATCCAGTACGGCGGCAAGCCCGACCACGGCGGCAGCGCCTCGGGGGCACTGCACCGCGGTTGGGTGGCGGTGCGCGGCTCGCTGACCGGCTTCTCCGACCAGGCGATGCTCGACGAATGCGAACGCGGTGAAGACGCGGCACTGGCGCGCTATCGCAAGGCGCTGAAGAACGACCTGCCCGAGCCGCTGCTGGCCCTGGTGCAGCGCCAGCAGCTCGGCGTGCAGCGCAACCATGACCAGATCAAGGCCTTGCGCGACCGGATGAAGTCCAGCGCGTAGGAACTTCAGCAGTCTTTACCCTTTGGGAGTCCACATGAACACGAGATTCGATCTCGCGCGGTGGGGCATTGCCGCAGCCGCCGCGTCGCTGGCCCTGGCGGCCTGCCAGCGCAGCAGCGACGTGGCGGTGACGCCGACCCTGCCCACCACCGCATCGGCCGACACGACCCCGACCAACACCGCGGCGCCGGCCACCTCGACGATGACGACTCCCGGCACCGACAGCACGGCGCCGGGCGCGATCGTCGCCAATGCGCCGACCGCGGCGCTCGCCCCGGCGGGCACGCCGCTGACCGGCTTCGACAAGACCTTCGTGACCAGCGCGGCCGAGGGCGGCATGTTCGACGTCGAAGTCGCCAAGCTGGCGCAGGACAAGGCCAGCGACCCGGCGGTGAAGGACTTCGCGCGCAAGCTGGTCGACGACCACAGCGCGGCCAACGACAAGCTGCGCCAGCTCGCCACCAGCCATGACCTGGCGCTGCCCGGCACGCTGCCGGCCGACAAACGCAAGGAGCTCGACAAGCTCGCCAAGCTGAGCGGCGCGGCCTTCGACAGGCAGTTCATCCAGAGGGTCGGCCTGAAGGACCACCGCAGCGACATCGCCTTGTTCGAGAAGGCGAGCCGCGATGCGAAGAGCGACGACCTGCGCGCGTTCGCCAAGGCCTCGCTGCCGACGCTGCACGAGCACCTGAGCGCGGCGCAGAAGCTGCCGGGCCACGGCAAGAGCGGCTGACACCTGCACCCCATCGTGCGCACGACATCATCCAAGGGTCGTGCGCACGCTTCGTTGCGCTCGGCTGCGGCGCCCGCTGCGCCGGCCCCGGCACCCATCGGACTGGTCTACGTCGACGACACGATGCCGGGCCTGCGCCGCATCGCGCGCGGCGACGGCTTCGACTACCTGACGCCCGACGGCAGGCGCTTGCGCGACAAGGCGCAGCTCGATCGGATCCGTCCCCTGGCGATCCCGCCGGCCTACACCGACGTGTGGATCTGCGGCCGCAGCGACGGCCACCTGCAGGCGACCGGTCGCGACGCACGCCGGCGCAAGCAGTACCGTTACCACGCCGACTGGCGCGTCGCGCGCGACGCCACAAAGTTCGAGCGCATGCTCGAGTTCGGTGCCGCCTTGCCGCGCATCCGCGCCCGCGTCGCGCGTGACTTGGCGCTGCGTGTCGGCGACCGGCCCGGGCGCGCCTCGGTCCTCGCGACGCTGGTGCGGGTCGGCAACGACGAGTACGCGCAGCAACGGCTCGTATGGGCTGACGACGCTGCGCAACCGGCACGCCGCGGTGCACGGCAGCACCCTCAAGCTGCGCTTTCGCGGCAAGAGCGGCATCGAGCACCAGGTGGCGCTCGACGACCCGCGGGTCGCGCTGATCGTGCGGCGCTGCCAGGCGATTCCGGGCCAGGAGCTGTTCCAGTACGAAGACGAGGCGGGCCAGACCCGGGGTGTCGGTTCGGCCGACGTCAACGACTACCTGCGCGAAGTCAGCGGCAGCGACTTCACGGCCAAGGACTTCCGCACCTGGCATGGCAGCGTGCAGGCGCTGGCGCTGGTGCACGAGACGCTGCCCGACGGCCTCCTAGCTTGTGGGCCGGTGCCCGAACGCGAGCCGGCCCCACCACCGAGCCGCCAGCTGCTGCAGGCCGGCTTGGCGCGATGGCGCGGCGCTCGCTGGCCGCGCGGCTCGCGCCAGCGGCGCGGCCTCGGCGCGCGCCGGGCCGCAAGCCAGGATCGCCTGCGCCGCTTGCAGCAGGTTGGCCGCACGAACGTCGGGCTGGCGCAGCGGCGAGATGCGCCATTCGGTCTCGCTGCCGACATCGAGCAGCAGGCTGCGGCAGCCAGCGCGGTGGCCGGCCTCGATGTCGTCGAGCGTGTCGCCGACGAGCCACGACTGCGCCAGCGCGAGGCCGTGGCCGCGTGCGGCCTGGCGCATCAGCCCGGGCGACGGCGCGCGGCACAGGCAGGCATCGACGCGGCCCGCGCCGGGCGCATGCGGGCAGGCGTAGAAGTCGGCCAGATGAACGCCTTGGGCCTGCGCGATCCGGGCCAGCGCGGCGTGCAGCCGGCTCAGCGCGGCGCGGCTGAAGATGCCGTAGGCGAGGCCGGGCTGCTGGGTGACGACGATCAGCCGATAGCCGGCGTCGGCGAGCAGGCGCAGCCCGTCCAGCGCCAGCGGCCGCAAGCGCAGCCCGGCGGGGTCGACGTTGTCGGGCAGGGGCTCGACCAGCGCGCCTTCGAGGTCGACGAAGATGGCGCGCGGCGCCGCGTCGAGGCCGGCGTGCGGCGCGGCGCTGTCGGGTGCAGACAAGGGCGTGAGCTGGGTCCAGACGGATGCGGTGTGCGATTCGAGGCGCATGGGTCCCTCCGGGGTGGCGCTGGAGGGGACTCGGCAAATGCCGTGCCGCGTCGACACGAAATGTCAGCTCAGCGCTTCGGCGACACCAGCCGTGCCGGCGGCTTGCCGGCGTGCGTGCTGGACATGGGCGCAGTGTTGGAGAGCTTCGTCATCCCGACGAACGTCGGGATCCATCCTGTGAATGCGCGCATCTGCCGACAGTGGATCCCGACTTGCGTCGGGATGACACTTCAGCGGGTCGAGAGCGCTCCGCGCTTCGTCGGGACGCCCGCGACGAGGGCGACGACGACGAGGGCGACGACGACGGCCGCCAGAGTCGTCCGACACGCAGACAAGCCTGCCGGGCGCGAACCCGGCAGGCTCTTGCTACTGAAGTCGTGCAGGCCTAACGCGACGACGACGATGCCAGGCGGGCCAGCACGGCGCCTACCAGAACGCCGATCGCCACCGCGGTCAGCGGGTTCTCGCGCACATAGTCGCGGGGGGTGGCAAGCCACTGGTCTTCGAGCTCGCCGAGGCGCTCGGCCTTGGCCTGCAAGGTCTGCTTGGTGCCGGCGACGCTGGCGCGCACCTTGTCGATGGCCGGGCCGGCCTTGGCGGCCACGCGGTCGATGGCGGCGTGAGCGGTTTGTGCGGCACGGTCTACCGTGCTGCGATCGGGCAGCGAGCTGGCCAGGCCGCTTTCCGTCGTGCTGCTGGTCGTATCCATGAAACGTTTCTCCTCGAAGAAAACAAGCGCGCGGCACCGGCCGCGCGCTGCGGGATCGGGCGCTCTTCAGCGAGGTGTGCCGCGGCGTACCAGGTTGACGATGCCCAACAGGACGATCGCGCCGAGCAAGGACACCACGAAGGCCCCGACGCTGAATGCGCTCTGATTGATCGTAGGCAAGCCCACCAGCGGCGAGATCACCCAGCCGGCGAGGGCGGCACCGACGATGCCGACCACGACGTTCAGAACGATACCTTGCTGTGCATCGGTGCGCATGATCATGCTGGCAATCCAGCCCACCAGACCACCAACAATCAGCCAGACGATTAAGTTGATCATGAGTAGACGTCCTTTCAGGGTTGAGACTCAAGCGGGCCGCCACATAGCGCAACTGCCCCGAACCCTGAACCGGCAAATGGCATGCCGACGAGGCGCGGGTCGATGGCGCGGCCACCGCAGGCACGCCGCTTGCGCGGGACTTCCTTGATGACCCAGATTGCGCCTCCCTCTGCGGACCTGCCACTCGATCTTCTGGAACAGGATGAAGCGCAATTCCAGCGCTTCGCCGAAAACAGCGACGACGTGTACTGGCTGGCCGACTTGCCCAGCGGCAAGCTGGTTTGCCTGAGCGCGCAGTTCGAGCGCCTGTGGGGCGTGCCGCGCGAGCGCTTGATGGCCGAACCCTCGATGTGGAACGAGTCGGTGCTCGAGGAAGACCGGCACACCTTGCCCTGGCCCTTCTTCGCCGATGACCCCGAATCGCGCCAGGCCCAGCGCGAGTACCGCATCCATGCCGCCGGCGGCGCGCTGCGCTGGATTCGCGATCGGCGTTTCCACCTGCGCGACAAGGCCGGCCGCACGGTGCGCATCGTCGGCATCGCCGAAGACGTGACGCCGCACAAGACACGCGAGATCGAGCGTGAAGGGCTGCTCGCACGCGAACGCGCGGCACGCGCCGAGGCCCAGGCGCTGGCGCGCTCGAAGGACGAGTTCCTGGCGGTCGTGACGCACGAGTTGCGCTCGCCGCTCAACGCGATCCGTGGCTGGGCGCATGTGCTGCGCCGCTCCGGCGCGCTCAACGAGTTGCAGCTGAAGGCGCTCGATTCGATCGATAGGAACACCGTCACGCAGGCCCAGATGGTCGACGAGCTGCTCGACGGCCAGCGCATTCTTTGCGGCGATCTTCGGCTGGAGCCGGGCCTTGCGCCGCTCGGGCAGCTGATCGCCGAAGCCGTCGAGGCCATCGAGCCGGCGGCTGCGGCCAAGCGCATTCAGCTGGGCATCAGCCACGATGGCAACGTGGACCTCATCTACGCCGACGTGGCACGCCTGCGCCAGGCGCTGAGCGGACTGCTCGCGAACGCGGTCAAGTTCACGCCCGAGGACGGCGCCATCGAAGTGCGCAGCCGCGGCGCAGCGCAGTCGATCGAGATCGAGGTCGAGGACAACGGCATCGGCCTCGAGGCTTCGCAGCTGCCCTTCGTGTTCGACCGCTTCCGCCAGGCTGACGGCTCCAACTCACGGCGCAAGAACGGGCTCGGCCTGGGCCTGTCGCTGGCCAAGCAGCTGGTCGAGTTGCACGGCGGACGCATCAGCGTGGCGAGCGGCGGCGTCGGCTGCGGCGCGCGCTTCACGATCCAGCTGCCCCAGCTCGCCGACGGGCAGGGCACACGTGCTGCGCCGCTGGCTGCCGGCGTGCCCTCGGCGCTGGCCGGCAAACGGATGGTGATCGTCGAGGACGACGCCGATGGCCGCGAGGTGCTGGCGCTGATCCTCGGCGAGGCGCAGGTCACGCTGCACAGCTTCGACCGCGCCGCCGCGGCCTACGACTACATCGCCCACGCGCCGCCTTCCGAGCAGCCCGACGCGCTGATCTCGGACATCGCGATGCCCGACGAAGACGGCTATGCGTTCATCCGGCGCCTGCGCAAGATGGAACGGGGCGAGCACCGGCCGCATCTCGCGGCGCTGGCGCTGACCTCGTTCGGCCGCGCCGAGGACCGGGCGCGGGCGCTGAAGGCGGGCTTCGACGCCCATGTCGCCAAGCCGATCGACTCCGACACCGTGCTCAACACGATCACCGAAGTGCTGCAGCGCGCGCAAGGCGCGCCGGCCGCGAGCGCGACCTGATTAGCGACAGTCGACGCTCGCGTGGCGCGGCTTTTCGTTGCGCGCCAGGAACACGAAGCACGGCCCGGGGTTGCCGTGGTGCTGGTTCACCGGCAGCTCGGTGTCGGGGTCGCTCGGCACCAGCGGGTTCCAGAGCGGGCCGTGGGCCACCGCCTTGATCCGCACCCGGTGGGCCGCGAGTTGCGAGACCAGCACCCTTTCGAATCCCGCGATGGCGCTCTTGGGCGCCGGCCGGGGTCGGCCGCCGGCGGTCGCGCCGCCGTGGTCGGGGGCGCCGGACGGCAGCTCGGTGTGGCCGAGTTGCAGCAGCGTCGCGTCGGCGACCTGCAGGCTGAAATCGGGGTCGTCGAGCTCGCCGTACAGCGCCATCGCGCGCGAGCCCTGGGCCTGGATGCGCCGAACCGTCTCGCGCGCCATGCCGTGCTCGTGCTGGTAGGCCAGCACCACGTCGGCGCCGTCATGCGCCAGGCACAACGCGATGGCCCGCGCGAGCGGGCTGTCGCCGCCGGTCACGATCGCGACCTTGGCCTCGAGCGCGCCGCGGCGCTGTCGGCGCCCGAGGGTGAGCGAGGCAGGGCGGACGGGTTTGAGCAAATCGGCCAGCATCAAGAGTCCTCGGGTGGGTGGCCGCTACGAGGCAAGCCACGTTCCCTGACAACCCAAACGCCGCCGACAAGGCAGGACCGGAAACCCCGGCAGTAAGTTGTGCAAATAAGAATCAAGGGGCGGCCAGATTTACCGGCAAATCCGATCCCGAGGGCAGCGGCGAAGCGGCGGACGCGCTGGCTCTCTCCCCTCGCTGTACGAGGAAAAATGGGCTCATTTCGACTCGCTGCGAAGCTTGGGCATAGCCTTTGCTTTAAGTCCCTGTGCAGGATTTGCGAAAGGCCTTCAGGCCCTCGCAGATCCGAACGGTTTTTCCCGGCTCGGGCACCAACTGCGGCGCTCTTCTCCCCCCCTTCCTCCCGACTCTTTGGGCGGCGCGGGCTCGAGACGGTTCTTTCTTCGAGGGCTCGACACCGCGCGCTGCGCGGTGTCGTCGTTTGTGGCGTGCGAAAGTGAAAGCGCGCTGCGGCGACCGCGGCAACCCGCTGCCGCGATCGCGCCCAGCGTGCCGCCGATCGCGCCTCGACGACCCGACTCCGCAGGAGAATCCAGTACCGGTGCACGAGCCGCCGGGCGCGCCACCGCCGGTGGCAGTCGCGCCAATTCAACGAGGAGCCGCGTCATGACCGACCATGTCTACAAGCTGCTGGAACTCACCGGGTCTTCGAGCACAAGCATCGAAGACGCCGTCAGCAGCGCCATCGCGAAGGCGAGCGAGACGATCCGCAACATCCACTGGTTCACCGTCACCGAGACCCGCGGCCACGTGGTGGAAGGCAAGGTGGCGCACTGGCAGGTGACCTTGAAGCTGGGTTTCACCCTCGAATGAATTTGGGCCCCCGGTCGCTGCGCTCCTGCCCCCAAGGGGCTGAGCCTGGCGTCAGCTTGACCTGATGGTGAACGCGTCGCCGCTGCGGCGCGATTCGAAGGGCAGGGTGCGAACGCAGTTGCGGCCGTCGGCCTTGGCGGCGTACAGCGCCGTGTCGGCTTCGTGGATCATCCAGTCGAGCGAGGGCAGCTCGCGACGCAGCGGCGCCACGCCGACGCTGACGGTGGTGTGCACCGGCGCACCCTGCCAGTCGAGCACCAGCGCCTGCACCTGCGCGCGGATGCGCTCGGCCGCGTCGAGCGCGCCGAGCGCGTCGGTGTGCGGCAGAAACACGATCAGCTCCTCGCCGCCGAAACGCGCCAGCACATCGGCCTGGCGCAGCGACTGGCCGGCGGCGCGCGCGATCTGGCGCAGCAGCTCGTCGCCGCACAGGTGGCCGTGGCGGTCGTTGACCGCCTTGAAGCGGTCGGCGTCGATCAGCAACAGTGCGGCCGAGGTGTTGTAGCGCCGCGCCCGATCCCATTCGCGCTGCACCACCACCATGAAGTGGCGCCGGTTGTAGATGCCGGTCAGGTCGTCGTGGGTGGCCAGCACCGTCAGGCGTTCGCGCGCCCGCGCCAGGTCGAACACCAGGCGCAGCACGAACGAGCCGATCAGCGGCGCCAGCAGCAGCGAGCACAGGCTGGACGACACGGCCGCGATGACGCGGTCGCCGTGGCCGGCGACGCTGATGACGGCTTGCGCGATCGCCAGCGCGAGCAACGTCACAACCAGCGTCAGCAGCAGGGTGGAACGGCGCAAGCCCTGGCGCAGCACCTGGCGGCTCAGCCAGCGATACCAGCCGGGCTCGGCAGGGTCGTCGTTGGCGCTGGGCGAGGGGCTGGCGGAACCGGCAGAAGGCGGGTGGGGATGGGCAGGCGACGACACAGTCGAATTCGACCACATGCGTTCGACTCGTGCCTGTCGGCGGGTCATGGCGAGGCGGATGGCGTGAAAAACGTGGTGTCTTTGAACCCGGTTCGCGTGGCGATGAACGCGCAAATCCAGCAAACCGCAAGCCCGGACCGGCGCGCTTTTGCTGCACTGGGTTGCTCTGCACGGGCACGCGGTCTGCCGGTCATGACACATCCGTGAATTGACACCTGAAGGACCCGCCGTGCGTACATCGACGATCACCGCGCTGAAGCGCGCCACCGCCCTGGCCCTGCTGTGGCTGCCGCTGGCTGCGCCGGCGGCTGCGAAATTACCGACCCTGGTGCCCGGCGCGCATGGCGCGGCGGTGGTGCAGGCGCAGGTGCTGCTCGATCGGGCCTGGTTCGCGCCGGGCGAGATCGACGGCCGCTTCAGCATCAACATGCGCCGCGCGGTCAGCGCCTTCCAGCAGGCCAACGGGCTGCGCGTCAGTGGGCGGATCGACGCCGACACCTGGCAAGCTTTGCAGTCCGATGCGTCCGGCACGCTCGTTTCGTACACGCAGGAACGTGTGCTGGCCTCGTTCCCGGTCAGCATCGGCGGCCCGCGCGACCCCTTGCCGGCGGGCAAGCTGAAGATCGCCAACGAGGTGCAGAACCCGGTGTTCCACTTACGACCCGGCGCTGATGTGGGACGCGAAGGCGAGTCACGAGAAGGTCGACATCGCACCGGGACCGAACAACCCGGTGGGCTCGATGTGGCTCGGCTTGAGCAAGCCGCACTGGGGCATCCACGGCACGCCTGAGAGGCTGAGAGTCTTTCGATCATGCCCGCTCATCACGCCAGAAGGCGCCTGCTCGTCGTTGCAAATGCTCGCCATAGCCCGAGCTATGGCTGCGCTTTGCCCCTAGATCAGACGCCTTCTGGCGCGCTGCTCGGCCACGCCCGAAAGACTCTCAGCCTCTGAGCCGTCGCGGGTCGGGCGAATGGAGACCCA
>OBEQ011670920.1_pt1 | contig 16095 bp, 21 predicted proteins | sample 1670901 | NCBI WGS metagenome assembly OBEQ01 (sample SAMEA104232315, study PRJEB22302) | groundwater metagenome | biome: forest; feature: aquifer; material: groundwater | place: USA | collected 2011-08-07 | depth 5.4 m
ACAATAATCCCATGCCAATAGAAGCACTTTCAACTGCTCACGTCCTTGGTGAAATCAGAACCAGTGAGGCACCTAGCAGGTCAGCGGCAGCAAAAACAGCCGAAGCAGCTATCTCTTTTACTCGCAGTGCAGGAGAATATGTAGCTCTATTGGGAATAGGATTAATTGCTAATAGTAACCTCAGCAGCAAACACAAATTACTTATAGGTACTCTACTGGGTTTATCTTTATTAGGCTCGGGGCTAAGACTTCTTGCTGGAGAAAACAGCATAAACAGTAAACCATCACTAGCGCTACCCGATCTCCCTATAAAGGGTCGCAAGTTCTAATTATAGATTTTAGGCTGCGACTTGAGGTTCTGGAGTCTGTCTTCTTCTTGTCTTTTCAACGCCGTAAAATTTAACTCGATCCGGTTTAAAAATAAGATCAATTTCGCCTGTTGGACCGTTTCTGTGCTTTTGAATATCCAGTTTAACCTCATCCATGTTTTCTGGATCCGGCCTCCACAAAAACATCACCACATCTGCATCCTGTTCAATTGCTCCCGATTCTCTTAAATCTGCAAGCTGTGGCTTTTTGGTGCCTCTTTGCTCAACCGCCCGGGATAGTTGTGAAACGGCAAGTAGTGGAATCTTAAGCTCGCGGGCTAAATTTTTAAGACTTTGGGAAATTTCAGATACCTCCTGAACACGATTTTCCAGGTTTCTGCTATGCACCAGCTGCAAATAATCAACAATCAACAAAGACAGTCCGCTCTCTACCTGCAAGCGTCTAGCTTTAGTTCTAATTTCCATTAAGTTAGCAGCCGGGGTATCATCAATAAATAGAGGCGCGTCAGCTAGAACCCCCATTGCCTCCTGTAATCTATCAAAATCATCATCATCAAGCTTACCTGTCTTAAGTTTCCAAGCATCAACTTCAGCCTGAGAAACAAGCAACCTATCAACAAGCTCTTCCTTGCTCATTTCAAGCGAAAAAATCCCCACTGGCAATCCTTCGCGAACAGCCACGTGAGCAGCAATATTTAAGGCCAGCGACGTTTTACCCTGTCCCGGCCGTGACGCTAGAATTAACAAATTAGAATCCTGCATTCCGGCAAGTTTACCATCCAAATCCCAAAACCCGGTCGGCACACCCCGTAGCCCGCTCGACTTTTTATGAATCTCGTCAAGTCTATCAAAACTTTCAGCTAGTGCATCCTTAAGGGAAATAAAATTTTGCCGCATTTGTTCCTGAGACAAAGCAAATACAGATTGCTCAGCCACGTCCAACAGCTCCCTGACATCAGCTGACTGCTCAAAAGCTGCTTGAGAAATTTTGGTGCTTGTGGTAATTAACTGCCGCTTTACAAAATGGTCCCTAATAATCTGGGCATATTGGCTAACATGGGCAGCGGTCGGAACTCCCGAAGCAAGTTCAGCAAGATAGCTTGCGCCACCAACTTTATCCAAGCGTCCATTTTTTTTAAGTTGCGCTGTCAATGTCACCAAATCAATTGGCTCGCGTTTTTCATATAGTTGAAAAATTGCCGAAACGATATCAGTATGAGCTTCTTTATAAAAATGTTCCGGCTTTAAAGTTTGGGCAACTGCAGTTATGGCATCGCTATCAAGAAGTATTGCGCCGATTATCGACTTTTCAGCATCAAGATCTTGAGGAGTAATCCTGCCGCCAGTTTGAGATTTTGCCATTTTGGGTATTATTTAACCTTTCGGATTTTGAATTTTTTTGCTTATTGCATCTCCAAAACTACTATCTCCAACTCTTCCGGTAGTCTGTCCTTAGAAACTGATAATTTGCTTTGAGGTTTTGGCTCTTTACCCATTGCCTTCAAAAAGTTATCAACAGGATCCAAGTTAAATTTTAAGGCTGGCACCTTATAGTGAATTGGCACCACAATTTTAGGCTCTAGTGCAGCAATTATATCCGGCGCTTGTTTTGCATTGATAGTGTAGACACCTCCAACTGGAATCAAAAGTACATCACATAGTGAAAGCGCCTCAACTTGATCCTGCGTTAATTTGCTCTGTCCCAAATCTCCCAGGTGTACTATATTAACTTCATCAACAGTTACCAAATATATTATATTTTTACCCCGCTCTACCCCGTTTTTATCGTCATGAAAACTAGAAACACCGATAACATTAACACCTGATTTTTCGTATTCACCCGGTCCCAAGATCACAAACGGCTGCTGATCTTCATCAACTCCCTTAACGGCGCTAGCATTATTGTGATCCTGATGATCGTGTGTTATGCAAACAATATTTGCATCAACCTTCAAGGATTTTAAGCCGGTAAACTCGGCACTAAAAGGGTCAAAAACCACACTGGCACTTTTGCCGCGAACCTTTATACAAGCCTGTCCATACCACCAAATATCTACCATAAGCTAAAAAATAATATCATAACCAAGCATCGCTGAGTCAATGGGGCAATTGATTGATGAGAAAATCTGGTGTGTGTTAAGCTAAAATATTAGGTAGCCAATTAAAACTATGGCGCGCCTCCTATCAACCGCTAAAATCGCAAAAATAATCCTGGCAATTCTTATTGTTATTGCTCTCGTCTTCTTTATCTATTGGCTTTGGCAAAGACAGCCAAAGGCCCCACACAAACAGGAAGCTACCTTTACGCAGTCTCAAGATAAAAGTGGCCAGGATCAAATTGGCCCAACTATTAGCTTTTCACCCAAAGATAGCACAATTGTAAGCGATAATAAAATTAAATTTGTAGGCAAAGTAAATCCAAATGAATTTGTTCTATTAAACTCAAACTCTTCGCAAAAGATTACTAAAGCGAATGCTAGCGGCGATTTCCAGATTGATGCGCAGATTGACCCGGGTATAAATCTCATAAACATTACAACGCTTAACGAAAACCTAGCCCAAAACCAATCAGCTTCGATTTCCCTTTATCAGAAAGTCAAAGATGATCCAAAAGAAATTAACACTTTTTACGCAGGTTCTGTCAAAAATATCTTTGATAATATTATCACTTTAGCTACAGCAACTGGCGAAAAAACACTCCGTCAAAAAAGCTCGACCAAAATAATCTTACCAAAGGAAGCCAAAAGCAAAGAGGATCAAAATATCCGTGTTGGCGACTATTTGATAGCACTGGGCATACTAGAAAATGAGAAAGATTTTAATACGATTTCAATCGAGATTATTAGAGTCGATAAACCGCAAAATAAGATCCAGTTTGCATCTTCTAAATTTTTAACAAGCGTCAAACAAAATCTTTTTTCGGCAAACGACGTCAAGGATAACAAAATAATCGAATTTGCTCTTGATAAAAAATCCCAGATTCTAACCGGCGATAATCTTGCAAGCACCAAAGATATTGTAAAGGATAAAAAAGCAATTGTTTTTTACCAAAATCAGGACAACCAAAACCTGGTCAAAACTATCTATTTACTCCCCTGATAAGGGCTCTTCTGGTATCATTAATTTATGATAAAGGCACCACCGACACCAAAAGGTTTTAGAGATATCGACCCAGCTTTAGCCAAAAAACGCCGACAAATTATTGGTTCAGTTGTTGAGATTTTAGAAAAACACGACTTTATACCAATCGAAACTCCGACTATTGAGTTTGCTCAAACCTTAACTGGCAAATATGGTGAGGAAGAAAGGTTAATTTACAAATTCACTGATCGCGGCGGTCGCGATTTGGCTCTTCGCTACGACTTAACCGTTCCACTGGCTCGCTACATCGCAACCCATAATCCCCAACTACCATTTAGAAGGTATCAAATCGGCCAAGTTTTCCGCGGCGAAAATCCCCAGGCCGGTAGATGGCGCGAGTTTACCCAACTCGACTTTGATACGGCTGGACCCATTAATCTTGAAGAAGACGCCAAAATCATTGCTTGCGCGCTTGAAGCATCAAGATCAATTGGCTTAAAAGAAAGTTTAATTTTTATTAATGATCGCCAAAACTTTGAAAAAACTCCAGTTGATATCATTCGTGCAATAGACAAACTTCACAAAATTGGCGAAGAAGGCATCAAGAAAGAGTTGAGCCAAAAAGGCTTGGCGGCTGATGACATTGAAAATCACCTTTTTAAAATCAAAAATTCCAAACCAACAAAATCCTTAAATGAAATTATGCAAATCCTAAAAAGTAAATACAATCTTAGCGAAAATCAAGATTTTGTCTTTGACCCAACACTGGCACGCGGACTTGACTACTACACCGGCGCCATCTTTGAAATGAAGCCGTCAAAAATGCCTGACGATCTTTCCATCGGCTCCGGCGGCCGCTACGATAATTTAATCGGAATGTTTGCCAAAAGAGACATCCCGGCAGTCGGCTTCTCCTTTGGTCTAGATAGAATTGTCGATCTTATCTAACTTGTCTCAACAAGCCAAATTTGCTAAAATACCATCATGAAAGCAGATATTCATCCTCAGTATTTTGATGATGCCAAGGTTACTTGTGTCTGTGGTAATACGTTTACAACTGGCACCACTGTTGGCGAAATTCGCGTCGAGGTTTGCAGCAAGTGCCATCCGTTTTTTACCGGCGAAATGAAGTATGTCGACACGCTTGGCAGGGTCGACAGATTCCAAAAAAAGCAGGCGGTTGCCAAAAAACTTGGTGAAACTAAAACAAAAACTATCCAAGAAAAAGAAGAACGAAAAAGACCAGAGTCTCTCAAAGAAATGTTTGATCTTATCAAAAAACAAGCATCCTCTTAGCTACCGTTAATTTTCAATTTTCAATTTGAAATTTTATGAGTGATTATTTAAAACAACAAATTGTAGCGATCGAGCAAAAGATAGCCGAAGCTCAAAAACTTGCAGCTGATCCCGATATGGCCGCATTGGCAAGTGACGAAATTAAAAAACTCGAGGAGGAAAAATCTGCTTTAGAAAAAACCGTGAACCGCGAACAATCGACCGCTAATAACGATGCCAATAGTGTCATCCTAGAGATTAGATCAGCAGCTGGCGGTGATGAAGCCGGCCTTTTTGCTTCAGATCTTGCACGCATGTACACAAAATATGCCACTAACCAAAACTGGAAAGTTGAAGAGCTGGATAAAAACGAAGGCGGCATTGGCAATCTTAAAGAAGTAATATATAAAATATCTGGCAAAAACGTTTGGGACAAACTTCAGTTTGAATCAGGAGTACACAGAGTTCAGCGTGTTCCCAAAACCGAATCATCGGGTCGCATTCACACCTCAACCGCAACTGTTGCAGTTCTGCAGGAAGTTGAACAAACCCAAGTTGATATAAACCCAGCCGACGTTGAATTTGAAGCCTTCAGATCCGGCGGTCATGGTGGTCAAAACGTCAATAAAGTCTCAACTGCTGTTAGAATCCGCCACAAACCAACCGGAATTGTAGTTAAAGCCCAAACCGAAAGAAGTCAAGCGCAAAACCGCGAAATTGCCATGCAAATTTTAAGATCGAAACTTTTTCAAATCGAAGAATTAAGTAAACGATCAACGGTGCGCGATGAGCGATCGACACAAATAGGAACAGGTGATCGCAGCGAAAAAATCCGTACCTACAATTTTCCGCAGGATCGAGTTACAGACCACAGAATCAAAAAATCTTGGGGCAATTTGGAAGAAATAATGAATGGAAAACTGGATAAAATCATCGACCCCCTTGCAGCTGCTGCTGTTCAGGTATAGCATCCCACTGTTTAATCCTTCGACGAACCATTGTTCTATAATAATCTGTAAGATCACGCTGACCAAACAATACTCTCATTTTCGGTTTGGAATCTAACTCAGCTAAAAGTCCTCGAAGCCCACTAATGGTGCTATTGTCTCTTTGTGGAAAAAATTCACCTTCTTCATCTTCTACATCAATAGTCGGATCACCGCCACGAAACACTTGCCACCCTAAACAAAGATGGGCAACAGCATCCTGCCCAAATTCATCCACATTATCAACATAAGAATTAAGTAAACGTCGCACCTTATCCTCGAACAGTATTGGAGGGTAATCGGCATTTTCAAAATCAAGATATTTACCCGTCCTAAAAAGTCGCTGGAGTACAAGCTCCGGATGATCCTTCTCCCATCGAGTTAATCTCAACTCATGGCCATATTCCCCTTTAATAATCTCAACCATAGACGAAAATTTTATATCAACTATAGGTTTTTGTCAACCGCATTTTGCTATCCTGTTATATAACGCTATAACAAAACCAGCCGACAAATTTATTGTTCGAGCGTAAGTGAGAACTTATCCGATAAGTTAATTTAAAACTATAAAACTTCTCACTCCATCGATTTAAAAATCGACTTCGTTCGAAGAATACAGTGTGTTAGATGTACAATCTAGACAACCAGTTATGGAACTTGTTCACCACTATTCGTATCTTGGCCTTTTTCTGATTTTATTTATCGAAGAAGCGGGGGTTTTCCTGCCAATTCCCGGCGATATTTTTATTGCGGCAATTGCGGCCTTGCCCAGATCAAATTACCTGGCAGTTGTCACAACGGTCATGATCGCTACATTACTAGGATCAACAATTTTATTTTTCTTGTCTCGAACATTCGGTCATAAACTACTCTTAAAATTCGGCAAGTTTATCAGATTGACTCCAGCTCGGATCAAAAGAGTTGAAGCCTGGTTTGAAAAATATGGCGGCACGACCATTGTTATCGGCAGGCTTATTCCAGGCCTTCGCATCGTCACCCCATTTGTCGCCGGGCTTTTCGAAGTTAACTATAAAACTTTCTGGGCATACACCGCCATCGCGGCCTTCATCTGGGCCAACATATACTTTGTGGTTGGAAAATTTTTTGCAGAAATATTCTCTTATCTCCTAACTCTATTCCCTAATCTCTAGACCCTAGACGCTCACTGACTCGGCGCTTCAGTTAAACTTGCTGATAGATCCAGTGTTTGCCCATTTCGGAAAATTCGCACCTTAACACTATCCCCAACTTTCTTTTTGCCGATTATAGAGGCAAGACCTCCCACCTCATCAGTCAGCTTTTTACCGTCAAATTCGGTGATGATATCATCAATCTTAACTCCAGCCTTGTCAGCTGGAGACCCGGTAACAACTTCGATAACATAGGCGCCTTGGGGAACATTGTTTAAAAGCGCTGCTTCCTGGCTTATCATTTGGTATTGAACCCCCAGAAACGGCTTTGCCGGAAATTTCCCTGTCGTTTTGAAATTATTAAGCGATTCCTTGACTGTATTAATGGGAATCGCAAATCCGACATATTGAGCGCCCTGAGCAACTGCCACCTTAATCCCGATCACCTGGCCAGCTGAGTTCATCAGCGGCCCGCCGGAATTACCAGGATTAATCGCCGCATCAGTCTGAATCACATTATCAAGTCTTTCTACAAAACCTTCTAGGGCACTACCGGCGTTAATCCCTCGACCAAGTCCCGAAATCACCCCGGTTGTTACCGTATTTCTAAATTCACCCAAGGCCGTGCCAATGGCAACCACAAACTGGCCGACTTTCAGATTTGTTGAATCTCCAAGATCCACCGGCTTTAAGCCGCTTGCGTCAATTTTAAGAATTGCAATATCGTTTGAAGGATCACGGTTAATTTCTTTGACATCATATTCTTTATTGTCCTTAGCTATCACTTTATAGGTTGCGTCTGTTACCGAAACAACGTGCTTATTAGTAACAATCAGACCATCTTCAGAAACTATAAAGCCTGTGCCAATATCCTGAGGTTGGCCCCCTTGCTGTCTTGGTGTAACGCCACCAAAAGGGCTAAATTCTAAAATTCGCCTTGTTGGTGTTTTTGCAGAAACAGTCACTACCGAAGGCGAAACCTTGTCAACAACATTAATAACTGCAGATTCTTCTCCAACAATAGTCTGCGTGTGAACCTCTTGACTGTTACCTGTTATTGATTGGGGTAATTTATTAAAAAAGCGCAGCGCTGCAACAATACTTAATACCCAAATCCCAATTATTATTAATACTAAAGCTATTTTTGGAAATTTCAGATCTTTCATTTAAATAACTTCTAAAGCTTTGTCCAGTTGAGGATCTTTGTTATCCTGTCTATCCTGAGCCTTTAATTCTACCATGACATCGGGTTTTATGCCCACGCCATGAATAGAATTTCCTTTAGGTGTTAACCACTTGGCAATGGTCACATGAAGCCCGGAACCACCCGGCAAATCAACCACATCCTGAACCGTCCCTTTGCCAAAAGTCTGCTCACCAATTATTTTGCCGCGACCATCGTCTTGGATTGCTCCAGCAAAAATCTCCGCAGCCGATGCCGAGCCGCCATTAACCAAAACTACTAGAGGAACTTTCAGAAGTCTTCCTTTGCCGTCTGTTGGTAAAGAACTAACACTGCCGTCTGCCGACTGCTGCTTAACCACAGTTCCCCTAATAAAATCTCCGGCCAAATGAATAGCTGAGGATAATAATCCGCCCGGGTTGTTGCGCATATCCACAATTACACCGTCAACTTTTTTAGCGGCTATCTCATCAATAGAAGCATCCCATTCACTGTCTGTCTTCTCACCAAACCGGGTTACAGTAACTAGGGCAATATTTTTGCCTCTGACATTTTTGTAATCAACACTGACCGTTTTAACATCAATTTTTGATCTTTCTATCTCTTTTTCAAACGGTTCAGTTGAATCACTTCGCAAAAATTGCAGCTTTACCTTGCTGCCAGCCGGGCCTCTAATTAGCTGGACCGCTTCTGGCAGCGTCATCTCAAAGGTATCCTTGCCGTCGATTTTTAAAATTAAATCGCGAGCCAAAATTCCAGCCTTTTCGGCAGGTGTGCCGCGAAGCGGCGCCATAACTACTAGCCGCTTATCCTTATCGAAGCCGATTTGAATTCCGACACCCTCATAAGAACCCGCAATATCACTGTTTATGAGCTCATTTTGTTTAGGATCTAAAAATGCCGTATATGGGTCACCAAGTGAGCGAACCATGCCGGCAATCGCACCGTAGAGCATCTTTTGACCATTAACGGCACTTTTATCTAAATATCTTTGAGGTAAAACCTTAAATACTTCCCAGAAAAGTGAAAAATCTACATTCTGATTATCAGGCGGATACTGATTTAAAACATTTATTTGGGGGACAAATCCCCTTCTGCTGATTTCTAACTTTTTCTGGCCAGCTATAAATCCGATTGCAAAAAAAACAACGGCAATAATTAAAAACTGTATAAAAAACCCAAATAGTGTCCCTTTTTTACCAGTTTCACTAGTTGCAGATTTGGAAGAATCTGAACTTGGAGTATCAACTAAAACTTGCTTACCAGTAGAATTATTTTCGCCCAAAGTATGTTTTTCGGCAGGCATAATCTTAACAAAATTTTGACTAATTCGGCAGTTTAAGCCTGAACAAAAGGTAAAAGTGCAACGTATCTTGCTCTTTTTACGCCTCTTGTTACTTGTCTTTGATGCTTAGCACAAATTCCTGTCCTTGCTCTTCCTAGTATTTTACCGCGCTCAGATATGTATTTTTTTAAAAGCGGCACATCTTTGTAATCCACAACAATATCCTGCTCACACAGAGGACATTTCTTTGCTCTGGATAATCTCTTAATGAATCTTGGCATTGGGTTTAATTTTTAGAATGGCAAATCATCAATATCAACGCTCGCGTCCTCACCTTTCTCCTTCTTTCCGTTGCCCTCACTCTCTTGCCCGTCTTTATCTTTTGTGCCTTTTGCGACTTTCTTTTCTTTTGATTTTTTGCTCTCTACTTCATTCGATTCAGATTCTGCTTTCTTATCTGCAGTTGCTTGGGCCCCCTCTTCACCTTTTGGAATGGCAGCATCAGCGGCATCACTCGCGCCCTCCTCAAATCCGCGTCTTGAATCAAGAATTCGCATGTCATCAATAACCACCTCAGTTGTTTGCCGGTTTTGTCCATCAGGTGTTTCCCAGCTTCTTGTTTGCAGTCTTCCGTCAACATAAACCTTTCTCCCTTTGGAAAGCAGCTGCGAACAAAGCTCAGCCAGTTTATTCCAAGAAACAATTTTGATAAATTCCGTTTCTTCCTTTTTGGTACCATCAGAAGCCACGTAATATCTGTTGGTGGCAATCCCGAAGGTACAAACTGCTGCACCCGAAGGCGTATAACGCAATTCCGGATCTCGCGTTAAATTACCAATCAACAAAACTTTATTTAATGAGGCACGTGATGCCATAATTTCAAACTTTCCTTTTTTATTTCTTCTTCCTGCTAACTACAACTTTTTTACTTTTTGAATTAATCGACTTCACCTTTGCCCCCTTTGATGCTTTTGCTGCTTTTGACACCTTTATTCCCTTACTCTGTTTTGCAGTTGCAGTTGTAACCGCAACTGTCACTTTAGGTTTATCTTCCATTTGACTTTCCTCCACTTCAGCTTTTTTTAAATCTGCCCTTTTTGATTTTTTGCTTGCCTTCTTTTCAACCTTTTTAAGAAGCATATATCTCAACAAATCTTCTTGCTCCAATCTTAGTTTATCCCAAATTGGTTTTGCTGCAGCCGGCGAAGCTTCAAAGTTTATGACAAAGTAAGTAGCATCCGTTTGTTTCTTGATTTGGTAAGCCAGCTGTTTTTTACCCAGCCTTTCCACTTTCAGATTAACTGCATCAACTTCTTTTACGGACTTTTCAACGCGTGTTAATAGCTGATCTGCCCGATCGCTTACCGCAACTAACATCAATTCATAATTACTAGCTTCCATAATTCTTTATCTAATTAATTAAAATGTTTAATTATTATATATCAGAGCAGCGCTGAGATGACCGAAGCGCGATCTCAGTGCAATACATATGGCAAGAATCATATCAAACATTAAACTTAAACTCAACAATCACATCCTCTGGCAAAATCTCGTTTTTGCCAATGGTTTTAACACCACCAGCTTGCCTTGAAGCAATCCAACCACCAAGATTAACAAACTTTTCATAAGGCACAATATCGGCAGCAATAAATCCTCTTTCAAAATCGCTGTGAACTACCCCAGCTGCTGCAGGCGCCAAAGTCCCGCGCTTTATAGTCCACGCTCTCACTTCTTTAGCTCCCGCCGTCAAAAACGTCGCAAGACCTAATGTTTCATAAGCCTTTTTGATTAATTTCTCAAGTCCTAGCTCCTTAAGATTTAATTCACTTAAATACTGCTTCTTTTCAATCTCGGTTAGTCCTGCCAGTTCTTCCTCAAGTTTGGCGCAGATTCTTATAGCGCCGGCAATCGGCGGCTCTTTTGTCAAATCCCCCTCATCGCAATTGACCACAGTAATCGTTTTTTTTGCAGATAAAAGTTGTAGGTCTGAGATTTTATCAAGCTCTTCGGACAATAAAGTTTCTGCTAGCCATCTACCCTTTTCTACTTCTGCTTTCGCTTTCTCGATTGCTGCCAGAACTGCTTTTCTGGGATCACTGCCCGAAATAGCCTTGATCTCTCTTCCCAAAGAATCAATTCTCTTTTCCAAAGTTTCTAAATCTTTTAGAAGAAGCTCCGACTTTAAAACTTCGAGATCATCGGTAGGATTTTCACCTGTTTTAATAACATTTTCATCAGAAAAATCGCGAAGAACAAAAACAATTGCATCGACCTCGCGAATATGCGCCAAAAATTGATTACCAAGCCCCTCCCCTTTGTGAGCGCCGCGAACCAGCCCCGCAATATCCACAAATCGTACAGTCGCCGAGATTATTTTAAAAGAAGGACTAAGCCCTTCCGATTTTTCAACAACTCCTTTTAATTTCTCAAGCCGCGCATCGGGCACTTCAACAATACCAATATTAGGTTCAATAGTTGTAAAAGGATAATTGGCAGCCTGTGCCACCTGCTTTTTCAAAAGGGCATTAAATAATGTGCTCTTACCCACATTCGCTAAACCAACTATTCCACAAGCTAAATTCATGAAGAAAGTATATCAGATCAAACTGTGCTAATATCAAAAAGTGATTATTACCAAAAAAGAACCTTACACACGCGAAGAGATTCAAAAGTTAGCTCATGAGTTTGAGGCTTATATTAAAACCGTTATTGATATTAAACTAAAAGTCTGTTCTGCAGGTGCCAATAGGCATTTTGAAAATGAAAAAATTCTCTTGGAGGCTGGTTCAAAACAGGAAAATCTCTGGGGTGGCGGTATAGATCTGGAGACATTTATAATAGATAATAATTCCATGATCAATATTAGGCCCAGTGGCCAAAACTTCAGCAACGAAATTCAAGACCCTCAAATAAGAAAGAGATTTGAAGACTTAACTAAATATTTTTTTAAAAAGCTGTGGACAAAATAACCTTGCTGTCACTAGCAAGCGATTTAAAAAGAATTGCACTGGCAATCCAGAGAAATTCACCCAAAAACGCTCAACGCTTCCAAGAAGAAGCACTAAAATGGCTGCACCAGTCAAAAAATAGTCTGCCTAAAAACAATGATTCAATGGGAAAAATACTTGAAAAGGTCGAAAAATGCCTCAGTGAAAACAATGATCTCAGAAAGGCTGAAGATCTTTTAATGTATGGCACCATTATCCAAAACAGAACAATGGTGTTCTAGATAGGTAAGTCTTTCTCAGTTCACTGGGAAACTTTTCAATAGCGTATCTCAGAGTTATTCGTGAGAGTTTTTGATAATTCTTTTTTAAAAAATCCTCCAGCATCGTTTGGTCTCTCTTGCCAACCTCCCTCATCATCCAACCGACGGCTTTTTGAATAAGATCATGTTTATCCGGTAAAAGTATTTCGGCAATTTTTAGCGTTTCGTTGAAATTATTATTTTTAATAAAATTGTAAGTTGCCACAATAGCAATCCGCCTTTCCCAAAGATTATCTGATTTGGCAAGCTTATAAAGTATTGATTTTGGCTTATTTAAAAGATAAGCTCCTACTATTTTATCGGCTGTCAAATCAACCAGATCCCAATTATTAACATATTTGGTTTGCCCCAAATAAAAATTGCAAATCTTTTCTTTTTGCTTCTTATCTCCTTGGGAAAATTGATCAACAAGTATCAAAAGAGCCAATAATCTTTCTTCGTGAATTTTGGATTTTAGAAGGATTTTTATGGCGCTAAATTTGAGGTTATTATATTTTTTGGCAACAACTCGGGACTTGGCAACAGAAACCCCTAGAAACAAATCGCCTTCTGCGTATTGACCTTTTCCGGTTTTAAAAAACCCGCTCAAAACTTTTGCCCTTTTAACACTAGATAAAGACCTCAGATCTTCTCTTAAATCATCAACTTCTATGTTAAAAACCATTCAGCTAGACTAGGCGGTCGCAACTTGGGTAGTTTGACTAATCATGGCATAAACCTGGTCGTTTGATGGAATCGGTTGACCCTTATGTTTTTCCTCCATGTGTTTGGCAATTGCATCAGGTGTCATAATGTCCTTAATTTGCGCAACAGCATCCTCTCGGCTCTCGGCATCAGCTGTTATAGTGTGACCACATGTACACTGCATTGAATACTTCATTTTTTATCACCTCCTTCGACGCGTTCTGGAGCCCCATTATACACCCTAGTCTCTAACAATCAAGAGAAAATTTAAGTACTCACTCGAAAGAATTTTAAAAGTATTGTATTCTATTAACAGTGAAAAAAGCTTTTCTTGTTTTTCTTGGATTTATTTTTTTGATAGTGCTTATTTACGCTTTTCATTTCTTAAACGCATTCTCCATTTTCAAAAGAGTTAACAATATCCCCCAGATAAGCAAAAACGATTCAAAACAATCAGAATCGAAAAACACTGACATTCCCCAGATTTCAACTGTTGCTAAAAATCTTGAAGTACCGTGGGCACTTGTCTTTTTGCCGGATGGCAGCATGTTGGTAACCGAAAGGCCGGGACGCCTAAGGCTTATTGATGCTGACGGTAACCTCTTGCAAACTCCTGTTGCCACCATTTCAAAAGTCAAACAAATCGGCGAAGGCGGCCTTTTGGGGATTACTGCTAGCCCCCAATTTTCAACAAATCACTTTATATATCTTTACTATACTTATTCCGGGGACGGCCAAAACACCCTAAATCGAGTCTCGCGCTTTACTTATCAAAACCAACAGCTAACTGATGAGAAAATAATCGTCGATAATATTCCAGGCGCAGTATTTCATAACGGCGGCAGAATTAAATTTGGGCCAGATAATTTTCTTTACATTACAGCAGGTGACTCGCTAAACCCTTCTTTGGCCCAAGACACAAATTCTTTAGCCGGAAAAATTTTAAGGGTAACTGAAGATGGCAAAAGCGCACCCGGCAATCCATTTGGTAACCTTGTTTACTCATTTGGCCACCGCAACCCTCAAGGGCTTACTTGGGATAGTGATGGTAAACTTTGGGAAACCGAACACGGCCAAACGGCTACCGATGAGATTAATTTGATCGAACCAGGTAAAAATTATGGCTGGCCAACTATTCGCGGCGACGAGAAAAAAGAGGGCTTAGTTTCACCCGTTCTTCATAGCGGTCAGGATACATGGGCACCATCTGGGTTAGTTCATCTTAACGGTTCACTTTATTTTGGCGGTTTGCGCGGTCAGGCTCTTTTTGAAGCCAAAATTGAAAACTCCAAACTAACTTTAAAAACCCATTTAAAAGGTCAGCTTGGCAGAATCCGCGAAGTGCTCATAGGACCCGATAATATGCTTTACATCACCACCAGCAATCGTGATGGTCGAGGCGTACCACTAGCAGGTGATGACAAAATCATCCGCATCAATCCTGAAAAGTTATAACGAGCAAGCCAATATTTCCACTTGATAATTTCTCTCTCTTTTGCAATACTTGCATTGAATGAAAAAAATAAAACTTGACAGGGGATTTTATTTTAACGCTGCCTTTATTGTCGGCCTTTTAATTTTTACTTACATCGTTTTCCATTTAAGCGTCGGTTGGTTTACTGTAGTTATGCCAATTTTTGCTGGTGCCATCTTTGTTGGAATATTGTTGCTTCCCGAGGACGAAAAGAAATCTAAAAACAAATAATTTCATCTAAGAAACAGACACTAGACTTACAAATATCTCCCTTTTTCTCGGACCATTAAACTCAATCAAGATAACCCGTTGCCAAGTCCCCAGAATTAATTTTTTATTCTCAAATGGCAGAGTTAAATCTACTCCGATCAATGTTGATGCGATATGATCAACCGTATGAGAAGGATTATGGGGATGGCGATATTTTAACTTCGGGATCAATTTATCCATAGCATCTAAAAGATCAAGATCTGTTCCAGGGTCAAGATCTGCAGTTGTTAGTGCTGCCGTTGTGTGAGTTAAAAAAAGATGGCAAATCCCAGACTTTATTTTTGACCTACCCAAAATCTTGTTAACATCATCTGTAATATCGACTACTTGCTTGGTTTTTTGAGTTTCAACGACGACACTTGTCATTGGCAGGATTTATTCTAAAACGATGAAGGAATAATTTAAAGAGGCTTGCTACTACTATTAGGCTCTTCTGAAGATTTAGGTGTAGGGGGTCTTAATAATCTCTTTGGCTCTCCGTTTGCTCTAAGACTTGGATCCCTCTTGGTAATTAAATTTCCAAGCCCTTCCTCAACCGTCTCGCTGACACTAATTTTTCTTGGCTCTCCCTCCTGCTGTGAGTTACTGTCTCCACCACCATCGATGTCTGCACGTTCTACCATCCTAAGTAAAGATATACAAAAATAGCTTTTCTTGTCAAGCAGAAATCACACAACAGCATTTTCGTCTTTAATCGCTGTCTTCTTTTTTTCCTATGATGTCTAGAACTTTCTTAGTGATTTGATTCGCCCTTTCTTTGGACTTAGCTAGATAATCAGAATCTCCAATTCCACCTAAAATATCTTTATTTGCGGCAATATAAAGCAATACCCCCGTTAATGCTAAAACCGGAACTACGGCTTTTCCCCTTGATCTTAACTTATTTATAAATTTCCCTACATGAGGGTGTTTTTCTAGAACTTGCTCTAATGTCATTTTCGGACTAATTCCCTGAAGATCAATACTGTGAACGAATGGCAAAAAATTTGCATGCGCTTCTGCAACTCCTCTTCGCATTGTCTCGCTTTCCGGAGTCTGCTGAGGATCAAGCCCGTCTGGATTTTCTGGTGTGCTCATGTTATGTCCGTAGTTTATCAATTTTTGCAGCAAGAATGAAGTCGTTTTCAGAT
>OBEQ012478743.1_pt1 | contig 16086 bp, 12 predicted proteins | sample 1670901 | NCBI WGS metagenome assembly OBEQ01 (sample SAMEA104232315, study PRJEB22302) | groundwater metagenome | biome: forest; feature: aquifer; material: groundwater | place: USA | collected 2011-08-07 | depth 5.4 m
TAGTTCTCGGGTGTCCGGCTCGGGGGGCCGGATGGGTGTGTGTTTGTGGGGAACTGCTCGGAAAGGCTATCCCTTCGGCCCAAATAGAATGCAAGAGGTGCAACCGGTCTTATGCCCCGGTTTCAGGAGACCTCAGGTTGCTGCGGGCATCTTGAGGGAGCTCAGTTTTCCAGGGTTAATGCATCCACAGGCCGGGAATAACCCACCACCGGTCCTGCGGCCTCAAGTCTCGCCTACGGCTACCGGTCCTGCGACGCTCGCTGGGGCGCGTTTGTGGCCATCGATAGGCTTCAAAATCGGTCTGGTGGTTTTCTTTGCGGCGATTCTGAGATTTCTTCCGGTCCCGTACGGGCTGCCGTTCCTCTATCACCCGGATGAGACGCCGATCATCTTCAACCTCGGAAAATTCCTCTGGGGGCTCAAGCGTGGGTACGTCTTCATGGAGACGTCCACGTTCTACTACCCGCTGGCGGCACTCTTTGGCGGCTACTTCATCGTTGGCAGGGCTGCCGGTTGGTTTGCGTCGCTCGCGGACTTCGAGCAAGCATTCTTGCTGAATGATCCGGCATTCTACCTCCTGGGCCGGCTGCTCGCAGCGTCATTCAGCGTCGCAACGATCGGCCTCACCTATCTTCTGGGGCGAAGCGTCTATGGGAGGCCAGCGGGACTGATCGCTTCCCTCCTGATGGCCTTCTCGGTGATCGACCTTTCCAGCTCGCACTGGGTAAAGCTTGACTCGGCGGTCACCTTCTTCATCGTCCTCTCGGTCGTTTTGATGATGAAGATCGCCCGCAGCGGGGCGCTGAGGTCCTCCGGGCTAGTCGGTCTCGCTGTCGGCGCCGCGATTGCCGCCCGAATTGATGCGGTCGTCCTGGTCCCGCTGCTCGTCGCCGCGCATTTGCCGGAAGAGGGAAGCATCCAGAATCGCGTCTGTGGCCTGCTGGCTCGCGGCTTCGCCGTCTCCCTCGGGATCACATGTGTGTCGTACCTCGTCATCTCCTTCAACCTGCTCCGTTTCGTGGCCCATACCATGCTTGGAGTAGAGTCGCCGTTCCCCTACCGCGGCTTCGGAGGCTCCCTGCTACAGTATCTCGGATTCGGTGACCGGTGGCTGTCGGTCAGTCACAATTCACTCTTCTACGTGCGCCAGATCGTGCTGGTGGGCTTCGGGTTCGTCGGCACAGTGTTCGTGGTAGTCGGTCTGCTCCGCTGCGGCCTGTCGAGGAGCAGGAAGGAGATCCTTTTGCTGGGGTTTCTCATCCTGCACAGCCTCCCCCTCCTGGCTTTCAACGTGTTCGGGACGCACTATGCCCTTCCGCTTGTGCCATTCCTCATGGTCCTCGCGGGAGGTGGCATTGTGACGGTGGGGCAGTGGCTTGGGCGGGAAACGTCATGGCGGTGGGTAGCGGTCTTCACATGCTTTGCGGTCGCGGTGCCAGCCTATCACAGTGTAGGCTACGCTGCGTATCTCGCCTCGAACGTCGATACGCGGACCCGCGCCCGACAGTGGATCTACACCCACATCCCGTTCGGCGAACGGATCGCGGTCGAGAAGCATCACGAGCTACCGGCGTTTCTGCCGGCTCTTGACGAGAAGCGGGAAGAGGTCGAGGCCAAGCTGGCCATCATACGGGCGCGAGGTCTGGGCTCCGGTCTCGCGCTCGAGGCGAAGCTCGGCCGCTACCCGGCTAAGACGTACTCGATCGTCAATCTCTCGGTCGAGACCCATTGGGGTCCGGGCGGGGGCCAGCTTGAGAATGGGTACGACCTCGACGGGCTCTTGGCTCAGGGGGTCCGGTACGTGATCACATCCGGTCGCAACAACCCATTAGAGATTAACAAGGATAGGAGCCCGATCGGCGTCTTGGTCGCGCCTCGGTTCCAGAATGTCCAGGCCCTCGAGCGCTACACGCGTTTTATGACCCGCCTGCGTAGCGAAGCTCAGCTCGTCGCGGAGTTCGTTCCAAGGAATCCGGGGATCGCGCGCCTGACAGATTCGCCGCTGGATCCCACGATCAGGATTTACCGACTCCCATGACGGTGACGCAGCAGGAGATGGGTTGCGGCAGGATCCCCACGAAGCAGCTCGCCTTCAAAGCCCTTGTCGCCTCCGGCGCGCCCGCCCTCTGGCGCTGGCTGACGCAGGACCGAGTGGCTGTCCTCTGCTACCATGGGGTGAGCAGCTCTTCGGGCCGCCCAGGGGTGTGGAATGCCGACGGCGTCCATGTTGGGCTAGACCGTTTCGAGGCCCAGATGGCCTATCTCAAGCGGCGACAGCAGCCGGTTCCGCTGAGTTGGCTGTGTGAAAGTCTCGAAGGAAGTCGAAGGCTGCCGGCTCGTGCCGTCGTAGTGACCTTTGACGACGGGCTCAGGAGCGTGGTGACGCGCGCACTACCGGTTCTGCAGAAACACGGCATCCCGGCGGCGCTCTTCGTGGTAGCCGAGGCAGTCGGTGGCTCCGCGCCGCTCTGGACATACCGCCTGGGTGCGCTCATCGACCGTCTGCCGCCTGGGCGTGTGACCCTGGACCGTCTGGGCCAGCTCGACCTGACGACCCTTAGGGCTCGGAGGCTAGCATTCTTCCGCGTGCGGCAGCGCCTCAAGCTGACGCCGGCAGCCGAGCGGGCGGATATTCTGAAGGCGATCGAACATGTGGCGGGGCCGGCGATCGCCCAGGAAGGGGAATTGCTCGACTGGGAGGAGGTCCGACGTCTGGCTGAGGAAGGATTTGAGATCGGCTGCCACTCGGCCACCCACGAGAACCTGACGCTCCTCTCGGCCGACGCCTCCTGGCGCGAGGTCGCGGGGGCCAAGGCGACGATAGAAGAACGGCTCGGCCGGCCGGTCAAGGCGTTCGCGTATCCTGACGGGTTCTACAATGAGCGGGTTGTTGAAGCGGTGCGATCTGCAGGGTTCAGCCTGGGGCTGACGACGGACCCTGGCCTGAACCGACCCGCAGTCGATCCATTCCGGGTGAAGCGCCTCCTCATCGGGGACGAGGATCCCGTCGCCTTTGGGGTGGCGCTTACCGGCATCCGGGTGGTCACCTCGGCTGCGGCCGGCCTCGGCCGGCGGCTGGCGAGGGGCTGGAGGCCGTGAGGGTCCTCCACATCATCGAAGCCCTGGGGCCGGGGGGGGCCGAGAGGTTGCTCTACACCAACCTCTCGCGGCTTGATCGCTCGAGGTTTGACGGGGTCGTCTGCCATCTCTACGACGCGCGCCTCCACTGGCGGCAGCCGCTACTCGACCTCGGGTACCCGGTGGTCTCTCTCGGGATGCGCGATTTCTTCGATGTCAGGACGGGCCTTCTGAGGCTTTCCCGCCTCATGCGACAGACGAAGGTGAACCTCATCCACACCCATCTCTATGGGGCCAACCTCTATGGGCGGATTGTCGGGCGACTTCACCGCATCCCCGTCGTCAGCTCGCTCCACAACCCCGACTACGAGCCAGAGGTTCTCCAGGACGCCCAGCGACTCACCCCGGCCAAGGTGGCGATGATGCGGTGGCTCGACCGCATGTCGCACAGACTGGCGCGACCGAGCTACGTGGCGGTCTCGCGGCATATCAAGACGTCAGCGGTCCAGCGCCTCGGAATCGACCCGGAGCGGATTGAGGTGATCTACAACGCGGTTGACCTCGAGCAATTCCGACCCTCGGAGGCGCGCGCTTTGCAGCTTCGCGAGCGACTCGACATCGGGAAGGATGATCCCGTCCTGCTCTGCGTCGGGAGGCTTGATCCGCAGAAGGGGCAGCGGTACGCGATCCGAGCGCTGCCGCAGGTCCTGGCGTGTCACCCGGGTACTGCACTCCTCCTGGTAGGAGGCGGCCCTCCCGAGGTGGAGGACGGACTTCGACGGGAGGCTGAGCGTGAGGGAGTGGCCGGTTCAGTGCGCTTCCTCGGCGTGCGGTCAGACGTCGCGGCACTCCTGTCCGAATCCGACGTCTTTGTGTTCCCCTCGCTCTACGAGGGCCTGGGGATCGCGCTGGTTGAGGCGATGGCGATGGGCCGTGCGTGTGTGGCGTCTCGAGTGGGGCCGATCCCGGAGATAGTTGAGGACGGGCATTCCGGGCTCCTCGTACCGCCGCGAGACCCCAACCAGCTCGCCGCCGCGGTATCGAGGCTCCTCGGCGACCCGACCCTTAGGCTCACGATGGGTGCCGAGGGTCGGCGCATCGTCGAGGAGCGGTTCAATATCGACCGAAACATCGTGCAGATCGAGCAGCTTTACGATCGCCTCGGGCGGCGAACCCCCAGAGGAAAGGACGGCTCGTGGTGACGGACAGTCGCAGCAAGTGCCGCATCTCGGTGATCTATCCCGTCTTGAATGAGGCGAGTTGCTGAGGTGTAACCACGGTACCCGCTTTATCGATCGGACGGTTTCCTTGGCGTGGATTCAGAAGCCGATGAGCCTGTTCTTGGGGGTACATGGATGAGCCGGAGAGTTGTGAAGCTCGACGTAATCATGATCCCTGACGGCTCTTCGCCATCTCCCCACCAGGCGTCGAATCGCTGGGTGAGGCAGGATCAATGAGTGCGAGGGGCAGATGGCTGACGGTAGTTATGGTCGTACTATTGGTCAAGACCGTATTCTTCATGTGGCTTGCCCCGATCATGACCCCTGATTCGTACGTTTACGATCAACTCGCGACGAATATCGTCAATGGTCATGGATATTCACTTAGTCGCGAGGCACCTTTCCGCCCAGACGCTACGCGGCCTCCATTGTATCCGTTTCTCTTGGCGATCCTGTATGGGGGTCTTGGGGCTGGGCACATATCTGTGGTGCTTCTGCAGTACTGTCTTGGTCTGACTTCCGCCCTGTACATCTATCTCATGACGCGGCGATATGGGAAAACTGTTGCCTACATTGCAGGGGTCGCCGTGGCGAGCCATCCATTTTTGACGGCTTATGAATCGTCGATAATGCCGGAGAGCCTCTTTACGTTCTTAGTGGTGGGGTTCACCTTTCATGTGTTGCGTGGGATGGAGAAAAGATCCCTACTGGCGTTCTGTCTTGCTGGGCTCTATTTGGGCATGTCGGTGCTAACTCGTCCCGTTGGATTCGGAGCACTAGTTATCGCGCCGGTAGTGCTCCTACGGTCTGAGGACCGAAGGAGATCGCTCATTGGGTTGATTGTGTTGGGGTTCGTTACACTTCTCGTGCTGGCCCCATGGGTAGCAAGGAATCGAATGATTTTTGGGTGGAGCGGACTTTCGGCAATTAGCGGGGGAATCAACCTGTACCACAGTACCGGAATCAACCTGTACCACAGGACGCAAGAACTCCTGGCGACCATGGATCCGAATGAGGTGCCCAGAGAGGCAGACCACGGTTTTCGCCGGGCGATTCTCTTCGCGGCCCGGGAAGCTAGGACGAAGGGGATGGCGGCTATTTGGCCCGTGTACACCGAAATGGCGTCCTCCGGGCTAAGCGATGTCGAACGGGATCAGGTGTTTCTTAGGATTGGGCTGTCTGCGATACGAGAGCACCCTGTGGCCTACCTCTGGGGAAGCCTTCGGAGGATTAAAGGCGTCTGGTCAGGTTATAATCTTTCCATGTTGTTGCCGGGGCTTCAGGGGGCATGGGCTCGGCCGTTGAGGGCGAACTATGAAGGCGGGGAATTTGGAATCGTTGGGTTGAAGATGATCTTTCAGGTGGCGATGCCGGGCGTCTTGATCATGCTTGCGATCGTCGGCCTTGTGCCGAGGGATAATCTGGGATTGTTCTGTGCCCTGCTGGCTGCCTCTTTGACAATCATCCCCGCCTTGTTACTTGCGGGAGACACAAGGTTCCGGATTCCGGTTGAGCCCTTTGTAGTAATCCTCGCCGTCAGGGGTCTCAGTCGGCTCCTTGGCGGAAGAGTTGAAAGATTGAACAATAGGGAATGTGCGGATGTGGTCGCGCCTTAACCGCATGTGCCATGACCTCGAGCCGAACTACGGGACCTATCTCGCCCTGTACTTCTCGCTTGCGCTGATCACCGGATGGGTGAGCTTCCATTCGAGGAAGCTTGGACTCAACGAAGCGGCCGCATTTCAGCACGGGATTTATCTTGGCGATCGGTCTCACGGATTCCTTTCACAGGTCCACGGGAGCCGGATCCTCTTCCCCTACCTGCTGCACTACGTAACTACACTCTCCGGGCTACCCGTCCCGTATGTGTTCACGCTGCTCCGTCTAGGCTCGATCTTCGCGGCCTATTGTGCGTTCCATGTGTATTTGAAAGGATGGTTTGATTCCAGGGGGGCCCTCATTGGAACCCTGTTTCTGACTTCGTCGGTCCAGTTGACTTTCATAGATTGGTTCGAGATTCCAACGGATTTCGTCGAGCTGCTAGTCTTTACCCTGGGGTGTTTGCTGATCAGGGGTAACGCGATCGGCCCACTGCTCGTGCTCATCGCCGTCGGAACGTTGAATCGGGAAACGACCGTGCTGCTCGTGATCCTGCTCCTCGTGAATGGGGAGATCTGGAGGCTCAAGCACTGGCTGGCGGTCGCTGCAGCCGGCGGGGTTTTTCTGGCAGTTTACGGAGGGGTGAAGTTGCTCCTGGGTATCAGGACGTTCCACTACTTCCTCGACCCCGGCCTCCTCCGTTACAATTTCTCCGGCGTGCTGGTTTTCTTCAGAAATCTTAACATCTACAACAACTCTCTTTCCTGGCTTTACATGTTCAATATCTTCTGGGTACTTGCTCCGTGGGGTCTCAGGGAGAAACCCGCGTTCATCCGGAGGAGCGTGATGGCGGTTCCCCTGTTCCTTTTTGTGTATCTGTTCGGGGGGGGCTCCCTCGCCGAGCCCAGAGAAATGATCCCCTTATACCCTGTGTTGGTCCCGGCGGGTCTACTGACCTTCTTCAGGGACCGAATAGCTATTAGCCCAGGACCGTTTTTGCCTGTCAAGAAGGGCGCCAGCTCATGAGCGATGGGACGCTTCGGAACCCGGTTCAACAGGCGTGGTTCGAGGAACTGTCCAGATTGGAGCGATACAATGCCTGGCTTTACCGATCCGCGTCTGCGCACGTGGGGAAACGGATCCTGGAGATCGGGTGCGGAAACGGGAACATGACGAAGTTTTTCGCAAACGCTGACCGCGTTGTGGCGATTGACCATGACCCCAGTTTCGTGTTGGATATGAGGCGTCGTTTCGAGGGCGTCCCTAACGTTCAGGTGCTTGAATGTGATTTCCCGGCTCAGTACAAGTCTACAGAATACTTCGACACGGTGGTGTGCATGAACGTGTTGGAACATGTCCGTGATGAGGAGGCCTTTCTTTGGAAGGCATGGGGTGCCCTAGTGTCTGGGGGGAGTCTGATCCTGCTGGTGCCCGCGCACCAGTGGCTGTTCGGGACCCTCGATCATCACGCCGGGCACCTGCGTCGCTACTCGGCGGGGGCGCTCCGAACGCTCCTGGAACGGGTCGGGTTCACCGTCGCGTCGATAAATCACCTCAATGTGATGGGCGCCCTGGGGTGGTTCCTGACAGGGAGAGCTCTACGGCAGACTGTCCCTTCTGGGGTCTCCTTCCGGACGTTCAACGCGTTGACCGGGGTGTTCTTATCGTTTGAACGGATTCTTCGTAACATGGTCCCTCTCCCAGTGGGCTTGTCGCTGCTGGCGGTCGCTCGGAAGCGAGATACATGACTCGCCAGGGTGCGAATGTGACGAAGCTGACACGTTTGTCCGTCATCATCCCGGCCTATAATGAGGAGAGGACGATCGAGGCGATGTTGGAGAAGGTCAGGTGTGCCGACATCTGCGGTCTCGAGAAGGAGGTCGTGGTCGTCGATGATGGGTCCATGGATCGGACGCGGGCCACGCTGGAGGCAATGCCGGGAATCGTCACTGTCTTCCATGAGCGGAATCTCGGAAAGGGGGGCGCGATCAAGTCCGGGATCCGAGCCGCGACCGGCAATGTGTTCATCATCCAGGACGCCGACTTGGAGTACGACCCCAATGACTACGGGCGGCTCCTCGGCCCGATTCTAGCGGGGCAGGCTGAGTTCGTACTTGGCTCGCGATTCCGATTCCAGAGTCCACGGTTCCTCGGGGGTGGGAAGACCCCGTTTCTGACTCATTACGCGGGTAACAAGTTTATCGTGTGGCTGACGAATGTTCTTTACCGGAACGACGCAACGGACTACGAGGGTTGCTATAAGGCGTTTACACGGCGGATTGCGGAGGCGTTCCCGATCGAGGCGAACGGTTTCGAGTTTGACAACGAGCTTGTGTGTAAAGCGCTGAGGCGGGGGTATAGGATTCTCGAGGTTCCGATTAGCTACCATCCCCGGAGCTATTCCGAGGGCAAAAAGATCACCTGGAAACACGGGGTCCGGATGATCTTGACGATCCTGAAGTGGCGCGTTCGCTCGTTCTGAGATCTTAGACCCTTCAAGGGCTGGCCCCCCATGCTCAAGGTGTTATGAAGCCCGGGTAGCTGGCCACCTGCGGAAGTGGCTCCATCCGCGCGTATCGGCTTGAACACGCGTGCCGTTCTCAAAAGCGAGCGGGGTCTATACCAAGCGGGAGCCGCGGTCATGAGCTGCTTGCTGTGCGGGTTGTGCAGTGTAGAGCGATCGCTTTTTGGCGGGTTCCGGTACCGGGGCAGGACGTACTACCGGATGCGATGCGCGGGGTGCGGCTTCATCTTCGTCGATCCGACGCCTGACCGCGAAACCTTCGAGGCGATGTACGGCGATGACTACTTCTCCGAGTACTACGGCGGCGGTCACGACCTGGGGTACGAGCAGGGCCTCGAGGCAGGGCTCAGGGCTTCGGCCGCAATCCTCGATCGGCTCCGGCCATATGCGCCGACAGGTCACCTCCTCGATGTTGGGTGTGCAGGGGGTCACTTCCTGATAGCCGCACGCGAGCGCGGGTATAAGTGTCTCGGTGTAGAGCTGAACCCAAAGATGGCCGAGCGCGCCAGGCAGGTTTTTGGTCTCGAGGTCCTCGACGGCTCATTTGAGAAGGTGGCGGCCGGCCGCCTGGGATGTGGGTTTGACGTAATCTACATGGGGGATACGCTCGAGCACCTTCCCGATCCGGCCGGGGCGCTCCGACGGGTGCGGGAACTCCTCGCTCCGCAGGGCGTCTTCACCCTCAACGGGCCACTCACACTCAACCGGTCTCTCTATACTGCGTGCCTCAAACTCAAGCTCGCTCTCGGCAAGGGGCGCTCCGAGTGGTATGTGGACGAGCCGCCCTATCACCTGTGGGAGTTCAACGCGGACACGATGCGGTGTTTCCTCGTCGGAAACGGCTTCGAGATCCTCGAGTTCACCACCTCGGAGGAGTTCGCCCGCCCCGCTGAGCTGCTCGCCCGCGTCCTTAGACGGCCGTTGACCTTCAGGGAGCGGACCGCACGATTGCTCAAGGACGGCTCGGCGTGGTGCACGAACCGTCTCCTCGCACGCTTCGGCTTCGGCGACCGCGTGCTCGCCCTCGCACGAGCGGTTCGCCCGTGATCGGCGCCTGATGGGGTTGACGTCACCATCTCTCTACCGGCGGGTCCGGACTTTCCTGTCCCGTCCCCCCGATCCCTTCCTGAAGAGCCCGCGGAGCCTGAGGAAAGCGGCGGACTTCCTTGCAGCCTTCCCGCCGCCCGCGCGCGTCCTCAATATCGGGTCGGGGATCTCGCCGCGGCGGCCCGGGATCATCAACCTGGACATCGATCGGTTCGAGACGGTTGACCTGCTCGGCTCTGCCCTGGACCTTCCAATCAAGGACGGGGTCCTGGACGGCGTCCTGATCCAGGGGGTGCTCGAGCATGTCGAGGACCCGGTTCGCGCGGTCGGGGAGGTGCATCGGGTGCTCAAGCCGGGGCGGCTGGTTTACGCCGAGATCCCATTCATGCAGGGCTACCATGCGAGCCCGCGCGACTTCCAACGCTACACGATCCTCGGCATCGAGCGGCTCTTCGGAGGGTTCGTCCTCGTAGAGAAGGGCGTGCAGATCGGGCCGGCGTCCGCGCTCGCCTGGATCCTGCGCGAGTTCCTGGCGATTGTCCTCTGCGGAAAAAGCCGCTGGTGGTACACAAAGCTCCTGACCGGCTTCGGGTGGATCGTGGCTCCAATCCGATATCTCGATCTGTTTCTCGATCGCAGCCACTTTGCCTCACAGATCGCCAGCGCGTTCTACTATGTCGGAAAGAAGGCTTCGTGAAGCTTGACCCGAGGGATCGTGCTGCCCTGCTATGGATCTTCGGCGTAGCCTTGGCTATCCGCATAGTTCTGGCGTTTGCGACCGCAGCGGAACCTCTCAGAGGAGACGCTGGACTCTATGACGAGCTTGCCCGTTCCATCGCGGCTGGGAAAGGGTACGTGGTCTCATCGGGCAAACCTACTTCTTTTTACATGCCCTTATATCCTCTCTTACTTGGCTCTGTATATGCATTGTTCGGCGAGGATCATCTGTACGCGAAGCTCGCGCAAGCGTTCCTTGGTGCCGCAACATGCGGCGTGATCTTTCTCATTGGCAGGAAGCTATTCGATCGTACGGCCGGCCTTTTGGCAGCCGGGATGGCGATCGTCCATTACTATTTTCTGGTGATGGGGACCCTCCTTCTGACCGAAACTCTACTCGCCCTCCTGCTCTCGGTGTTCACTCTAATTTGGATTCGGTGGAGAGAGGAAAAGAATCCTTGGCGGGCGGGGATATTGGGTCTTATTTGTGCCCTGGCAACTTTGACCAAGTCTACATATGCCCTTCTCCCCTTTCTCGTGCTTGCGATTGAGTGTAGCGTTTCTTGGAGTCAGGAGGCAGCAGGCGCGAGACGGATGAGGTGGGCGCAAGGGATGCTTCTTCTCGGCTGCTTCATGCTTCCTCTTTCCGTGTGGACCGTGCGGAATTACCTTGTGCACCAGGCGTTCGTTCCCTTGGCCACTCAGGGAGGCATGGTCCTTTACATGTCGTACAACCCTAGTCAAGGGAAAGTGCTTGGGATACATCCAGAAGATGAGGTCACGCGACGAGCGAGAGAGCGGAGTGCGTCGGAGGTCGAATGGGACCGAGCACTCCTACGGGCGGCAGCGCAATCGCTCCGGGAAGAGCCCTCAAGAATCTATCGGTATCTTCCGCTGAAAGCGCTCAACTTTTGGTCTGTATTGGACTGGGAGATCTTGAGGGGAGGGGTCTATAACTTCGCTACAGCGTTCACGCTCCCGCTGGCACTTCTCGGGATCGTTATCGCGGGTAGTCGTCCTGGTGAGCTATTGCCGCTTCTGGCACCGATCATGTACCTTTTCGGGGCAGCCTTAGTGACATACGGACTGCCACGCTTCCGCTTCCCTGTTGAGCCCCACATCGTCATTCTGGCTGGTGCAGGAATGCTGGTCTGCTGGCGGCGCTTGAAGTGGACGGGAGCGATCGTTGTCATCGTGTGGCTCGGCATAAACATTCTTCTCTTCTTTGCTTCTTCTCAGCTTAAGGAGCTGGCAAGGTCCGTGATGCAGGTGCTCGGCCTCTGGTGAGGCGATGGTCCCCGGTACGAGATCCTCCTGGCGTCAACAGGGCACCCTGGGGATATGGGGATGACCAAAGGCAAGGTCATTATTTTCGCGGTCGCAGCGGTAATGCTCTCCACGCTCGTCACGACGGCTGTGATCATCGGGGTTGACGTGTATCTTCACGAGCGATACCAGAAGATTGCTGGATTGAACGTGTGGGGGTACAGGGGACCGACCGTCGGCCACAAGCGGCCCAATGAGCAGAGGATCGTGGTGCTCGGAGGTAGCACGGCCTTTGGTTATGGGATGCCACCTGAGAACTCGTTCCCCGCCTATTTGGAGCGAAAGCTCAATAACCGGAGGCATCAAAGCGCCCATGGGCTGGTGAGTGTAGTCAATCTGGCGTACAACAACGAGGGAGCGTATTCGTTCAAGTACACTTTGCGAGATTACGATTACCTCGGCTACGATGTGGCCCTTCTCTACACGGGGTACAATGATCTGGGGGGACCCAACACATCGGTGGTTAGGCACGAGTCCCCGGTCTTCAGGCTGACCGGCTATCTCCCGATCCTCCCGCTCATCCTCAAGGAGAAAGCAATGGTCCTAAGGTATGGTGGCAACCTGGAATCCGCCTACTGGGGGAAGAGGACCGTCTTCAAGCCGAACCTGGCGGACCGCGCAACAGCCACGGCCCTCGAGATGGCGCTCGGCATCAGCCGCTCCCTCGAGCGTCAGCTCGGTCGCCTCTCAGAGAGGTCGAAGCTTGCAACCCGGGAGAGGAGCACCATAGGCTGCGCCGAGCGCTGGGCTCACTACTGCAACGCGATCCACGAGGCGGTGGATTACATGCTGTCCCGGGGGAAGCAGGTAGTTGTCGTCACGGAGCCCTATATCGCTGACCATCACGTGGAGCAACAAAGGATGATGGTGGGAATGCTGCGGGAGCGGTTCGGGAACCATCCGAGGTTGCACTACGTGAACCTGGGGCGGGCGGTCGACTTGCGAGACCGCACGCTCGCCTATGACGGCATGCACCTCACTGCCCCGGGCAACGAGCGGATCGCGGAGAGCCTTGTCCAGCCGATCCTGGAAGTCCTTAAGTAGCTCACGAAGCTTCCTTCAGATGTCTGGCGGGATGAGTTCAAGCGTGACTGAGCGGATATGGTCTTCCAGCCGTCTTAAGAGGGAGGCGGAGGAGTGTCGCCGAGAAGGGGGGAGAGGTCGCGGGATCGAGGAGGGCCGGACCAGGACACTCTTTGTCTCGTATGACGGGGTGCTGGAGCCTCTGGGGGAGTCTCAGGTTCTCAGCTATGTCGAGCGGCTATCTGTGGCGTATGAGATCATGTTGGTCTCATTCGAGAAGGTGCAGGACCTCGCCAACCGGGAGCGGGTAGTGCGGATGCGCGAGCGGATTGAGGCGGCCGGGATTCGCTGGGTTCCTCTCCGCTACCACAAGTGGCCGCCCGCGATTTCCACCGCGTTTGACATCGTCTGTGGGGTCTGGGTGGGTCTGGCGAGGTGCCTGCGTGGGCGGGTTCGCCTGATTCATGCGCGTGGGTACGTTGCCGCCGTAGTCGCCTTGGCACTGAAGCGAACACTCGGCGTGGGATTTTTGTTCGATATGCGGGGGTTCTGGGCTGACGAGAAGGTTGAAAGTGGACAGTGGCCGCCCGAATCGGTCCTCTATCGGGTCACCAAATGGTTCGAACGACGCTTCTTTGAGTCGGCGGATGGGGTCGTCTCCCTGACGCGGGAAGGGGTGAGGGCATTCCCTACCCTGGGGTACAGGATCAGGAGTGGCATCCCCGTTGAGGTCATCCCGACGTGCACCGACCTGGAACGCTTTCGGCCCGGCCCTAAGGATCCGGACCTGCTCTCGAAGTTCGATCTGACCGGCCATGTCGTGGTGGGTTGCATTGGGACGATGAGCAACTGGTATCTGCGCCAACCCATGCTCGACTATCTGGCATTCCTGCTGCGTCGGATGGAGCGATTGAAGGTCTTGGTCGTGACAACGGAGGACCACGGGCGGCTGCGGGACGAGGCTGAGAGCAGCGGGATCGGTCCTCCGCATCTTGTCCTGACCCGCGCCGAGTATTCGGAGATGCCCGGCCTGATCCGCCTGATGGATGTGGGCCTCTTTTTCATCCGCGTGTGTTTCTCGAAGACAGGATCGGCGGCCACAAAACTGGGGGAATTCCTGGCGTCCGGCGTCCCGGTGATCATCAACGACGGTGTGGGCGACTCGGGGACGATCGTCCGCGAACGGCGGGTCGGGGTCGTCCTGCCGGACGTGACTCCCGAGGCGTTCGAGGATTCCCTGGGTAGAGTCTTGCAAATCGTGCGAGACGAAGAGGCAGCCCGCCGGTGCCGGGCCACAGCGATGGACTACTTTGATCTGGATAAGGGCATCATGAAATACGAGACCGTTTACAGAACCATCCTAGGGGGTAGAGAAACTTAGAGGGTCTCGGAATGAGTTGAAGGAGAGACGCAGTATTGACGTTCGCTCACCTACATGACGATGTTGCTGTTCCGCGCGAGACGAGAGTCGAGAGAATGACAGGGCCCCGACCTATAGCCCTGGGGTTACCATGGCCGGCCCCGCTTTGGGCGACGGCAGCGGCCCTCATTGTCGGCGCCGTCTACGCCCTGTCGCCTATAACCGTCTGGTTCGGTCTGGCGATGGCCCTGCTCTTAACGTGTGCCGGCAGTGGATTACCCGATCGGGAGCGCCGCTGGGTGCTGAGCCTGCTGGCCGTTGCCCTTATCCTGAGGGTGTTAGTTATCGCTGGACTTTTCCTGCTTGCGGATCGCGATTACGACTTCCCAACTTTTTTTGGTGACGAAATATTGGCGATAAGGCGTTCCCTCTCGATGCGCAATACTTGGTTGGGGATCCCCATCCCTCCCGACCACTTTTCCTTTGCCTTTGACCGCGGGTATGGGTGGACAGGCTACCATTATATCCTGGCCTACCTGCAGGTCCTGCTCGGGCCGGTGCCCTACGGAGTGCACCTATTCAATGCGGGGCTCTTCCTGGCTGGGGCGGTGGCGCTTCACCGTATGGTTCGGCGTACCTATGGCCCGCTCCCGGCCCTCGGTGGGCTGCTTGTCCTGCTCTTCTTGCCCAGCCTCTTCCTCTGGTCCATCTCGGCGTTGAAAGAGTCGCTCTACTTCTTCTTGATGGCGATGGCCTTGGTCGGGACGGTGAAAGCAGTGCGGGCAGTTAACTGGTCGAGGCGCATACTTGCAATTGCCGTTTCAGTTGGGGCGATAGGCGCTATCAGTACCATCAGGTCTGGAGCATTCGTTATTGTAGTCTTTGCCATAGTCAGTGGCTTTGTTGCTAGGTTCATCACACTAAGAGTGTGGCTTTTCATGGCATTTTTGATTTTTTCATCTATAGTGGGTCGTTACCTTGTTACTCAGTCAGATATCCAAGACCGGATGATGGGACAGCTTAGACGTGCTGCTATCATACACCTTGGAAACGTTAGGACCCCGGGGTACGCTTACAAGCTGCTCGACCAGCGATACCATTCTGAGCAGTATTCTCATGGCCTAGTATCAATCGACTCGATCACCATGAGCACCCGGGAGGCTCTGCGATTTGTTGTCAGGGCACTGATCAGCTTCGTGGCTGTTCCCCTCCCCTGGCACACTGCCTCGTCTTCAATGCTGGTGTTTCTCCCGCAGCAGATCGTCTGGTATGCCCTGGTGGTTCTGGCAGGAGCCGGCTTCCTGGCTGGGCTGCGAAGAGACGCTCTTGTCACCTTGATTCTGGCTGGATACATCTTCGCTGGCGCCGGCGTTATTGCCCTGAACAGCGGCAACGTCGGCTCCTTGGTGCGCCTCAGAGATACGGTGGTGCCATTTGTCGTGTGGCTGAGCGCACTTGGAACGGTTTCACTGCTCCTGCGCCTCACCTCCCCCTGTGGTGTCGGGCCCCCCGAAGGCGGTGGCGGGCGAGGGCGGGAGATCGGGGAACAGTGAGGAGGTGTGCAATATGCCTCTGATAGATGACCGCGGACGTCTCTTGGGTAAGGTAAATCTCATCGATGCGGCGGTCGCGCTGCTGTTCCTCCTGCTCATCCCTCTCGGCTACGGAGCCTACGTGCTTTTTCGGGCCCCGGCCCCAGAGATTACTGCGGTGGAGCCCGCTGCGTTGAACGAGGGAAAGGACCTGCGTGTGCAGCTCCGAGGGAGGAACCTGCGCCCGTTTCTGCGGGCGTTCATCGGGACAAAAAGCGCCAAAGGTTTCCTCGTTGAGAGCCCGAACATTGCCGAGGTGAAGCTGCCCGACCTTGGGGCAGGAACCTATGATCTTATCTTATACGATGAGGCCCAGGAGGTCGCCCGGAAGCCCGGGGCGTTGACCATTGTAACTCCTCCGCCTCCTCCGCCTCCTCCGCCTCCTCCGCCTCCGCCAAGCGCGGCGGTCCAGGTCCGTGGGACCTTCACCGGCCTAGACAAGGAGGGGGCGCGGGCCCTCGCGGTGGGCACCCGGTTTCCTGCGGGGGGCCAGTCGCCCCTGGCCGAGGTCCTCGCCCTGCAACCGCCTGAGCCGGTGGTGGAGCGGGTCAACGGCGGCGAGGGCGTCATCATCGCCACGGCCCTGGAGGGCAAGGGGCA
>OBEQ010464144.1_pt1 | contig 16085 bp, 14 predicted proteins | sample 1670901 | NCBI WGS metagenome assembly OBEQ01 (sample SAMEA104232315, study PRJEB22302) | groundwater metagenome | biome: forest; feature: aquifer; material: groundwater | place: USA | collected 2011-08-07 | depth 5.4 m
CTCGGCTCCCCTACTGGTCATAGCCTTGGTAGGCCGTTACCCTACCAACTAGCTGATCAGACCTAGGCCAATCTCAAAGCGTCTTGCGACTTTAATCCGAATATTGCATCGGATGCCATCAGGTATTACCCCACCTTTCGATGGGCTATCTCTGACTTTGAGGTATGTACCAAGGTGTTACTAACCCGTTCGCCACTAACCAGCCATTGATGTAATCACAAGCTGATTCGTTCGACTTGCATGCCTTATCCACGCCGCCAGCGTTCATCCTGGACCAGGATCAAATCCTCTAAATAAAATCAATTGCAGGAAACCCTCGAACGAGTTCCGCGCAATTGATTTTTGTATTGGGACAACTAGAAAATTTTTAATTAATTTGGACTCGCTATTTAAAATAGCGATTTTGCATCCCGATTAGAAATAAATTTCTAACGGAACAGTTACTATCCACTTGAAAGGATAGTTCAATTTTTATTTTTCAAGCTGGCCTGTAGTTTTCTGATTTTTAACTCAGAAAAATACATCCGCCTCTATCTTGAATTGCTTCAAAGCAGAGGCGGATGTACTTAAAAACTATTTATTAAATTTTAAAAACTAATTACTTAATTCATCAGTAGTTACTATTATATATTTATAATCAAAATCATGTCAAGGGGTCTTTCCCAAACAAAAAACCTGACTTTTGTCAGGCTAATATTCTGTCACAGTTATCATAATAATAACTTTAAATTGGCTTACTGTTACAAATAAAAATTTTTGATCTTTTTCAAACATCAATCCCAATAAACTGTCCTGGCTTTTTAACTTATATCCTCTGGCAATATAATATTCAATTATTAATTGAAAAAGGTCAGAATTAGATGCCGTTGGCTTAACTTTCAATTGGAAATCTTCTTCATAATCAACATTGCCAAGCGCCATATTTACTACTGCCGCTTTCATCTTGGGATCGGGGAAATTATCCAAATTATGCCGATCTTGAATTTCCGCATCCAATTTTTCAGCTAAGAAATTAGCTAAGGAATCTGGCCGCCGGGAATCTAAAGAATGCAAATATTTTTCTAAAGTCTTTGCTTCCTCGGCCGCAAGGTTCTGGAACAAATTTAAAATTTCCGCTTCTTTGGAAAGAACTAAGCTGGCTGTTTTATATTTTGGATCAGCTGCCATTTTAGAAGACAATATTTTAAGCTGAACCGCAGCTTCAGAAACAAGCTGAGTTTCCCTTATTTTTAAAAGAATAAGCAATTGCCGGACTGTCGGCCTTTCCCGTTTCGGATCTAAAGCTACCAATTCTTGAACTAAATTAATCACTGACCCGACTCTTGAAGCCATTTTTAAATCTCAAAGAACGAATTTTAATAATATATTAATATAATTCTAAAGATTTAGCAATCTTGTCAAACAAAAAAATATCCTATATAATATCTAAATATGAAAACCGACATTCATCCGACATATTATCCTAAGGCAAAAGTTAAATGCGCCTGCGGGGCAGTTTTTGAAGTCGGCTCAACCAAGCCGGAGCTTTTAGTTGAAATCTGCTCAAACTGCCATCCGTTCTTCACCGGAAAAGAAAAGCTGATTGACACTGCCGGAAAAGTTGAGAAATTCAAAGCCCGCCGGGCAAAAGCAGCTGAAAAGCCAAAAGCCGCCAAAAAACCGAGAGTGAAGAAAAACAAAAAGTAACTTAGGAAAACTGGCGCTTAATTTTAATTAGCCAGTTTTTATTTATGACACAAAAAATAATTTTAGAAATCCGGGCTGGAGCTGGCGGCGATGAAGCCTCAATTTTTGCCGGCGATCTTGCCAGAATGTACCAGCGATATTCCGCAATCCGCGGCTGGAAATTTTCTGTGCTTGATGCCAGTCCCGGCACTATCGGCGGCTATAAAACTTTCATAAGCAGAGCGGAAGGTGATGGTGTTTATGATGCGCTTAAGCAAGAATCTGGAGTGCACCGCGTGCAAAGAATTCCAGCAACGGAAAAATCCGGCCGCGTGCACACTTCCACCGCAACCGTGGCAATTCTTCCAGTCGTAGAACCAAAAGAAGTGAATATTAACCAAGGCGATCTTGAGGTTACGTTTTCACGGGCTGGCGGACCAGGCGGGCAAAATGTCAATAAAATTGAATCAGCAGTTCGCATAACTCACAAACCAACTGGAATTGTAGTTTCCTGCCGGGAAGAAAGAAATCAGCATGCCAACCGTGAAAAAGCAATGGAAGTATTACGCTCTAAACTTTACGAAATGCAAAAAGCAAAAGAAGTTGGCGATATCACTGCTAACCGCCGAGAACAAGTTGGCACTGCTGACCGATCAGAAAAAATAAGAACTTATAACTTCCCGGATGACCGGATTACTGACCATCGATTCAACGTTAAAGTGCATAACGTGGAAAAAATTTTAGAAGGCGATCTTGACGCTCTTTTGAAAAAAATAAATAAACAGCAATAAAAAACTGCCTTTCGGCAGTTTTAAATTCTATCATCTAATGGAATTTTTGAATCATATTCAACTGGAGAATATGTTTCGCAACGCCAGCACCATTGAACCGTTCTATTATTCTTTTTTAAAATTCCAATCCGTAAACGGGTTTTACAATTTACACATCCGGAAAAAATTTCTGTATAACCATCCCGATCATAAGTAATAGAAACCCTCCGTTTTTTACCCTTATCTCTCAAGCCCGTCCGCCAAGCTGCAATCTTCGCCCAAAGCCAATCCATTGTAAATTTTATTGAATTTAAATAACTAAAAAGATTTTATCATTAAGAATTAAGAATATCAATATCTTTTTGGAATTTCTGGGCTTGCGTTACCACTCTGTCTCCGTAAGTCCATAAATAACTCCTCCAGCGCCCGCCGGCATAGTAGCGCGCAGCTGCGATTCTTTCTTGATTCAAAGACGCATTAGCAGCGCCGGAATCTTTAAGATACAAAGCCGTACCTATAAAAGCGTCAGAATTTCGCCAAGGGGAAGGCGGATTGCTTCCGGTTAAATTCGCAATTTTATTTTGATATAAATTCCAAGTGGAGGGAATAAATTGCGCCGGACCCATGGCGCCCCCATAAAGCCCGTCTCGGTTAGCGCAAGAAACCGTTACGCTGTCCGGGCTAATATTCAGTGCTGCGATTAATGCCAAAAATAACGGCACATCTCTGGTAGGATGCATTGCCGTCTTATAACTGCATCTCCCGACATTCTGGCCAAGCGCAGACTCGCGATCCAGCACCGCAAGGACCATCGCCGCCCGGACACCGGTTGCCTGCTCGGCAAATTTCGCAAATTTATATGCATCTTCAAAAGTTAATTCCCCTCCGCCTAATAATTCAAAGATTCTGCTTCTGATTTGAGCGGCAGTTTTCTGCGTCTCTTTAAGAAGAGTTTGGTACTTTTGCTCATTCCCCTTGGTAACTTGCAGAACATTGGCTTTATCCCCCTTTGTCGAATTTAATGCGGCGCGCTGGGAATCTTGGTAAGCCTTTAATTGTTCCGCATCGTTCTTTTTAATTGCCAATGCTTCTTTTTTCTGATTTAATTCATCGCGCAAATCTATGACTTTTTCCAAAGTGCCCCGCATGCTTTCCTGAACATTGATCAAATCATTAACGTCAGCAAAAAAATCCGATAACTTAGGATTCTGAAGCAAAATTTCCGCCAAGCTTAAGCTTTCTCCTTGATTAATTCTCTGAAGAGCTTTGGTTAAAATTTCTTTATTCAAATCTATTTTTTGTTCAGTGGATAAAATGCTTTTCTTATTGGAATCTATTTCCTGATCCAATTTTTTCAGTGAAAGCGTTACTGCTTTAATTTGTAGGTTCAGCTTATTGATTTTTGCGTTTAATCTATTAATTTCGCCCTGCAAGCTTTTGCCTTGGGTTTTATATTTATCAACGGTTGATTGATATTCATTAATCTGCGCATCGAGCTGTTCTAATTGTTTTTCCAGCTTCTGCCGTTCTTCATCGCTTTGAGCCGCAAGCGATAATTGGTTGCGGCTGACCGGCGCCAAAGCTGAACCAAAAATCAAATAAGAAAAAACTATGGCTGCGGTAATGAATTTTGCCGCAGGGATAAACGGTATGGCAAAAATCCGTTCCTGCCCCAAATTAATTCTTTTTTGAAAAGAAAAATTTCGTTTTCTGAAAGAATACAAATCCCTCAAAACTCTCGGTTTTAATCTCATACAATTAATTATAACAACTAAAAACCCCTTTTTAAAAAGGGGTTTTTATTATTTTTTAGGAGTTTCCTTGGCAGGTTTAGAAGAAGTTTTTTCTGATCCTGGCTTTGCTTCCGCAGCAGCGGCTTCTGGAACAGCAGCTTTTGCCGCTTCCCGTTCCGCTTTCTTTTCTTCAGTTTCAACTTTCACTGCCTCTGCGCCGCCAGCAGCAGCTTGCTGCATTGCCAGTTCTTCTTCTTCGGTGACTTTAGCAGTCACAGTAGCAACCACAGTTTCTGGGTTGACTAAAATTTTAACTCCCGCAGGAACTTCCAAATCTTTAACATAAATGCTCTGCCCGATGTCCGATAACTTTGAAAGGTCAGCTTTTAATTCCCGAGGAAGATCAGCAGGCAATGCTTCCACCTCCACTTCCTGCAAAGCTTTGACTAACAGCCCATTTTTTTCTTTAACTGCCAAGGCAACGCCTACGAATTCCACTGGCACGCCAACTTTCAATTTTTTATCCATTCTAATTTGATATAAATCCACGCTTTCCATTTCATCAGTAACAGGATTATAAGAAACATCCTGTATTAAAACTGGGTGCTTCTCGCCGTCAAGCAGAACATTAACAACCGTATTTTCTCCGGCTTCCTTAAAAACTTTCCGGAATTCTTTAAGCAAAACGCTTAAATGCAAATTAGCCAGCCCCCTACCATAAAGTTCGGCTGGAATAAATCCTTTATCCCGCAGCGCGCTGACGCCCCGGCCCAATTTTTCCCGTTTTTGAACTTGTAATTCCATAAACTAGTCGCTTTATATTCGATTAAATAATTTCAGTCTATTATATACCACCTTTTTAACTTCCGCAACTGCTTCCGGTAAAATTTTATACGGCGCGATTTCTTCTGGTTTTTCTCTTAATCCCCGCTCTAATCCATTTCTCCAAGCAACCCGAAGTTCGGTGCTGATATGAATTATATTTATTCCGGCATTAATCGCCGCTAAAAAATCAGAATCCGTATTTCCAGAACCTCCATGAAGCACTAAAGGAATTTTTACAGATTTTTTAATAGCCCGAATCCTTTCAATATTTAAAGCCGGCTCTGGCGCATTTTTAAACATCCCGTGGATATTGCCAACTGCGGGGGCAAGAAGATCCACTCCGGTTTCTTTTACAAATCTCGCTGCCTCTTCCGGTTTGGTTAAATCTTCCAGGCGGATTGCCGCGCCTTTTGGCAATTCTTTCCTGATAACCGAACCGCTGCCGATATTCCCCAATTCGCCTTCAACTAAAATATTTTTATTTTTTGATTTAACATACTGCACCACCTTTTTTGTCTGCTTTATATTTTCTGCCAGCGGAAAAGTTCCGCCATCAAATAAAATCGCGTCGTAGCCGGCGGCCACGGCTTTTTTCACCTCTTCAAAAGAATGAGTGTGGTCGGAATTTAAAAAAATAGGAAATTTATATTCCTCCCGCAAACTTCTTATATAAGCAGCGATCTGCCTTCTTCCTAAAAATCCGGCTTCCCCCTCAGAAGTTCCTATAATAACCGGCGCGCCAAGTTCTTTAGCAGATTCAAAAATTGCCTTTAACGCCGAAATTTCGGCTATATTAAAATGCCCAACTGCTGTTTTCTTTTTTTCCGCTTCTTTTAAAATTTGTTTTAAATTTTTCATTTTTGTTCTTCTTTATTATCCGTATTATCATCTGGAAAATCTATCTGCTGATTAATTTCATCGTTATCTTCATCTTCATAAAAACTTTTCTTGCCCCTTAATATCTCCCAAATTAGTTTAAGTTTGGCGATAATCCTATGGCTATATAAGAAATGTTCTGTGGAAAGCCCGCTAACTAATCCTAAAGCAATAATAAGCAAAATTACTATATTTTTTATTAAAAATGACAATAACGTTGCCTTAATATTTACATCTGCAAATTCATCTCTTACATTGCCTGCTTTATCCGTTGCCCGAACTATCACGCGGATATCCCCGGAAACGGATCTCGGCAATTGATAAGGGCTTTGAGCTTCCACAAAAACCGGCGACCCGCCTATATTATCCGTTCTTCCTATCACGGCTGCTTCATAATGATCGATGCCCGACGCTGAATCTGTCGTCAAAAAAGATACTAAAACCTTTGGCAAAATTCCCCCTTCTATAATATCAACGGTCGGAATAAATTGGGCCGGCGGAGCCGTATCTATGCGCACCAAGAAATGCGAAGTTCCGCCCCAGACGCCTTCTTTCTCAGCTTTCAAGTGAAAATACCAAATGCCGTCCGAAAGATTTTGAAAAAAAGCAGTGGTTTGATGGGTATCAACCGTATTGTCCGGAATCGTTCCCGGATCTTTATCTAAAATATAGCTAAAATCCGTCACCCCCAAATCCTTCTGCCAGGAAATAACCGGGCTTTTATTATTGTACCATCGGCTCTCAAAAGGATGGGTCTCGGAAAAAATCCGCGGCCCTGCCGGCGGCCGCGGGCTTAAATCATAAACGCCAGTTCCAAAATCAGAAGCAACATCCGTGCCTAAACCATCACCAGCCAGCACTTTAGAGTTTGGCGAAAATTGCACTATTGCCTTGCCTGCGCCAATGGCCCGAAAAGTCACCGTGGAAATAACGCCGCTGGAAGTGTTTATGCCCGAACCGCCTAAAATGCCGCCGGCAAAATTAATCGTCCCATCATCATTGGAATAATGCGGCTGGTCTAGCCATAAAGAAATAATTGACCGCCCGGAAGTTGGCCGGACAATCTGCAGTTTATCTGCCGGAAATTTAATATTGGCTTCTATTGTATTAATGCTGCTCCCGTGGGTGTCCACCATTATAGATACGTCAAAGGTGCCGCCAACTAAAAAACTTCCGGCGGCCGGCGAGAAGAATAGCGAAGCTTTTGCCATTGCTTCGCTGGCGTTTAAATTTATAGTTGACTGGGCCTGGACTGCATTAAATAATAGGAAAAATAATGTCAGCTTTAAAAATTTCATTATTCGTATGCGAAATAAAGTTTATTCCTGGCGTCGATCGCCGTGAATTGTCTCCTGCACTTTCTCAATTTCTTTCTCAATGAACCGCTCGGCAATTTCTAAATGCGACATTAAAACTTTATGAACTCCCTTTTCTTCTTCTGTAAGCTGCCTTTTAGATTTTGCCCGTTCTAATTTTTCTATTTGCTGATCAACATCTTTTTTAAGGATTTTAAACACTTTCCGGACTTCATGCTCGCTAGCGGAAACTTCTTTATCCAGCCCCTTCTTAAACATCCTGAATCTGTGCCAGCTGTAAAAACCGGCAAAAAGAAGCGTCGTCAGCAATCCCAAGAAAGCGACTAAAATCGTTATCAGGCTTATAACCGTTGAACCGATGCGGATAATTGACGATTCTTTAACGGCGACGGACAATTTATCCGTCGGCTCGCTCTTGGCGCCTTTCTCGTCCTGCACTTCAGCCCAGAATTTATATATGCCGCTAGAAACTAATTTCTCATATACGAAAGTAAATTCCCCGGTATTATCGCTGCTTGCCGTGTAAGCTACCGGCTGATCCGCGTCTTTCTGAAGCCATAGGGTTACTTTAGAATTAGGGTAAGTTTTGCCCCGAATCGCCAAAGTATCGCCAGAACTTAACTGCTTGGGATACTCGGTAATAGTTACTTTCTCTAAACCTAAAATTGTAAAAAAATCAGTGGCTTCTAAAAATTTTTCTCCGTTGTAATAAGCTCTGACAGTAATAGTATGCTTTCCAAGATCTAAAATAGGGAGCTGGTAAATATGGCTTCCGTCATCAAACCACTGGACAAACTCTCCTTGATCGGCGCGGATACTATAATGGTCAATTAATCCCTTGAAATTTTTTACCTCCAATTTAACCCGGGGCTTGGGATTATTGGTCTCCCGCCCATCCAGCAAGGTTATGACAAATTTCGCCTCCGGCGGCAGCAGGCGCGGCGCAATCACTTCCGCTTCCAAAAGATATTTAGCATTTCCGATCTGGGAAAGAATATTGGTGCCTTGGCCGTCATTAGCAAGCACCGAAGCCGAAGCTAAAGAAACCGTTGCCGGCCCTTCGGCTTTTGCCTTAAAAGTTATCTGCAACACCCTCGCAGCTGACCCGGTAAAACCAGGGTTTAAAACCACTCCCTCAAAGTTGATTCTGCCGGTGGCATTATTGATTGACGGTTCTTGAACCCAAAGGCTGACAATAGATCCGGATTTAGAAATGCCCACAGCCGATAGCTGCTCCGGAGAAAAAGTGACTACTCCTTGGACTGCGTTCATTGCCTGGTCAGCGCTGGAAACATTCACGTTGATAGTAAAAGTCCTTCCGACGCTGTAATTTCCAGAAGCAGGCGAAAAATAAATCGAAGCCGCTTCCGCTGCCAAAGGCAACATTAAACTGGCGCTAAATAAAAACGCTAAACTAATGCTAAAAATTTTATGCTTTGACATCTTACCTTGATTATATCATAAGGCGCTACCCACCAGCCGCTTGATAATAATTGCCGTTAAAACTAAGAATAAGGCTGCTATAATATATGTAACTGGCCGCTGATACCATGGCTTATAAGAAATCGGGTAAATATTTTCTATTCTTTCATTGCCCTTTCTATCCACTGCTTTTACAAAAATATAACTTTCTCTAGTTTGATCTTTCAAAAGATAAGGGCTTTCTGCCCTTTCCCAGAGGTTTGTTTCAGGCTGCTGTTTTCCGGTTTCCTGTATTTCATAGTGGTCTAAACCAGATTGCTTATCTTGAGTGGCAAAAACCAAAAAATATTTATTATCAAAAACATTCGGATCTTTGGACACTTCCAAATTAAATCTTTCCGGAGGATATTGGTCTGCTTCTTCCAATGGCGCCGCTTTGTTTGAATTTAGAATTGAGAATTTTAAATTCTTAACGCCAACTTTAGCTTCCGTGCCTAATCCGTCGTTTAAAAATACTTTGGCTCCGGCTTGAAACTTAATTTCCGCCAGTCCAGGCTTCAAAGTTTTAAAATCCAATTTGCCAAGCAAACCGCCGTTCCAATTGTAGCCACCGGGCATTATCCCCCGCAAAACTAATGAATCTTTTAATAAATCCGGCCTCTCTATCCATAAATTAATTATTGAGCTTCCATCGCTGAAACTAACTGGTTTCAACAAAGCCTTTGGATAGCCGATTTCCGCCTCAATGGCATTTAAATTTTCATTATTAGAATCCAGCAAAATCTCTATTGAAACTTTTTGGCCCACCGCCGCTTCTTTGCCTAACGGGGAACGGAAATACAGCTCGGCGGCTTGAGTAATTGCCGGTAAAATTCCAATCATTAGAAATAAAATAATAATTTTTCTTTTCATAATAGTTTATCCGGTCCAATAAAAAGCTAAGATGCTGAAATCCCTTAAATCAATTTTCCCGTCCGGGAAAAGCTTGCCGTCTACTTCCTTTCTCGCCGCCTCGGTTAAAGTTCTCTTATACCAAAAAGCGGCGATAGAAAAATCAACTAAATTCACCCGGCAATCATTATTAACATCTCCTTTCTCCGGACATTTCGCCAATCCTTTAGGAAGCGTCAGCTGGCCTACCCTAAAACTAGTCGCCTGGCCGAAAATAGAAACTTCGTTTATCAGCCTGGATTTTGATTTTGCCAAGTGGCCGCCGAGATCCAGCTGGGAAGTGTCAAAATTATACAAATAAGCGCCGGTTTCATCCGCTTGCGTTTTCACAAAAAATTCTTGGTCAGAATTAACTTGGATAACAATCTCTGACTTAGGCGCGCTAAAGCCAAAAAAAACAATATCCTCTCCTCTTCTCACTTCCGATTTGTCTATATCTATAGTAGGCGCAAGGAAAACGCCGGTGACATTAACAGTGGAACCGCTGCCCGCCAAAATAGGAAATACCACGGCTGCCGATCGCCTTCCTTTGGCATCTTCGGTATAAATGCTAAAAATATAATTGCCGCTTGAAAGTCCGGCAAGCGAAATGCTAAATCTGGCATCCTGGCCAGCCAAAGTAGCCACTGCTGTTTGCGCATCTTTTAAAAGAGTAACTTTAGTGCCTGGATATGCGCGTCCGCTAAAATTCACTGTTGCCGTCAACGCAGCTCCGCCACCGCCTCCGCCTCCTCCGCCGCCACCGCCGCCACCCCCGCCGCCTCCTCCGCTGCTAGTAGTCGTAGTAGTAGGCGTAGAAGCCGCAGCCGCAGGAGCTGCAGGCGCTGCCGAAACCTCGCTTGAAGTCGCGATAGAATTCCCAAAAGCATCTTCCACTCGGATTATAAAATAATAAGTTGTGCCGTTAGTAAGGCCAGTCCTGCTTGAACTAGTGACATTGCCTAGCGAGCTGCTATATGTATAAGGGCCGCCGGCAACTGTCGCTTGTCCAACATTATATCCGGAAGCAGTCCATCCCAAATAACCGGTAGCTGCAGTCCAGGAAAGAGAAACTTTGGCATCCTGCCCGGCAGTGGCTGAAACTGTCGGAGTGCTGACAAAAGGAAAAAATAAAAATCCTCCATTAACTTTAAAGCTGGTTATGGTACTTGTGCCAATTGCAATCTGGCTAATTACCCCATTGAGGCGGTAAGTATTAGAAGTGGAATAGCCGCCTGGCTGGATAACCGGATCCGAAACTTTAAAATTAGTGCTGGAGTAATCCGTTGCCTTAATCGCCGCCGGGAAAATTAAAATCAACAAAGCCAAAAGCCAAAATAGCCAGAGTGGTTTCATAATCTTTATTATCTTGGATTTGCCGCCCGATAATTTTTAATCGCTTGCACTACTTGAGAATTGTCTTTTAGATCTTCTACGAATAAAATCTGGTCCCGGTTAATTTCCATCCTGTCAGCAGGGCCGTGAAGCTCGTCGCCAAGTTTCACCAAATTAATATTCGGATTCGGCTGGCTTGGCTGTAATGGCTGGGTAACCCGCAGATAATAGATATCAGTCAAAATTGGATATTGGCTGTGCTGCTTGCTTAACTTGCCGAAATAAACCTGGTTGTTGGTAAGAAAAACCGCTTGATAAGTGTTGTCTCCGATTGGCAGCCAGCCCAGCTTCCAAGCTGCCCCTAAAAGCGCAGCTGTTAATACTAATAGCAATCCTAAACCGATTAAATTCCTCTTAGATAAATAATTTTTTAATGCTTCGTTCATGTATTAATTTATTGATTTATTTATTTTCAATCTTATGCGACCTTTTGATTAAAACTCTAATTAGCATGCTTATTAAATTTTAACTGGGGTGGCGGTAGCCAAAATAGCTGGCATAACCGGGGAACTCGTAGCTGTTGGCACGCTTAAGGGCGATGCTACAACGGCTGTAACTGTTACTGCGCGAGTTGCCGTTCCAACATTCCCTGCCTGGTCAGTGGAGGTATATATAATAGTATGCGTGCTGGTGGCGCTGGTATTGATTTGAGGCAGATCTCTTCCGCCGTTGCCGGTTGCCAATCCATCCACTTTATAATAAATGCCTAGGTTATAATTTGCCGGGGTTGAGCCAGTCGGAGGGTCAACAACTGTTGCTCCGGGATCTACCCATGAAGTTCCGACTGGAATTTCAATTGTGCTGGAGCCATTTAGGGTAACAATTGGAGGAGTGATATCTATGACAATTGGCGTAGTAGAAGAAGCTGTTATTGGCGTGGAGGCGATTATTCCGCATTGGCCTTGCTTAGTATTTGTCTGGCCATTTGCAATAGAAAGGCAATATGGGTCGCCAGTAACTTCATCATATAAAGTAACGCCAGTCCTCTTTCCCGGGCTGCCGATTGTCAATTTATCAAGAACCAAACTGGTCAAATTAGAAACGCCGCTGGAAATTGTTCCGCCGATTTTTGATTCCAGCGCCGCTGCCCGATTTGTCAAATCATCAACTTTAGCGATAATTGTTTTTACCGCATTCAAGATAGTAGTTATTAATTTATAAAGATCCACGCCTTTTCCGCCGGCCGCCAAAACTTCCTTTGGCGCTTCTTCGGCAATAAGCCCTAAATGCAGCGGATTGGAACTGTTCTCATTTTTATAATGGTAAAGCGCGCTTTGGATTCCTTTCACAATTTCCAGTGAAGCCTGCTCGTCATTTTTGCTAAGATAAGCAATATCTTTCTTTTCTTCTCTGGTGGAAATATTCACAAAACTTTGCGCCGCAACATCGCCAAGAACTTCCAATTTATAGCCCGGAGTGGCTGTTGCCGCCATTCCGATTCCGATATTGCCATTGCTATTTATCACAAAGGCCGGCGTCGTAGTGGCTAAGGCGCCCGAAGTGGTGGCAATCCGCAGTAAATTATTATTCAAATCCTGCATTCCCTGGATTAACAATCCCGGGAAAGACTCAAAATGGAGAGTGTAGGGCTGTCCATCCTTATCATAAGAAACCAATCGTTTATCAATCTTTTCAACATCTTCAGCGATCAAGCCGATTTGTTCCCCTTGCCTGGACGGCTGGCTCTGGTCTTTATAAGTGAAAGTTACCGGGCGCAAGGCCATAATATCGGCAAGAGCTGTTCCCCCAGCCAAAGGATTAACGTTATCTTTGAACTTTAAGGAAGACGGGACGCAAGCCGCGGCTCCGGCATTGGTAATATATCCGGCAGAAGTGATGCAAACGCCGTTTCCAGTCACATTAGTGGAAATATTAGGCATAAGAGCAGCTGCTCCTGTTGTGTAAAAACCTGCAACAGTGGTGGTGCCAACTATCAAAGCTCCACCTTGAACAGCCAGCGTTGCTCCAGGGGTAGTAGACCCAATGCCGACACTGCCTCCAGGACTTATCAACATAGCTGAACTCATTGTTCCAAGAGCGCTTCCGTATTGCTTTGTAAGAAACTGTATGCCGCCTTGTCTGCTTGTGCTGTTTGAACCGTCTGATATATAACCTTTAATTTCAGCAATTTGGCTATTATTTCCATTTCCATTGTCAAAAAACCTTAACGCTGCGCCTGAGCCGGCCGCAAAATCAGTCACGTTTTCCAAAATTAATCCGTTATTATTGCTGGCTACAACATGTAATTGATCTAAAGGTGTCGTAGTCCCGATGCCGACTTTGCCGCTTCCTTGATTGACAACAAATTGCGAACTGCCAACTGTAAGCCCTTGTCCTGAAGCAATCGTAGAAGTTCCAGTTGTGCCAGTGAGTGCTAATACGCCTCCAACTGAAATTGAAGAAGAAGCTTGAATATTCCCCGCCACTTGCAAAGGTGCGGCAACAGTTGAAGATGCTGAAGAAATAAATCCATTTCCCACTGTCAGCATTCCGGTTGTGGAAGCGTTGGTAACTGTGAGAGTTCCGGTTGCGGTCAAATTAGCCAAATTAAGATCTCCAGAAAAAATAGAATTTCCTTGGACTGCAAATTTTGCTCCCGGAGTGGTACTGGCGATTCCCACATTGCCAGTATTCAGAATTGTCATCAACTCCGTAGTGCCACCATCAAAGAATCCATATCTCTGACTGCTAGCATTGTATAAATTAAACCTAAACAAACCAGATTGAACTCCCATACCAAAACTGCTGCTTCCATCATCGTATAAAGCTAATGAGGTATTAGTTAAAGTTGTGCCAAAAGAGAGTTTAAAATTAGGATTCGTCGCTCCAATTCCAACATTACTGCCAAAATAAGCATTCCCATTTACAGACAAACTAGATGAAGCTTGGATATTCCTAGCCACTTGCAGCGAGCCAGCTACCGTAGACGAAGCAGAAGAGATAAATCCATTTCCCACTGTCAGCATTCCGGTTGTGGAAGCGTTGGCAACTGTAAGAGTTCCGGTTGCAGTCAAATTAGTAACCTGTAAACTGCCATCAAATAAAGCACTGCCTGCAACTGACAATAAACGGCCTGGAGTTGTAGTGCCGATGCCGACGCTGCCATTTGCTTGCACCCGTAATTGTTCTGTGCCTGCACTTGAACCAAGAGTTCCTCCGCTTAAAAATAAAAGATTTCCAGCATTATTTTGCACAGTCCAAAATCCTCCAGCCGTTGAAGTATCAAAGGTTAATATTCCTGAAATCGTTGAACTATCGGTTCGCCTTTTTAAATCTATTCCAGTAAAACCTGAACCAGACACATCAAGATTAGCACCTGGATTCGCCGTCCCGATGCCTAACCTCTGATTAGTGCTATCCCAGAATAAATTACCATTATTGCTGGAAATTCTGCCTTGGGAATCGGTAAATAAGACAGAGCCAGTAGTAGTGCCAGCAATAGTAATTGTTCCAGTCGCAGTGATATTGGCGACAGTTAATCTGTCATTAATAATTGCATTGCCTTGAACCGCCAATAAAGCTCCTGGGGTAGTTGTGCCGATGCCGACGTTGCCGCCTTGCATTACGATTAGTTTTACACTTCCGTTTGATTCGATATATGTATTGTCACTTACGGCATTTAGCCGCATACCGTATCCGCCCTGAACAGTTAAATCACCACCTGCCATTGAAATATATCCATTAGACCCCGGGGAGGCGTCTTTATTTTCCAAGGTCAACCACCTGCCCGCTGTTGGGCCGTTCAGCAGTACCTTGACTGCGACTGTTCCATCTTGAGATAACTCCAGCAAAGAACCAGGTTTCGTTGTCCCAATCCCTACATTCCCTCCCATAGTTGCAAGTAAAGCAGTGCTGGTGGAAATTAAACTGCCAACCGTAGTAGTTCCAGTTATCAAAGAGTTTCCAGTAACTGCCAAAGTGGCTCCGGGCGTGGTGGTGCCCAAGCCCAATTGGCCGGTATCGATAAATCTCCCGGCTTCGGAAAGGATTCCGCTATTGAGAGTGGAGAAGATCAGGATGCCTTTAGCCGGGTCATAGTTCTGGGTGAGCTGGGAAGTAATGGCAGAAACAGTCTGGGTGCTGGTGGCTCCGGCAACCTGGAAAGCCAGCCGGACTTGGGTATTGGTGGCGGATTGGGCATTCAAAAGAGACAGCGGTATGGCGGCTGATCCGGAAGCAAAGTTGGCAGTGATGGTAGTGGTGGCCAGAGAAACTGAAGAGGAAGCCTGGAGATTGCCAGCAATCTGGAGCGGGGCGGCTACGGTGGAGGAAGCTGAGGAGATGTAGCCTCCGTATTGGGAGGCCAGCCCAGCCACGGACAAAGTGGAAGAAGCCGAGACTGGGCCGTTGGCCTGGAAAGAGCCAGTGACTGTGGAAGAGCCGACTGAGACATAGCCTCCGGACAAGGTTGCCAAGCTGCTGGCCAGCAAAGTGGAGGAAGCATTCAGAACTCCGGAGACTTGAAACGGCCCGGCTACGGTGGAGGAAGCTGAGGAGATGTAGCCGGCATTCAGGCTGGCAAGCCCGGAAACCTGCAAAGTATTGGCAATGGTGGAAGAACTGTTAGAAATCAAGCCGGAAAGATTGGCTAATCCTCCGACATTCAAAGTGGAGGAAGCATTGAGCGGGCCATTGATGCTGAGCATGGAGCTGATGGTGGAAGAAGCCGAGGAAATAAAGCCTCCGAACAAAGAAGCCAGGTTGCCAACACTCAAAGTAGTGGAAGCAGACAAAGAGTTGGCTACTTGCAATGGCCCGGCTACGGTGGAGGAAGCCGAGGAAACAAATCCGCCGGTCAAAGTGGAAAGCCCGGTGATATTCAATAATTGCGAACCGACTAAATTGCTGGAGAAAGTTCCGAATCCTGCTGATAAGCCAGCAAGAGTGGAAGTGCCGGTAACAGACAAAGTGGAGCCAAGCGCAGTCCCGCCGCCGACACTCAAGCTGGAAGAGGCCTGCAGCAATCCGGCGATCTGCAAGGAATTAGAGACGGTAGACGAAGCGCTGGAAATAAATCCAGTGTTCAAACTGGCTAATCCAGCCACACTCAAAGTGCTCGAGGCGGACAAAGGTCCGGAGACATTCAGGGATCCGGAATGAGTGGAAGAGCCAGTAATAATAGAACCACCATACAAAGACGCCAGCCCAGCCAC
>OBEQ012567866.1_pt1 | contig 16084 bp, 18 predicted proteins | sample 1670901 | NCBI WGS metagenome assembly OBEQ01 (sample SAMEA104232315, study PRJEB22302) | groundwater metagenome | biome: forest; feature: aquifer; material: groundwater | place: USA | collected 2011-08-07 | depth 5.4 m
CGAAGTGTTGAAAGGAAAAAGGGTCATCCTCGTCGATGATTCCATTATCCGGGGGACCACCTCGAAAGCGCGCGTCAAAAGTCTCCTCGATATGGGGGCGAAAGAGGTCCATCTGCGGGTCAGCTGTCCCCCTTCGCGGCACCCCTGTTTTTACGGGATCGATTTCCCGACACAGAAGGAATTGATCGCGGTCAATCACACCGTCGAGGAGATTCAGAAATTCTTGGGAGTCACCAGCCTCGGCTATCTTTCGATTGAAGGGCTGCTTGCCGCTGTCAAAGGCCCCAAGGAAAATTATTGCACCGCCTGCTTCAGCGGAAAATATCCTGTGGACTTCGGCGGCGAGGGAGACAAGTATTCTCTGGAGCGGTCAAAGTGCTGACTTGTTCATTGTTCGGAGTTCGAGAAAGGTTCTTTAAGATTCCAATCTGGAAGCTTAAAACCCAAGCGCCGCCGCATCGGGTTTTATGGGGCCTGATTTGAATCGCCCATTAAGTATCGTGTCACCGGAATTCCTTTCGGAATACCAGAGAATTACAAAGGAGGAAGTAGATGATAAAGAAAAAGAGCGGAATTTTTACAATCCTTCTTGTTTCAGTAAGTCTTTTTTCTTTTTGTGGTATCGCAAAAGGAGAAGAAGCGCCCCTTTACAGAGATGAAGCCTGTGGTTTCGAAATCGGTATTCCCCAGGGCTGGAGGGTACTGGCTTCAGCGCCATGCAATGTCGCTATCGCCCAATATCCCCAAAAATCCCCCCTTATTAATGTCACTGTACGTCATCCTCTCTCCAGTCCAAATATCAAAACCCCTCTGGATCTCGGTACTTTCATAATCAATACCTGGAAAGCGCAGGATCCCTCGATCAAAATTATCAAAGGGCCGGAAGAGGTGATAGTGAATCAACTGAACGGGATAAGAATCATGAGTGAATCTTATGTGAAGGACAAAGGAGGAGATGTCCCCTTAATGAACCACACCTATTATTTTATCTCCGAGGGGAAAATGATAGAAATTATGGCGATGGATAAGAAAGCGGATTTTGATCGCCAGCTTGAAAAAATCGAGCAATCGGTCCGCAGTTTTCGTTTAGGCTCTTCGAAGAAAGAAAACCAAAAAACAGATTTTGATATGGAAAGTATCGAAAAAGAATGTGCAAAATTAAAAGAATTGATTCAAATCAAGATTGATTTTAGTCCCATTGAGGAAAACCGTTATGCAGAGCTAAAAAAACGAATACTCGATAGCGAAGGAGAAATCCATTCTTATGCGACACTCCTTTTGTGGAAAGATAAATCACAAGAAAAATTAGCGAGTAGTGAATACACTGCACTCAAATGGCTCATGTTAACTGTGACTCCAGACAAATACCAAGTTTGGCAAGCCAATTATATAGGCGGGGGGATGGATGTTTGGAGGACCATTGGAAACGAAACTTACACCCATATTGTAGACTGGGTGGCGGCGCCTCCCGAAGCGGATGTCTTTATGCATTGGCATAAAATCCATCGTTTTTTGTCGTTTAGTAAATTTCGAAATTTGTTAGAGCATGAAATTCCTTTGGGAGTTGCTTCTCTTGAGTGGAACAAAGGGCATTACACAGTCTTAAAGTTTGTGCCGCGTGAGGACGACGATCTTTTATACTTCAAAGATTGGTCGAAAAATCCAAGCATTCAAGAAATCACGCTTTGGGTCACAGAAGGGACTTCTTTTATCGTTACAGCGAAGACACGCTATCAGGACGACAAAGGGAAAAATTATGAGTATGAGCAGTATTTTAGCGAATTCAATAAGCCCTTTTTGATCGAAAAACCAAACTAGCCATCGGCCAATGATATTGCAAGGAGAACCGAGAGGAAATAAATGACACTCACCTTCACCAAACTCGTGGGCACGAGGAATGATTTTGATAAGAGATGAAGAGGAATCAAAGTAAATTTGGAGACGTAGCATGATCCGTAAAGATTCTCCCGCTTATGCGAAATCAGGGGTCAGTTATTCAAGCGTCGACCGGCTGCTCGAAAAGGCGAAGCCCTTTATCCGGAATACGCGCCGGCCGGAAGTATTGCGCGATACCGGGAAGTTTGCGGGGCTCTTTGCCCTTAAAAAATATCGCGATCCTATTCTTGTCTCGAGCACCGACGGGGTCGGGACGAAACTGAAATACGCCTTTGCCGCCGGAGGCCATGAAGCAGTCGGGATCGATTGCGTGGCGATGAATGTGAATGACATTGTGACCTTCGGGGCGGAGCCGCTCTTTTTCCTCGATTATGTGGCGACGGGAAAAATCAAAGAAAAAGCGCTTCTCTCTCTTTTACGCGGCATCACGCGAGGATGCCGGGAGGCCGGATGCGCCCTGATCGGCGGCGAAACGGCCCAGATGAACGGTTTCTACGCCGATGGGGAATATGACGTGGCGGGATTTGTCGTCGGTGTGGTCGAGAAAAAAAATCTGATTGACGGCAGAGAGGTCTCCAAAGGGGATGTTCTTTTAGGGCTTGCCTCGAGCGGAATTCATTCAAACGGATTTTCGCTGGTTCGAAAAATTTTCCCGGAAAAACGGACGCCACGCGCCGTTTTAAAGCGGCTGCTTCGGCCGACCCGTATTTATGTCAAACCGGTTTTATTTCTTCAAAAACATTTTGTGCTCAAAGCTATTTCGCATATCACGGGAGGCGGCCTTCGCGACCGGATTTTTCAGAATATTCCGAAGGCGCGTCATGCGGTTTTGTATGATGGAAGCTGGCCTGTTCCCGGGATTTTCAGCGATATTCAAAAACGGGGGCGCCTTTCCCGGGAAGAAATGTTTGCGACCTTCAATATGGGGATTGGTCTCTCGCTCGTCTGCCGCCGGAGGGATGCGGAGAGTATTCAGCGCTCCCTCAAGTCATTTCGGATCGCTTCCTGGGTCATTGGAGAGGTTGTTTCATGAAAATTCTTGTGATCGGAGGAGGGGGGAGAGAACATGCGCTTGCATGGAAACTGTCCCAGAGTTCCCTCGTCGACAAACTCTATGCCGCACCGGGGAATGCCGGGATCGGACAGATCGCGGAAGGGGTTCCGATTTCCGCGGAAGATATCCCCGCCTTACTCGCCTTTTCTAAAAAAGAAAAGATCGACCTCACCGTCGTCGGGCCGGAGCTTCCCCTTGTGGCCGGTATCGTCGATGTCTTCACGCAGGAAAAACTCGCCATCTTCGGTCCCACGCGGGGGGCCGCGCGCCTTGAGGGAAGTAAAATTTTTGCCAAAGAACTGATGGTTCGTCAACAGATTCCGACCGCCCCGTTTCAGGCGTTCGATTCCTATGGCGCGGCAAGCGCGAGTCTTTTGAAACGAAGAGGCCCCTGCGTCGTGAAGGCCGATGGTCTTTGTCAGGGGAAAGGGGTTGTTGTGGCGCAGGATATCGAAGAAGCGACCGCGGCGATCCGGGTCCTGATGGATAAGAAAGCCTTTGGAATTGCCGGAGAAAAGATTTTGATTGAGGAGTGTCTTGAGGGAGAGGAGACTTCGATTTTAGCGCTCACCGACGGGAAAAATGTTGCGATGCTCCCCTCGAGCCAGGACCATAAACGGATCTTTGAAAAAGATCAGGGGCCGAATACCGGCGGCATGGGGGCCTATTCTCCGGCGCCGATTGTGACAAAGGAGCTAGAGACGAAGATCCGAGAAAAAATTCTTTTGCCGATCCTGGAAGCCATGGCGCGGGAAGGCGTCCCTTATCGCGGGCTTTTGTATGCGGGACTCATGATCACCCAAGATGGCCCGATGGTGCTCGAATTCAACGCCCGTTTCGGCGATCCCGAAACGGAGGCGATTCTGCCCCGTCTTCGGGGGGATTTTGCGGCGTATCTTCTGGAGGTGTCCCGGGGGAAACTGCCGAGTAAACCGCTTGAAGTGGACCCGCGCCCTGCCGTTTCGGTGATTCTCGCCTCGAAAGGATACCCCGGTTCCTACGAAAAAGGAAAAGTGATTGAAGGACTTGAGGAGGCCTCCCGGGTGAAAGATGTTTTTATTTTTCATGCCGGGACTTTGAAGAAGGCAGGAAAATTTGTGACAAACGGAGGGCGTGTGCTGGCCGTGACGGCTCTCGGAGGCACCTTCGAGGAAGCGGCCCGGCAGGCGTATCGCGCTGTTTCCAAAATTCATTTCGAGGGGATGTATTATCGGAAAGACATCGCTTATCGCGCGCTGAATCATCACAAAAAGGATACCTATGCCGACAAAACTACTCGTTAGTCTTGTGATGGGAAGCGATTCAGACCTCCCGACGATGCGGGAGGCCAGTGACGTATTGAAAAAATTCGGGATTCCGCATGAGGTCCGCATCCTCTCCGCGCACCGCCTTCCGAAGGGAACGGCCCGATATGCGCAGACGCTTGGCCGTCGCGGCGTGCGCGTGGTGATCGCCGCTGCGGGGGGTGCCGCGCATCTGGCGGGAGTGGTTGCCTCCCACACGGCCCTTCCGGTCATCGGCGTCCCGATCGAAACAAAAAGTCTCAAAGGGATCGATTCGCTTTTTTCAACGGTTCAGATGCCGCCGGGGGTTCCGGTCGGGACGATGGCGATCGGAAAAAGCGGCGCGAAGAACGCGGCCCTTTATGCCGTAGCGATTCTGGCCATTTCGAATCCGCGCCTTTCGCGGAAGCTCGCCTCGTATAAAAAAGAAATGGCCAAAAGCGTCCGACTGAAAGATTTGACCGTGGGATTCCGTTTTCCATGAAAATTAAGCTCAAGAACGGAAAAATCGTGACACGAAGCGCGTTGTTCAAAGCCAAAGAGCGTTTTCACAACGACTTGTCAAGACTCCCGTTCGAAGAAAAGATCAAGATACTCATGAAGATGCGGAACATCGTGAGGTTGAAAAATATCTCATGAAAAAGACTTTGGAAGCTTTGAACCGTTTAAAAGAGAAAGCGATAATCAAAGAGTACGCCATCGGCGGCGGCGTGGCGACCATTTTCTACACCGAACCGGTTTTTACTTACGATTTGGATGTCTTCATTATGATCAAAACGGATCCGGAAGAGAAAATCATATCGCTTTCACCGATTTACGAGTCTCTTGTGGGCCGAGGATCTTTCTGGAAAGGCGAGCATATTGTGGTTGAAGGCTTCCCTGTCCAGTTTATTCCGGCGAGCAGCGGGCTTGAAAAAGAAGCGATTTTGAATGCCAAAGAGGTCACTTACAGCAACGTCAAGACCCGGGTGCTGTCGGCGGAATATCTGATCGCTATCGCCCTGAAGGTCGGAAGAAGAAAAGATCTTGAAAAAGTATCCCGGTTATTAGAGCAGTCCCGCATCAACAAGAAATCGCTCGGGAAAATTTTAAAGGCTCATGGCCTGACGGACCGCTTCAAAAAATGGCAGGAAAAATAGACCGAAGACGCAAGACCCTGCCACAACGCGCCGCCAAGTCGGGTTTCATCCGCTTTGAAAATGATCAACAAAAATAAGTATTGTGTCACTGGAGTCCTACAAACGCGGAAGGATTGGGTTTCAGGCAAACTGATGAAAGAAAGGTGTATGTATGATTGAAGGTGTGGATCAAAAAACAGAAGAGCAATTGTTAGAAGAATTCTGTCGGATGAAGGATCATAGTACATTATTGGGAGAACAATATTCAGCAGCAGTTGCGGTTAAGTGTGCTCAGAAAATAAGCAATAGGATGGAAGGGCTAGGCTCCGGTCTTCATCGGGTGAATCAATCTTTACGTGATGGGATAGAATCTACGGAAGCGTATTCAAAAAAAATTACACGATTGACGAAATGGCTTGTGATAGTCGGAGTTTTACAGACAATCTGTTTGGCAGTATATACATACCAAACTCATAAGCTAGTCGAAATTTCAGCCAAACAGTTAGAATTTCAATTCCAAGTGACAAAAAACAAAATATAAAAATGGCTATTCCTAATTTTCAAACCATTATGCTTCCATTGCTCAAATTACTGGGGCAGAAAAAGACAATATCAGCAAGGGAAGCACCTCATCTCTTGGCTAGTGGTTTTCGGTTAAGCGACCAAGAACAGAAACAATTGCTTCCTAGTGGAAAACAAGAAGTATTTTGGAATAGAGTAGGCTGGGCTAGAACCTTTCTTAAAAAAGCAGGACTGCTTGAAACGCCCCGTAGAGGAATTTGGCATATTACTCCGAAGGGAGAAGAAGCCTTGAGCCAAAACCCTGAAAAAATAGATGTTAAATTTCTGGAACAATTTCCTGAATTCCGTGAGTGGCAAAAAATTTCGACAAAAAATAATAAAGAAGAACCGTATGCAGAAAAGGTTTTATTTTCATCGAATGTCTTAATAACTCCGGAAGAAGCTTTAGAAGCTACTCATGGAAATTTACTTGCAAATTTGAAGGAGGATTTATTACAACAAGTGAAAAGCTGCTCTCCTTTTTTCTTCGAGTCCCTTGTTATCGATTTATTGGTGTCTATGGGTTATGGAGGCAATCGTAAAGACGCAGGGCAAGCAATTGGGCGTGTGAGAGACGGAGGGATCGACGGTATTATTAAAGAAGATGTATTAGGACTTGATGTAGTTTACATTCAAGCCAAACGCTGGGAGGGAACAGTTGGCCGGCCAGAAATTCAAAAATTTTCTGGAGCGCTCCAGGGTTATAAAGCTAAGAAGGGGGTTTTTATTACGACATCAGATTTTAGTCCAGATGCAATAGAATTTGTGAGAAATATCGAAAGTAAAATTGTATTGATAGATGGTCAAAATCTTGTTCATCTTATGATTGATCATAACTTAGGTGTTAGCGTCAAGAATACATACGAAGTAAAACAAATAGATTCTGATTATTTTGAGGAAGAGTAGAATTTCTATGACGGAAGTAATTCGTGTCGAGGGCACCAATGAGGCGGCGGCGATACGCCAGGCGGGGAAATTCTTGAGGGAAGGAAAATTGGTCGCTTTTCCGACGGAGACAGTGTATGGATTGGGGGTTCATTTGGAGAACATTGAAGCGGTCGAACGGCTCTATGAGGTAAAGGGAAGGCCCAAAGAAAAAGAGTTGACGCTTGCGATTGCGCATCCTTCCGATCTCGGGAAATATGGAATTCGATTATCCCCTTCGGCAAAACGGCTGGCCGACCGTTTCTGGCCCGGCCCTTTGACCCTTATTTTACGGAATTCAAAGAAGGAAAAAGTGGGCGTGCGGATGCCGGGTCATCCGGTGGCGCAGCGCGTGATTACGGAGGCGGTAGTTCCGATCGGACTTCCGAGCGCGAATCCGTCCGGGAAAAATCCTCCCCGCAGCGCCGAAGAGGTGCTACATTATTTTGACGGAATGATTGATCTGGTGCTCGACGGAGGAGAGACGACCTTTGGCGTTTCGTCCACCGTCGTCGACATGGGTGACGCGGCATGGACCATTTTGCGGGAAGGGGTTATTTCCAGAGAGGAGATTGAGAAGGTATGTCACGGGTGAGACGTCTTTTGGTTGTTTGCACCGGAAACAGTTGTCGGAGCGTCATGGCGAAAGGCCTTTTTAAAAAAAGGCTGCGGGACCGTTCGGACATCATGATTCTTTCAGCAGGGGTTGGAGCACTTCCCGGCATGCGGCCGACGCAGGAAACCATTGACATCATGGCCCGCCACGGCATCGATGTTTCAACGCACCTCTCCCAGCGACTGACCGACGAAATGGTCGAACAGGCCGATCTGATTCTTGTCATGGAGAGAGGGCACAAATCGGAAATCTTAAAACGCGTTCCGGGCGCGAAGAAAAAAGTATTTTTGCTTCGGGAGTATGCGGAGAACGCATCGGTTTCTCCCAGGATCGATATCGAGGTTCCGGACCCTATCGCAAAACCGGCAGATGTCTATGAATCCTGTTTCCGGATGATTCAGGAGTCTGTCGAGGGAGTCATAAAGCAGTTATGAAAATTGCAATCGGTTCCGATCATCGCGGCTTCTCTTTGAAAGAAAAACTGATCGCCTTCCTTCAGGAAAAAGAATTTGAAGTGGCCGATCTCGGAACGCATACAAAAGACTCTTGTGATTATCCCGATGTGGCCGCGCGGGTCGCTTCCGGCGTCTCGGGTGGAGCCTTTGACCGAGGAGTGCTCATTTGCGGGACCGGCATCGGGATGTCGATCGCAGCGAATAAAATCAAAGGGATCCGGGCCGCGCGATGCCTCTCCGTGAAAGACGCGCGCCTTTCCCGCGAGCATAACGATGCCAATGTGCTGGCCCTGGGCGCCGGAGAGACCTCCGCGAAGGCGGCCAGGGACATTGTGAATGTCTGGCTTGCCGCGGAACCGGAGGGAGGGCGTCATAAGCGGCGGATCCGGAAAATCGCACAACTGGAGAAAGGGCCGAACAGGAAAAGCGGATGAGCGATTTGCGTGAAGTGGATCCTGAAATCTATCAGGCGATTTTGGATGAAACGGAGAGACAGAACGGGAATCTCGAATTGATCGCGAGCGAGAATTTTGCGAGTCCCGCGGTCCTGGAAGCGCAAGGCTCCTGTCTCACCAATAAATACGCGGAAGGGTATCCGGGTGTGCGCTGGTACGGCGGCTGTGAGCATGTCGACACCATCGAGAATCTGGCCCGGGAGCGAGCGATACAGCTTTTCGGCGCCGACCATGCCAACGTCCAGCCCCATTCCGGGACACAGGCCAACATGGCCGTTTTCTTGAGCGTTCTCAAAATCGGCGACAAGGTGCTGGCCATGGACCTCGCCCACGGCGGGCATCTGTCACATGGCCATCCCCTCAATTTCTCGGGCCGCTATTTTCAGATTATCCCTTACGGGGTCCGTCGGGACACCGAAAGAATCGATGAGGATCAGGTGGAAGCGCTCGCCAAAGAGCATTCTCCGAAGCTGATTCTCGTCGGGGCCTCCGCGTACCCAAGGATCTTTGATTTTACCCGTTTCCGGAAAATCGCGGATAAAGTCGGCGCGGTGCTCTTCGTCGACATGGCCCATTTTGCGGGGCTTGTGGCGGCCGGGATTCATCCGAATCCCGTCCCCTACGCGGAATTCGTCACGACGACGACGCATAAAACCTTGCGCGGCCCGCGGGGAGGAATGATCCTTTGCCGGAAAGAATTCGCCAAACAGATTGATAAAGAAGTGTTTCCGGGGATCCAGGGGGGGCCGCTCATGCATGTGATCGCGGCCAAGGCGGTCGCCTTGAAAGAGGCGCTCACGCCCGAATTCAAGGAGTATCAGAAGCAGGTAGTCCGGAACGCGCAGACCTTCGCCTCGGAATTTATCCGGCTCGGATACCGCGTCGTCTCAGGAGGAACAGATAATCACCTTCTCCTTCTCGATGTCACCGCAAAGGGGCTGACCGGAAAGGATGCCGCGGCGGTCCTCGACCGCGCGCGTATCACCGTGAATAAAAACCTGATCCCCTTTGATACCAAAAGTCCGTTTCTGGCCAGCGGCATCCGGATCGGAACACCCGCGGTCACGACCCGCGGGATGAAAGAGTCCGAGATCAAAAAGATCACTCTCCTCGTCGACCGGGTGTTGACCAAAGCCCAGGATGACTCTGTCATCCAGTCGGTTCGTCGGGAAGTGGAGTCTCTTACGGAGGCGTTTCCTCTCTATACCGAGAGGATCCGCCAGATGCGCCATCGATGAAATGCCCTTTCTGCGGTCATGGAGAAGATAAGGTTGTCGATTCGCGCGAAAGCGAAGAAAATGATTACATTCGCCGTCGCCGGGAATGCCTCAAGTGTGAGAGGCGGTATACGACCTATGAGCGGATCGAAAGTATTCCTCTCATGGTGGTGAAAAAGGACGGCCGTCGGGAACCGTTTGACCGGAAGAAGATTCTGGGAGGGCTTACCCGCGCCTGCGAAAAACGTCCGATCTCCATGGAACAGCTTGAGGAGCTGACCGACACCATCGAGCGGACCCTTCAGAATAAATTCGAAAAGGAAGTGCAGAGCAAAGCGATCGGGGAGGAAGTGATGAAGCGGCTGCACGCCATTGACGACGTGGCGTACGTCCGTTTCGCTTCCGTCTATCATCAATTCAGGGATTTAAACGAATTTATGGATGAAGTCCACGACCTGATTGCCAACCGGAAAAAACTTAACTCTCCCCGACGTGAGAAATGAGCCCGGCCCTTCCCTTCAGGGCATTAAACCATTCCTGATAAAATTTCGCCTGTTTCTGACCGATGAGTTTTTCGCGGAATGAGTCTTTGTCTTTCGTGAAGGCCTCCTCCGTCGCCGGTTCTTCGGATTCGGGTCGAAGGATCGTAAAACCGTTCGGGATACGGGCTACCGCCGTCCCTTCCTTCAGGCCGAGTGAAAAAGCGGCCCGCGAAAATTCAGCCGCCATTCCGATTTTTTCAAGATAACCCTCTCGGGTGAAAAGATCCGTTTCTTTGAGCGTGAGTCCCGCCCCTTTCACCGCATCTTCCCACAACACTTTTTCCGCGCCCATTTTCCTCTGGAGCGTCTGAAGCGTTTCTTCCGCTTTCTTCCGGCACGCCGCCTCCGCTTTTTCCTTGAGTAATTTTTTTTCCACCTCGCTCTTGGCATCCTCCAGGGCGAGAGGGTGCGGCGGGCGTTTTTCAAGACTCATGACAATCGTGACCCCTGTCGCCGTCTCGATAGGGTCACTCACCTCTCCTCCCGCGAGACGGAAAGACTCTTGGTAGAGTTCGTAGGAAAAACCGCTCAGCGGCGGGTCTTCCATGGAAAAAAAATCAGTTTGTTGCATCGAGAGGCCGTCCGCCTTTGCCAGCTCTTCCAGATCTTCGGGGCGCGTGGTCTTCAGTTTACGCCTCGCGTATAATTCATCGGAGAGTTTGTCCATCACCGCTTTGGCGCTTTTTTTCGCTTCTTCCTTCGCGTCCTTCTCGAGCGGCCGGGTGACAAAGGCGACACGGATCTGTTCAGGGCGTTTAAACTCATCCCGGTGCGCGTTGTAGAAGGAGGTGATTTCTTCTTCGGAAGCAGCAAGGCCTTTCTCGAAATCCTGAGTGAGAAATTCAAGATAGGAGGCCTTCCGCTTGTCGTGGGTGGCGTGGTACTCCTTCTTCACGGTCTCCTCGTCGAGGACGACCTCCGCGAGCACCTTATCCCGGAGTTTGATGATCCTGAGGGTTTTTCGGACCTCTTCCTCAAAGGTGTTGGGTGTGACCCCGAAGGAACGCTCCAGAATCCCCTTGTAGCGGGGAAGATCAAAGCCATCCCCCGTCTTGAAGGCCGGGATTTTTCCGATATAGGAAGCGACCTCTCCATCGCTCACATTGATTTTTTGATGATCCGCTTCTTCCAGGAGCATTAGCCGGTCCCAGGCGAGTTGATTGGGATCCAGATACTGGAGGTACCCTTGAAGGTTCGAGAGAACAAGAAACATTTTCACTGAACGGAGGGATTGGTCAAAGTCATTCCAGGAGACGCGGTGGTCAAACACTCGCCCCGCTTCTCCGGTTTTCTGGCGGTTGCGAACGCTGCTTCCGATCCCCCACAGGATAAAACTGGGGATGATGCCGACCGCGATGACCCAGAGAAGAATTTTGACGTATTTTCGCATGAATTTAAAAATCATAGGGTCCTTTCCAAAGTTTTTTACATTATAGTACATTTCCGCTCTGTTGACAATTCTACTCAACTATGCTACTCTTTGTACGAAAGAAGTATGGTAAAAAAGAAAAAGTCCTTGCGTCAATTAAAACTCGGTCTTCCTAAGGGAAGCCTTCAGGAATCGACCCTTTCGATGTTCAAGCGGGCGGGATTCAAAATCCTCGTCGGAAGCCGCTCTTATTTTCCTTCCATTGACGACGAGGAGATCCAGCCGATTTTACTGCGCGCGCAGGAAATGTCGCGCTATGTCTCTGAGGGGGTGCTCGACTGCGGGTTGACGGGAGAGGATTGGATTCTGGAAAACGCCTTGGAAGTGGTCCGTGTGGCGGAGCTTATTTACGCCAAACAGGGACTTCGTCCGGTCCGCTGGGTCCTTGCGGTTCCGAACGATTCCCCGGTCCGCAGCGTGCGTGATTTGAGCGGGAAACGGATCGCGACGGAGTTGGTCCGGGTGACGGAAGATTTCCTGAAAAAGAGAAAAGTTCGCGCAAAGGTCGAATTCAGTTGGGGGGCGACGGAGGTGAAGGTCGGCGCCCGGGTGGTCGATGCCATTGTGGAATTGACTGAAACCGGATCCAGCCTCGCGGCGAATAACCTCCGGATTGTGGAAACGGTCTGCACCTCCACGACACAGCTCATCGCCAACAAACGGGCGTGGAAAGATTCCTGGTGCCGTGAAAAGATCGAGACGATCGCCCTTCTTCTCAAAGGGGCGCTTGTCGCGGAAGAAAAAGTCGGCCTCAAAATGAATGTCCCAAAAGGGCGTTTACCCAAAATCTTAAGTCTTCTTCCCGCGATGAAAAAACCAACCATCTCGCCTCTTTCGGGGGGCGGATGGGTGGATGTCGATACGGTGGTCGATGAAAAAACGGCCCGGACACTCATTCCGAAATTGAAGGCCTCTGGGGCGGAAGGCATCATCGAGTATCCCTTGAACAAAGTCATTGATTAAACCATAGTTTTTCGCTTTGCGTTTTTAATTTTACACTTGAAGGACGGGGGGTGATCGAAGATGCCAAGCGGTAAGAAACGGAAGCGAGCCAAGATGGCGAAACATAAAAGGAAAAAACGGCTTCGTGAGAATCGGCACAAGAAAAGACAACGATAGCGCGTGAGAAAAAGTACACGAGGATGCGCTATTCTTGTGGCGGGGGCGTTCTTATGGGCGGGCTGTACAGCCAGGATTCACGAAACCCTTCGGGTAGAGAAGGCGCCGCCCCTTTCGCGGCAGAAGGGTTTTTCGGAAACGGAGAAGGAAGAAAGACGCGGAGGGGAGGCCAGACGGAAGGCCTATACCCATTATGCCAAAGGACTTCTCCAGGATAACGATGAACATTTCCAGGACGCGATCCGAGAGTTCGAAAAGGCCCTGAAGCTCGACGGGGCCTCAAGCGATATCCACTTTCGCCTCGGTGCCGACTACATTAAGATCCGTCAATTTGATAAAGCGATCCAAGAACTGAAAACGGCAGAAGAGTTAGAGCCGACCCATGAGCGCCCCCGGATTCTGCTCGCTCTTTTATATGTAAGCCTGCGCCGCTTTCCCGAGGCGACCCACGAATACGAAGAAGCCCTCCGAGAGAATCCCGAGGACCCGCAACTCCTCATGTCTTTGGCCGATTTGTACGTCATTCAAGGTGATCTGGAACAGGCGGTTACGAAATACCAGGGTCTTCTTAAGCAGGAGGAGACCGGTGTGCTTCATTTCAATTTAGGGGTTGTCTATACGCAGCTTTCCAAATGGGATGAAGCGGAAAAACATTTTAAGCGGGCGACGGAGTTGGAGGGCCGCTACGTCGAGGCGTACCTGGCGCTCGGGCTTCTTTATGAACTGCGCAAGGATTATGACAAGGCCATTTCACATTATGAAAAAGCACTTCTCATCGATCCGCTCAATCCCCATATTTATGAACGGCTGGGGCAGATTTATTACGACCAAAAACGGGTTCCGGAAGCGATCCGTCAGTATCAGGCGCTCCTCAAACTTGACCCCGATTCGGTTGAAGGCATCACCGCACTCGCTTATGTCTATTTAAAGGAAAACCGCGCCCCGGAGGCGGTGACGCTTTTGGAGCGATATCTCACCAAGGACCAAAAACATCACCAGATCTATTTTTTGTTGGGGCTCGCTTATAGCCATCTGAATAAGCTGGATCAGTCTTTGGCGGCATACTTGAAAAGCGAGACGCTGAACCCGAACCATGCCCCTACCCACTTTTATTTGGGGTCGATTTATGACAAAATGGGGAAAAAGGAAGATGCGGCAAACGCCCTCAAGCGGGCCATCGCGTTAGACCCGACCGACCCCGATGTGTATAATTATCTGGGTTACCTCTACGCCGAGGAGGGAGGACATCTGGAAGAGGCGGTTCATCTGATTCAGAAGGCCCTCGTCATCGACCCGCGTAATGGCGCTTACCTCGACTCTCTGGGGTGGGCCTATTATAAATTAGGGAGGCTCGAAGAGGCGGCCAAAGAGCTGGAGCGGGCGAGTCGTTTCTTGGAAGACCCGGTAGTTTTTGATCATTTGGGAGACCTTTACACCAAGCAAGGCCTTTATCCGAAAGCCGAGAAGGCCTGGAGAAAATCGCTTTCTCTTTCTCCCAACCGGGAGGTGAAGGAAAAATTGGAACGCCTGAAACGTTTGGAAAAAACTGAAACTGCGGGAAAAAATCGATGACCGTTGTGATTGAAGAAAAAATAGCTTTTCTCAAAACAAAAGCGAAAGAGGCCCGAAAAGATGACCTCACCATGATTGCCAAGGCCGGCTCGGGGCATCCCGGCGGCTCTCTCTCGCTCATCGAGATCCTCGTCTCTTTATTTCACGGCGGCGTTCTGCAGCACGATCCCAAAAATCCGGCCTGGCCTGACCGGGACCGGCTCATCCTTTCCAAGGGACACGGCTGTCCCGCTCTCTACACCCTTCTGGCTCATCGCGGCTATTTCCCGAAGGAGATGCTCTGGACGCTGCGCAAACTCGGCTCTCCGCTTCAAGGCCATCCGCACCTCGGTCTTCCCGGCATCGAGGCCTCAAGCGGTTCTCTGGGGCAGGGACTTTCCATCGCAAACGGCATCGCCCTCGCCGGAAAACTGGATAAAAAATCGTACCGCGTTTACTGCATTACGGGCGACGGGGAAGTGCAGGAAGGGCAGATCTGGGAAGCGGCGATGACCGCCGCGCAGTATAAGCTGGATAACCTCTGCGCGATTCTCGATGCCAACGGCATTCAGCAGAACGGCCCTGTCCAGCAGATCAAAAATATCGAACCGCTTCCGGAGAAATGGAGAAGTTTCGGATGGCATGTCATCGAGGTAAACGGCCATAAATTCACGGAGTTGTTGACCGCTTTCGACAATGCGGCCAAAGTCCAGGGACGGCCGACAATGGTCATCGCGCGGACGGTGAAAGGAAAAGGGGTGTCCTTCATGGAAGGACGAGCCGAATGGCACGGAAAGGCCCCGAATCCGGAGCAGCTTTCGCAGGCGTTGAAAGAAATTGAATCGGGAGATATCGGATAATGGGAGGCGTCGTGATAGGAGCGTCGGATAAAAGACCGACGCGGGACGGATTCGGCGAAGGGCTTTTGGAACTCGGGCGCACGCGTCCGGAGGTGGTCGTTTTAAGCGGCGACCTGGGAGACTCGACGCGGGCGATCTGGTTTCAGAAAGAATTTCCGAACCGCTTTTTTGAAATCGGAATTGCCGAGCAGGATATGCTCGGGACCGCGGCCGGATTCGCTCTTACCGGAAAAATTCCTTTTGCCTGTTCCTTCGGGGTGTTCGCGACGGGAAGGGCCTGGGAACAGATCCGGACCTCCGTCTGCAACATGAATCTCAATGTGAAAATCGGAGGCACCCACTGCGGTATTTCAACCGGCGCCGACGGCACCACGAATGAAGCCATGGAAGACATTTCCATTATGCGCGCGCAGGTCCATATGACGGTCCTGGTTCCTGCGGACGCGATCGAGGCAAAAAAGGCGACGATCGCCGCCGCCGCCTTTGAAGGCCCTGTGTATATCCGGCTCGGTCGGAATCCAGCACCCATCGTGACACAGGAAAAAGAGCCGTTTATCATCGGGAAAGCAACTATGATTCGCGACGGAAGGGATGTTTCGATTTTTGCCTGCGGACTGATGGTTTTCGAAGCGATCCGAGCCGCTGAAATCCTCTCCAAAGAGGATGTTTCGGCCCGCGTCGTCAATATGCATACCGTCAAACCGGTCGACCGGGAGGCGATCGCGAAGGCCTGCCGTGAAACAGGGGCGATCGTGACCGCCGAAGAGCATACCATTGTCGGGGGATTCGGGAGCGCCGTCGCGGAAGTCGTGACGGAGGAATGCCCGGTGCCAATGGCGCGGATCGGGATCCTGGACAAGCTCGGCGAATCCGGCGAGCCCGACGAACTTTTCAGGGTCTTTCATCTGACCGGTGAAGATATTGCGAAAGCCGCGCGGGATGTTATCCGCAGGAAGAAACAATAAACCAAATCTTCATGAAATGAATTCCCTAACCCTTAAAAG
>OBEQ010385835.1_pt1 | contig 16081 bp, 17 predicted proteins | sample 1670901 | NCBI WGS metagenome assembly OBEQ01 (sample SAMEA104232315, study PRJEB22302) | groundwater metagenome | biome: forest; feature: aquifer; material: groundwater | place: USA | collected 2011-08-07 | depth 5.4 m
AGCTACCCTCGCCCATAAGGAAAGTTGGGATCGTATTTATACCTACTCCCCACGCAAGTGGGGAGTAGTGTTGTTTTTACGCTCATATTTGAGAAATGACGCAAGTGTTTCGGCTGGAATAAACTTGTTAGCAACTTCTTCAAGCTTTGTAAAAACAGAACACCGCGCAATGCGCGGTGTTCATCGAGGGTGCGCCGTTTGTTCGCTATTCTCTGCCAAGCCATTCAGCGTTTTCTCGGATTTGGATATTTCTCAGGCGATCAAGCTCTAACTACTAGGTCGCTTTTTCGAAGTACCCTTAGCGTTTCTTGTGTCGTTTTGCTTGTCGAAGAGCACTTCCTGCAACAGATTTTTCTTTCCGTCGAGGCAAATCTTTTTTCAACAGCCTTGAAGCAAGTTTCGCAACTCGTCTACTTGTTATAGCCATACTATTACGTTAATTATTATTAAAAGCTATCAGGTGGACTATTCCCTCAAGCTTATAAACTATCCCAACGACGCTGGACACTGATTAAGAGACAGAAGATTATTATTCCAATATCCATCTGCATACGTTTGCAAAAAAGGATCTCTTCCATCGTTCGGTCGCTGGACTCCCACTTCGGCACGTTTGCCATTTTTAGGATCAAGAACGTAAAAAGTGTTAATCTTTGCATCAATACTCTCTATAACTTTCTCTCTTGTCCATTTCCACCCTGCTTGTGGATTACCAACATGCGTAATGTGTTCATGTTGGCTGAAACGGTCTGGCTTAACAATACATGTAATTTGACAATCCGGCATAATTTTCACTCAACTCAATTATTGATAATTTCGACCCGGTATAGATATGTGGATAACTTAGCTTGCATGTTTTCCATAAGTTTTCTATACTTTATTGATAGTGTATTAGAATAAGATTAGTAAGTCAAGCAAAATATGTTAACAAAAAAACAAAAATGGGTTTTGGATTTCCTAAATACTTATTCAAAAGAAAAGGGTTATGCCCCCTCTCTTGATGAGATTCGCCGCCATTTTAAACTCGTATCAATATCAACTGCTCACTACTACGTGGAAAAACTACAGAAGGAAGGGTATCTGCAAAAAATATCAAATCAGCCTCGTTCAATAAATATTTATTCGAATGAATTTTTAAAAACTATTGTTCCTAAAAGCATTGAATCATTCTCAGTTCCAGTCCTAGGATCGGCAAACGCTGGGCCTGCAACATCCTTTGCAGAAGAAAACATCAGTGGATATTTAAAAATCTCTCATAAAGATATAAATAGAAAAAATGGTGTCTTTGCTTTGCGCGTTGAGGGTGATTCTATGAATAAAGCCAGAATTGGTGGAAAAAATCTCGAAGAGGGAGATTTTGTATTAATTGACTCCGAATATAAAAATCCAAAAAATGGCGACTATGTTCTTTCAGTTATTGATGGTTGTGCTAATTTAAAGAAATTTGAACGAGATAATAAGACAGGAGAAGTCTTGCTTGTTTCAGAGTCCACAAATCCAAAACATAAACCAATTTATATCTCAAGTGACGATAATTTCATGATAAATGGTAGAATAGTTAATGTAGTGAAAAAGTAGATCATAGATTTTTAAAAAGTATGACAAAAACTTTAAGAGTGAAAAATTTAAAAGAGATCGAGGGTAAAAATAGCCCTGCTGATGTTGTAATTCTTTCTTTGCCGATACACAAGCAAGATATCCTTAACCCATTAACAGAAAAAGAAATAAATTCTACATCATTAGAAAAATTAACAAAATTGGTTACGCAGTCAAATAATCTTGTTGCCGATGGCGGCTGCTTGTTTATTTATGGTACACCAGCACAATTAATTGAAGCATATAAAAATATTCCAAAAACGTCAAAATTTAGACACTGGATTTCCATAGATGTTATTAATGAAATTGAAGATAACACAGCTGATCACCTAAAACATAGCCATCTCGGAATTTTAATGATTAGTAAAGGAAACAAATATCTTCCCCTCGATACTAAAAATACTCGTCTCCCATATATAGCCTGCTCTTCGTGTGGTAGAAACGTTAAAGATTGGGGTGGAAAAAAACATTTGATGAACACAAGGGGTGCTGGTGTTTCTGATGTGTGGCGAGATTTTTATAAAATTAAAGAAAAGAAAAAAGACCCAGACAACTCAAATATAGGCCTGAATGTAGTCGATCCCCTAAAAGCATCTATTGATATTGAGGGGGCGGGTTTGCCCGAAAATGTTAAGACGAGGTTGCTTTCATTAGTGGAAAGTCAGAAAAAAAATGTTTTAATATTAAATATTTACAAAAACTTATTATTGCCTATTTCAAACAACAAAATTAATACAACTAAAAAACCAATTATAAAAATCTTCAACTCGAACGATATTAACAATAAAGTTATTCTTGGTGATTGTATAGCTGAAATGGAAAAACTTTCCAAAAAATATCCCGAAGGAGTGTTTGATTTAGTATTCGCTGATCCACCTTATAATTTAAAAAAAGATTACAAGGTTTATGATGATGGATTAGCTGACCAAGAGTATATTGATTGGTGTAATAAATGGCTTGAGCTGTGTGTACGTCTTACTAAACCAACAGGAAGTATTTTTATCCTTAATATACCTAAATGGGCACTTGAGCATGCCAAACATTTAAACAAAACTGCATATCTACAAAATTGGATTGTTTGGGATGCATTATCTACGCCAAAAGGAAAGATCATGCCTGCTCACTATTCATTGTTATATTACACAAAAAATCCTTACGGTTTTACATTTAATCAATCTAAAAAAATTGATCATTTGAGTTACTGTGTTAGAAATGCTTGCGTGGAATCACGTAATCATGGACTTTTTGAAAATAGTTACAAGGTTGAAGTATCAGATTTTTGGTCAGATCTACACCGAATCAAACATAAAAAAAATAGAGATGATCATCCTTGCCAGTTACCGGACAAGCTCATGGATAGAATTATAAAAACTTTTTCAAATGAAGGTGATTTGGTATTTGATCCTTTTGCCGGTGCTGGAACAACAGCAATTCGTGCAATAAAAAACAATAGAAAATATACAACAATTGAAATTGATCCAGCCTACAAAGAAATAACAGAGAAAAAATTAGCTGATCTTAAAAAAAATGGTGAAATAAAAAGGGAGTCAATTATTAAAAAAGAAAAATCTTTGTATACAAAAAAATACCTTGAAACAAAAGCACAGGAATTGTCAGTATCATTAGGCAAAAGGCCAACTCTTGATCAATTTATCAAAACATTTACTCTTGATCTTGGAGTAATTACGAATTTATACAAAAACCCTGAAAGAGTTTTGAAAGCTGGTAGAATTAGTTTAATTAATTCTAGAAACTAGCCAACATCTCATGAAGAATTTTTTTAGCAACCTTTCTGGGAAGTTTATTTAAATGTTTTTTTATAATTCGGCTTGAGCGATAAACCTCTGTTTTAGAAAAAAGTTTCTGAAATTGAATAAAAGATTTTACCGTAGATTGTTTATTGAAGTCCTTTGGTCTTAAATTTCCGTCTTTCTCTCGATATCTAAGCATTCCATCTTTATTTAAGGCAAGAAATTCAAAAAAGGGAGCAATTTTAACATCAATAATCTTTTTTGTTAGGTTAAAATCGTACTCAATAAAAATATAATAAATATTTTCACCACCAAATTTTTTTATTTTACTTTGCCAAGAATTTAGTGTACCCATATCATTATTACTATTCTTGCAACTCATCCACTTGCTGCCCTTCTTTCTAGAATGATTTCCCGACTTTACTTCTAAAGCAAGAAATTGTGGTTGTAATATTTTCAAATCAGGGAATTCATTTTTATTGTGTGATTTATGAAAGTCTGTCTCATTTTTTATAACACGCTTTTTTTTCAAGATTTTTATAACCTCGTCAATTAAATAATCTTCAACATCTGTACCAAATGTTCTATAGCTAAAATCACGATCCCTTATCACTTGTTTAAGATGTGTCAAAATTCTTGCTTTAGAAGCAAGTAATGTTGCTATAACATTTTTTTTATTTCTTTTTCCCATATTTTTATTTAACAAAATAATCCAAAGATTTTTTATAAATTTTCGCAAACTCTTTTAATTGCAATACATCAAAACGTCTTTGTCCGGACTCAATTTTTGAAAGGTAAGACTGGGTTTTGCCTAATTTCTTTGCAACCTCAACTTGCCCAAACCCAATCTCAAAACGTGCTTTTTTCAAGCGTTCCACAATTACTTTATGATCTTTTTGATAAATTGCTCTAGGCATTACATAGATAGTATAATATTCCATTGCGTTATATTCCAAATTGCCATATACTGTAGTATATCCCTCGCCCCATCGCCCATACCAAATTTAAAAATCTTCCCGCCAAACAAAAATAGAATGCCTGCCCGCAATACATTCGCATAGCGAAGGTAGGCGGGGGAATACGAGGGGGGAAATTGAGTCACAGATAATTTACTCGCCTTCGCTCGTAAATTTCCGCTACCCCGACCCGCTATTGCGAAAAGCTTTTCGCAATATGCTCCGTCCGCTCATTCCCCCACACAAGCAAAGCAGTTTGCTTGCTCATCTCCACCGAAAAAACAAAAAGCGCCCAAGGGGCGCTAATGTTTTTAGTGGTGGAGATGGGGGGAAATGAGCCCCCGTGCAGAAGGTTTTTGTAAGGAAGTCTACATACATAGCGCGCTTTTTGGTTTAAATTAAAAAATTCTTAAACGAGCCAAATATTTTTTAATCGAGTTCCTTTGTTTTGCTAGGACATCGGAACGGCCGCCCTAGCTATCCCGATAGTATTATGCCTCGTCTTATATATCGGAAGTCTATAAAAGAGACATCAGTTAGGCGTAAGCCGAAACTGAAGCGAAAGCAAAGTCATTCATACCGAAGTATGGAGAGACTGCTGATTTCACTTTGGAAGCTAATTTTGCAATTAAGCTATTGAACAAAGTTTTACGAGATTGTGTTCATTCTCGGTATGCATCAAATACAAAAGGCCTACTGTCTATGCCTTGCATCCCCAAATTTCCTAAAGTTTCCTAAAAATTTTTTGTCCTGCGCCCTTCCTCTTCGAGGTGGGACCCTCGGACTAAAAAATTTTTAGGAAACTTTACTCATATTTTGTTGTCAACGACCTTTCACTTCCCGCCTAATTTCGCGGTCAGTCTCGCGCTTCTTTATAGTCTCGCGTTTGTCAAATTTTTTCTTGCCTTTCACCAGCGCAACTTCTACTTTGATTTTTCTATTTTTATTATACACTGAAATTGGTACAATTGTCAAACTTTTATTCTTCTCACTCCCCGCAAGTTCAGTAATTTCTTTTTTAGTCAGCAGAAGTTTTCTATTACGCAGTGGATCGTAATCTTTCGGCGCATTTTTCGGCTGATAGGGCGGGATATTGGAATTTATCAGGTATGCTTCACCTCCACGGACAATCACAAAAGCTCCCTCCAAAGACATTCTTCCTCCTCGCACAGACTTTACTTCCACACCCAAAAGCTCGATACCGGCAACGTACCCTTCCAAGATTTCATAATTGAATCTTGCTTTTCTGTTTTCCGCATAACTGGACATAAATTAATCTTAGCATAGATTTTCTTTAATTTTTATGTTAGTCTCTAAAGATGGATTTTAATTTTCTAAATAAAAAAGCAGATCAGAACGCCAGCCAGAATAAGGGTAAAAAGCCGAAAGTTGGAGGCAATTTTTCTAGCAGTATTGCCGGAGCGGTAATTATCTTTATGCTGATCACAGCGACTTATTTAGTGATTTCCGGAAATGGGAAAGTTACGCCAGAGATTCCAATTTCAGATTTGGCCAAAAGTGTCTCGGCTGGAGAAGTAAAGAAGATTGTAGTCGAGGGTGACAAGCTGACTGTCACTTATAAGGACAACGAAGTAAAAGAGGCCAAGAAAGAGGTGGGATCATCATTGTCGCAGACACTTTTCAACTACGGTGTTACTAGCGAGGCGCTCGGGAAAACACAGATAGAAATAAAAGACGAAAGCGGATTCATGTTTCTACTTTTGAATATTCTGCCATTTCTTTTGCCGATACTTTTCATTTTGCTTTTCTTCTGGTATTTGTCCAGGCAAGTAAGGGGCGCGGGCATGCAGGCTCTTTCTTTTGGCCAGTCCAAAGCGCGCATCACTGACCCGAATGATAAAAATAATCGAGTTACTTTCAAAGACGTAGCTGGATGCAAAGAGGCCAAAGAAGAATTGAAAGAAATCGTGGATTTTTTGAAAAGTCCGAAAAAGTTTTTAGATATCGGAGCGAGGATTCCGAAAGGAGTGATACTTACCGGCGCTCCGGGCACGGGGAAAACACTACTGGCGAGAGCTGTCGCAGGGGAAGCCGGGGTGCCGTTTTTTCATTTATCTGGAAGCGAATTTGTGGAGATGTTCGTGGGGGTGGGAGCTTCGCGAGTGCGGGACCTTTTTAAGATGGCGAAAAAAGCGGCGCCGGCAATAATCTTCGTGGATGAAATAGATGCGATAGGGCGGACTCGCGGAGGCGGATTTGGCGGAGGCAATGACGAGCGGGAACAGACTTTGAATCAAATATTAGTGGAAATGGACGGCTTTGAGCCGAATGATAAAGTGATAGTGATGGCGGCGACCAACAGACCGGACGTGCTGGACCCGGCGCTTATCCGCCCCGGCCGTTTTGACCGAAAAGTAATTCTTGATTTGCCGGATCGGGCTGACCGCGAAGCAATACTTCAAATTCACGCAGTCAAGAAACCACTTGCGGAAGATATAAATTTAAAATTAATTGCCGAGCGAACTCCCGGGTTCTCTGGTGCCGACTTGTATTCGCTGATGAACGAGGGTGCAATACTGGCCGCTCGAGAAAATCGCAAAAAAGTTTTTCAATTTGACCTAATTCGCGCGATTGAAAAAGTTATGCTTGGACCAGAGCGCAAAAGCCATTTACTTTCTAAAAAAGAAAAAGAAATTACTGCTTACCACGAAGCCGGCCATGCATTGGTGGCCTCGGTGCTCCCTTATGCTGACCCAGTACACAAAGTATCCATCATCGCTCGAGGAAATGCCGGCGGATATACTTTGAAATTGCCTTTAGAAGAGAGACGCCTGCAATCTAAAAAAGAATTTATCGACGATATTGCGATGTCTCTCGGCGGATATGTCGCGGAAAAAATTATTTTTGGGGATATTACCACCGGTCCGTCCAGCGATTTGCAAATGGCGACGAATTTAGCTCGAGCAATGGTTACCCGTTTCGGAATGTCGGACGCTATTGGCCCGATTGCACTCGTGGGCTCTGGCGGCAGAGCACAATATGGCGAAATAGTAGAAAAAGAATACTCTGAAGCGGTTTCTAAGAAAGTTGATGCGGAAGTCGGGAAAATAATAAACGACGGAATTAAGTCAGCCGAAAAAGTTTTAACTGAATACAGAAAAGCATTTGATACCATTGCGCACAAGCTGATTGAAGTGGAAACTCTAGAGCAGGAAGAATACGAGAAAATCCTGACTGCGCATGGTATAGTTCTCAAAAAGAAAGATGAAGTAAAAATCTAATCCGTTTGTTTTTTAGTTATAAATCATATATTCTAGCAATATATCCGCGTGTAGCTCAGTTGGTTAGAGCATCGAGCTTATACCTCGAGGGTCCTACGTTCGAATCGTAGCACGCGGACAAATAAAATTTATGAAAAAAACAGCCGAATTCGTAAGCCCCAAGCATCCCGATAAGATATGCGACTTCATCGCGGATAGTATTTTGGACGCGTATTTGGAAGGCGATAAGGAAAGCCGCGCGGGGATTGAGGTAATGGGCGGGCATAAATTAGTTACTGTAAACGGCGAAGTCACTTCAAAGTCCAGACCGAACATCGAAAAACTTGTGCAGAATATAGTCGGGGCTGATTATAAAATTATTATCAATATTGTTCCTCAAAGCGCGGAAATTGCTCAGGGCGTGGATGTTGGCGGCGCGGGAGATCAAGGGATTATGAAAGGATATGCGACGAATGAAACGCCAGAATATTTGCCGCTGGAATATGTTCTAGCTCGCGACCTTTGTAAAAAAATTTATGAAGTGTATCCATACGACGGCAAGACGCAAGTCACCATCGAGGGGAATAAAGTTATCACCGTGGTGGGAAGTTTTCAAAATACAAAAAATAGTGAATTACTTAAACTTGTAAAAAAAATTATTCCGGCGGAGGAATATTTGATAAATCCAGCCGGCGAGTGGCATCAAGGGGGATTTGACGCGGATACCGGCGTCTCTGGACGAAAATTAGTTATTGATGATTATGGTCCGGAAATACCGATTGGCGGAGGTTCACTTTCTGGCAAGGACTATACTAAGGTAGACAGATCTGGGGCATATATGGCGCGGAGAATCGCGGTGGAACTTTTAGAAAAAAGAAAAGCTAAAGAAGTTTATACCAAGCTTGCTTATGCGATCGGCAAGAGTGAACCGGTGATGGCCGTAGCTGTGATAGACGGTAAGGAAGAAGAAATCGTCGGTTATGATTTAAGTCCAAAGGGCATGCGCCAATATTTAAAATTAGACAAAGTAAAGTTTGCCGATACCTGCACTTGGGGGCATTTCGGCCGAGGTTTTGAGTGGAGATAAATTTTTAACTATTTGATTTTTACTTAAACCACTCTCTAAAAGAATCAGACCAGCCACCAAGCATCATAAACAATACAAGCGGAGCGCCCCAATTTGTCCATCTTTCAACGAAATCCCATATAGGGTCAGGCCCGATGGGCCAGCGAATCATAGCGGTAAAAAGCCCCCAGACAGCCATCCACAAAACGGCTAGCCTGATAGGCTTTACCAAAACCAATAATGCCAGCAATAAGTCAACTGCACCCACCAACATCAGCAAACTAACGATTGTTTGCGGATCGGTAATGCCAAAAGGCCTAAAATAGACAAACCAAGAGGTTTTCCCTTGTAAAGCGAACATTCCATGCCCGATAAACTCTCCTGCTACTGCAATACGTAGTATCCACTCCATTTTTTTAGTGTTCATATCTGTTTATTTTTTAATTTTGTGTTTTAATATTAATAATTTGAGTTATCCACTTTACACAAGGGGACTACACTCGTGTATAATAGTTTAGTAGTTGCGAAACTCTGCAACTACTTATATTATACACCAATTTTTTATCTCAACAAAGTCCGTTATCAACATTTTAAAAATTTTATGGAAAATTATAAAAAAAATTGGTTTAAGTTTATTATTGGTTTTATTGCCTGCATGCTAATCAGACTGATTCCTTTTCGGCCACCAAATGTTGAGCCGATTCTCGCTACCCAAATGCCATTTAGTCGCGCTTATGGAGCATACGCGGGATTTCTCTTTGCATTTTTTAGTATTTTACTTTTTGATGTAGTTACAGGGCACTATGGAGTATGGTCATACTTAACCGCGGGCACTTACGGAGTGCTTGGATTTTGGGCTTACTATTTTTTCAAAAAAAATATACCAAGCCGATGGGATTATGCGCGTTTCGCTGTCATTGGGACTTTATTCTTTGATGCTGTGACCGGTCTGTCTATTGGTCCGCTTTTTTTCGGACAGTCTTTCGTTGAAGCTTTTACCGGACAAATACCGTTTACTCTTTGGCACCTACTCGGCAACATTTCTTTTGCTCTCGCCTTGAGTCCAGCGATTTATAGTTTTGTTATTAAAAATGAAAAACTAGAACATGTTTCCATTATTAATATTTTCCGTCCCAAAAAAGTTCTATGAAGAATAAAAAAAAGTACAATTCTTTACAGAAAATACAAAAACGTGATGGCCGAATTATGCCCTTTGATGCAAAGCATATCTTCCGCGCTATTTGGAGAGCAATGGATGCGAGCAAAGAAGGAGGAGAAAATCAAGCTGAACAGGTAATGTATAAAGTGTTAGACGCGCTCGTGGTGCTTAAAAAAGAAAGAAAAGAAAGAATATTTATTCCTACTGTAGAGGTAATTCAAGATATTGTGGAAAATGAATTAATTGCTACTAATTTTATTCAGACCGCCAAGGCATATATCTTGTATCGGAAAAATCGAACTCAAGTGAGGGAGAGGATTGGTTTCGTGCCAGAGAGGGTTAAAGAACTCGTGGCTGAAAGTAAAAAATATTTCAGAAATCCGCTGGCCGAATTTGTTTATTATCGCACTTACGCGAGCTGGATTCCCGAGGAAGGTAGGCGGGAAACTTGGATTGAAACAATAGACCGCTATATAAATTTTATGAAAGAAAATATTGGTTCTAAGCTGACCATAAATGAGTATAACGAGATTCGTGAAGCAATACTGAACCAAGAAGTAATGCCTTCTATGAGATTGCTCCAATTCGCCGGTCGCGCGGCTCGAGCAACAAATACTTGCGCTTACAACTGTTCTTTTATTGCGCCTAAATGTTTCCAAGATTTCGGCGAAATTATGTATATCTCGATGTGCGGCACAGGGGTAGGGTGGTCGGTAGAGAGTGAAAACATCCAAGCCTTGCCCCAAATCAAAAGGCAAACAGGTAAAATTTTCCCTACTTATGTCATACCAGACAGCAAAGAAGGCTGGGCGGATGCTTTTGTTTTTGGACTTAGGACTTGGTTTGAAGGAGGAGATGTGTCTTTTGACTATTCTCTCATCCGTCCCGCTGGGTCAATGCTTAAAACTATGGGAGGTAAAAGCTCGGGACCGGAGCCACTACGCTCTCTCCTTGATTTCAGTCGTGAAAGAATATTGCGTAGACAAGGACGACACTTGAGCAATTTGGACGCGCATGACATCATTTGCAAAATCGGAGAATGTGTCGTGGCCGGAGGCGTACGTCGAAGCGCAATGATCTCTCTCTCGGACTTAGATGATGAAAATATTCGTGATTCGAAAAAAGGACAATTTTACAATACCGAAACACAAAGAATGCTCGCAAATAACTCGGCTGTCTATAATTCCAAACCAACAACCCCTGAATTTTTAGATGAATGGACAGCACTAGTTAAAAGCGGAAGCGGAGAACGGGGAATATTTAATCGCGGTGGGCTGGTGAAAACTTTACCCAAACGCAGACTGAAACAATGGATAAATGGTGAATTTCCAGCTTGGGGCACGAATCCATGCGGAGAAATTATTTTACAATCAAAACAATTTTGTAATTTAAGCGAAGTAGTTGCTCGCGCCGAGGATACAGAAGAAAGCTTGCTGAAAAAAGTTCGCCTAGCGACAATCTTGGGCACTTATCAAGCATCACTTACTTATTTTCCATATCTATCTACTGAGTGGAAGAAAAATTGCGAGAAAGAACGTTTACTCGGAGTATCTATTACCGGACAATGGGATTCTAAAGTCGTTCGTGATTCGAATGTGCTAAAAAAGATGAAAAATTTTTCGATTGAAGTAAATAAAAAATATGCCAAAAAATTTAGAATATCGCCATCTACTTGCATTACCTGCGTGAAGCCTTCTGGGACAGTATCTCAGACAGTAGATTGCGCTTCCGGTATGCATCCAAGACATGCGCCGTATTATATTCGCCGTGTTCGAATTTCAGCTACTGATGCTCTTTTCAAAATGCTCAAAGACCAAGGTGTGCCGTATTGTCCAGAAGTGGGGCAGACACTAGAGAATGCCACTACTTTTGTCCTCGAGTTTCCTGTCAAAGCTCCCGAGGGTGCAATTTGTAAAGATGATTTAACTGCGCTAGATCAGCTAGAGCATTGGAAGGTGGTCAAAGAAAATTATACGGAACATAACCCGTCTGTAACCATCTCTGTCGGAGAAGGTGAATGGATCACTGTGGCTAATTGGGTTTATCAAAATTGGGATTTGGTCGGAGGGTTGTCGTTCTTACCGAGGTCTCACCATGTTTACCAATTGGCTCCGTATGAAGAAATTACCAAAGAGAAGTACGAAGAAATGTTAAAAAAAATAGAAGATTTGGATTTCTCGAAAATTGTCACTTATGAAAAGGTCGATGAGACGGAAGTAAAAAAAGAACTCGCTTGTGTAGCGGGTTTGTGCGAAGTTTAATTTATGCTTCTAACATTTACAGGGAATGGAAAAGGCAAAACGACCGCTGCGCTCGGGAATGCCCTTCGACTTTTAGGTGCAGGCAAGCAAGCTCTGATGGTGCAATTCATAAAAGGTCCTTGGGATTCTGGCGAGCACAAGTCAGCAGAACGCTTGGCACCTGAATTTAAAATAATTAAAACAGGCAAAGGATTTGTCGGTATATTGGGGGACAGTTTACCTGTCGAAGAACACAAGAAAGCTGCGGAGAAAGGGTTTCTTGTCACTCGAAAGGAGATAGCCGGAGGTAAATATCACTTACTAATTCTTGATGAAGTGCATAATGCAATTGCTTTAGGTCTCGTATCTCTTTCTTATGTTCTTGCTTTTTTGGACTACGCTAAAGATAAAGTTGAATATATAATAACCACAGGGCGTGATGCTCCGAAGGAAATTATTGATCGGGCTGATTTAGTGACAGAAATGATTGAGATTAAACATCCGTTTCAAAAAGGCGCAAAGGCTACAAAAGATTTGGATTTCTAGAATAGTTGCATTTTTTCGCAACTAAAGGCATACTTGATTGTATGAAGATCAAAAGACCATTACCTCGAAAGGCTTATGAAAGAAATGCTGTGACTTATAAAATCTTGGCAAACTCAAAGAGGTTAGAGATACTGAATCTTTTGCGTGAACAAGAAATGCCGGTAGAGAGCTTGGTCAAAGAGCTCGGAATTAGTAAAGCGAATGTTTCGCAACACCTAGCACTCCTTCGCCATGCTAGGCTTGTGACAGTGCACCGCAAGGGCCTAAATGCTTTTTACAATATCATTGACCCGCGTATCGTGGAGCCTTGCCGAATTTTGCACAAGTTATCTGTTGGCGCTAAGTAACTTGAAATTACTAAAAATGAAATTTATATATCCAATATATCTATTATCAAAATTGCCGGCCGGACAGAAATGATAACACACTAGTTATTCTTTCTTGTGATTTTAAAAGTTTTGATATTTTTTCTTATTTTCAAGTCTTCTAGTCTTTTCGTGAAAGAAGAAGGTAATGGACCAGGACCAATCCATAAACTTTGCTGTAGCATTTTATAACCGAAAATTTTTATCTGATTTCGGAGCCATCTGCGTACAATTCTATTTTTTTCTGGAATATCAAAAGCGATGATAGTATTATCAGGTGAGTTTTTTTCGAAAGGGGATGCTATGTAGCTTAACAAGTGATTATTTCCAAAATATTTCTTACCTTTCTCAGTTATTGACCAACCCGAAACAGAGTTGGTTAAATAGCCCCTGGTGTGTAGTCGGGAAAGCCCAACCCTAACGCTATCTTTTTTATATCGCTTGAATTCTCGTTCTTGAATTATAGCGTAAAATCTGCGAGTGCTTCTTGCGCTACATAAAGTAGCGATCAGAAGGTCCCCAATACTAGGTGAGTTGTTGTACATATTTATATATTATCATAATTGTCCGGCCGGACACAAGTGATAACTATATATTAATTACTTATAATGTGTGTTAGTATCTAATTATGAAAAATAATTTAAATGCATCCAGAAATAAATTTATGGATAATTCCTTAAACGGTATCTATGAATTTATGGCTCTTGCTTATGAAGGAAACTGGCAATATCGCTGGGACCAAACTCCTTACATGCAGAAAAATATCAAAGCCAGCAAGAACGAATCCATTCTGGCGCACCAGTGGGCATGCATCGGGTTTTGGTTTTTCTTAAGCCGTATTTGTCCAAATTTGAGTACATTGGTAAATACTGCAGAAATTTATGAGCGTCTTTTAGTTCATGATTTAGGAGAAACATTCGAGGGAGATATTCCGCAATTTCTTCAGTTACAAGGTTATGGTTTTGGTAAACACGTTATTGAAAGAAAAGAGATGGAAAAAATTGGTAAGACAATTCCAAAAAATATTCTCAAACAACTACTTACATGGTTTGATGAATTTGAAGATGATTTTGAGAATATGGAAAAACTGGAAGTTTTGATAGCAAAATTTATAGATTTACTTCAAGGTAACCATTTTGCTTTGGCTTTTGGCAATAATTTAAAACAAAATTCAGAAACAATAAATAAAACTCTCAACAAACGTTTCATTAAGATCGCCAATCAATTACTTCATGTTTTAAAAGAACGTGGTTATAAAAAAGCTCATAAAGAAGTTTTGGATGTTCTCGCGCACCATCTTAAATTCCACAAAAAGGCGGGAATTAAGATAAGTTTAAATTTTCTATCCACGAAAAAGTTTGATTAATTATTACATATTTGTTTTAAAAATTAATGGCTGGACTAAAGTGATAATAAAAAAATTAGTTATGTTTGGCGGTTATGATGAATTTATATTCATCCTGCTGATCACTAGGAAGAACAATACAAGTAGGAGAATATCCAGCGGATTTTAAGGCTCGGATAAAATCTTTACGCGAATATTTTTGGTGAAAAAGATAACAATCTCGCCAAGCTCCATTAGCACTTCCACCAGAGCGAATAGCCTGGTGGTAAAAATTCTCATAGTCTGCCTTACCCGCCTCACTTTTTTTGAAGACTTTTTGGAATTCTTCCACAGCTTGATCTTCAGGCAGTTTTCCAAGTTTGCTGAAATCATATTCAGCAATAGTTATATAAGCGACACCCAAGTTAGCTAATTTTTTTAGTTCTTCTTCAATGTTACCAGCATGATGCAGACTGAAGTGTGCAACCACAACATCAGCTCTTTCAGGTAGATTAGTAACGTAATTTATGTTGTAAAATTTTTTCTTTCTTCCTATCCTCGAATTTTCATCAAACTTAGGAAAGTTGGGATCATACCCTACAATTTGTAATTTTTGATTCAATCTCTGTGCTTGTAGGGAATCGCAAATAAGAGAAAGCATCGAGCCATTTCCGCATCCAAAATCCAAAAAAATTCCACCCATCTGTGATACTCTCACAAGTTTTGGAATTTCAATGTTTACAAAATAATTTAAAAAAGCCGTGTCTGATTCCGGTAAAACAATGGTCTCTATAGAACCATTTTCCTGACGGTTATTGGAAACTTGTTGAAATAATTTATTTCCCGGCTCGGCCATATAACTATAGTATTAGTTTTTTAATTTTTTGCACGTGTTTACTCAAAATGAAACTCGCCGGTTTTTTGTTTAACCTTAGCTTTTAGGAGTGGATAATTTAAAAGTTCTGGATCTTCTTCAATCAATCGAGTGGCTTCTAGGCGCGCGGCTTCCACCATTTTTATATTTTTTATCGCTTCCATTCCGAGGTCAGTGATGCCCCATTGCTTTGTGCCTCCGAGTTCGCCTGCGCCACGAAGTGACAGGTCAAGTTCCGCAAGTTCGAAACCATTTTTTGCAGTTTTTAGTGCCTTTAATCGCGCTATTGTTTTCTCGCTTTTAGCATCAGCGAAAATGAAGCAATAAGCCTGATGGGTACTTCGGATGACGCGGCCGCGGAGCTGGTGTAGCTGAGCCAGGCCGAAACGTTCCGCGCCCTCGATGATTATCAAAGTGGCATTCGGCACATTTACTCCTACCTCTACCACGGAAGTGGCACAGAGAATATTTATTTTGTTTTCCGTAAACTCCTGCATAACTTTTTCTTTCTTTTCTTTACTCATCCTGCTGTGCAAAATCCCTATCTCATATTCTTGAAAAACTTCCTTCTTCAATCTTTTCGCTTCTGTAGTAACAGCTTTCATTTCAAGCTGAGTCCCTTCAAAATTTTTCTCCCTACGCCCTCCCCTGAGTACAGGGCGGGACCCCTCAGTCGGCAAATTTTGAAGGGATTCAGCTTCTTCTGCTTCAAAAATTCTCGGGCAAATTACATAAAGCTGTCGGCCGTTTTTTAATTCTTGCCTGATTTGCTCGTAAGTAAAACCTCGCTTGTTTGGCGTAATAATTTCGGTGATTATTTCTTTTCGCCCTAAAGGCATTTCGTCCAAGAGCGAAAGGTCCAGGTCGCCGTAAATGGTGAGAGCGAGCGTTCTGGGGATCGGAGTTGCCGTCATTGAAAGGAGATGCGGTGCGACTCCGTCTTTATGAACCAGCTTTCTTCTCTGGGAGGTCCCGAACCGGTGCTG
>OBEQ011229894.1_pt1 | contig 16076 bp, 14 predicted proteins | sample 1670901 | NCBI WGS metagenome assembly OBEQ01 (sample SAMEA104232315, study PRJEB22302) | groundwater metagenome | biome: forest; feature: aquifer; material: groundwater | place: USA | collected 2011-08-07 | depth 5.4 m
CCTACCTAAGCGTCTTCACCCAAGAAAAAACCCCGCTAGAAAAACTCTTCGACGGAGAAAAACTATTTTTGCCGCCAGAAGTACTCTCTAAAGGCGCAATAAGAACCGGGGCAGCGCTTCTTTCAGAAGGAGACAACACAACATTCCAACAACTTACCGACCCAAAAATAGGAAAAGGTTTCAAAGTAAACAAAATAAAAGAAGATATAGAAGTTACCGGCCCTCACGAGGACAAAATAAGATTTAGTATTGAGAACGGGGAAATTAAGGTACTGGAAATAAAGAGAGCCCTATTAGCCACAACCGCCGCACTGCTCGTCCATCTCTATACCCTCTACTTCGGAATCCCCGAATCCGCCAATTTAATGAGCGCCATTACTTTTGTAACTCTCCTTCTAATTCGATTTCCATTTCCATTTCCTCCCACTACTCAATGGGTCTATGAGAAATTAGGGAGTGACCCTACTTTGGGTCTGTCCCCAATTTCTCAATGGATACAAATTCAAGGAGATATTCAGGGTTCTTCAAAAGGTTTAACTCTTGCTGAATTGGAAGGGTATTACAAATTATTGAAATCTGCATTGGGTGTTTTTCCTCAACAAGTACCATTCTTGAAAGAATTTGAACAGCTTTATACCCATTTTAAAGAACACACAATATCTCCAGAGGAACTGGAATCTTTAGGTGCGGCCATTCAAAAAATAGAAGAGGTTATTTCGCAATCTATAGTTCAGGAAAGAGAGCGAGACTTAATAAGATTGCGTTTTTTTGAAAATAAATCTCGTGACCAAACAGCTCAAGAATTCAGCGCACTACACACACAAGTAACACCAGAAAGAATTCGCCAAATTGAAGAAAGATTTCTTAGAAAATTTCGGAACCCAAAGTTTTGGCCTCAAGCGCAAGAGGAACTTAAAATAGTCCCAGTTCCAACCCAAATTCCAGCCATAGTTTCACAACCATTATCGTCCCCCAGTACAGATTCTCTACAAAATTTAGAAATTCGTCATAAATTGCGCGATAACATTATTCAATTGATTGAGAGGTATGGTGTTAAAACTATATCGGAACTTAAATTAAAAACTTTCAAAGAGATTGAAGCGATTGTAGGTGAAAGATTGGCTCCGTTCGTTGAGAAAGCAATCATGGAGTTTGAATTGAAATGGATTGCCAATAATTCATCCGACGATATTCGAAAATTAGATATTCCAACTTATATTATTACTAGTTTAGGGCGAGCAGGAATTTTCACCATTTCTAAACTACGAACAAAGAATAAAGAACAACTACTGAAAATTAGTGGAATTGGAGAAAAAGCTATCTCAATCATTAAGACCGCACTTTTTAAAGATTCCATGATTAATCTCTTAAATGAAAATTATGAGATTGGAAAAGTTGAAAATATCGAGTTGGTTAAAAATGATCCTGTAGGGTCTACTTTTTTAGTTGAGACTGTTGATAAAGATAATAGTAAGGAACGCTTCTATTTAAAGGCAAGAAAAATATCTTCAGAGCTTTTAGATTTTGAAATAAATTTGCGGAAAGCATGGCATAAAACAGGCTATGTGCGTGAATTTATAAAAACGAAGGATCAAAAATATTTCGTTCAGTATGAAAACGCAATAGTGACTCTCGACGTAAGTTCATGGGGAAGGGTCGGAAAATGGAATGAGATAAACCTCTATCAAATAAGCGGAACAGCCTACGCTCAGGCAAAATTACACGATGCCAGCATCTCTCTTGTTTCCTCTCCATTTTTGCCGGAATGGTTGGGGTTTAACTATGTTATTTTACTAGATCACTTAGATTTGGCTGAAAAAGAGCTTGCATCCATTTATGACTATATTAATCGAGAAGGGTCCCATAAACCAGATGAGGCAGAGCTCTTTTTTCTTAAATATTATTTATTTTATCAGGATCAACTAAATACATTAAGAAAAAATACTAAGGAACATCTTAAGGATTTAGAGCTTGCAGTGCTTCATGGGGATATCCATCCGGAAAACGTTCTATTTGTAGCACAATCGACTGTCTTGCATATTATCGATTTTGGTTACAGCCATATAGGACCTAGGATTGCGGATATCGCCAATGATATCCAAGAATTAGGTCAAAAGTTTAACTGGGGAAGAACAAAAAAATATATTGAAACGTATAATGAAACTACCGCCCAACCTCTCACTCCCATAGAAAAGAAACTCCTTCCAGAAATGTATAGAACCTTAAACCTAAGGCACATTTTATTAGTGGGGTGCCAGATTAAACTTGGGAAAAATGGCGCAGCCATGGAACGATGGCTTCCCCTCCTTAAAAATTCCACAGATTTTATGGAACATTTTGAGAGTTACCCTTGGGAAGAGATTTCCGGCCCGGGTTCAGCCCCTTTAACTAGTTTTGTAATTAGCCTTCTAACTCTCCCCATTGTTTTTTCTCTTATGGGTGCAGCCGAAACTTCAACTTCTATTTCTGGATGGGTTATAGCAGTTACAGTGGGTATTTCTATAATTGTCCTTAAAAAATTAGCTGATAATTTGCGAACATTATTTTTTCTTCCGTTGGCTTTTGCGCCGATTATGGGGGGCGTTATGGCTGCTACAAGTGTAGAAGGTAAAACAGGGACAGTAGGGAGCGGGAGTTCTCCCAAACCAGAGAAACTCAAAGGGATGGAGGCGGTCTTAGGAAAGTTCACTAAACAGTACGCCAGTTCTGGGGAGTCCCTTTGGAGTACGGATGCTTCAAAGCGGATTCCTGCAAAGGAAAGTATCCCCGATAATCTTTATAAGAAAGGGTATTATTGGAAGAGTTTTAAGCCAGGGATCTATAGTTATCATCAAGACGGAGCGGTTGTAAGTGGAGAAAAGGATCAGGCAGTTTTTGAGTATGACCAGTTAGGAATTCACTTCCATAAAAAAACAGGCGCTTGGGTTATGGAGGGGTGGAGATACTTAAGAGATTTGGGAGTAGAAGGTTTCTACGATAAATCCATCCGTGATTTTAGAATTGCCTACGAAGATGGAAAATTAAAAGTTCACATCTTTGATAACTCTGAGGAGTTAAAAGAAGAATATAAAGTTGATGTTGAAGAAGATCCACTTCTAGATCTCTACGAGAGTGAGAGTTCCAATGCCCTGATGATGGTATTAGAAGATGCAGTGGTGGAAACTCTTTATAAGGATGGGTTGCCCAAAAAAGTTATTTCAACTAAGGCGCCTAAACATAGAATCCCCAATCCTCTAGGCGTATTCCCCATTTCTGAAACCTATTACAGAACAGGCATCCAAGCCAGTCAATCCCAAAAGGCCTCGATTGCGCCTTCCCAACTCGGAGCTATTTCCCGCATAGGCAAGTTTACGAAGCATATACTAGATAGCTTATTTCCTCCCTTCTTACGCAAAGGGACTTCTTTTACTTGGAAAGTGATAGGGAATATTCTTAATTCGCAAAAAAATAAATTGTTATCAAGAGAAGAAAATGTGGCGCGGGCGATTGTAAGAAGTATGGAGAAATTAGGGATGGACCCAGATTCGGATCAGTCCCTAGTTTCCTTTGACGATTTAGAAGAAATTTTGGGGCCGGTGTCGGGGGATATTCAGGCGATTGCGGGGCCGGGTCATCCAAGCAATGGGGTGTTGGATGCATTTAGGCGATTGGATCAAGATAAACTTAATATTGCCTTGCAGAATGAATTTAAGAAAGTTCACAAGCAGATGGGGCAAAAATTATCTAAAGAGCAGCTGGAATCTTTGGCGACTAAAATAATTTGTGACGGCTTTAGAATGGAAGATTTTGGAAAAAATCCTCTGGAAGGAGAAAGACCTCTTATTGTGCATGTAGTAGATCCATCGCAAAATGCTATGACAGTGTCTGGGCAGATTATCGAGAAAATTCTTGCCGCCAAACAAGAAGGGCAGCAGCTTTCATTTATATTCTATGTGCAGAAGGAATTAAGCGAAGCTTCTTCCATAGAAAAAGAGTGGGAGGCTAAAGGGGTTCCTGTCCACTTTAAACTAGATCCAAACATCTATGAGATTCAATCCAAGAGAATAAACTTGCTCGCTTTCGATAGCAGTGTATCCCAATGGGTTACAGAAAAAGGGGAGTTTAGCTCCTACAGTTTCATCCTGCCCAAATCTCTACTGGGGAATTTATCATATCTAGAAGATTTACCTACTGACTCTTTATTAAGAAAAGCCGCCATCCTCTTCATCGATCAAACCTTGAAGGTAACCCCTATCCTGCGCTACCAAAACCTAGAAGAAATCCGTGAGGTTTCCAAAATTATTGCTGTTCAGGCATAATTGTACATTTGCTTGACATTGAAAAGTTATGATGTTAGATTTAAGATATGAGATTTTATAAAACTATTTTAGCAATTGGGTTTGTGCTTTTTTTTGTCAGCGCTAGTTTTGCGCTTAGTATTGGGGAGGTGGTGGGGAGCTATCGGTGCTATTCCTATAATGTAGGGGGACGGGGTGGGAACTGTAGGACTTTTACGACAAAGTTTATTCTTAATGGAGACGGAAGTTATACTTTTGGAACCAGTCAGGGAACTTTCAAAATAAAGAAGGATCAGATTTTGTTTTCTCAAGAAAAGCAGAGAGGGGCTGCCACATTCTTTGATGGCAATAAGTTTGCGTTTACCTATACCTTACCAAGCAATGGTTGGAAAGTAGAGCAAACCTACCTTAGAATCGAGTAAGTTTTAAAAAATATTGTTGATTTGAGATAAAAGATTTGGTATATTCATCTGCTAATGATTAATCATTACGAGACGCTTTATATTTGCCCTGGGGAAATTTCTCAAGAGAAAGTTGAGAATACTTTGGAGAAAATAAAGGCTATTATTACTAAAGCAGAAGGAACCATTAGTACGGCGGAACTTTGGGGGAAACGGCGGCTCGCCTATCCTATTCAGCATAATCGGGAAGGGTTTTATGTTTACCTTATATTTAAATCCCCGCCTACAGTGCCCGCGCTTTTAAACCATTTTTATAGAGTTACAGATACAGTTTTAAGAGGGTTAACCGTTAAAGTAGATCCTCGCCATCTCGATTTAATTCGTCCAGTCCTAAAAGCCGCGGAGGGAGTTGCCTCGGCTTCCGGGGAACAAGGCGTAGCGCTCCCTAGTGAAGGTGTTTCTGTTCCCGCGGTGGAACAACCTGTGGAGAAAGGGTCAGCTTAATGTCCGGATCTGTTTTACGATTACATTCCCTAAACGATGTTAAGTTAGTAGGTAGAATTACTCGCGATCCGGAATTAAGGTATACGGGAAAAGGGCAAGCAGTTTGTCGATTAGATTTGGCCGTTAACCGTCGTTATAAAGATGCGACGGGAGAATGGAAAGAAGAAACTTCTTTTGTTCCTGTAGTGGTTTGGAGAGACGCGGCGCAACGGTGCAGTGAGCGTTTAAAAAAAGGAAGTCCCGTCTATGTGGAAGGGCGCTTACGATCGCGCAATTGGGAAACCAAAGAGGGGCAAAAGCGTACCAGTTTAGAAGTAGATTCTCGTTCGATCCAATTTTTAGAAAAAATGACAGGTTCAGGCGAGGGAGAGTCCGCGGCAGCTCCAGAAGAAGTCGCGGTGCCCAGCTCCGAGGCCCCATCTGCAGCAGGCAGCGAATCTGCCGAAGAGGAGATCCCATTTTAAATGGCCGAAGAAATTAGAAAACCATTCGATCCAAAGAAAAGACCCATGACTTCCAGACCAGGAGGGAGCAGTGCTCCTGGGGGAAGAGGCCGGTTTAAAAAGCCATTTGCCAGAAGAAGGATTTGCCGCTTTTGTGTAGACAAAATGCACTATATCGATTTTAAAAACGCAAACTTATTAAGAGGCTTTATTTCAGATAGAGGCAAAATGCTCTCTTCCCGGATGACGGGAGTTTGCGCCACGCATCAAAGAGGACTAAAGACAGCCATTATGCGGGCCAGAAATATTGCCATGCTTCCCTTCTCTGTAGTCTAATATGCAAATTATTCTATGTGAAGATGTTGTTAAGGTAGGTCAGTCCGGAGAGTTGCGCGATGTTTCCGACGGTTTTGCCCGAAACTATCTCATCCCAAAGAAACTCGCTCTCATTGCTACACCTTCCAATTTAAAACAGTTAGAATCACTTCAGAAAGGTTTAAAGTTAAAAGCGGGGAAAGATTTAGAATCCGCCCAAGCGTTGGCTGCTAAATTAGGAGATGTTGTTTTGGAAATGGGTGGGTCTGCCGGGCGCGAAGGGCACCTGTTTGGGGCTATTACCAGTCATGCGATTGCGGAAGCTTTTAGAGAGAAAGGGTTTTCTATCGATAAAAAAAATATTGTTCTTGAGTCCCCCATAAAGTCTGTGGGAGAGTATACAGTTTCAGTTCGGCTTAACAGCAAAGTAACAGCAGAAGTTAAAGTAAAAGTAACTCCAAAAATTTAAAATATCGTCATTCCGGCGAAAGCCGGAATCTAGCCAACGATATTTCTATTCTAGATTCCGGCTTTCGCCGGAATGACGGCCGGGTTGCTAGTTGTTAGTTTTCCTTTCTATAATTTGTTATGTCTAACCTTTTAGATAAAACTCCTCCTTATTCCGAAGAAGCCGAAAAAGCCGTTTTAGGTTCCATGCTCATAGAGCGCGAAGCCATGGAGCGCGCCATGGAACTTTTAGAAGAAAAATCCTTCTATAGCGAAACAAATAAAAAACTTTTCTGCGCCATCCGCGACCTTTCCTTGCAAGATAAGGTGGTGGATACCGTCACTTTGGCCGAAGAGCTCCGTAGAAAAGATTTGTTGTCCGATGTGGGTGGAGCAGAATATTTAACGGAACTTATTCACACCGTGGCTACGGCCGCCCATATAGATCATTACGCCACCATTGTAAAGGAAAAAGGAGTTTTGCGGGATTTAATGCGCGCGGCTACTTCCATTGTGGGAGAGTGTTATCAAGATGCCAATGGGGCCGATGCTCTTTTAGATAAAGCCGAAGGGCTTATATTCGCCATTGCGGACAAGAGAAGTAAAACCTCCTTAGTTCCAGTTTCAAGTATGGTGCACGAAATGGTGGAACATTTAGAGCAGCTCCACCAGAGAAAAGAATCCGTTACTGGAGTGGCCAGCGGTTTTAAACGGCTGGATGATTTAACGGCTGGTTTTCAACCAGGCAACTTGTGCATTTTAGCGGCGCGTCCCGGAGTTGGAAAAACCGCGTTCGCGTTAAATATTGCTTTGCATGTAGCGATGAAGAAAAAACTGCCCGTGGCTATTTTTTCTTTGGAAATGAGCCAGCAAGAAATTGGAATGCGTTTATTAAGCGCTTCCAGCGGAATTCATTTACAACAGTTAAGAACGGGATTTTTCAAAAAGTCCGACTGGCCCATTATTACTCGTAAAGCGGAACTTCTAGCGGAAGCGCCCATTTATTTAGACTATTCTAGTTCTGCCATGTCCATTATGACATTGCGTTCGGCGGCTCGGCGCTTAAGTGTTCAGCTCCATGCTAAGGGGACTCCTTTGGCGATGATCATTATAGATTATCTTCAATTGATGCAGGGTTCTCGTCGTAATCCGGAAAGTCGTCAAAATGAAATCGCGGAAATTTCTCGTTCACTTAAAGGGTTGGCGCGGGACTTAAATATTCCCATCCTCGCTCTTTCACAGCTTAACCGTTCTACAGAAGAGCGCGGTCGGGAAGGGCGGCCTCAACTTTCGGATTTGCGCGAGTCGGGAGCCTTGGAGCAAGACGCGGATTTAGTCGCTTTTATTTTCCGCGAAGCGATGTATAAAAAAGAACCGGATGAGGAAACTTTAAGAAAAGCTAAACTCATTTTAGCCAAACAAAGAAACGGTCCATTGGGGGATATCGATTTAGTGTTCATGCGAGAGTGCGCTCGTTTTGAAAACCTTGAGCCCGAAATTTAAGGTTCAAGTTCCCTCACACCTTCCCAACTTTTATCGACCTACTTGGGTCGAGATCAATCATTCTCATCTCAAACAAAATCTTTCCCAACTTCGTAAATTAGTCTCTTCTAAAGTTAAGATTCTGGCCGTAGTTAAAGCCAACGCTTATGGTCACGGTTTAGTGAGTGTCAGTAAAACTTTGTCCAACCTTCAAAACCTTTTTTTGGGAGTCACTTCATTGGAAGAGGCCATTCAATTGCAGGAGGCAAAAATTCAATCCCCCATCTTAATTTTAGGGAATATTTTTCCTTTTAGTAACTTAGAAGAAGCTATTCGCCGTCGGATTCGCTTGACCGTGGCCAGTCGTGAAGCAGCCCTGATGTGTGACCGCATGGCTAGAAAACTAAATCAAAAAGTTTATTGTCATGCTAAGATAGATACGGGCATGAACCGAATTGGAGTGCGCGCGCAAAATAGTTTGGAATTTATTCAAAGAATTTTAGAGTACCCAACTTTAAAATTAGAAGGGATCTATACTCATTTTGCCGATTCGGCGGAAGATCCGGAGTTTACCCGGTTTCAATGGAAACTTTTTTCCAATTTAAATTCTCAATTAGAGGATTATAAAATTTCTGTTCCGTATCTCCATTGCGCCAATTCTTCGGCCCTATTGAAATACCCCAACATGCATTTATCCATGGTCAGGCCGGGAATTTCCCTCTATGGAGTGAACCCCGCGCAAAGAACGCGCTCGGCAAATTTAAAACCAGTATTAAGTTGGAAAAGTCGAATTATTTTTTTAAAAGTGGCGCCGGCGCGTACGCCTGTGAGTTATGCCGGAACTTTTGTGACTCGGCGAAGATCCAAAATTGCAACGGCCGCTTTTGGTTACGCGGATGGCTTTCGCCGATCCCTTTCCAATCGAGGAGAAGTTTTGGTGCGAGGAAAACGAGTTCCTATAATTGGTAGAGTGACTATGGACATGACGATGTTGGATGTCACCGATCTTCCGGAAGTAAGAGTTGGGGATGAAGTCGTGATTGTTGGGAATCAAGGCGAAGAAGAAATTCAGATTCAAGAATTGGCGCAAAAGTGCCAAACCAGCCCCTATGAAATTTTTTGCGGAATATCCACCCGCGTTCCAAGGGTGGATATTCCATGAATAAAAAATTAGAAAATATTCTTTCTATCTTAGGAAGCTTTGTTCTTAAGCTTTCCTCTACCTGTGGGGAAACAACGGTACTCTTCTATCGAACCCTGTTTTGGTCTTTCCGAGCTAGAATTAATGGTCATAACTTTTTTCTTCAACTTCAAGAAATGGGAGCCAGAACTTTGCCAGTCACTTCTCTTACACTTCTTTTTACAGGAATGGTTTTAGCTCTACAGACGGGATACGCCTTCATTCGAGTTTTTAATGAACCTCTCTATGTGGGGAGATTGGTCAGCGCTTCTATCGCGAAAGAACTAGGTCCTGTTCTTACGGCGGTTGTGTTTTCTGGGAGGGTGGGAGCCGCGGTCGCCGCGGAGTTGGGAACGATGAAAGTCACAGAACAGATCGACGCGCTTTATACGCTAGGAACTAATCCTGTACGGTATCTTGTGGTTCCAAGATTTTTGGCTGCCATAATAATGCTGCCTCTTTTAGTGATTTACTCCGATTTATTGGGGATTATGGGAGGTTATTTAGTGGCTCATTACAGGTTCGATATCCCCACTGAACTTTACTTTGATGAAGTCTATTTTTTAAGGCTTCAAGATGTTTGTCATGGAATCTTAAAGTCATTTGGTTTTGCCGCAACCATCATTATGGTTTCTTGTTATCAAGGGTTAAGCGCTAAAGGTGGAGCAGAAGGTGTGGGCAGGGCTACTACACAAGCGGTCGTCATTTCTATGGTTTTAGTTTTGGTGGGGGATTACTTCCTTACAGCCCTCTTAATAGCGTTAGGAATTGGATAGTTTTTATTATGATTAAAGTAGAAAAATTACATAAATCTTTTAAAGGATATGTGGTCCATTCTGGGATTTCTTTTGATCTAAATAAAGGGGAAATTCTCACCATTATTGGAGGTTCAGGATCGGGGAAATCCGTTCTTTTAAAACAGATTGTTGGGTTAGTTAAACCAGATCAAGGAACCATTACTATAGACGGAAAAGAGATTTCCAAGTTGGGAGAAGACGAGTTACAAGAAGTACAAAAAATGATAGGATATGTTTTTCAAGAGTCGGCTCTTTTCGATTCTCTAACTGTGGGGGAAAATGTTGCCTTTGGATTGCGCAATTTGATGCGTTTAAGTCCGGAGGAAATAGAAAAGATTATTAAAGAAAAGTTAGCGTTGGTGGGGTTGCCTGGGATTGAACATCTAAAACCCGCCCAGCTTTCTGGTGGGATGAAAAAGCGTGTCGGTATCGCGCGGGCGATCGCCATTAACCCGCGGATTTTGCTTTACGATGAGCCCACAACGGGGTTAGATCCTGTGATGTCGGATGTGATTAACGATCTCATCCTAAAGTTAAAAAAGGAAACTCAAATGACCGCCATTGCCGTGACTCACGATATGAAATCTGCCTATAAAATTTCCGATTCTATCGCCATGCTTTATCAAGGAAAACTTTTGGAAATTGGAACTCCTTCAGAAATTCAAAATTCTAAAAATGGAATTGTGCGGCAGTTTATATCCGGCTCCAGCTCTGGCCCTATTCCCATCCCTGGTCATACTTCCAATTAATGAATATAGAAACTAGAGTTGGTCTTTTTGTTTTAATAGGGCTAGCGGTCGCGGCTGTTGGAATTATGAAGTTAACCGATGTCCGCTGGGAAAGCCGGTATACGCTTTATTTTATTTTTGACGATGTTCAAGGAATTCGAGATAAAAGTCCTGTAAAGATTTCGGGTGTAGAGGTGGGGCGCGTAGAAAAAATTGAACTTGTGGAAGGGAAAGCTCGGGTTAAAGCGCGGATTTCTAGAGAAGTGGCTATTTATAACAACGCGAAGGTCAGAGTCAAGCTCATTGGACTCATTGGTTCCCAGTTCCTAGAACTTAAACCCGGGGATTCCACACTCCAACGGTTAAGGGATGGGGATACTGTGCGTGGAGATCCGCCGCGTTCTATTAACGACTTAGTCGATAAATTGGCCGATTTAATTGAGGGGAAAGATGGGAAAGGCGGTATTGGAAAGGACCTGCAAGTGACTATGTCCAATTTGCGTTCCGTTTCAGACGCGCTTAATCACGCCATAGGAATGCAAAAAGTGGAGCTAGAACAAATGGTTTCCAACTTTAATCAGTTCAGTGGGGATTTAAAGGGCATGGCTAAGGATATGCACGAGCTTACTTCCGAAAATAAAGAAAACTTTACCACCTCCATGGCTAAACTGCGCAGTCTCTTAGAGAGAGCCGATGAAGTGATGGCTAAAGTCCAAAAGGGGGATGGGGCTTTTGCCAGATTGGTTTCCGATAAAGAGGTTGGGGACGAAGTAAAAAAGACAGTTTCTAATTTAAAGCAGACTTCGGAATCTGCGCGGGAGATGTTAGCTCGTTTTACAAAAATGCGTTCTTTCTGGGAGTTTCAGTTCAGAGGTGTTCCCGGAGCCTCAACGGTTCGAGGAGATGGTGGAGTTCGTTTGCAGCCGCGAGATTTTAAATATTATTACATTGGAGTGAACAACGCTGGGGATCGAAAAGACGAGTTTAAAAATGATGGGGACTATGAGAAGAAAAGTACGATTACCGGAATTCTAGGAAAAGAGTTTGGCCCTATGACCGTGGAGTTGGGGGCTATTCGTTCCTCTGCTGGGATTGGTTTAAAATATTATCCCTTCCATCGTAATTTTGAGAAGGAAGAAGAAAGAGAAGAAACTAGAAAACTTTCAATTGAAGCCCAAGCTTTTGAATTTGGCAGGAACGAAACTAGAGGTCGCGCTGGGCAAGAAAGAAAATTTTCTAACCCTCAATTTAATCTTGGAGCAAAATATAAAGTGAGCAAGTGGACAAGGGTAGGAGCTTCTATAGAAGATTTAGCCGAAGTAAGACAATATAATGTTTTAACTCAACTTGTCTTCGAAGATCGAGATCTCGCCTACTTATTTGGTTTTGTCAGTTTTGCCCGTTAAAAAAATATGAAAAAAATGTTGGCTAAGACAAAAACTTTTTTTTGCTGCCGAGAGTGTGGGTATTCCACTCAAAAATGGTTGGGGAAATGCCCCGATTGCGGGGAGTGGAATTCTTTGGTGGAAGAAAAAAGTATTCAACCTTCTCGATCGGCTCAAAACAATTTAACTCAATTTACTTCCACGGTATCTCTACTTTCTGAAATTGAACCTTCCAAGTTAAATCGCGCCCCTACTGGAATGGGAGAATTCGATCGAATTTTAGGAGGAGGAGTCACTCCCGGGAGTTTAATCCTTTTAGGAGGAGCGCCCGGAATAGGGAAGTCTACTTTAGTGTTGCAAATTGCGGGTCTATTGGGTCAGAAAAAAAAAGTTCTCTATGTTTCGGGGGAAGAATCGCAAGAGCAAATTAAATCTCGGGCAGATCGTTTGGGAGTACATGCGCCTAATCTGTATCTCCTCTCTGAAACGAGTTTGGAAGTTATTTTAGACCAGGTTAAGGAAATTAAACCAGAATTTTTAATTGTAGATTCCATTCAAACCACAGCTCGAATAGATTTTCCTTCTTCTGCCGGTTCCGTAGCGCAAATTCGCGAGTGCGCGGCGGAGTTTCTGGCTTGCGCGAAATCTCAAGGGATCACCGTTTTTCTTTTGGGGCATGTAACTAAAGAGGGAGACCTTGCCGGGCCGCGCGTCTTAGAGCATATTGTAGATACAGTTCTTTATTTTGAAAGCGAACCACAGAAATCTTTGCGAGTCTTGCGCGCTCATAAGAATCGGTTTGGCCCTACTTCCGAAGTGGCGTTATTTGAAATGGAATCGGACGGTTTAAAAGAAGTCGCGGACTTTTCTGAAGTTTTTTTAAAGGAGCGTCACAAAGGGCCAGGCTCTTGTTTGGTGATGGCCATGGAAGGGTCGCGTCCTTTAGTGTTGGAGATTCAAGCGTTAGTCAGTAAGTCCTATTTTGGGTTGCCCAGGCGTATGGTGAATTCTATGGATTTTAACCGCGCTTTGCTTATGATCGCTGTCTTAGAAAAAAGAGTGAACTTAAATTTAGGGAGTCAAGATGTATTTGTAAATGTAACAGGAGGCGTACGCGTTAAAGAGCCGGCGGCCGATTTGGGTCTTGCCTGCGCGATAGCCAGCGCCTTTGGGAACTTTTATCCTTCTTCCGATGGAGTTTTTATTGGGGAAGTGGGTTTAGGAGGGGAACTTCGATCGGTTTCGCATAGTACAGAGCGATTGAAAGAGTCTGAAAGGTTAGGATTTTCTTGGGCAGTCGTTCCCAGAAAATCCTTAAAAAATGGAGCGCCTTCTCGACTCAAAATAATCGCTGTCGATCATTTAAAGGAAGCGATTCAGTGGTTGCAAACGGAATCGAAGTCGAGTTCTCAAATTTTTGAAAAGGAGGAGTCTTTATCATGACTCGTTGGTTAATACGCATATTAGTTATTATTGCTGGGCCCGCCATTGGTTGGTTTCAGATTTCGGAAACCACAAATGGAATTTTGGTGGGAGTGGGTTGTTCTCTTTTGGTCATTGCTTTAGAAATGTTGATTGAACGGATTCCGTTGGACAATCTCATTGCTTCAGTCCTAGGAGCTATTTTGGGGTTGATCAGCGCGAAGGTACTGGACTATCTTATTTATCTCTTCGTAAATCCTCTGATGTACGACCGCATTCACCACTATTCTTTATTGACTAGCATTCTTTTAACTTATCTAGGAATGGTGGTCGCGGTGCGTAAGAAAGAAGAGGTGGAACTTTTAGATCGCAATATTTTTGTTCCGAACTCAAAAAAACGGGCGAGAGATGTTCTTATTTTAGATACTTCCGTGGTTATCGATGGAAGAATTATAGATATTTGTGAGACTCACTTTGTGACGGGGCGGTTTATTGTGCCCCGTTTCGTTCTAAATGAGCTTCACGCTTTGGCGGATTCGGCGGACAATATAAAGAGGCAAAGAGGCCGTAGAGGATTAGATATATTGGCTCGTTTGCAAGAAATTCCAGAGAATGGGGTCACCGTCTTTGAAAAAGATTATCCCAACATGAAAGAAGTGGACGCGAAGTTAGTGGAGCTGGCTAAGGAGTTAGGAGCAAAAATACTCACCACGGACTTTAATTTAAATAAAATCGCTTCAGTCCAGGGAATACGGGTTCTCAATATCAACGACTTGGCGAATGCTTTAAAAGCGGTGGTGTTGCCCGGGGAAACCATGAGTATATTTGTGGTCAAGGAAGGAAAGGAAAGGGATCAAGGCGTGGCTTTTATGGATGATGGAACCATGGTGGTCGTGGAAGAGGGACGCCGTTTGGTTGGAAAAAAAGTAGAAGTGCTTGTGTCTACTATTTTACAAACCTCCGCGGGGCGCATGATATTTACAAAGCCAAAGGAATGAAAAATGGGATTATCCTTTTGTGCGCGGGGCAAGGAAAAAGGATGGGGAAACCCATCCCTAAAATGTTGCTTAAACTTTGCGGAAAACCTCTCCTCTACTGGACACTTAAAAATTTAGAGAAATGTTCCGCGGTAGGAGCCATTGTTTTGGTGGTGCCGCGCTCCTGTCTAAAAAAGTTTGAAAACTTGGTCCGTTCCTATCGCGCAAAAAAAGTAGTTCGGATTGTAGAAGGTGGAAAAGAAAGAGTGGATTCTACGCGTAACGCTCTCCCTTGGATTCCCCAAGAATGTGAGTGGATAGGAATCCACGACGGGGCGCGCCCCTTTGTTTCTCCTCAACTAGTAGAATCTTGTTTTAAAGGAGCTCATTCTACGGGAGCTGCTATCTTAGCGCTCCCATCAAAAGATACGGTAAAACTTGTCGATGGAAATTCTAAGATTATACGCACGATCCCAAGATCACAAGTGTGGGCGGCGCAAACTCCTCAAGTTTTTCGTCGAGATATTTTAAATAAGATGTATGATTCTAAAAAAAGTTTGAAGGGGAACAACTCACTTTTTACAGACGATTCTTTACTGGCAGAATCCTTAGGAATTTCTGTGCGAGTCATCCCCGGTTCCGATGAGAATATAAAAATAACCACCCCTCTAGACCTTCTATTGGCGGAGGCAATTATAAAAAAGAGAAAATGAAAATTCGCGTTGGATTAGGTTACGATGCTCACCGGTTAGCTCGGTCGCGCCCACTCTATTTGGGTGGAGTAAAGATTCCCTATTCTAAAGGGCTCCTGGGCCATTCGGACGCGGATGTAATTCTGCACGCCATTGTGGACGCGCTCTTGGGCGCGGCAGGGCTTCCAGATATTGGCACCTATTTTTCTAACAAAGACCCTCGATGGAAGAATGTTTCCAGCCTAATTTTTTTAAAAGAAGTTTCTAAAATTCTTATACAGAAAAAAATGAAAATCTTAAATATCGATTGTGTGCTTTTGTCGGAAAAACCTAAGATTGCTCCCTACATAGAGACCATGAAAAAAAATATCGCCCCCATTCTTAAAATAAAAACTTGGGATATAGGCATTAAAGCTTCCACTAATGAAAAGATGGGTTTTGTCGGGAAGGAAGTCGGAATGTGCGCCCACGCCGTAGCTCTTTTGCAGTGGTAGGTTTACCCGCCGTTTCTTTTGTGAACACCCTGACCGGGGAACCCCAAGTTTTTCAACCTTTAGAAAAAAATAAAGTTCGCATGTATGTGTGCGGAATTACTCCCTATGACGAGTGTCACTTAGGACACGCCCGCTGCACCGTTTTTTTTGATTTGGCGCGCAGGGTTCTAACTTATATTGGGTATGAAGTTACCTATATCCAAAATTTTACCGATGTAGACGATAAAATTATTTGTCGAGCCCAAGAAAAAAAAGAAAGTTGCGAAACTTTAGCTAACCGCTATATAGAAGATTATTATATTCGCATGGACGCGTTAAATGTTTTAAGAGCAAACGCCTATCCTCGTGTCACGGAAAATATTCCAGACATCGTTCAATTTATTCAAGGACTCATTCAAAAAGGAGTGGCTTATCCATTGGACGGGGATGTTTATTATTCTGTAAGGAAATTCCCCGGATATGGAAAACTTTCCAAGCGATCCATAGATGAATTAATTTCCGGAGCTCGGGTCAATGTAGACGAAAGAAAATC
>OBEQ011593921.1_pt1 | contig 16076 bp, 18 predicted proteins | sample 1670901 | NCBI WGS metagenome assembly OBEQ01 (sample SAMEA104232315, study PRJEB22302) | groundwater metagenome | biome: forest; feature: aquifer; material: groundwater | place: USA | collected 2011-08-07 | depth 5.4 m
ACGCGCGCGAGGGCCCATGAACCAGCAGCCCGCACCGGATTACCATTCGGGCTTTGTCGGGGTGGTCGGCAAACCCAACGTGGGCAAGTCCACGATCGTCAACGCCTTCGTCGGCCGCAAAGTCTCGATTGTCTCGTCCAGGCCCCAGACGACCCGGAACCGGGTCCTGGGGATCCTGACGCGGCCCGATGCGCAGGTGATTCTGATCGACACCCCCGGCTGGCACAAGCCGGAGCATCCGCTCGGACGCCACATGATCTCAGTCACGAAAGGCGTAGTCGAAGACGCGGATGTCTTGCTGGCGATCATGGATGCCGCCGGCCGCTTCACCAAAGAAGACGAGTGGATCTTCGATCAGGTTCGGCGGGCCAATCGGCCGGCGCTCCTGGCGCTCAACAAGGTGGACCTCGTCAATAAACGGCTCCTCCTGCCGCTCATGGCGCGCTGCGCAGACCTGAAGCTGTTCGAGGAGCTGGTGCCGGTGTCGGCCCTGACCGGCGACAACATGGATCGCCTGCTGGCCCAACTCATCACGCGGCTGCCGCAAGGCCCCCGATGGTATGAGCCGGATCAACTGACCGACCAGTCGTCCGAGCAGCTGATTCGAGAGTTCATCCGCGAGCAGGTCCTGCACGCCACGCGGCAGGAGGTCCCGCACGCGGTCGCCGTCCTGCTCGATGAGCTGACGACGAAGGAGCCGCCCGCAGGGCGTCCACACGCTGCGGGACTGACCCTCATCCGGGCCACCATCCTGGTCGAGCGGGAAGGGCAGAAGGCCATCGTGATCGGCAAACAGGGCCGCACGCTCAAGCAGATCGGCACCGCGGCTCGTCTGGAACTGGAACGCTGGCTTGGGCGCAAGGTGTTCCTGGAGCTCTGGGTCAAGGTCGCCGAGCAGTGGCGCGCCGATCCCGCGATGCTGCGCGAGTTGGGCTACGAGGCTCACGGCAGAAGGGCTTGAAGCCCTCAAGAAACTCCGATACACTGCTATCATCATGGGAACGCTCCTCGAACGGTTGGACAGCGACTACAAGACCGCGCTGAAAGCGAGAGAACAGCACAGAGTCGATACCCTGCGTCTGATCAAAGCGGCGATCCAGCGCCTCGCCATCGACAAACGCAAAGACACGCTGGACGACCAGGAGATCACCCAGATCCTCTCGCAGCAGGCCAAGCAGCGGCGGGAAACCATGGACGCCGCCAAGCAAGGCAACCGCCAGGACGTGCTGAGCCAGGCAATGGCCGAGCTTGAGATGATCAACGCGTACCTGCCGAAGCAGCTCTCCATCGACGAAGTGAAACGGTTGGTCGAGGAAGCCATCGCCAGCGTAGGACCGAACCAAGGTCCGATCATGAAATACGTGATGGGCAAAGCCGCCGGCTCGGCCGATGGCAAGCTCGTCAGCCAGTTAGTCGGCGAGCGGCTCAAGCAACTTTCGAAGGCGTAACGACGGAGATGGCCGCAGCGATCCAGCCCAAGAAAGGCCGCCCCAAGGCGGTCATCAATCCGGATAGCTGCACCGGCTGCGAGGTGTGCGTGGCGGTCTGTCCGGTGGATTGCATCGACAAGCTCCCCGGGCCGGAGCATCCCACCATGAACTCCGTCTGCGTCATCGACCAGCCCCGCTGCATCGGATGTTTCTTGTGCGAGAAGATCTGTCCCTGGGACGCCATCACGATGGTGCCACCGCAAGAAGCGCCCGCGACCGAGGCGGGCACCACCGCTGAAGGCGGTGGTCGCCGAGGGAGTCCCGAGAGCGAAGCTCGAGGGACGATATGAGCGAGGCAGGGAAGAGCGCTCCCCCTCAACACCAGGCGCCGATCCTCCAGGTCTCGATCGAGGAGTTCCGGAAGATCGACTTGCGCATCGGCCTGGTTGTGGCAGCGGAAGACCATCCTAACGCCGACCGTCTGCTGGTGTTGAAAGTGGATATCGGCGATGGGACGCCTCGCCAGATGGTGGCCGGTATTAAAGGCTCCTACCAGGCCTCAGAACTCATCGGCAAACGGGTCACGGTCAAATAATCATCAGAGGGTCCTTGTCGTGTTCCTGGAAACCCTCCTCCTCGTCATCTTTTGGACGTGGGCGTTCTGCGCGTTTCTGTTCCTGAGAAATACCTTCCTCCCGCGACTGCCGATCACCACTTCACCCTCGGCCTGGCAATTGGCCTATGAGCCGGTCCGGTTTCAAGCCACCGATGGAGTGTGGCTGTCCGGCTGGAAGATCGCCCGCGATCCTCAACAGCCCTGGATCATCCTGTGCCATGGCCTTGGAGCCAATAAGGCGGATATGCTGGACATCGCCGCCGCGCTTGCTCAGGCCGGGTATAACCTCTTGGCGTTCGATTTCCGAGCCCATGGAGAAAGTCAGGGACGCACGACGTCATTCGGCTGGGTTGAGCAGCGGGATTTGGGAGGGGCGCTGGCGTTTCTCGGCAAACAGCCCGACGTCCCTGATCGGCCCTACGGAATCCTGGGCATCTCCATGGGAGGGGCAGTCGCGATCACGGTCGCAGCCCGGGATGAGCGTTTAGGCGCGATCGCCGTTGATAGCAGCTACACCGATTTGGGCACGTCAATCGGACACCACCTGAAGCTGCTGTATCATTTACCGCGGTATCCCTTTTTGTTCTTCACCAGCTCGGCTTATCGACTCAGGTTCGGCATCTGGCCAAGCCGCATGGCCCCGATCAACGAAATCACCAGGATCAGTCCAAGACCGGTCCTCATCATTCAAGCCGAGGCTGACCACCGCATACCGCCAGATCAGATCAGAGCCCTCATCGAGGCCGCGAGGGAACCCAAGAGTCTCTGGATCGTGCCTGGAGCGGAACACCTCGGCGCCTACCGCAGCGACCCGGAAGGTTATCAGCAACGCCTAGTGGAGTTTTTTGGTCCCTACCTGAAAACCTAGTTATTTTTCTCCACAACTCCAAGCCGTTCAATCAGTATCATTAATTTTACAGAATGCACATTATAAGACATTATATTATAGGCAAAAGGGCCTTCCCTCTGGTTTCTAACACCAAACGAACTTAAACGCTGACGAACACCTGTGAGCCGTCGATCTTGACGGGGATGCTGGTGAGGTGAAAGGCAGGATCCGGCACGGCGCTGCCGGTGACAAGGTTAAACGTCCAGCCATGCCAAGCGCAAGTCAACTCCTCCCCGCGGCGCTTGCCGATGCGCAGCGGGGCTCCGGCATGAGGACAGCGGTCGAGCCAGGCGAAGAGCTGGTTGGCGATCCGACCCACCAGGATGGAGCGGCCTTCGACTTCAACCGCTTTGAAGCCGTCTTGAGGCAATTCTTCAAGCTGAAGAACCGGGACGAATCCAGGGATTGTTAAGGCCCGACCTTGGAGTGCCGCAGGATTTCTTCCAGGGTTTCGAGGCGCTCCTCGAGCTTGTGCAACCGCTCAAGCAGCTTCGGGAGCAAGGCAAGTGAGGCGAGTTGGCGCTTGGTTTCTTCAAGAGGCCTGGCTGGCAAACCCCAAACAGTCTGGTGAGATTCGATCCGCTGCCCGCTGACCACCCCGGATTGTCCGGCGACGGTCGCATAGTCTCCAATGGTGGCGTTATCCGCCACCCCGACCTGGCCGGCTAAGGTCACGTAACTGCCGATCTTGGAACTGCCTGCAACTCCCACCTGGGCGACCAGGAGCGAATGCTCTCCCACGATGACATTGTGCGCAATATGGACCAGATTGTCCGTCTTGGCGCCCCGTTTGATGATGGTGGAGCCAAACGTGGCCCGGTCGATGGTGCAGTTGGCGCCGATTTCAACATCGTCTTCGATCACGACGTTGCCCAGTTGCGGGACCTTCAGATGGCGGCCTTCTTCAAAGACAAAGCCAAAGCCGTCGGCGCCGATGACCGTCCCGCCGTGGACGATGACGCGTGCGCCGATGACGATGTCGTGATAGAGCGCCACGTTCGGGTGGATCACGCTGCCCTCCCCGATCTGCACCCGCTCGCCGACCACCACCCCCGGCCCGAGACGCGCCCGGTTGCCGATCCTGGCGTCTTTGCCGATGACCGCATGCGGCCCAATCGAGACCTCCGTGCCGACGGTGGCAGAAGCATCCACCACGGCGCTCGGATGGATACCGGTGGCGCTCACACGGTCAGGGTGAAATAGCCACATCGCCTTGACAAACGCGACCTTCGGCTGGTCGTGCAGGATCACGGTTTTTGTAGGACAGGAAAACCCTCTGGGAGCGATCACGCAACCCGCTTTGGAGCCCAGCGCATCCTGGAAGTGCTTGGGAGAGGTGGCGAAACTCAGCTCATCAGGCTGGGCAAGTTCCAAGCTGTTGACGGCTTGGAGGAGGAGCACCGGGTCTCCCACCACCTGGCCACCGACTAGACGGGCGATGTCAGCGACGGTATAGGACATGATGGCTGCTTCTCTCAAGAGGGTAGCTTAACAGAAGCTCCTGGGAGGTGTCAATGCGGGCGGTCCAAGAGGGCCGCGTTGAGCGATTCTCGGTCCAAGACCGCCATCATCGGCCCCCACGGCGTGGTGACTCTGACGAACAGCGGCACGCGCCGCGCATCGAGACTGACATAGACCCACATCCGCCCCCGGCGCACCAACAGACCCTTGAAACTCGCCTTTGGCTCCACCAGCAGGCACGGGAACGTCCCGCGCCGGAGGAGCTCCAGCATGAGGGTCTTCAGCGGCAGGACCTCGGTGCGGTAGACTTTCTCATCTGAATAGATATTCAGCACCAGCGGCTGCCCAGGAACCACCGGCTGCCGACGAAGCCAATAGAAGGCGCTGACAATATCCTGCACGTCGGGCGGGATGGGCACGTCTTTGGTCGTCCCATTTAGGAGCGAGCGGTAACTGGCCGTCAACCGTCCGTAATCAAAGGTCACGATTTCCTCGGCTCGATAATGCCCTTCGCGCTGGTATTTCTCAAACTGCAACGGCTGGAGCGAGTCGACATCGAGATAAGAATGGATGACGTCATGGATCGGATAAAACGTGGAGAGCAACTCGGTCGAGTCGCCTTCTGCCTGGATGTGATAGGCGGCTCGTCCGTTGAGCACGATGCGTTCTTTGACTTCGATCCACCCCTTCCCTACGGGGATGCCGAACCAGCGTCCGTGAAAGCTCAGGCGCTCTCCAACCGGCAATTCCATCCGCGGAGGGGCAATGGGTGTCACGGTGGCATCAACCTCTCGCACTTCCTCCGCATGCACCCTTGCCGTTCCTACCCATCCTAGAAGTCCTGCGCTGATCAGTCCGCCCCAACACCAAAACACGGCCCTTGGAAAGACTCCCAAGGACCGTATCGCAAGCAGACTCACGAACGGCACGTGCTTATTCCCACGCGTAGTCAGGCAGCTCCAGTCCTTCGTAAGGCGAGGCGTAGTCTTTGGGATACGGGACCATGAAGGAAACCGCTTCGTACGCCCCCACCACCGCCCGGGTGACGGCCAGGCCGCCTCCCTTCACTAAGCCCCATCCCGCCCCCAGGACAGGATTTTCTTCCTGGGTGCCAAGAAGGAAGTTTTTCGGAATCTCGATCCAGCACGTCAAGAAGTTGGTGACACCCCGTCCGACCTTGTGGATCGGGTCCTGGGCCATCGCCGCAGGGCTACCCACCGCCATCACGACCATGACCAGCGCGACGTACCCGACGAACCGTTTCCGTTGCATCCCTGCCTCCCTTCCCTTCTCACACGTGCTACGGGGCCCAGTCCCCGTTGGCGTAGACGAATTCCGGCCGGACGAGAGGTCGGAAGTTGCTCGGGAGAGGAATCAGAAATGTCGTCACTTCGGCCAAGCCGGCCAGCTCCCGCACCACGACCGACCAAGCGCCTTGGACCATGCCAACGCTCAATCCCGCCACACCCCCTTCCCGTTGGCTCGTGAGGTACGGCACACGAATCAGTTCCAAGGGGGCGGTCGCCACGTTCGCCACTCCCCGTCCTAATTTCCTGGTCACGCCTTTGGCGTAGGTTTGCGGAGGTTGATCTTCGTCAGCCGCAAGCCAAGGACCCCCCAGCCCACAGGCCATCAACAACGCCAGCATCAGCCACCTACTGCTCCGTGCGCTCATCCGCCCTCCTCCATCATGCCACACGATGGCCCGCCCGTTTCCAGCGCGCCATGGCCAGTCCCAGCAGAATCAGCACCAGCCACGCGATCAGTCCGTTCACGAGTCGATCACTTCCCACCAGCCACTGAAGTGACGAGTCAGAAAACGTGACGAGCAGTTTGTTCACGCGTGCGCAATAGGCCAGCACTCCATGCAAGCCGATGGCGAGATACAACTGGCCGGTCCGCAACACGCTCAACGTCAGCACCAAGCCGAGCAGGAACAGCCCCCCAAGCTCCCACCCGCTACTCGGCCAGACCAGATTCGGTTTGACATGGACCAGCGCATAGGCGGCGCTCGTCCCGATCATCGCCACGAGCCTTGAGCACGCCGATAACTGTTGGAAGAGGTAGCCTCGAAAGACCAGCTCTTCCAGGATGGCAATCAACCCAGCCGCTGGGAGGAAGCCGAGGACGGTTCGCCAGAGTTTCCAGCGATCAGGATGGATCGCCAAATCCCAGACCCCGAATACCAGATAGGCCACGCCCAGCCCAAGAATCATTCCCACGCCTAAGCCCACTCCCTGCAGCAGTTGGCGCTTGCCGTCCCGCCACGCCGTTAAGCCCAGGCTTCGCCAGGGATGCCTGGGAGTCTGGCGACGAGCCATCACCAAGAGGACGAGGGCCGCGGCAATGGACACGCAACGCCTGAAAACCCTCCAGAGCGAAAGCGGCACCCATGGGTGCGCGAGGACACTTAAGAGCAGACTCACGAGGGCGACCCACGCAGTGAACAACCCCACCTGCCGCAGTCCCACGGCACAGCTGCGTTCACCGACGGACATGGGGTGGATCAGGGGGCTAGACGTTGCCGGTCCCTTGGATGAAGGCTTCGACGAGCTGCCTGGCCCGCTCGTCCTCCATCGGTTTGGGGGGATGCTTCATGGTCCAGGCGGAGACCGAGAAGAGCGGACCAACCAGCTTGCGGTCTCGGGCGAGGCGCAGACACCGGATCGCATCGATCGTCACCCCGGCGCTGTTGGGGGAATCTTCGACGGACAGGCGCGCCTCCAGCTCGATGGGGCAATCGCCAAAGCCGCGCCCTTCGATGCGCAAGAAGCAGACCTTGCGGTCCTTCTGCCATGACACATAGTCGCTGGGGCCGATGTGGATGTTCCCTTCCGGCAGGCGCGTGCCCAGGACCGACTGGACCGCCTCGGTCTTGGAGATTTTCTTCAGGCGCAAGCGCTCGTGGTTGAGCATGTTCAAGAAATCCGTGTTGCCGCCTATGTTGAGCTGATAAGTCCGGTCAATGGATGCCCCCCGCATCCGAAACAGGTTGGCCAGCATCCGATGGAGGATCGTCGCGCCCAACTGCCCTTTCACGTCATCGCCGATGAGCGGAATGCCGCGTTGCTTGAACTTGGCAGCCCACGTTGGATCGGAGGCGATGAAGACCGGCATGCAGTTAACCAGGCTCACCCGGTTTTCGAGACAGGCTTGCGCGTAGGCGGCTGTCGCACGTTCGGATCCCACCGGCAGGTAATTCAGCGCGATCTCAGCCCCGCTTTTTCGAAGGACCTTAGCGACATCGACAGGCTTTCGCTTCGCCACCACGACGGTCCGCTCCGCCGGATGCTGCTGCATGTGGGCCGCCACCCCATCGAGCACCGGGCCCATCTGCACGCGCACCCCGGAGCGGCCCAGACGCTTCACAAACCAGGTGGTGCAATTCGGCAGGGCTGCTGCGGCATCCTCCAAGGGCTTGTCCACCTTGCGCGCATCCACATCAAAGGCTGCCACGACCGAAATATCGGAGGGCCGATAGGGCCCAATGCGCTGATGGAGAAGCCCCTCCCGAGTGGCGGACGAGTGTTTGTAGTACTCAAATCCTTGGAGCAGCGAGGCGGCGCAGTTGCCCACGCCGATGATCGCGATACGAATCGGGCTCATGAATCTTTTATTATAGGCGAGTTCTCCTATTGGCACAAGGTGTTGCAAATAGCCGCGTGGGGAGCCCTACACGGACCAGGCACGCGCCTCGAAGTCCTCCTGCGGGATCGGAATCTGAAACGTCCCGTGAGCGGGATACTGCTCGAGTGTCTCAGCTCCCTGGACAAGCGCGAGTCGCAGATGGAGCATGCCTCCCGGTTTCAACCCTAAGAGCGATCGGGGCAGCGCCAACTCCACGAGGCGGTCATAGGCGCAGGAAAGCGTTTGGGAGGATGACGCGTTCTTCAGGACGGCTCGAATCTTCGAGTTCGCGTTGGCTTCCAGCGTGATCTGGATCCGCTCGTCCGGAAATTCCAGGACGATCTGCCACGATTCCCGCTGCGCCAAGAGCTGGCGATCCACATCGAGCCGGAAAAAGTAGTGCGTCTGATCGAAACCATACTGGAGCATCTGCAGGGCTTGCCGGCCCCGATGAATGGCGGCGTAGCCTTTTCGCAAATCCACTCGTCCGGCGTAGAGCCATTCGTAGTAGGTGGTATCACGCCCGTCGATCGTGGGGGTCATCGAAGCCGTCGGCTCATAGAGCGGGCCGATCGTCTTGGCCTTGATGGGTGGGATCAGCCACTCCGGCACGTCCTGTCCGAGCGCACGATAGACGTTGGCCAGATGCATGCGAAAGAGCCGATCAAACTCCTCATCCTGCGCCGAGCTGTGCGTGTCGCCGAACCACCACATCCAGTCGCTGCCTTGCGCGGCATAGAAACTCTGCCAGGCCGGATCAGGACTTCCCTGCTCCGGAGAACGCCACGGCCTGAGCGCGATGAGATCGTGGCGGACTCTGGCCAGATGCGCCCAGGCGGCGTTCTTTTCCGGATGCCCGATCCACGTCGCAAAATTGCCATCGATCCAGGAGCCCGCGAAGAGCTCCGGCAGGGAGGGCTGCCGGTCGACGGGAAACCGCTCAAGAAACTCGCTGACCGTCACCAGCCGAAACCGCTCGTCACGACTCAGCGCCTCATACAGCCCGCGCAGGAACGGGTGGCCGTCCTGCGGATAGCCCTCCCAGGCGTTTTCCCCGTCGAGGATGATGCCCACCAGCGCCGGGGCCGCTTCGGCGCGGAACTGCTGATGGATGCCTTCGAGCCGCTTGAGAAAGTCCTGGATGGCAATCGAAGCCTCCCACTGGCTGTAGACAAACCCGATCAGATCCGACAGCTCCCGGTCGCGGAAGACGATGGCCGCGCTCCCCCCTTTGCGTCTGAGCAGATGGGGCCGATACAGCACAGACGGCGATCGGGCGGTCTTCACGGTGCGCCAGAGAATTTCCTCATCCGTCGCGATCCATCGTAAGCCGTGCTCGATCGCCAACCGCACGACGTCTTCACTGACACTGCCTTCAGGAGGCCACATCCCGGCCGGACGCCGGCCAAACACCTGCTCATGCCGCGCGATGGCGCGGCCCAGTTGCCAGCGGGCATCCTCGGGATGTCGAAACGTCGCCTCGGGCAACACCAGGTGGGGCAGCGCGACGTGCGCAGTTTTAAGATCGCACACCAGGGGCAGAATCGGATGGTAGTAGGGCGAGGTCGTCAGCTCGACCTGACCCCTCGCCTGCGCTTCGCGGTAGGCCGGGATAATCCGGGCGAGGATGCCCAACTGGCGATCCAGAAGATCCTGTTTCTCAGATTCCGTGAACCGGCTGCCTTTGGCCTCAAGCTGCGCCAACGTAGGTTCTTGTTGCCGAAGCCAGGGATCGACCCACACCAGGTTAAACCACACCTGCAGGTCCAGGTAATCTTGCGTCTTGAATCGTTTAAGAACTCCCGGCCAGTCCGCCTCGCTCACCACGGTCCCCCGCTTGGCGAACAAATCGTCGTAGCGCCCATGCGGCTTGATCATCCACTCGACATTGGCCATGAAAAACTGCTCCAGGATCGCGCGCTTCTCGCTGTCCGTCAGCTCTGCGGCCGGCTTACGGGAGAGTTCCAGCAAATGATCCGAACGACGCCCAGGCTCCCCGTACTCTTCAAGTTGGTCGATGAGCGACGGGACCAGGTTGAACGTCTGATGCAGGTTCGGAAAATCCGCCAGGAGCGAGACCATGTCGAGGTAGTCTTTGGTCCCATGCAGCCGGACCCACGGCATCGTGCATTCGCCGCTCACCATGTCCCGATAGTAGGGCTGATGCATGTGCCAGATGAAGGCGATATAGAGGGGATGACTCATGGAAAACTGGTTAAAAAAAGCCCCCCTGCCTCATAGTGAAGCAGGGGGGCGATAAAACGTCCCGCAACCTTAGAACTTCACGCTCACCGTGGTCACCAGTTCCTGCGGCGTATTCCTGCCGCCCGTATCCACATTGCGAAACACGTTCCCGGGCAGGAACAGCGCGTAGAGGAACCCAAACTGCACATCATCGGTGTAGTCATACTTCAGTTGGGTGTCCCACTCGGTTCCCAGAAACCTGTTGCGATTGGAATTGGCACCGGGCGCCTTGGCCGGCACGTCCAGCACAAACCACGAGAGCCGCGAGTTGATGCCAAGATCCTCCATCGGCTTCAGGCCGCCGAAGACCGCCAACTCATGCTGGTTCGTTTGGCCCGAGGTCACGCCAGCCTGCGTATTCGGATAGAACCCGGTCACGGTGCTCCGCGTTTGGAATTCACGGAGTGCCGTGGTGAAATACCCGGGAGCCACGGGCGACCAACCCGCTGCCGCCGTGTCGCTATCCCTGCCGGAGTAGTAACGCCACTCTGCACCAACCTTCGGAGTCGTGGCCACGTTCTTAAACGTGTAGTCGGCACCCAGGTTCGCCGCCCACCCGGACTGACCAGCACCGCTCGCTAAGATCGCTTCACTATCTGTCACGGTGGTGCCGAACTGGTACGCCAACTCTGCCCACACTGAGGAGCCTTCGACCGGCTGGGCGCTCCCTCGTAAGCCGAGCGTGCTGGTCGAACCATCTTCGGCCCGGCTAGCACCACTAGGGCTCTGGTCGAACTTGTTCAGGAAGTACAGCTCCGCTTCCGAGTTCAATTGGTTGAACTTCGTACTGAGGTTCAAGCCCTGGAGCCGGACATCGTCACCCTTGCCAACCGCGTTCTCAGCCAGCTTGATGTAGACGTAGTCCGCCGTCAAGGGGAGGCTCATCCCACCGACGTTCGAGAGATCGAGCGTCGCACGGAGGGCATCAAACGCCGTGAAGTCCGTGAACTCGTTGGCGGCGATTGCGGCGTTCAGATCGCCAGCCCCAAGGATGGTGTTCGGCAGGAGGCCGCTTCCCAACACGAAGCCGCGGCCCCAGACGACGGGCTGCCGGCCCAGCTTCACGGTCAGGGGAGCATAGAAGAGCTCTTTCAAGGTCACATATCCCTGGCTGAGCGAGGCGTTGGAATTGTCATTCGGATTGAGGGCGTTGACACCCCAATCGTGCTCGTTCGCCAACCGGATAAAGGTGGAGACGTTCTCCGTGAGGTCCGCCGCAACGTTGAGGCCGATCGTGCTCATGATGAAATCCTCACCATTGCTGAGCGGTGCTGCAGGCGTGCTTCCAGAAGTCAAATCCAGGTTGCTCCGGTGGAATGCGCGCGCCGTGATGTCCCCGCTGACCTTCACGTTTTGGACCTCCGCGAAAGCCGGAAGGGCCCATACCGTGAGTAAAACCAGAAAGACTACACTACTCGTTACTCGCGTAGCCTTCGATCTCATGCGATGCTCCTCCTTGTTCACGTGCCTACTCCCTAGTTCGTTCCTGTCGTGCACATTCGGTCATCAGACGTCCTATTGAGGTGGAACTCCGTTCTGCGCCGCTCACCTCCTCTCTGTCATGAGTTCCTGGGTAGGATACTGAAGCAGGCCCAGTCTTGTCAAGCATTTTTTTAGCGCCTTGAGCATGGGCTTATGACCCGTTAACATCTTTTAAGCCAGCTTGTTGGGATAGGTGATCGAGAAGCCCCAGCAACTGCGGATTCTGGATCACACTCTGCGCTAAGACGCGATGACCCGCCGGGGTCATATGCCCATCCCAGTCGTAGTACAGCTTCTCAGTCACTGCCGCAGCCTGGAAACTGGGACGAGTCCTGAGCCACGGAATCCCTTCGGCTTCGGTGAAGCGCTGGAACAAGGCTTTGACGTGAGGATTATACATCTTGCCTTCTTCAAATCCCCAGAACACGCGGCCTTTCGCCCACTGGGTGGGCCCGACGGTCACCCCATAGGGGTACGTACCAAAGATAAATGGGATGCCGTGCTGGGTCAGCAGATCCCGGATCATGAGGATGTAGCGCTCGCTCATGGGCCAATAACGATCCAGCATCTCGGGGGTGGTGGTGTCGCGGATCAGGAAGAAGCGGTCGTAGGCCGGCAGATCCTCAACCTGTTGCTTGGCTTTCACCCTGGCGACAGCGACTTTGGCCCGCTCCCCCCGCAGGATCACCCCGAGATAGCCGCCCAGCCCCAACACGCGAATCCGGTCCACCGTGCGCAGTACCTTGACGTCGAGGTACTTCGCCAGCGCGCTGTGGTTCTTGGCCCACTCCCAGTAGTCAAACCGCCCGTCACGATAGCGCGGGTCGGCACGCACGATATTGCCGGCCGCATCGTAGATGAGGTTTCTCTGAAACCAGTAATCCTCTTGCAGATCCCCCCGATCGTACCAGAGGATGACCAGATCCGGCTCCAAGGCCAAGAGCTCATCCCGCAGGAGCACGTACTCCAGGGTTGGGGAGTAGCCGGACACGGCCCCGTTGACGACCTCAACCGGATAGCCCCGCTCTCGAAGGCCGCGCTCAATGAGGCTGCAGAAGGTCTCCTCGTCTTTGACGGGAAAGCCGAACGTGAAGGAGTCTCCGAGCATGAGGATGCGGATGAAGCCGGGGGGTTTCGGCACCGCCGGATCCGGCCCCCGAAGCCCCAAGCGGTTGGTGCGGACGTGCACGTCGAACTCCGAGGAATAGTAGTGATAGGTCGTGGAGGGCTTCAGGCGGTGATGGAAATGCGCGTCCTCAATCCCGGCGGGGATGGTGAAGCGCTTCATCCACAGCAGCCGGAAGGCCACTTCGGTCAGCCCAAGCGCCAGGATCACCGAACAGCCGGCGACCAGGATGCGGCTGATGAGATTTCGCCGAGGTGCCGCGATGTGCGTGGGGCCTTCCGTCGTCATCTCACCACCCGTGTCGCTTGGCGACCTGCAGGAGCTGCGCGAAATGCGTCACGAGCAGATCCGGGCTGGCGGCTTGGAGCGCCTGCGGGTCTTCGAATCCTTGCGCGACAATGACCGTCAGCACCCCGGCGTTGCGTCCCGTCTCGACATCGATGACGCTATCGCCAACGAGCAACGTCTCGCCGGCACCCACGCCCTGGCTCCGCATGAGCTCGTGGAGGGCCATCGGGTCGGGTTTCCTCGGATGGCCGTCTGCGCCCGCGAGGATCGCGCAGAACCGCTCCGCCACCCCCAACGCGACCAGCAGATCCCGGGCAAAGGGGTTGGGCTTATTGGTGAAGACCGCCTGCCGGCGATCCTGGAAATAGTCCAGCACCTCAAGGACTCCGGGATACAGCACGCTATGGTCAACCAGATGCGCGGCGTAATGCGCTTCGAACGCGTCCAGGCCGTTGCGGATGCGCTCAGGCTCATTCGTGTTGAGACACCGGCCGATCAGATCGTGCAGCCCTCGCCCGACACACTGCCGGATCTCGTCTTTGGACAACGGCGAGGCCGACAGTTGACCGAGCATGGCGTTGACCGCCCCCGTGATGTCTTCGGCCGTGTCCACGAGCGTGCCGTCCAGATCGTAGGCAATGAGGCGTTTGCGTGACGAACTTGCACCGGCGTCCATCGTATTTGATAAGTGTGGCGGTGGAGGGATTTGAACCCCCGGCCCGCTGATTATGATTCAGCTGCTCTAACCAACTGAGCTACACCGCCGTCGCTCGCCACGTTCAAGATCCGGGGCTCGCTCCTGAGAGAAGCGAGAGTTCTTCAACATGCTCCCGGTCGGCGCCGCCGGGACGATAGCCGGCGCGATCCACGCCGACCGAATCAAACCCCAGCGCCGTCAACTGCCGGGCAACCTGCCGGCGAAGCCCGGGATCGTCAAACCGGATCAGCTCTTCCCTGCCGACCTCAATGCGGGCGTGGGCTCCAAGATGGCGCACGCGCACGTGGCGAAAACCCAAGCCCGCCAAGACCGCTTCGGCCCGCTCGACCTGCGCGAGTTTCTGCGGCGTCACCGCAAGCCCGTGCGGAACCCGAGAGGATAAACACGCATTTTGCGGCCGATCCCAGTTCGGCAACCCCAGCCGGCGGGCGGCTTCGCGGATCTCCGGTTTCGACAGACCGGCTTCCTGCAGTGGTGCGCGCACGCCAGCCTCCGAGGCTGCAAGCGCCCCTGGCCGCTCCTCAAGGAGATCATCGCCGATCGCTCCGTACAGGATCGTCGGCATCCGGTGCTGCCCGGCGATTCTGGCAAGCTGCGCAAAGAGCTCCTGCTTGCAGAAGTAGCAGCGGGAGGCTGTATTGGCTTGGTAGGCCGGATCCTCAACCTCGGCCGTGTCAATCACCAGATGCTCCAGGTCAAGCACGCACGCCAGCCGGCGGGCCTCATCCAGATCCGCCTGAGCCAGTGAGGGTGAGTTGGCGGTTGCGGCCAAGACCTGCGCTTTGCCCAGCACGTCCCGGGCGAGCTTCGCCAACAGCGTCGAATCCACCCCGCCGGAGAATGCGACAATGACCCGCTGGAATTCCCGGAGGATCGCTTCAGTTTTCGCGAGCTTTATCGTTAACTCATCACTCATCCGGGATGATCCATCCACCACCTAACACCAGATCCCCATCGTAGAACACGGCCGCCTGTCCCGGTGTCACAGCCGGCTGCGGCTCATCCGTCTCGATGAGACTGCGGCCGTCCGGCTGCGGGGTCACGGTTGCCGGCGCCGGCTCATGGCGGGTGCGAATCTTCACGGCCGCGCGAAACGGTGCAGTGGGAGGGTTGATGGACACCCAATTCAGCCGATCAACCCAGAAGCTTGACACGAGCAGCTGCTCTCTGGGGCCGATCACCAGCCGGTTGCGCGTCCGGTCCATCGAGACGACGTACATCGGCACCCCGAGGGCAATCCCTAACCCTTCCCGCTGCCCGATCGTGTAGCCGAGCAGTCCGCGATGCGTGCCCAGCACACGGCCCTCGACATCCACGATCGGACCCGGCTCATCCGCCGCCTGCAATTCCCGGCGCAAAAAACCGTCCTTGTCACGGTCCCGGACAAAACACACGTCCTGGCTGTCCGGCTTGTCTGCGGTCACCAACCCCAGCGCGTGCGCACGCGAGCGCACTTGGGCCTTGGACAGTTGACCAAGCGGAAAGCGCGCCTGGCGAAGCTGGTCCTGCGTGAGGCCGAAGAGCACATAGGACTGGTCTTTGGAGGCGTCACGCGCCCGCCGCAGGACGTACCGGCCGTTGGCTTCTTCGTAGGCGGTCTGCGCGTAGTGTCCCGTCGCAATCAAGTCGGCGCCGAGGCGCTGCGCATTCTCCAGCAGCGCGCCGAATTTCATGTGGTTGTTGCAGGCAATGCAGGGGTTGGGGGTCAAGCCTTGGGCGTAGCTGTCCACGAAGTAGTCGATCACGTTCGCGCGGAACTCTTCCACCAGCTCCAGCGTCTGGTGCTCGATCCCCAGCCGCTTAGCGACGGCTTTGGCATCCAGGGTGTCGCGGACCGAGCAGCACAGCCGCGTGCCGCTGGAGACGCACACGTCTTTGCCCCAGAGCTGCAGGGTGATGCCGATGACCTCATGGCCCTGCTCCACCAGCAGCGCGGCGGCCACCGAGCTGTCCACTCCCCCGCTCATCGCCACCACAACTCGCATCATCCGTTCTTCAGTTCTTCCGTTCTTCAGTTTTTCGGTCTTCTCTTCCAAGGCTATCCCGGATTTCCCCGAGGCCGACCATCACCGCCAACCCGCCTCCGAGGAGGAACAGAGCCGGGACCATGGCCTGGATCGCCCGCCAGAGCAGCGGCCACGTCGCCAGAATCCCCCACGCGCCAAACGCCATCGCGGCCAATCCCAGGATCACGG
>OBEQ011705660.1_pt1 | contig 16076 bp, 13 predicted proteins | sample 1670901 | NCBI WGS metagenome assembly OBEQ01 (sample SAMEA104232315, study PRJEB22302) | groundwater metagenome | biome: forest; feature: aquifer; material: groundwater | place: USA | collected 2011-08-07 | depth 5.4 m
AAGATGTCGAAGTCACTCGGTAATACATATACTCTCAGCGATTTGAAAAAAAAAGGTATTCACCCCCTTTCCTTCCGATACTTTCTCTTGACTTCAAATTATCGTACGCCGACCAATTTCACCTGGGAAGCGATCGAAGGCGCCCAGAATGCATTAGAAAAAATCGCAAGCGAGTTCAATGTCCTTGAAGGCGCCCTTCACGGACATTTATTGGAAGAATTTGAGGAAGCGATGGCGAATGATCTGGATACGCCAGTGGCGCTCTCACTTTTGCAAAAAGCGACGGACCAAGAAACTATAGAAAAAATGAATAAAGTTTTGGGATTGAATATTCTTGAACTTTCGAAACAGATTAACCAAATCCCGGAAGAAATAATGGATCTCGTAAAACAGCGCGAAACAGCGCGTGAAAAAGAAGATTGGAAAACTTCTGACGACCTGCGCGACAAAATTGAATCCAAAGGCTTTCGAATAATGGATAATGAATTTGGTTCGGTAGTCCAAAATACGTTGGCAAATATAGCTAAATCGCTAGCTTGACAGAATCTCTGTTTCGTGTAGAATGGTGGCTAGATAACGGCCCATTTAAAGGAGACAGTAAATGACAGCATGGTAACATTGCCCAGCGCCTGAAGCGCGCCGGGCGGTTTCTTTTTTATAGATTACTTTTAGTAATATTTTAGTGTATACTTCTGGTAGAGTACGGGAGAAGTTTATGAAATGGGTACCAGGTATTCTTTTGTTGTTAAGTTTGGGCGTTGCTGCGTTTTTCACAAATCGTCGTGAAAACGCAAGAAATCAAAATAGATAAAATTCCAGCGCAGTCGCCGCACGATCCCCTGCACCAACCCGCACCAAAGAAATCCCACCCAAAACCTAGCGCTTCCTGACTGCGGGCGCTGGGTTTTTCCTTTTTTTGCTTTTTAGAAGAAAATTACTTATTCTTATCTAACATATGAAATTGGTAATAGTTGAATCCCCTGCAAAATCGAAAACGATTTCGAAATATTTGGGTACGGATTACAAAGTGCTAGCGTCAGTTGGGCACGTAAGAGATTTGCCGAAGTCAAATAAAAAAGCGGTTGATATCGCCGGTGGCTTTGTGCCACATTATGAAATTTCGAAAGGTAAGGAAAAGGTAGTCAATGAAATAAGGAGAGAGGCGAAAAAAGCGAGTGAAGTATATCTTGCGACAGACCCCGACCGCGAAGGCGAAGCGATCGCTTGGCATATTATGGAAGCTGCGGGTTTAAAAACGCAAAGCGCAAGTAAGAAAATACAAAGAGTGATTTTTCATGAAATTACTAAAGACGCGGTCAAAGAAGCCTTTGAACATCCGAGAGAGATCGATATGAAATTGAAAGAAGCGCAAGAGGCAAGGCGCGTCCTTGACAGGTTGGTCGGCTATGATTTGTCTGGTTTAATTTGGAAAAAGGTACGCTATGGTCTCTCTGCCGGCCGAGTTCAATCCCCTGCTCTGCGCATCATAATGGAGCGCGAAAGAGAAATTAGAGCTTTCAAGCCAGAAGATTTTTGGATTATCAAAGCTAATTTAGAAACTGAAAAGAAAGAGCTCATAAAATTTGAATGTTCTGAACAACCAAAAAATCAAAAAGAGGCCAGTGAAATTGTTGAAAAAGGGAAAAATGGAAAATGGCAAGTAGTAGCTGTGACAGAGTCAAAAGTAAATCGCGCTCCCCGACCGCCTTTTATCACTTCTACGCTCCAGCAAGCGGCCTCGACCAGACTTGGCTTTGCGCCAGCAAGAACCATGGGCGTAGCCCAGAAACTTTATGAAGCGGGATTGATTACTTACATGCGCACTGACTCAACCAATCTTTCTCCAGTCGCGGTAGGTCAAATCAAAAACATCGTAGAGAAAAAATTTGGGGCTGATCTATTTTCTCCACGCAAATTTGCGGCCAAATCCAAAAACGCGCAGGAAGCGCATGAAGCAATCCGTGTGACCGATTTTAACAAAATTAGCGCTGGAATAAACGAAGAACAGAAGAGACTTTATAATTTGATTTGGGCTAGAACCGTCGCAAGCCAGATGCGCGACGCCGAACTTTTGAGGACAAAGATTGAAGCTAACATTTCAAAGATTCCCTTTGCGGATCAAGGAGCAAAGGGAATCTTTGAAATTCCGAATTTCGTAGCGAACGGTCAGAGAGTCGTACTCCCCGGCTGGCTACTTGCTGATCCGGCCGCACGTTCAGAAGATGTAGAATTGCCAAAGGTTAAAGAGAACGATCCGTTAAACTTGCTCGACATTGCAGCCGAAGGCAAACAAACAGAACCGCCAGGCAGGTATTCGGAAGCGGGGCTTATTAAAGAACTTGAGAAAAGAGGCATCGGCCGACCTTCTACTTACGCCTCTATTATTAAGACTATAGTCGATCGCGGATATGTGGAGAAAGACGGAAAAGCTTTGAAGCCCACCGATACTGGTGACGTCGTCTCCACTTTTCTCGAAAACAATTTTGAAAAATATATCAGCGACACCTTCACTGCCGAAATGGAAGATGAACTTGATGATATTGCGAGTGGTAAACGCGCATACGAGCCGACTCTGCGAGAATTTTATGTCCCCTTTTTAAAAGATGTAAAAGCAAAAGATAAAATCGCAAAACTGACCACCCTTGGCGATGTGAGCCCAGAAATAAAATGCCCGGTTTGCGGTAAAGGTATGATTTTAAAGCTCGGCCGCGGCGGCAAGTTCATGTCCTGCGAAACTTTCCCAGACTGCAAAGGCATGCGTACCATTAAGGGAGAAATTATCGAGGAAGCGAAGCCGATAGGTGTCGATCCTATAACCAACTTGCCTATTTTTATCCTAGATGGCCGCTTCGGACCTTACGTTCAATTGGGTGACCCCACTTCGCTAAAGCTACGCGGGGCAAAGAAAGAAAAACTTAGACGATCATCAATTCCCAAAGAAAAAAGTCTGAACGAAGTTACTCTTGAAGACGCGCTCAAATATCTTTCCCTGCCTCGTTTTCTCGGCAATCATCCAGAAACCGGCCTGCCAATAAGCGCAAACATCGGCCGTTTCGGTCCTTACGTCGTGCATGAAAAAGATTTCAGATCTCTAAAAACTGATGATGTTTATACAATCGAACTTTCGCGCGCGTTCGAAATATTTAAAGAACCAAAGAAATTTAGAAAAGGAAGGTTTACAAAGAAAAGTTCTTGATCGAATAAAGTTCATCATCAATATCTGTATTCTCCGCTATCTTCACTTCTTCAGGCGTACGGTCATCTTCCCCAGGACTTTCGACATTCGACATTTGACTTTCGACTATTTCAATATGCTTATTTAAAACCTCATTCGGATCTTTTTTATCGCTGTGGCTGAACATTTCGAGCATGTTGCGCAGATCGTCGTAGGAGAAAAAGTCGATCATCAACTTGCCGCCGCCTTCTTTGCGCTTTTCGATTTGGACCCGAGTACCGAGAGATTCAGTAAACTTTTCTTCAAATTCGTAAAAGTCGTGATCGATTTTGGAAGTAATTTTGCGGGCTCTTTCAACTGCGATTTTACGGGCAATATTTTCCGCCTCGCGGACATTCAATTTTTTATAAATTATTTCTTTGAACAAAGTGTTCTGCTCCTCGGGCCGAGTATCGAGCATCAAGAGCGGCCGAGTGTGCCCTTCATTGATCTTACCCTGGCTAAGAGCTTCTATCATTTCTTCTGGAAGGGCTAAAATGCGCAAAGTATTCGAGACGTATTCACGACTCTTGCCAATTTTCTTACCAATAGTGTGATGCTTGAAGCCAAATTCGTCTACCAATCTTTTGAAGGCCTTGGCCCGTTCGACCGAGCTCAAATCTTCTCTCTGCACATTTTCAATAATCGCAAGTTCGAGCTTCATCAAATCATTTTCCTCCCCCGCCCTGATAAGCACAGGCACTTGCGAGAGACCAGCGAGCCGAGAAGCTCTTAACCTCCTCTCTCCCGCAATCAATTCATATTCGACTGAAATTCCCCCATCGTCTCGATAAACATCTTTCCTGGTGACTACAAGAGCTTGCAAGACGCCATACTGTTTAATGGAATCTGCTAAAGCTTGCAAAGCTTGCGGATCAAATTCCCGCCTCGGCTGGAAAGGGTTAGGTTTGATCTTATCCAGATCTACCCAAAATATTGAATCATTATAAAACTGGGACATATTACAAAAATTATAGCAGAAAAAATAAAAAAGTGATAAAGTTTTAGCATGTCCGCCGTCGCTGAAGCTATGGCGGGACAAAGCCGGAGTGGCGGAATGGTAGACGCGCACGACTCAAAATCGTGTCTCGCAAGGGGTGAGAGTTCAAGTCTCTCCTCCGGCACAATGTTACCAAAAGTGCTTGTTATATTGGGCCAGACGGCTTCTGGGAAATCAGATTTGGCTGTGAGATTGGCCAAGAAATTTAATGGCGAAATTATTTCTGCCGACTCGAGGCAGGTGTATAAGGGGCTGAATATTGGAACGGGAAAAATTACGAAAAGAGAAATGAGAGGCGTCCCCCACCACCTTTTAGACATCGTAAATCCTAAAAAACAGTTTTCTGTTTCAGATTATAAAATATATACAACTAGAACGATCGTACAAATTGCACACAAAGGTAAACTCCCGATCATTTGCGGCGGTACCGGACTCTATATTGCCGCGGCGCTCGGAGAAATAAATATTCCCGAAGTGCCGCCAAATTTGAAATTAAGAAAAAAGCTTGAAAAAAAGTCTGTCAGAGATCTTTTCCAAATTTTAAAAAAGCTGGATCCAGAGAGAGCGAGAAGTATTGATAACAAAAATCCGAGAAGACTGGTGAGAGCGATTGAGATAGCGAAAGTTTTGGGAAAAACTCCAAAACTAGAATCAAGAAGTAAGAATTATGAAGTATGCAAAATAGGAATCAAAATACCTGAAGATCAATTAAAGAAAAGGATAAATAAAAGAATTGAGAAATGGTTTAAACAGGGCTTGATTAAAGAAGTGCAGAATCTACATAAAGAAGGCCTGACCTGGAAGCGAATGTTGCAGATTGGGTTGGAATATAAATTAGTTGCGCAATTTCTGCAAAACAAAATTACTCGAGATCAAATGATCAAGCGAATGCAGATAGAGACTTATCAATATGCCAAAAGGCAGAGACTCTGGTTTAAGAAAGATAGAGAAATAATTTGGATCGAACCAAATCTTAAGAAAATTGAAAAGCTCGTTCTCGCGTTTGTACAATGACATACATTTACGAGAACGAGCTTTCACTTCGGTTTCAATCTGGCGGCGATTTTCCCACTGCATGCGAGCACCCCAAGGCAATCAGAATGCCCACAATAACAAGTGCCGCTATAAACCTCACCCCGAACTGCTGGATTAGCATCTCCAGATAATTCATAAGCCTCCATTCGCATAATATTACATATTCAAAATCTTGTCGAGATGTGTTATATTTTTGTTTCTACGCAGCATTTTGGGGCTTGCCGAGCGAAGCTCTAGCGTAGTGAGGCCTCATCGTCTAACGGTTAGGACATAGCCTTCTCAAGGCTAGAATCGGGGTTCGATTCCCCGTGAGGTCATGATTTATGAATAAAAGAAGACGGTCATCTCGACCGCCTTCTGATCTTATTTCTCCGCATTTGCTGGGAGATCGAGTTTACCGACCTGCTTGGGAAATATCCATTGGAAGAAAGTCTCTTCGCAGTATAACCTCTTCCTTCCACCAATCGCTTCAACTTCCTGATTTCTCCAAGAGTCCATGGTTTCAAAACTCGCTGTTTCGGTTTCCAAATTCCAGATCTGATACTCTTATTCCTTACAGCTAGCCTTGATCGGCCTTCTACTATTACTTCCCAAGGTTTCTTGCCTTCATTGATCGATTTTCTTAAAAATCTAATCTCTCTTGCCGACCAATGAGAGAAATAGAAGCCCAGCCTGAAGAATTTATATCGGACTCCAAACTTGGATCGGCCTTCTATTGTAATTTGATCAGGTGTTTTTCCTTCCCTGACCTGTTTATAAAGAGATCTGATTTCACCTCTTTTCCAGCGTGAACCGGACATAACTACCTCCTAAAATAGCATACGAAAATATATCTAAAAAGCAACCTCTATTTCTACGCTATTCTGCTGCTGATACTGGAGTCTCTGCCACTTGCGGTGTTGGCGCAATTGGCGCTTCAGGCGCAACCTCCTTGTCTTCTGGGGGCGCTTCTGCTTTTTTCTTTTCTTCCGGTATAATTATCTGATCAGTCGTTGTTCCTTGATCAGTTGTTGTTGCTTCATCGCTCATAGTTTGTGCTGTTATTATTTTCTCTGTTAATACTTCTGGCAGTGTAGCAGGTTGCGGGGATAATACAATAGCGGAAGGAAAATTGGTCCCCGCTTTCATGGTGTTGCCGAGAGAAGCTTCGTTTTCATTGTAATATGACACCGTACTGCCGATCCGCCCTAGCGCAATCATCGGAAGGATGAGGAGAAAAATGAGAGCTGTGTTCCGAAAAGAAAAGCTTGATTTTGGATCTATTTTTGGCCTTATCCTTAGATCTAAAATATTGGGAGTTTTATTGGTTGGAATTTTTCTGCGAATTTTTTTTATTTCTCTCCAAATTTTGCCGAGTTCATCACAGATGATAATGAGAGCTGGCAGGCCGATGAGAAGCGCGAAGCCAAGCGGTTTCCGAGCGAAGTCCAAGACATATCCAGCGTAAGACATTGAGAAAATAACTTTGCCATGAACATCAGAGAGACTTATCGGCACAGGATCTGGAGCATCGTTTGCGTCCCCCTTGGTCTGAATCGACTGCCCGTCTGCGCTAATTTCTATAATTCTATGCGTAGTTGGCACTTGAGTCTTGGTGTCTTTGCCGAAAGTAATAATATCCCCCAATTTGTAATTTTGCGCCGGCCGTAAAACTACAATGCCTCCAGTTTTGATTGTCGGCTCCATCGAACCAGATTTTACAATTTTTACTTTGAAGTTTGATAGCGGTACTATAGTTGCAAGAAGAAACAAGCCGATAACAACCACTCCGGTGATAAAAAAGTAATATGGAACCTTTAATAGTTTTTTAGTTATTTTCATTGGTTATGGTGCAAGTGATTGCTTCGCCTTCATCTAGGGTGATAGAACCGCCAAGCGCCGTAGGACATGATTTGCCATAGTTTGACGTCCCGGTAATCGGACCTACAAAGTGATATCCAGTTTTGCCAGTTTCGTTGATTGTGTGAGAAACATTGGATGCGGTAGAGGTCGAAGTATTGTTTTGCACAAGACTGCCGTCAATCTTGAGCCCAAACTGGGTAGGTCCGGCCGTGCCTCCATTATCGTTTATAACTTTTTTGACTAGAGTGATGCTTGCCGGCAGATCATCGTTTGTAATGGTGCAGGTTTTATTATCGCCATTTGTGAGAACAACACTGCCGCTCGCATCGCAGTCGCCGCTGAAGGAGGCGACGTATCCGGAGACACCAGTCTCGGTCACATCATAAGTACCGACTGGCAGAGTAGCTGAAATACCGGAGGTCATCGGGGTGAGCGAAGAACCGCTGTCTGCAAAGAGCTGGAAATCTGTCACTACGTTATTGCCGCCATTATCATTTTTGACCACTTTTATGACCGTCAACTTGCCTGTTGGCCTCTCTGTGGTTTGCATACACAGAAAACTATCGTTGTGTCTCGATTGAACAGCCGTGAAGGAAACGTCAGCCGTCAGGCTATCAGTTTGAGTGCTGTTGTTCAAGCTCGAGCCGTCGCAAGCGATGCCGCCAGTAGAATTCCCCGGAGTGCGAGGACTTGTAGTGCCCAAACCGTCTTGAGGCAGAGGTACTGCGGAAATATTGCCGAAGCACCAGGCTTTGCCGATATAGAGCGTCTGGCCGCCCGGAACTGGACCTCCGGAGCCGGTCCAAATGTTATTTTGAGAATCAGCAAGGGGGACAGTGACCGATCCGCCGACAGGAATTGCCCCGATCGGTCCACCAGAAATAATTTTCTCTCCAGTCTCGTAAACATTGTCCCCATCATCGGCCCACCAGATAAAGTTCATATTTTGAGCCAGTTCTCCCTGCCCAGGCCCCGGATTATCGCAAGTTTTATCCACCAGAGCTTCCGGTCCAGTGCAACCATTTTCATCGTTGCTTGTCAGTTTGACATTGGCGCACAGATAAGAATCGTTGTTATCGACGTGCAAGGAGATGGTGTCTTCTCCAAAATCTCCCGGCTTCAGATCTAGAAAATCGAAAAATTTCTGGATAGTCAGATCGCTTAAGACCCAAGAAGTACTCGAGGAAATTGCGCCGTTGTAGTAGCTCGTGTTGTCGATTTTCAGATCAATAGCGCCAGCAGTGAAGGTATTCCCCGTAGATTTCTCCATATCGGAGAGAAACGCTCCAGTACTGCCTGCGAGTACGCTCGCCAAAGTGAATGTTATTACAATCGCGCTGAATAATATTTTTTTCATATTTTTATTTTTTCTACTATTTCTTATTGCACAAGAACTTGGAATTATTCCTAGATTGGACTGCGTAGAAGGTTACGTCTGCTGTAATTCCGTCGCTCTGGACAATATTACCGATCCTTTCGCCATTGCAGGTGAAGCCAGTGCCTCTTTGTAAGGGTCCATTTGTACCAGTCTTTCCCTTACCATCTTGCGGCAGAGGCGCTTCTGCCATATCCCCGAAACACCAAGCTTTGCCGATATATTTGACACTGTTGCTCTGGATTGGACCGCTACCGCCCCAGATATTTGATTCAGAATCAGCGATGGTCCAATTTTTGCCGTCCCAAATATCCTTCACCCAGCCTCGCTTAAATATCTTTTCTCCCTGCTCGTAGACGTTGTCGCCATCGTCGGCCCAGAATTTGAAATACAAGTTTTCTTGTAATTCGCCGCTGTTATCGGCACCAGTCGGATCTACCAGATCTTCCGGTCCAGTCTGGCCGTTCTCGGGAGTGCTAGTAAGCTTTATGTTCATGCAGGCCCAGGCGTTGTTGTTGTTTACGTGAAGTGAGATCGTATCTTCCCCAATATCTCCCGGCTTAATATCCGAGAAATTGAAGAAGAGTTTGTCCGCAAGTGGAGAAAGATTCCACGAAGTCGAGCTACTATAGGCCAATTTGCCTAACTCGTTAGTGTAATAGCTTTCATTATCTACTCTCAATTCAATGATGCCGGTGGCGAAAGTATTGCCGGTTGAAGTTTGGCTATCATTCAGATACGCTCCCGTCCCGCCCGCAAGAATCGCTCCCGCGAAGAGGATGGAGCCCAAAGATAGTAATATCTTTTTCATTCGGTAGGTTTAGTAATAAATTCTCGCTATTGAGCGTTGAGTGTGTTAGTTATTGTGCAAGTAGCAGAGCCTCCTCCAGGCACGCTTACAGTAGTGCTTGCATTTACGCTATTTGTAGTGGTTCCAACACAACCGGCAGAAAATGAGGCCGAATAAGTTGAAGTTCCTGTTTCAGAAATTATATGCGACCCTGCTAAAGTTGTTGTAGCCACCCCAGAAATTACAAGTTTTCCATCCACAAAAAGTGGGAAAGTACTTGTACCGAAAGTTCCGCCACTGACAACTTTGGTAACTGTAAGAGTTCCTGTTGCTGGCGGAGTGCAAAGGAAGTTTGGATTGTTCCTAGATTGTGTGGCTGTGAGAGTAATGTCTGCAGTCGCAGAGTCGGTTTGAATTATGTTTCCAAGAGTCGAACCATCACACTTGATTGTTCCCGGAACGGATACATCCATGGTTCCTGTGCACCATGCAAGACCAACATAATTTGTGCTACTAGCTATAAAGGCTGAACCATGCTTTGAATCTGCGAGAGGCAAAGTTATACCTCCATTTTGAAGCGCTGATAATGCTGTTGGCTTAAAGAGAACTTGTTCTCCTGACTGCCAAACGTTATCTCCTGGAGTTCCCGGAGAAGTAGATGTTGAAGTCGCATTGTCTATCCAACCAAACACAAAAGTATTCTGGGCTAATTCACCATCAAACGGTCCATTAGCTGTTGTATCTCCAGCCGCTAATTCGGGGAGAGTAGCGACATTTTCTGCATTGCCAGTAGTGGTAATATTGGCGCATACCCACGCATTGTTGCTAACATGAAGTGAGATAGTGTCCTCACCATTGTCTCCTGGTTTAATGTCGGCAAAATTGAAGAATTTATCAACTCCCGGACCAAGATTTTTTTGTTTCCATGTTCCATCGCAATCTTTTCCAATCAAGTCTTCTCGTTGAGAAGGAACTTGAGAATTTTCTCTCTGCCAATGATGGTCTGAATTACACACCAGTCCATCATAATGGGACTGGCTGTCCACCTGCAAGTCAAGTGTACCAGCGGTAAATGTATTACCGGTGGACTTTTCTACATCGCTAAAGAACGCGCCGGTAGCTCCCATTGCCAATGCGGCAATAAAAGTGATCACTCCAGCGCTGTAAAATATTTTTTTCATTTTTAAAACTAAAGTAAATTAATAATTCTAATAATTCCTAATAATTCGTTAATAATATTTTCAATCCTACTTTTGTGTCAATGAATTTGAGATGAAAAAAATATTTTGTCTTTATTAAAAAGACAAATAAATTTTGTCGCATAGAAAAAATTCTATCCGACAAAGATATTTTTTATAAAATTTCTATAGAACAAAATTAAAAACCAAAAAGACAAAATGTTTAGTCTCTTATTTTTTCAAATATTTTTCAGAAAAATAAAATAAAAAGACAAAGCCCCGTTTCAAACAAAGCACGAAGCTTTGTTTGAAACGGGGCCAAAGAACTAATACTTTTTGGCGTCGGATTGCACGTCTTCAATAGCAATAATGTCCATTTCTAAAGCAGGCTGATTTGCAAGCTTGCTTTTCCTATTCGATGCACCCAAACTAATCAAAAACTCTCCATAAGTTTTACCAGAATTACTCTTAAACGCCGAGTAACCTGGGATTTCCCTTCTTTTGGCAGCCATTAAACATTCTGTTGGAGTCGGAAATCTATCTTCATTTTCAGACCTGAATTTGATAACAAATTTCTTAAAACTCCTTTCAACATCACCAGACAGAAAGGAAAAACTCTTTAGGTTTATAGGCTTTAACCCCGCCTTTTCTATTACCCAATTAAGACCACCCTTGCGGACAAAGATACCGAAGTCTGGAGATTTGCGTTGTTTTGACAGAAGATCTATGTCTGCCTTAGTTGGAACTCTTTTGTTGGTCGCGTAAAAATCATGAACGACTTTTACGCAATCTTCCATGTTGTATTTAGCAGGTTTGTAGCAATTTAAATGCATATACCCTCCATTCAATACTATACTGGACAGATTAAATAAAATCAACTTGAGCGGAAAATTTTAAATCTTTTTCCACTCTTTTTCTTGACGGACCAGAAGATGCGAATTTTTTTCCGGATCGAGAATAATTTTTTCCACCAACTTTTCCATGCGCATGCTTTGCGAGCCTTTGACCAAAATGACATCTCCCTCTTGAATGATATTTTTTAAATAAATTCCGGCTTCAGTTGCATCGGGAGAAACTTTGAAGTTTCGGAGTCTGGAGGTTTCCGTTCGAGAGGATTTGGATTCTTCAAATATCCATTTGGCTTTCTCCCCTACTACTACCAAAGAATCAGCAATATCGACTAAGAATTTGCCAATCCTTCGATGCTCGGCTTCAGAAAAACGTCCTAGTTCTGCCATATCGGCTAAAGCTACAATCTTTTTGCCCTTATTTTGCACTGTTTTTAAAGTATTTAAAGCAGATTCGACAGCGACTGGAGAGGAATTGTAAGTATCGTCAATGATTAGAGAGCCATTAATACCCGGTAATTCTCGCATCCGACCAGCGGTCGCTGTTATTTTTGCCGAAATTTCTTTGATGTCTGCGTCATTCATACCGAGAACTCTTGCAACAGCGGCGGCAGCGAGAATAGGATAAGGGTTTTGCAGGCCGGAAACAGAGATTTCAGAAAGGTCTTTCATGCCGAATGTGATTATTTTTGCGGGAGTAATTTTCTGCATTGCCATCACTCTTTCGTCGTCTTGGTTTAACACAGCTGTTCCTTCTTTTTTCAGAGCTTTAATTAACTCTGACTTTTCTTTATATACAGCGGCCGGATCTGGGAAATTTTCCACATGCACCGGCACTGGAGCGAGCGCGGTCAGAACCGCGATATCAGGAGTGAGCCATGAAACTGTATTTTTAATATCTCTCGGACGATCCGCTCCGATTTCCAAAATCAAAATTTGCGGATACTTGCGCGAGAAGAAGGCGATCCAAAAACCTTTGAGCAAATTCCAACTCCAATGTAAAGGATTCCACCAGGCATTTTTGAGTCCGAGTATTGCAAGCGGCACTCCAATTTCACTATTAAAACTCTTTTCACTTTTCCTGACATCAAAATCACGCTTTAAAAAAGTATAGATTGCTTCTTTGGTTGAAGTTTTGCCGACGCTTCCAGTCACGCCGATCACTTTGGGATGGAACCTGCCTAAATAGTGCATGGCCTGCCAGGTAATAATGGGCGTTACTATTTTTTTAAAAAATTTTTTCATATGGGTTGTTCCCCAAGGCGTCGCCTTGGGGAATTGGGACTAAGGCGTCGCCTTGGGGTTCCGATCCGGCGGGATTTCGTAATAATTGATCAAAAAGTGGGTAATGTCCATAAATGGTTCGGTCAAAGTTTCGGAAGCGTATTTTACATTTTTTGGGTGAGTATGGAAGAGAAAGACTAGAAACTTAGGGTCATAGGCGGGAAAATAGCCGAAGAAGGAGTGTAAGTATTGCCCTTCGGCATAGCCTCTAGAGCCTTCGATGTTCATCTGGGCAGTGCCGGTCTTTGCGGCAATACTGTATTCGGGAATTTTAGCTTTGCCGCCGAGAAGAGCAGTGTCGACCACATGGACAAGCATTTGGGTGATTTCTTTGGTCGACTCCGGTCTTAAAATCTGTTTTCCAGAGTCAAATGACATTTTTTTGGACAAGCCGCTATCATATTTTATTTCTTTGACTAGATGTGGAGTAATAAGAGACCCGCCGTTCGCCAAAGTAGAAAGAGCCCGGACGGTTTCAATTGGTGAGAGAGCAATACCCTGGCCGAAAGAAGCGGTAGCCATCTCTATTTCTCTCTTACTATCCAAGTTTGATACGAGACCCCGCGTTTCGTTCGGCAGATCAATACCCGTTTCGGTCCCCATGCCTAAAGATTTGAAATAACCAGAAAACTTAACGTTTCCCATTTTGAGCGCCACATGAGCCGCGCCGGTGTTGAGCGACTGATTCAACACCTCCTGCATGGAAACTACCCCGCGAGATTTGCCATCATAGTTGCCAAACTTCTTACCGTTCAATTCCATCATGCCAGGGTCAAAGTAGGTAGAAGTAGAAGAAACCGTGCCAGAATCAATGCCTGAAGCCATAGTCAGAGCTTTAATAATTGAACCCATTTCGTAAACGCCGCTAACTAGAGGATCGCCATAAATTTTAGGATTGGATTCGCTTTGAAAATTATTGAGGTCGAAGGATGGTTCAAAGCTCATGGCAAAAATTTCTCCAGTCTTCGGGTTTATTATAATTCCCCCTGCCTGATCGCTCCCCCATTTATCTCGGGTTTCTTTCAATTTGTTTTGCAGAAATATTTCAACATTGGGTTCAATTGAGGTTACCAGATCTCCTTGAGAAGGCGCCCCAGAAACAGAGTCCTGGATATTTGCAAAAAGTTCTGCAAAGAAATTTTTGTACATTTTCGAAGGATCACGCTTCAAAGTGTCCTCATAATATTTTTCCAATCCGTAACTGCCAGCCAACTTGTCTCCCCTGTAAGATACGAAGCCTAAAATTTGCGCGGCTGAAGAAAGTCCAGGATAAAATCGCCATTTTTCGCTCGAGAGCATCACTCCTTCAATCTTTAGGCTCTCGATTTTATCCGCTGTTTCCTGATTGATTTTGTGCGCGATTTCCTCATACGGATCATTTTTTTTATTAGCTTTTTCCAAAAAAACTGATTTGTCTATGGGGACTAGCGCCGAAAGAGCTTGGAAAGTCATGAGGGGATTTTTGATTAGTTCCGGATTTATAGCTACCGTGAAGCCAGAACGGGTCATCGCGCCGGGCGAGAGTTCTCCGGTCTTAGTCTGAAAATAAATATTGCCGCGGTCGTAGGCCGTGGTCGCCGTATTTACATATTGCCTTTCGGCTTGCGAGGCAAAGTTGCCTCCATATACAATCTGCAGAAAATAAAGTCTTATCACCGCAAATACGGCGCAAACAAAGATCGCCAAAGAAATAATTCGTATCCTTGCAGAATGGGCGCTTTGCATTATCTGTGCTTTTTATTTATTCATAGATAGAGGCTTGCCACTGGAATTTCTGGAAATAAAATCTTTCACTTTAGGATCGACAAAGCCTGATCCACGCGCTGATTCTAGTGTAATATTGTTGGCACTCGCCATATACTTTGACTCTAGTTCGCTAACACTGTCTTGGAGAGTGCTAATCCTAGACATAGCTCCATGCCTTGCGACCGCAAACCGAACCGCCGAATTGATGCAATACATATAGAAAAAAGCGAAAAACAAAATGCCTCCAGCTAAAATATAAAAAGTGCTAGTGCTTTCTCTGATCACTCTTAATGTTAGTATTGCTGTCTTCATGATTTTTGAATGGCTCGGAGTTTGGCGCTGCGGGCCCGATGATTTATTAAAATTTCTTCTCGCGTGGGAATAATGGGCTTCTTAGTCAAAGGATGTTTGTCTTTAAAAAATTTTTTAACTATCCTATCCTCCAAGCTGTGAAAGGAAATGACGGCCATTCTTCCTCCAGTTTGCAGTATCTCGTAAGCGCCTTCTAGTCCCTCATGAAGCGCTTGCAACTCGTCATTAACTGCTATCCTCAAAGCTTGAAATGTTTTGGTTGCTGGGTGGATCTTTCGGTTTCTATACCAAGAAGGCACCGCTTCCTTCACTATTTCTGCAAGTTGCAAAGAACTTTTGATAGGCCTTGCTTCAACAATTTTATCGGAAATTCTCTTTGCAAATTTTTCTTCCCCATAACTCTTAAGAATTGTCTCGATGTTTTGCGTCTCCCAAGTATTCACGATGTCACTTGCGGTGAACTTCGATTCTCCGTAATTCATCATGAGAGGCTCATCTTTTTGAAAAGAAAATCCTCGATTTCCTTCTTCAAATTGAAACTTGTTCCACCCCAGATCAAAAAGGATTTTGTTTGGGAGTTCAACTCCCAAGTTGCGGATCTCTCGGAAGTTCAAAACTTGGAATTTGCCCGTCTTTACCCTTGCTTGGCTCATTTCTACTGCTTTAGGATCAGCATCAATACCAAGAATTTTCACTTTTTCTCCAAATCTCTGGGCAACTTCATGAGCGTGACCGCCTTGCCCAAGGGTCGCATCGAGATAAATGTCCCCCTCATGAAGGTCCAAAATATCAAGAGCTTCTTGTAAAAGAACACTTTGGTGCATCAGATTAGGCCAAGATGTGATAATTTCTCTGCCAATTCATCAGCTCCTTTCTCTACTTTCGACTTGTAGGCTTTCCAGCTCTCTTCGTTCCAAATCTCGACTCGGTTTTGAATGCCGATCAAAACTACCTTACCTGACAATCCCGACCTTTCTCGCAGGAAATCTGGAATTAAGATTCTGCCAATTCCGTCTACTTCGGCTTCATAAGCTCCTCCGTACAAGAACCTCACGAAGCTACGCATATCGCTCGACAAGAGTGAAGCATTTTCAGAAAGTTTAGTGGAAACTTTCTGCCACTCTTTTTCCGTAAAAAGGAACAAGCAGTTATCAAGCCCCGGCGTTATAACCAACTTTTTACCCAAAACTTTGCGGAACTTCGAGGGCAAAGACACTCTGTTTTTGTCGTCTATCGCATGAGTGTATTCGCCTAAAAGCATTCTGGTAATATTTTGGTTTCCTAATTTCCCACTTAGCACCATTCTATACCACTCTCTCCCACCGTCAACCATTCTTATCCACATTTCCACCATTTTTCCCCAATACAAAACATATTTTTTGCAAAGTAAAACCGCGACGAACCTCTCACACTGTGAATTACAATAAGGATCGAACCGTACTTTTTGAGCCA
>OBEQ010393415.1_pt1 | contig 16074 bp, 17 predicted proteins | sample 1670901 | NCBI WGS metagenome assembly OBEQ01 (sample SAMEA104232315, study PRJEB22302) | groundwater metagenome | biome: forest; feature: aquifer; material: groundwater | place: USA | collected 2011-08-07 | depth 5.4 m
CCTTCGCCGGAGGATGAAGCCTCCGCCGCCAAGCTGCTGGGGCCGGTGGAGCCAGGCCGGACCATCATTGGGGTGCATCCGGGCGGCAGCGGACGGTGGCAGACCAAGCAATGGGACATCGACCGGGGGGCCGCACTCTGCGATGCGCTCAGCCGGCAGAACGTTCACGTCGTCGTGACCGGCGGCCCGGATGAGCAGGGGCTGGCCGGCATCCTGCGTTCCCATATTTCTTCCGCGCCGACGATGCTGATCGGAAAAACCTCGCTGATGGAGCTGGCCTGCGTGATCAAACAGTGCCACGTCTTTCTGGCGCAGGACTCCTCGTCGCTGCACGTGGCCTCGGCCATGGGCACGCCCACGGTAGCACTGTTCGGCCCCACCGATGCGCGCCGCCACCTGCCGCCGAATTTCCGCGGCACCGTCATTCACAAGGATGTTTTCTGCAGCCCGTGCTACTCGCCCCAGTGCCGCACGATCACCCATGCCTGCATGAAGCGCATCGGTGTTGAAGAGGTGCTGCAGGCGGTGCTCGCGTTGCTGGCGGATTCCGAGCGTGTAAAATTGGCGGCCGCGGGATGAAGATCCTGCACTTAACCTCCCATCTGAACGTCGGCGGCGTCAGCAGCCACGTGCTGTCGCTCTCCGGGGCGCTGACGCAGCGCGGCCATCTCTGCCGCATCGCCTCCGAAGGCGGGCAGCTCGAATCCCAGGCCGCGATGATGGGCCTGACCCACTGGCTGGTGCCGCTGCAGACCAGCATGGAGTTCAGCCCGCAGGTGCTGGCCTCGGCGTGGGAGCTGGCCGACCGCCTGTCGAATGAAGGCGTGGATCTGCTGCATGCCCACACCCGCGTAGGACAGGTGGTCGCCGGGCTGCTGTCGCGCCGGCTGCGCATCCCATATGTCGCGACGTGGCACGGATTTTTCCGTCCCAACCTGGGCCGGAAATTGTGGCCCTGCACCGGCGATCTGACGATTGCGATCAGCGAACCGGTCCGCCAGCATCTGCAGCGCGACTTCGGCGTGCCGGAGCAGCGCATCCGGCTTATTCCCCATGGCATCGACACCGACTTATTCGCTGCGCCGGTGGAGCCCTCTGCGCAGCAGCAGCTGCGGACGCTGGCCGGGCTGCCGGCGAAATCGCGCGTCATCGGCACGGTGGCCAGGCTCGTCGCCTCCAAGGGCGTGGATCAGCTGATCCGCAGCCTGGCGGAGATCCGGGCGGCTGTTCCGCAGACGCATCTGCTGATCATCGGCGACGGGGAAGAGCGCGAGGCGCTGCAGCAGCTCGCCGCCTCGCTGCAGCTGGCCGAGGCGGTCCATTTCACCGGCGCCCTGCCGCACACTCGCACGGCGCTGTCGCTGATGGAGGTGTTTGTCTTTCTGCCCGCGCAAGAAGAAGGATTTGGACTGTCGCTGCTGGAGGCGATGGCCAGCGCCCGTCCCATCGTGGCGGTGCGCCGGGGCGTCGGCGCCTCCTGGGTGCTGCAGGAAAGCGGTGTGGGCCTGCAGATCGATTCCGGGGATGCGGCGGGCATGGCGAAGGCCGTCATCCAGCTGCTGACCAACGGCGAGCAGGCCTGCCGGTCGGCGGGCGAGGCGCGCGCGGTGGCCGCATCGCGCTATGCGCTTTCGCGGATGGTGCAGCAGGTCGAAGAGGTCTACGAGGAAGCGGCCCGGCGGATGCTCGCCGATAACGGCGGTGAGCGATGACGCCTGAGATGTCGCGGATTTTGGTCGTCTTGCCCAACTGGTTCGGCGAAACGCTGTTTACCACGCCGTTTTTGCGATCGCTCCGCATGCAGCAGCCCGGCGCGTTCATCGCGGCCCTCGGACGCTCGGCGTGCCGGGAAGTGCTGGCGCACAGCCCGCTCATCGACGAAATGATCGAATGTGATGAGCGCGGCGCGCATCGCGGCCCGGCCGGCGCCTGGCGGCTCGCCCGCGCGCTGAAGCGCCAACGGTTCGACACGGTGTTTGTCCTGCGCCGCAGCCTGACCCGGACACTGATCATGCGGCTGGCCGGCATTCCGTGCCGGATCGGCTGGTCGGGAAAAGGGCAGTGGCTGCTGACGCACCGCGTGCCGCCGGCATCCCTGCCGCGGCATAAGGCGCTCAGCTATCTGCCGCTGCTGGAAGTTATGGGGCTCTCCGGGGAGGCCCGGCGGTACGAATACACGGTGACCGAGGAGGAGCGGCAGGCGGCGCGCGCCTGGCTGCAGGCGAGCGGCCTGGCCGACGGCCGCCCGCTGGTGGTGCTGCACCCGGGAGCCAATTGGCCGCATAAGCGGTGGGCGCCGGAGCGGTTCGCCGAACTCGGCGACCGGATTGCCGCAGCACATCCGGTGCAGATGGCGATTACCGGCGGACCCGGCGATGTGGCATTGGCGAATGCGGTGCGGCAGCGGATGCGGCAGCCGGCACTCGTCGTCGCAGGGCAGACCACCGTCCGGCAGCTGGCGGCCTGCCTTGAGTGCGCGAGGCTGTTCGTGTCCAATGACACCGGCGTGCTTCATCTGGCCGCCGCATTGGGACGGCCGCTGGTCGCGCTCTACGGGCCGACCTCTCCAGCACTCACCGGTCCGCTGGGACTGCCTGACCGCACCGTCATCCTGCATCACGCCGACTGCTGTCCGAAGATTCCATGCGTGAAGCCCGCCGGCCCGCCGCATGCCGGCATGAACGCCATTCCCGTCGACGAAGCGTATGCCGCCGCGTCGAACTTGCTGGAGCGCGCCGCATGACGGCCTCCTCTCCGGCCGGCGGCCGGCGCGTGCTGGTGATCGGACCGTCGAATATCGGCGATGCGATTCTGGCCAGCCCGGTGGTCGCGGCGCTGCATCAGCGGTATCCCGAAGCACAGCTCACACTGGTCGCAGGCACGCGCGCGAAGGCGGTCTTTGCCGAGGATCCGCGGGTGCAGGTGCTGGTCGACTCAGGCGCGTTCGACTCCGCAGCCGGTCGGCTCAAGCTGGCTTGGGCGCTGTGGCGCTACCGCCCGCACCTCGTCGTGGATCTGCGGCACACGGCATATCCGCTGCTCTTGAAGCCGCTGGAGTCATGGCGCTACCTGCGTTATCCGCCGCGCCGTCTGGTCCACATGCGCGACCGGCATCTGTGGAAATTGCGCGCCCAGGTGCCCGGCATGCCGGAGGAAAACGGCGGCACGACCGCGCTCTGGACGAGTGCCAAGGATACCGCGCACATCGAGACGCTGTGGCGCCGCTGGCAGCTGCCCGACGGCGCCCGGCTCGTCGTGATCTCTCCGGGCGCGCGCAGCCATATCAAGCGCTGGCCGGCCGAGGGCTTTGCCCGCGTGGCCGACCGGCTCATCCGGGAATCCGGCGCCTCCGTCGTCTTCGCCGGCGAGCCGGATGAGGAGGAGATCGTCCAGGAGATTTTGGGCGCGATGGAGCAGCGCGCCGTCAGCGCCGTGGGGCTGACGACGATCCGCCAGCTCGGGGCGCTGATGCGGCGCGCCGCGCTGGTCATTACCAACGATTCGGCGGCACTGCACCTGGCCTCGAGCGTCAATGCGCCGACGGTGGCGATCTTCGGTCCCACGGACGCGGCCAAATACGGCCCGACGGCGCCCAAGCGCCGGGTGCTCCGGCGGGCGCTGTTCTGCGCGCCCTGCGAGCAGGCGCTCTGCCGCTACAGCCATGAATGCATGCGGTTCATTTCAGCCGACGAGGTGTTCAATGCCGCGGCGGGTCTGCTGAGCTGATGGCCGAACCCCTGAGCCCCAAGCGGCTGCTGGTCATCCGGCTCGATCGCATCGGTGATGTGGTGCTCTCAACACCGGTGGTGCAGGTACTGCGTCAAAAATTCCCGCACGCCTTCATCGCGATGCTGGTGCGCCGCGTCTGCCAGGATCTGGTGCAGGGCAACCCGTATCTGAACGAGGTGCTGCTCTACGATAAAGAGGTCGAGCATCGCAGCGCTTGGAGCACCCTCCGGTTCGCCCGGGGATTGCGGCGTTATGAATTCGACACCGCCCTGATGCTGCATCCGAGCAACCGGTCGCATTGGATCCCGTGGCTGGCCGGCATCCCAATCCGCGTCGGCTATGACTGGAAGGCGAAGCGCCTGCTGACCCATCCGCTGCCGCACCGCAAGCAGGAAGGCGCCCGGCATGAAGCGCTCTACACGCTCGACATGCTGAGGCTCTTCGGCATCGAGGCGGCCGATCCCCGCCCGCACGTGCCGATTCAGGCCGCGGCCAACCACCGCATCGAAACGTTGTTGTCGGCATCGCCCCCCGATGCCGCCGCACGGCTGATCGCGGTGCATCCCTCGGCCAGCTGCGTGTCCAAGCGGTGGATGCCGGAGCGGTTTGCCGAGGTGGCCGACCGGCTCATCGCGCAGCAGAAGGCACGGATCTGCCTGGTGGCGGACGAGCCGGATGCGGTTTTTGCCCACCAGGTGGCTTCGGCGATGCGCCATCCCGCGCTGAATCTGGCCGGGCAGCTGAACCTCGCCGAGCTGGCCGCGCTCCTGCGCCACTGCCGGCTGCTGATTTCGAATGACTCCGGGCCGGTGCATATCGCCGCCGCCGTCGGAACGCCGGTCGTCGATATTTTCGGCCGCAACAACCGCGGCCTCTCGCCGCAGCGATGGAAACCGCTCGGCGAGGGGCATGTGGTGCTGCACAAAGAGGTCGGCTGCGTCACCTGCCTGCACAAAGAGTGCGATATCGGCTTTCTCTGCCTCACCTCGCTGAGCGCGGAGGAGGTCTATGCCGCCGCCGTCTCCGTCTTGTCCCGCGCCGCCGAGCCTCAGGCCCGGTGACCCTCAATTGACTTTCGCATCTTCGCACCCATAAGATAGAGCCATGACACGCCGCGGCGCCTGGTGCTGCCTTCTGCTCAGCCTGACCGGGCTGGGCTTGTGCGCCTATATGTACTATGTGCATCTGGGCTTGCTGCGCGGCGAGCTGTTGGGCGGTGCGGCGTGCGGCGGCTCCGGAGTGTTCAATTGCCATGCCGTCACCGCCAGCCGGTGGGGCACGGCGCTGGGCATGCCGCTGCCGCTGTGGGGAATCGCCGGCTATCTGTCGACGCTGACCCTGGCCGCCATCGCGTTGGCGTTTCCCGCGGCGGCCGGGCCGGCGCTTGCGCTGCTGGTGGCCTCGGGCCTTACCTTCTTAGCCGTGGATGCGGCGCTGTTCGCCGTCATGGTCACGCAGATCCGGTCGCTGTGCCCGCTGTGCCTCGGCTCCTACCTGCTCAACGCCCTGCTGGCGGTCAGCGCGCGCGCCGGGCTCGGCCTGCAGTGGAATACGGCGCTGCGGCAGGTTTCCGGGGCGCTTCGCTCCTCCGTATTGTGGCTCGCGCTCGGGGCGGCCGGACTGGGGCTGGCCGCGGCCACGGGCGTGCAGGCGTCGGTGGAATTTATCAGCCAGAGCAGCCCGTCGATGATCCGCCGGCAGCTGCGCGACTATTTCCTGCTTCAGCCCCGCGCCTCGGTGGAATCCGCCGGCAGCCCGTCGCTTGGGTCGGCGACGGCGGGAGTCCAGGTGATGGAGTTCAGCGACTTCCACTGTCCGACCTGCCGCCGGGCCTCGAAATTCAACCACATCATGCTCAGCACCAATCCGGGCACCCGCTTTGTCTTCAAGCACTTTCCGCTCGATACCTCGTGCAATCCGGGCATCGCCCGGATGGTGCATCCGGGGGCCTGCACGACCGCCGCCGGGGCCGCCTGCGCGCACCAGCAGGGCAAGTTCTGGCCGCTGCATGATGTCATTTTCGGGCAGGAGCAAACGTATGATCCTTCGCGGCTGCGGGATGATGCCCTCCGCGCCGGGCTGGATCTGGCGAAGTTCGATGCGTGTATGGCCTCGGGGGAGGGCATGCAGGCGGTGCGGCGGGACGTGGAGGAAGCTCAGCGGCTCGGCGTGACCAGCACGCCGACCTATTTCATCAACGGCTATCGGCTCGGCGGCCTGATGCCGCCGGCGTTCTTCCGCGAGCTGTCCCGCCTGCTGCGGGAACAGGGGTCGTGAGATGGCGCTGCGCGAAGGCTCGAAGGCCCCGGCCTTCACGCTGACCTCCACGGCCGGTGATACGGTGCGCCTGTCGGAGTACGCCGGCCGGAAGGTGGTCCTCTATTTTTATCCCAAGGATGACACGCCTGGCTGCACGAAAGAAGCGTGCAGCTTCCGGGACAATCTCTCGGCCGTCACCAAGGCCAACGCGGTGGTGTTCGGGGTCAGCCGGGATGATACCGCCTCGCACCAGAAGTTCACCCGGAAATTCGGCCTGACTTTTCCGCTGCTGAGCGATCCGGATGCGGCCGTCTGCAAGGCGTACGGCGTCTACAAGCAGAAGTCGCTCTACGGCCGCACCTACATGGGCATCGAGCGGACGACCTTCATCATCAATGAGCAGGGCCGCATCAGCCGCATATTTCCCAAGGTCAACGTCAATGGCCACACCGAGGAAGTCCTCCAAGCCCTCCAGGCCCAAGGCTCGTCCGCGAAGCCGGCCCGCGCCAAGGCCTGAACTTTCGTCCCAGCCCGCCGCGCCGCCGGCGGGAGCGGATCCCCGTTTTGTCGAAGGCATCGCCCTCTTCAACCATCACCGGTTTTTCGAGTGCCACGAAGCGCTCGAGCGCATCTGGCTGGAAACCGCCGGCCGCGAAAAGGATTTTTACAAAGGATTGATCCAGGCCGCGGTGGCCTGCCATCATTGGTCGCGCGGCAATCCGGCCGGAGCCCTCACCCTCTCCCGCAGCTCCAGCCAATATCTGAAGCGTTTCCTGCCGGAATATCTCGGGCTCGACGTGGAAAGTTTTCTCACCCGCCATCTGGAGCTGTTCGGCTGGCTGCGCCGCCACCGGCTCCGGTATGACGAGCGGCTGATCCCAATGCTGCAGTGGGCGCGCCATGCCTGACCGTCTCCGCGTGCTGCTCGACCGCATCGATGCGTACAACCGCGAGGATCCCGCCAGCCGCGAATTGGCGTATGCCCAACGGCTGACCGACTGGGTGCTCCGGTTGAATCCCCACGCCTCCGAGGCGCTGCGCATCGCCGCCCGCGGGCAGCACATCCGCCGCTGGACCATTCCGCGGGAGCGGTATCCGCGCGGCCGGCAGGGATATCTCAAGTGGCGCGAGACGCTCAAAACATTCCATGCGCAGACCGTCGGGGAGCTGATGCGGCAGGCCGGCTATCCGGAGCCGGAGATCGAGCGGGTGCAAGGGCTGATGAGCAAGCGCGGATTGCCGTCGGATCCGGACACGCAGATCCTCGAAGATGCGCTGTGCCTGCTGTTTCTCGAAACGCAGCTGGCCGATCTGCGAAAAAAAGAACCCGACGAGAAAATGCGGGAGATTCTTCGCAAGACGTGGGCCAAAATGAGCCCGCGCGCCCGGGAGCAGGCGCTTGCGCTGCCGTTAGGTGCTGAGGAGCGGACGCTGCTGCAGCAGGCGCTGGGTCAGGAGGGCACGGCCCGGTAAGAGGGGCACAGCGCAGCGCCCAGCGGGCATTCGGAGCACCGCGGCGTGCGGGCGACGCAAATCCGCCGGCCGTGCGTGATCATCCGGTGCCCGAAGACGGTCCAGAGCCGCCGCGGCACCAGCGCCATCAAATCCTGCTCGATCTTTTCCCGCTCATGCTGCGGGCTGAGCGCCAGCCGTTTGCTCAGGCGCATCACATGGGTGTCGACGACGATGCCTTCCTGCAGCCCGAAGGCGTTGCCCAGCACCACGTTGGCCGTCTTGCGGCCCACGCCGGGCAGCTCCAGCAAATCGTCCATCCGTCCGGGCACTTTGCCGCCGAACTGTCCGACCAGAATCTGGCAGGCGGCTTTGATGCTCTTGGCCTTGTTCTGGTAAAAATTGATCCGGGACATGTCGCGCGCCAGCACCGCCAGATCGGCGGCGGCGTAGTCCTTCGCGGTCCGGTATTTCTTGAACAGCTCCGGCGTGACCTTGTTGACCAGCACGTCGGTGCATTGGGCGGAGAGGATGGTGGCCACCAGCAGCTCCAGCGGGGTGGTGGAGTGTAGGGCGCAGGTTGCATCCGGATAGGCCCGCTTCAGCGCCTCCAGGATCTTGCGCATCCGCTCCGGCGATGCTCGTCGTTGCTTCATGCCGCTATTGTAGCTAAAATACATAGATGAGGCTTTCGGAAACGGTTACGATTATTACGGGAGCCAGCCGGGGGTTGGGGCGGGCCCTGGCGCTGCGGTTCGTGCGCGAAGGCTCGCGAGTGGCGATTTGCAGCCGCAGCCCGCAGGAAATTGAGGCGGTCGCGAAGGAAATCCGCCGCCTGAACGGGGAAGCGCTGGCCGTGAAAGCCGACGTGTCGCAGGAGCGGGATGTCGACCGGCTCGTGTCGATGACGCTCAAGAGCTTCAGCCGCATCGACACGCTGATCAATAACGCCGGCATTCTCTCGCCCCGGGCGCCGGTGGATCAGGTGCGCGTCACGGACTGGGATGCGACGATCGCCGCCAACCTGCGCGGCCCGTTTCTGTGCATGCGCGCGGTGCTGCCGCACATGCGCGGCCGCCGGCAGGGCTCCATCATCAATGTCTCCTCCGGCGCGGGCAAGCGGCCCTCACCGCTGTGGGGGCCGTACGCCGCTTCGAAATGCGCCATCGAAGGCTTGACAGCGCTCGCCGCCGAGGAAGCCCGCGCCGACGGCGTGCGCATCAACGCGGTAAACCCGGGCGGCACGCGCACGGCCATGCGCGCGTCCGCCTATCCTGAGGAAGATCCGATGCGATTGCCGCAGCCCGAAACCCTGACCGGCATTTTCGTGTATCTGGCCAGCGATGAGTCGCGCGAGGTGACGGGCAAGTCCCTCGACGCGCCGGACTGGCTTGCCAAGAACTCCCTATGGCGATGACCGCCGCCGCCACCGACCGCCGTCGCCATCTCCGCCTGCCGGTGGCTCCGCAGTTTGCGGTCAGCCTGCTGCGGCCCGAAGGCCCGCTGCCGGCGGCCTACGTCAACTGGAGCGAAGGCGGCATGTGCGTGCGGCTGCAGGAAACCGTTGAAATCCGCTCGGCGATCAGGCTGCAGGTGATCACCGGCCGGGAGCGCCCCGTGCAGTGCGCCGGGCGGGTGGCCTGGGTTATGCAGCGGCTGGATCTTCGCGGTGTTCCGCCGTTTTTGTTCGACGTCGGGGTGGAGTTCATCAAGCCTCCGCCGGCGCTGCGGCAATGGCTGGCGCAGCGGGCCGGCGGGGCCCCGCCGCCCGCCCGGCGCCCGGCCCGCGGAAACCGGCTGGGCGCCGGGGCCCGCCGCCTCATCCCGCATCGGGGGCGCGAGCCGGGCCATCCGGTGCCATGGCATTTGATCGTTTCAGTGGACAGCCTGCCGTGCTTCAGCGGCCACTATCCATCCCAGCGGGATGCCACCGACGCCTGGTCGGCATTTCAGCGCCAGCAGGCCAAGGGCTCCGCGAAGAAATGATCCGCATCGACACCCAGTTTTCCATCTTCCTCGACAACCGCCCCGGTATGCTCTCGCGCACCTGCCAGGCGCTCGCCAAAGCCGGCATCAACATCATCGCGCTTTCGGTCAGCGACACCATCGATCACGCCATCGTGCGGATGGTCGTCGACAAATCGAAAGAGGCCGAGCCGGTCCTTTCCCGCCTGCATCCGACGGTCCAGCGGCGCGACGTGGTCTTCATGGACGTTCCCAATCAGGTGGGCGCGCTGGCGATCGTCGCGGAGAAACTCGCCCAGGCCGGCATCAACCTCGAATACGCGTACTGCACCGCGCCTTCCAAGCCCCCCGGCGGCGCGCTGGTGCTCCGCACCAACGATCTTGAAGCGACGATCAACGCCCTCAGCTGAGGGCGCCCCATGAACGCCGTCCTGTTCCGCCGCCACGGCGGCCCCGAGGTGCTGGAGTACGCGCAGGTGCCGGATCCTCGGCCTGAGGCCGGCGAAGTGCTCGTGCGGGTGAAGGCCTGCTCGGTCAATCACCTCGATATCTGGCTGCGGCAGGGGGGCATTCCCGCCTACCGCATGACGCTTCCCCATATCGCCGGCTGCGACGTCGCCGGCCTCATCGAAGCGCTGGGCCCCGGCGTCACCGGGCTGAAAATCGGCGACCGCGTCGTCCTCGCGCCGGGCTTGAGCTGCTTTCAATGCGACTTCTGCCGGCGCGGGGATGATAATCTCTGCGCAACGTACGGCATCCGGGGTGCCGCCATCCCGGGCGGCTATGCCGAGCTTGCGGTGGCGAAAGCGCATGAAGTGCTCCTCCTGCCGGCGTCACTTTCCTTCGAAGTCGCAGCCGCCTTTCCGCTCGTGTTTCTGACCGCCTGGCACATGCTGGTCACGCGCGCTCGGCTGGCGGCCGGCGAGACGGTGCTGGTGCACGCCGCCGGCAGCGGGATCGGCCATGCCGCCATCCAGATCGCCAAGCATTTGAAGGCGCGGGTTTATACCACCGTCGGCTCGGACGCCAAAATTCCCAAGGCCAAGGCGCTGGGCGCCGACGAGGCGATCAACTATCAGCGCGACGATTTTGAAGTGCGCCTCAAAACGCTCACCAACAACCGCGGCGTGGACGTGGTCTTCGAGCACATCGGGCCGCAAACCTGGGAGCGCAGCGTGCGCGCCATCGCGAAGGGCGGCCGGCTCGTCACCTGCGGCGCCAGCAGCGGGCCCAGCGTGCCGCTGGATCTGCGCTACGTCTTTTCCCGGCAGCTGACGCTCCTGGGCGCGATGATGGGCACTCGCGATGAGCTGCGCGCGGTCTTCGATCTGGTGGGCCGCGGCGTGCTGCGGCCGGTGGTCGATGCCGTCCTGCCGCTGCGCGAGGCGCGCGCGGCGCATGAGCGCATCGAGCGGCGCGAGGTTTTCGGCAAACTGGTGCTGACCCCGTAATGGCGAAAGAAAAAATCCTCATCGTCGACGATGAAAAGAACATCGCCGAGGCCCTCAAGTACAACCTCGAGGCCGAAGGATTCCGGACGCTCACCGCCCACGACGGCGCCAGGGCGCTGGAGCTGGCCCGCACCGAGCTGCCCGAGCTGATCCTGCTGGACTGGATGCTGCCCGAACAGGACGGGCTGGAAGTCTGCCGCCGGTTGAAGCAGGACGCCAAAACGCAGTCGATCGCCATCATCATGCTCACCGTGAAGTCGGATGAGACGGACAAGGTGCTGGGCCTGGAGATGGGCGCCGACGACTACATCACCAAGCCGTTCAGCCCCCGGGAGCTCGTCGCGCGCGTGAAGGCCATCCTGCGGCGGGGCGCGGCCCAGCCCGCGGCCGAGGTGTTCCGGCTGGGTGATTTGCGCGTCGATTGGGCGCGGCACACCGTCGAACTGAAGAGCAAGCCGGTGGAGCTGACCTCCAAGGAGTTCGAGCTGCTCCGCGCGCTCATCGAGGCCAAGGGCCGGGTGCTCAGCCGCGACGCCCTCTTGGACAAGGTCTGGGGCTACGAGCGCGCCCTGGAAATCGAAACCCGCACCGTCGATCTGCACATCAGCCAACTGCGCAAAAAGCTCAAGGCGGCGGGGGAGCGCATCCTCACCGTCAAGAACGTGGGCTACCGGTTGGTTGCGGATGAGTGAGCTGCTCGCCGGCTTCATCGCCGCCCTGCTGGCCGGTCTCTGGTGTTCCCGCAGAATGACGCGGCTGGCGCATCGCCTGCGCGAAGCCGAGGAAGGGCGCGAGGCCGTCAGCCGGCAGGTGGGTATGCTGGCCACGCAGGGCCATCAGGCCACGGCGATCCTGGAGCGCATGGCCGAGGGGGTCTTGGCCGTCGATGCGCAGGGGCGCCTGCTGCTGATGAACCCGGCCGCCGCCGCATTGCTGGGCATCACGACCACGGATGCCATCGGCCGCAGCCTGTTCGAAGTGGCCCGCCAGCAGGATCTGCAGGAGCTGGTGCGGGGCATGCTCCGCGCGCCGCAGCCCGTCAGCCGGGAGGTGATGGTGTTTCATCCCTCCGAACGCATGCTCCGCCTGCATGGCGTGCCGTGCCCGCCCGGGCCCGGAGAGGCGGACGGCCCGTCGGCGGGCATCGTCATCCAGGACGTCCCCGAGCACCATCGCTATGACCAGCTGCGCAAGGAGTTCGTGGCGAACGTCTCGCATGAGCTCAAAAGCCCGCTCACCTCGATCCGCAGCCTGACGGAGACGCTGCTGGGCGGCGCCCTCGAGGACCGCGCTAGCAACCGCAAGTTCGTCGGGATGATCGACGAGGATGCGGCCAGGCTCTCGCATCTGATCGACGATCTGCTCGCCCTCTCGCAGATCGAATCCCAAGCCGTGGCTCCGGCATTGACCGCCGTGCCGCTGGCGCCGCTGGTGGAGTCGGTGATGGCCGGGCTGCAGCCGGCCATCCGGCAGCGGGGGATCGCCGTCGCCATCGACCTGCCAGGTGATTTGGCGGTGCAGGCGGATCCGGACCGGCTGCGCCAGGTGATCGCCAATCTGCTCGATAACGCCGTCAAGTACAACCGCGACAACGGGCGCCTGACGGTCTCGGCGGCTCGCAGCGACGGCTGGGCGACGGTGGCCGTCGCCGACACCGGCATCGGCATTCCGCCGCAGGATCTTCCCCGGATCTTCGAGCGTTTTTACCGCGTCGACAAGGCCCGCTCCCGCGCCATGGGCGGCACGGGCCTGGGCCTGTCCATCGTCAAGCACACCGTCGAATCGCTCGGCGGCACCGTCTCCGTCCAGAGCGACTTCGACCGCGGCTCCACCTTCTCCTTTACGCTCCGCCTCGCCTAGCTCGTCGCAAGTCTTACACACACCTTACGCCGCCCGCATACCGTCCTGACATCTCCTCCTTATACTTGCGTCCACACATGAGGCTGGACAACGGGAAAGGAGTCCAAGGAATGCGGCAGTGGTTTCAGGGAGGACTGGTCGCGGGAATGGTGCTGCTGGCGGCAGCACCGGCGGCGCGGGCCGCAGTGGATGTCGAGTTGCTGCTCGACAAGCTCGTGCAAAAGCAGGTGTTGACCCGCGAGGAGGCGAATGAGCTTCGAACCGAGATGGCGGAGTACAAGGACGCCAACACGCAGCAGCTTGCCAAGGAAGTGGTGCCCAAGTGGGTTCAGAGCCTCACCCTTTCGGGTGATGTCCGCCTGCGGCAGGAAAACTTCTGGCGGGATCCCGTGACGCAGAATACGTCAACGACCGATCCGGCCAGCAACTCCACCCACACGCGCCAGCGGCAGCGGATGCGCCTGCGGTTCGGGGCGAAAGCCAAGGTGAACGACCAGGTGGAAGCCGGCCTGCGGTTTTCAACGGGCACGGCCCTGGACCCGGTCTCGATCAATCAGACGATGCAGAATACGTTTGATAAAAAGGCGCTGTTCGTGGACCAGGCCTATGTGAAACTCTCGACGGCGGGCACCGAATGGGCGCAGACGCTCCCGGCCACCGTCTGGGGCGGAAAATTCGAGAGCCCATTTTATTCGACCGGGTTGGTGTGGGATCCGGATGTGACCTTCGAAGGCACCGCCGTGTCCGTCACCCCGAAGTGGGGCCCCACCGACTGGTTTCTCACCAGCGGCGTGTTTCCGATTGATGAGATCGCCACCAAAGGCGGCGATCCGGTGCTGTATGCCGGCCAGGTGGGCACCAACTGGATCGTGTGGCCGGCCCAGCCGGGCGAATGGCTCTCCGGTCTCTCGTTAAAGGGAGGCCTGGCCTATTACGATTACGCGAATATGGAAAACACCGTGGATACCTTCACGAACCAGCTGGGCAACACCGGAACCTATTCCGGCGGCACGGCGCCGAGCTTCACCTTGTTCCGTCCGGCAAATGATTTCAATGAGCTGGATCTGCTGGCGGAAGCCAACACGCAGCTTTGGGGACAGCCGCTGAAGCTCCACGCCGATTATGTCAAGAATACCGCGGTCGCAGACAACGACAAAGGCTTCCAGCTCGGCGCGAAGCTGGGCAAAGCCGAGCGGCCCGGCGCCTGGGAGCTGGCCTACTACTTTCAGCGGCTGGAACCCGATGCGGTCTTCGGGCTGTTCGCCGATTCCGATTTCGGCGAAGGCGGCACCAATCGCTGGGGGAATGTCTACTCAGCGTCCATCGGCACGCTCAAAAATTCGCTCCTGAAGTCGACCTTGTTTGTCACCAACGAGGTCACGGGTCCCACCGAGGACCGGGCGATCACCCGGCTGCAGGTGGATTGGGTGACAAAGTTCTAGGGCATGGCCTTACATGAATCTTACATCGGTGCAACCCCGGCCTTACACCGGTCGGGTATGCTGGGAGGGACAATGATGAATCGCATTCATCGCATCATGATCATGGCCTGGCTGCTGACCGGCCCGACGGCGCCTGCCTGGGCCGCCGTGCGGCTGATCACCGTGGACGGCTCCAGCACCGTGTATCCCATCACCGAAGCGGTGGCGGAGGAGTTTCAAAAGACGCACTCCAATGTCCGGGTGACAGTCGGCATTTCCGGCACCGGCGGCGGGTTCAAAAAGTTCTGCGCCGGAGAAACCGACATCTCGGACGCGTCGCGCCCGATCAAGCCGACCGAAGTGGAGCTGTGCGGCAAAAACGGCATCCGGTACATCGAGCTGCCGGTGGGCATGGACGGGCTGGCGGTGGTCGTGCACCCGTCAAACAGCTGGGCCTCTACGATGACGATCAAGGAGCTCAAGAAGCTGTGGGAGCCGGCGGCGCAGGGCGCCATCACGAAGTGGAGCCAGCTGCGGGAAGGATGGCCGGACAAGGAAATCCATCTCTTCGGCCCCGGGGTGGATTCCGGGACATACGACTATTTCACGCAGGCGATTGTCGGCAAGGAGCATTCCAGCCGGGGCGATTTCACGTCAAGCGAGGATGACAATGTCCTGGTGCAGGGCGTGGCCAGCGATCCGCTGGCGCTGGGATTTTTCGGCATGGCGTACTATGAGCAAAATCAGGACCGGCTCAAGCTGGTGGCCGTCGATGATGAAAACCCGGCCAACGGGGAAGGCGGCATTGTGCCCACCTACGAGACGGTGATTAACGGCACCTACCAGCCGCTCTCCCGGCCGATCTTTATTTACGTCAGCGCCGCCTCGGCCGAGGACCAGAACGTGGAAGCGTTCGTGACCTATTACCTAACCGAAGGCCGGCCGCTCGTCAAGGAAGTCGGGTACGTGGCGTTTCCCGACAACGTCTATGAGCTCGCCCTGCAGCGCTTCAAGGCGCGCAAGGCCGGCTCGGTCTTCGGCGGCCGCGGCTCGACCGTCGGTGTCACGATGGAACGGCTGCTGTTGGGACGGTAATGGCATTGCCGCAGAGTTCGCGTCAGGCCCGCATCGGTGAACGCCTTATCGAGGCGGGCCTGGCGGCCTGCGGCAGCCTGTCAATCATCACCACGCTTGGCATCGTCGCCGTGCTGCTGGGGGAAACCCTCGCCTTCTTCCGCGAAGTGCCGCTGCGCGACTTTCTGACCGGCACCGAATGGACGCCGCTGTTTGAGCGGCAGCGGTTCGGCATCTGGCCGCTGGTGGCCGGCACGGCCCTGACGGCCGGCATTGCCATCGCGGTGGCCCTGCCGTCGGGCCTGATCAGCGCCATCTATCTCAGCGAGTTCGCATCGGCGCGGGTCCGGAACATCCTCAAGCCGCTGCTCGAAATCCTCGCCGGCATTCCCACCGTCGTGTACGGCTACTTCGCCCTGCTGTTCGTCACCCCGCTGCTGCAGCGAGTCCTGCCGCAGCTGGCCGGCTTCAACGCGCTCAGCGCCGGCATCGTGATGGGCATCATGACCATTCCCATGATTTCCTCGTTGAGCGAGGATGCGATGTACGCCGTGCCTCAAGGATTGCGGGAAGCTGCCTACGCGCTGGGCTCATCACAGCTGCAGACCGCCTGGAAGGTGGTGGTGCCGGCGGCGGCCACCGGCATTATCGCCTCGATCCTGCTGGCGGTCTCCCGGGCCATCGGCGAAACGATGATCGTGGCCATCGCCGCGGGGCAGCAGCCGCGGTTGACCGCCAATCCGATGGTGCCGATCGAAACCATGACCGCCTACATCGTCCAAATCAGCATGGGCGACACCCCCACCGGCACGATTGAGTACAAGACGATCTTCGCCGTCGGCATGACGCTGTTTCTCGGCACG
>OBEQ010791254.1_pt1 | contig 16074 bp, 12 predicted proteins | sample 1670901 | NCBI WGS metagenome assembly OBEQ01 (sample SAMEA104232315, study PRJEB22302) | groundwater metagenome | biome: forest; feature: aquifer; material: groundwater | place: USA | collected 2011-08-07 | depth 5.4 m
ACCCCCGAGCCACTCTCACTGCGCGCATCTGGCGGATAACATTCACTTTAATTTCGCCCGGATATTTCATATCAGTCTGGATTTGATGGCCGATATTTCTCGCCATTTCCAAAGCGCCGAAATCATCAACTTTTTCCGGAATCACGAATACCCGGACCTCCCTTCCAGCAGAAATCGCATAAGCATTTTTAACTCCTTCAAAGCCGGTGGCGATTTTTTCCAAATCTCCCAATCGCTTTATGTAATTTTCCACAGTTCCCCTCCGGGCGCCAGGACGCGCAGCAGACAAAACGTCTGCCGCAGTCACAATATAAGATTCCGGCGTGGAATATGGGTATTCTTCATGGTGGGACTGCATTGCTTTTACAACCAACTCATCCACTCCGTATTTCTGCAAAATTTTTCTTCCCAATTCCACATGGGTTCCTTGCACCTCATGGTCAATCGCCTTTCCAATGTCGTGGAGCAAAGCTCCTTTTTTAGCTACCTCAACATTCGCTCCAAGCTCAGCGGCAAGCATTGCCGAAATATGCGCCATTTCAATGGAATGGACTAAAACATTCTGGCCAAAACTGGTCCTGAAATAAAGCCGGCCAAGAAGCTGGATGATTTCTTTCGGCAAACCTACCACGCCGACTTCTATTGCCGAATTTTCTCCGATTTCCTGCATCCGCTTGGTTAATTCCTGCTTCGCCTCTTCAACTTTTTCTTCAATTTTAGCCGGCTGGATCCGGCCGTCCTTGATTAATTTTTCCAAAGCCATTCTCGCAGTTTCCCTCCGAAGCGGGTCAAAAGAAGAAAGCAAGATCGTATCCGGAGTTTCGTCAACAATAACCTCAACGCCGGTAAGCCGCTCCAGCGTGCGGATATTCCTTCCCTCTCTTCCGATAATTTTCCCTTTTAATTCTTCATTCGGAAGCTGGAACGCGCTGGTGGTAATATCTGCCACATGGGAACGGGCATAGCGCTGAATCGCAGTAGTAATCATTTCCAAACTTCTTTTTTCCACTTCTTCCCGGCGCTCGCCTTCCAATTTGTTCATCGCGACCAAAAGATCATTTTTGTAATCCTCTTTTATCCTGTTAAGAAGCTGGTTCTTGGCATCGTCAATTGAAAACTTTGCCACTTTTTCCAATTCCTTTAAAATTTTTCCGCGCAAATCGTCCGTTTCCAATTTAGCCGCCTGCAAGCGCTTAGCATCTTCTTCCAGATTTAATTTTTGGGAAACAAAATCCGCCAGCTGCTTTTCTATGGTTTCTTCCTTCCTTAAAATCCGCTCTTCTAATTTATCCAGCTGAAGCTTGCGGTTTTTTTCTTCGCTTTTTACTTCTTCTAAAAGCTTGGAGGCGCGTTCTTTGGCGTCTAAAACTACTTCTTTTGCCTGAGTTTTCGCTTCTTCCAGCCAATTCTTAATTTTCTGCTCTGCCGAATTTGCCTGCCGTAGGCTGATTGCTTGGCGGATAAAATAACCCGCCAAAATTCCCGCGGCTAAAAATACCCACAGCAATGGATTGCTTAACATGTATTAAATTGTTCGCTAAGTATTTCATTTAATTGAATTTATTAGGAACTTGATTAATTAATAATATATCTTTCGAAACTTTTCTGTTATTATAATGTATAATATGGCTAAACGTCAAGTAGTCCTGGTAATTTTAGACGGCTGGGGGATAGGCCAAAAAAACGAATCCAATCCGATTTACACCCAAGGCACGCCAAATATTGATTACGTTAAAAATGTCTTTTTATTAGGCGCGCTTCAAGCGTCGGGAATTTCCGTCGGGCTTCCCTGGGGCGAAGAAGGCAACAGCGAAGTCGGCCATTTAACAATCGGAGCCGGCAAAGTGCTTTACCAGCATTTTCCAAGAATAATGCTCTCCATCCAAGACGGCAGTTTTGCTAAAAACAAAGTATTTCTAAACGCCTTTAATCATGTTAAAAAAAATAAAAGCGCCCTTAATTTAGCCGGGCTGATCACCGAAGGGAATATTCACGCCTCAATCAAGCACTTAATCGCTTTAATTAATCTCGCAAAAAAAAATGAGGTTCTAAAAATTAATTTGCACCTTTTTACTGACGGCAAAGACAGCGCGCCAAAATCTTTCCTTAAACTTTTAAAACAGCTCAAAGACGAAACTAATGGAGGCTGGGAAATTGGCAGCATTTCCGGGCGGCATTACGGCTTAGACCGGGACAATTATTGGGAAAGGACTAAAGAAGCCTATGAGGTTATGGTTGGGGATGGAACAGAATCAAAAAGTATTGAAGAGGTTGTCAAGAAAACTTACAATAAAAATCTTAACGACCAGCAAATCCAGCCGACAGTTATAAATTTAAAATCCGCTATTCAAGAAAATGACGCCCTGCTCTTTTTAGATTTTAGGGAAGACAGCATTAGGCAAATCGCCTCTGCTTTTATTCTTGGGGGTTTTAAGGAATTTCCGGTTAAAACTTTTTCTAATTTATATATCGGAACGATGACTGATTATATGGATAAATTTAAAGTTCCAGTCGCTTATCCGCAAGAAAAAATAAGCAATCCCCTTGGTAATGTGCTTTCGGAAAATAAAAAATCCCAGTTGCGCATTGCGGAAACTGAAAAATACGCCCATGTCACTTATTTTTTCAACGGCTACCGGGAACAGCCGTTTAAAAACGAATACCGGGTTATAATTCCTTCAAAAAAAATTTCCTCTTATGAAGAACGGCCGGAAATGCAGGCAATGGAAATAACCTCCCGAGTTATCCAATCCATTGAAGAAAAGGCTTTTGATTTCGTCTTGGTAAATTATGCTAATGGCGACATGATAGCCCACACCGGAAATTATGAAGCGGCAAAAATAGCAGTTAAAACTATTGATGAATCAGTCGGAATGCTGGTTAGGGCCGCCATTAAAAATAACGCAGCGCTTATAATTACTTCTGACCATGGCAATATAGAAAATATGCTTAATCCGCAGACCGGAGAAGCGACTACTGCCCATAATCCAACTTCGATTCCTATTTATATAATAGGCAATGAATTTACTAAGCAAAAAACCCAGGTAGAAATAGATTTTGCCGAAAAAGAAACCATTGGAATTTTATCTGATGTCGCTCCGACTATTTTAGAAATTATGGAAATTCCCCAGCCCAAAGAAATGACCGGGCAAAGCTTATTGAAAATCCTGCGGCAATAAAAAATCCACTGAAATATCAGTGGTTTTTATTTATAATGCGGGCAGATTTTCCCGCGCTTCCATCCGCAAACATTCGTCATCGTTCTTTTAAGACTAAAGCCAGGACTCCCCATTAAATCATTTTTAATCTTTTTACGAACTGACTTTCGCGCATCGTCTATCATTTCTTCCAATTTTCCTGCCAATGCATGAAATTCTTTCGCAATTCGGCAATGCCAAGCTTTATCAAATTGAGGGCAAAGCGGCGACATGACTTCTTTGCCGAGCTTGATCTTTATGACCGCTTTATTCGTTAAAGCCCCGCAGACATTGCACCGATTAGGGATTTTAGTCCTAATATCGCCAGTGCCATCTTTGGGCATATACACTTCAGCTGCGTTTTCCTCATTAAAAATATAATCGTCTTTTATTTCTCTTAAAAATGGGATTCGCAATTCTGCAATATTCTTATCAAACAATTCATTAAGAGATTTAACCCTATTTTCCAATTCATGGTGCCAGCATTCGCACGCGCTTGGACAAATAACCCTTACTCCATATCCTGGCCAGCCGCCCATCACCACCTCATTAGACAAAGCCCCGCAAACCCAACATTCAAAAACTTGAAGGCTCCGAAAACGGTCGCCTCGTTTATGCGGATAATTGCGTTCCCGAAGATCATACAACTTTACTTTACCCGACATCCTTGCTCCTTATTCCTGTTTTTTAATAACTGAAAACAGATTAGCAGACAATTATATAAAAATAAAGACCGCCTTTACCGGCGGTTTTTAAATAATTTTCTTAATTGCTGATAAACCAGCTTTTCTATTTCCTTGGAATCGGGGTTGGATTTTTCTCTTTCAAGAATTTTTTCCAAATTTTTCAATAAAACAAAATCTAAAGCATCGGAAGTCCAAACTTTCCAGCAGCCCCTCTCTTTAACTCCTTTTAATTTTTCTTTTCTAAGCGCGTCAGTTACCAGTCTCCTAGACAAGCCGAAATATGAAGCAACCCGGTCAGTTCCTATATAATAGTGGCTGGAAAATTTAAAACCATATCCGGTTTCCAAAAAAGCCTCTGATAAGAAAAGAGCGGCCAACGTCTTATTTATTAAAGCTTGATTATTTCTTGACATTCTATCTTATTACATCTATTTTTTAAATGCTGAAACAATGATAACAACTCTTATTAAAAAAATCAAAACCGCCACGAAAGATCCAGGTGTTTATATATTTTACCAAAATAAAATCCCCCTCTACGTAGGCAAAGCTTCTAATTTAAAAAATCGGCTGCAAAATTATCTTAAAATTACCGATATAAAAACCGAATCCCTGCATCGCGAAGCAAATAAATTAGAGCTTATAAAGCTAAATTCAAATATTGAAGCTTTAATTGTTGAATCAAAGCTAATCAAGGAATTAAAGCCGAAATACAATATCCTTTGGCGCGATGATAAAAATTATTTCTATGTGGAAATTAACCATTCGACAGGCACAGGACAAGCCAAAGAAAAATTTCCGAGAATTTTTATAACCCACCAGCCAAATATCAGCAATCAATTGCCGAATGCCCAAAGTCAATATATAGGCCCATTTACCGACGGCAACGCGCTTAAAGCCATTTTACGCCTGCTTCGTAAATCCTTTCCTTACTGCACCTGCAAGCCCCATCTCCGGCTTTGCCTTAATGCGCAAATAAACAATTGCCCCGGCTATTGCTGCAATAAAAACGCCAAACCGGCAAAAAAAGAAATTTCTGCATATAAAAAATATATAGTGAAAATAAAAAATATATTAACCGGAAAAGATAAAAAGTTTATACGGCAATTAAAAGATCCTTATGAAGTATTAATTCTTGAAAAAATCTGGGCTCATGAGCCATATTTAGAAACTAAAAATCAGAAAATAGAAAATAAAATTGAGTGCTATGACAATTCCCATCTCTCTGGGAAAGAGGCAGTTGGCGCGATGACTGCCTGGAAAAAAGAAAATGGCTTCTGGTCAGCCGATAAAAATATGTGGCGGAAATTTAAAATCCGCGGAAATTATACTGAAGATGATCCTCGGATGATGGAAGAAATCGTCACGCGCCGGCTCAACCATCCGGAATGGCCTTATCCGGATCTTATTATTATTGACGGGGGCATAACCCAGTTCAGAGCCGCATGCCGAGCGCTGGCAAAATTAAAAAATACCGGCATAAAAATCATTTCTTTTGCAAAGCCGGAACAGCAAGTTTATGGAATAAAAAGAAATCCGATTCCAATTGCTGAACTTCCTGGCAACATGCAAAAAATAATCCTTATGGCTATCCAAAATACCCATAATTTTGTTATTCGCTATCACCGCAAAATTCGTAATGCTCATTTTATAAAAATATTTAAAAAGTTATAATTAAATTATGAAGCTAATCTCCCATTTTATCTTCTCTTTCTTTTCCAACCTTATTGCGCTTATTTTAGCCGGCACTTTTATACCAGGATTCCAGATATCCAATAATTTAGTGAATTTAATGATAACGGCGGCGGTATTTATGCTTATAAACACCTATATCCGCCCCCTGATTAAAATGGTTTTATCGCCATTAATATTCTTAACTTTGGGCTTATTCACCTTAGTCATAAACGCCGGAATGCTCTACCTGCTTGACATTTTAAGCGTGAATGTTACAATAACAGGAACAGAACCTCTTATATATGGAACTTTGCTTATTACTGGAGTAAATTTTTTGCTTCACTTTTCGGCAAAACACCTGAAACTATAAATATGTTAGCTATTGCTCAAATCGTTGTTTCTATACTATTAATCGCCCTTATTCTTCTTCAAGAGCGCTCTTCTGGTTTGTCCGGAATTTTAGGCGGTGGCGAAGGGGGATTTTATCAAACTAGGCGAGGGCTGGAAAAATTTGTCTTTTGGAGCACGATTGTTCTCGCTGCGGCTTTTGCAGCCATGGCTCTTGCTAGCTTAGTTTTATAAATCTTTAAAAATTAATGCTGAATTTCTATAGAGCGCTGCCTATAGATTGATTAGGATGTTTTACGTTATTTATCAAATTTTCAAAAACTTTACTAAAACCGAACGCCGGATATTTCAGATTTCCTTAGCTTTATTTTTAATTTCCGGACTGCTTTGGGGAATTTTAACTTTCCTTACTAAAACCATAACCGTGCCAGCTTCCAGCAGTCTGTATAAAGAAGGAATGGTCGGCCAGCCGATTGCGGTCAATCCAATTCTTGTCGGCACCAATGACGCTGATCGAGATTTAATAGAACTTCTCTTTGCTGGCCTTCTCGATCTTGCTGGAAATTATAAGCATAGTGAAGATGGCCAAACCTGGAACCTGACCTTAAAAGATAATCTTAAATGGAGCGACGGCAAACCGCTTACCAGCAACGATGTAATCTTTACTTTAGATAGTATTCAAAATTCAGAAAACCGCTCTCCGCTTTTTTTAACCTGGCAAGGAGTGATAATAAACCGAATCAACGAAAAAGAATTGGAATTCACATTGCGGACGCCTTACGCTTTCTTTTTGCAAAATCTAAAAGATCTCAAAATAATTCCAAAACATATTTTCGGAGTTATTCCAGTAGAAAATTTCCGCCTTTCTGATTACAATTTTGAACCTGTCGGAAGCGGGCCGTATAAATTTGTTTCTTCAGAAAAACAAAAAGATGGATTTATTACAACTTATCATCTTACTACCAATGAATATTTCGCAAATGAAAAACCGTATCTTAAAAACTTTGATGTCAAATTCTATTCTAATACTTCCGATCTCATAAAAGCGTTTAACCGAAAATTAATTGATGGCTTCGGCGGATTAAATTCAAAAAATATAAATGACCTGAAGCTATCCAATAAAATATTGGAAAAGTCTATTCCCAGATACTATGCAATCTTTTTTAATAAAAATGCCAAGCCCAGCCTTAACGATAAAAATATAGTTTCCGCCCTAACCCTTGCTACCGATAAAGAAAAAATAATCAGCCAAGTATTTAATGGGAAGGCGCTAATTGCAAATCAGCCGATTTTGCCGATTATGGACGGCTACGACCGCCTGTCTGATCCAGGAAATGAATTTTTAATTGAAAAAGCAAATGATTTGCTTAATAAATCCGGCTGGGCTATGAATGAAAAAACCGGAATAAGAGAAAAGAAAATCGGAAAACAAACTGAAACTTTGGAATATTCCATTATAGTTCCCCAAATTCCATTTTTAACAGAAACCGCAGACTTGCTGAAAGAAGATTGGGGAAAAATCGGAGTAAAATTAAATCTAGTAATCTTAAACCCAACCGATGTTTCTAATGAAGTCATAAAAACCAGAAACTACCAAATGATAATTTTTGGAAATATTTTAAGAAAAGATCCGGATATTTTTTCTTTCTGGCATTCTTCCGAAAAGTTTTATCCCGGACTGAATTTGTCGCTTTATGACAATAAAAAGGTCGATGCGCTTCTGGAATCAATCCGGAAAAACCTTGATGAAAATTCGAGAAAAAACCAATTATCGCAATTAGAAAAATTGATCAGCGACGACCAGCCGGGAATTTTCCTTTACTCGCCTACATATCTCTATGTTGCTCCTAAAGATTTCGGCGGATTTGAAGAAAAAATAATCAATACTCCATCTAATAAATTTCAAAGCGTAAATCAATGGTACTTAAAAACCACTAGGGTATTTAAATAGCCCTCATGGCGGAATTGGCAGACGCGCACGCTTCAGGGGCGTGTGGCCGCAAGGCCGTAGAGGTTCAAATCCTCTTGAGGGCACAAATAAAAATATAATTAACAAATTTAATAACTATCCATGATTAGAGTAAACGCCCCAAAAAGAATATTTACCGCTAAAAATAAACAGGTCCGCGAAGAAAGCGAGGCGATTTTGCGATTTTCTCCGCTCGGGGGATTGGAGCAAATAGGCCAAAACTGCTCTTTTTTTGAATATAAAAATGAAATTTTGGTAATAGATGTCGGCATTCAATTTCCGGAAGAAGAAACTCCTGGAATTGATTACATCATTCCAAATGTCACTTATTTAGAGCCAAAAAAGAAAAATATCCGGGGAATCATTTTAACCCACGGCCATTATGACCACATCCACGCGCTTCCTTATTTGATTGAAAAATTAGGAAATCCGATAATTTACACTGCCGAACTCACTAAAGCGCTCGTGGAAAAACGGTTCCAGGAATTTCCGAGCCTGCCAAAACCGAAAATTCAAATAGTGAAAAACGGCGATCGGGTAAATATTTCTGAAAATTTCACCGCTGAATTTTTTGACATTGACCACACGATTCCGGATTCCATCGGGCTTATTTTAGAAACTCCGGCAGGAAAAATGGTAAATTTCGGGGATTTCCGAGTTGAACACGACATTGAAGGAAATCCGCAAAATTTAGAAATTTTTGAAAAGCTTGGAAAATTAGGGATTCACACTGCCTTTATGGACAGCACAAATGCAGACATTGAAGGCCATTCTATTTCAGAAAAAATAGTGGAAAAAAACTTAGAAGGGCTTTTCAAAAAAGCCAATGGGAGGATAATAATTGCAACCTTTGCTTCCCTGCTTACCCGCATTGCGGAAATTATAAAAATTGCGGAAAAATTGGATAGGAAAGTGGCGCTCAACGGCCGGTCAATGAAAGACAATGTCCAAATCGCTAAAAATCTAGGCTATATGAAATTTAAAAAGGATCTGATTATTCCGATTGAAGAAATCCATAAGCATAAAGACAATAAAATTTTGATTTTAACTACCGGCGCGCAAGGGGAAGCTACTGCCGGGCTGATGAGGATCGTCAAAGGCGAACACAAAGTAGTCAGGCTGAAAAGAACTGATACGGTTATTTTCTCTTCCTCAATCGTTCCCGGAAATGAACGGAGCGTTCAAATGCTTCAAGACAATATTGCCCGCCAAGTTGATGAAGTTTATAACTCCAAACTTTTGGATATTCATTCCAGCGGACACTGCTTAAAAGAAGACCTGGAATTAGTCCTTAAATTAGTAAAGCCGAAATTTGTCATTCCAATCCACGGCTATTATTTTAAAAGATCTATGGCTGCCAAAGTCGCTCAAGCCGCCGGAATTCCAAAAGAAAACGCAATTTTGATGGATAACGGCCAAGTCGCAGAAATCACAAAAGACAGCCTCAAGGTAACCAAAGAACAGCTGCCGGTAAATTACATTATGGTTGACGGGCTCGGCATTGGCGATGTTGAAAATGTGGTTCTGCGCGACCGGCTTATGCTTGCTGAAGAAGGAATGATTGTAGTAATTGCCACTATTGATAAAAACAGCGGGCGGTTCTTAAAAACTCCGGATATTGTATCCAGAGGATTCATTTATCTAAAAGAAAATAAAGATTTATTGGACGAAATCCGCTTAAAATTAAAATCCATTGTCGGAAGAATTCCGCGGCATCAAGAAGTAGAGCCGGACTATGTGAAATCTTTAATCCGAGATCAAATTGGCCAACTCTTGTATAATAAGACTAAACGGAGACCTATGGTTCTTCCGGTACTTATAGAAATCTAAGTTATATGGCAAAGCCAATCTTAATATCAGGCATCCAGCCGACTGGCAATCTCCAACTTGGCAATTATTTAGGGGCTTTAAAAAACTTTGTGGAACTGCAAAATTCCGGCAAATATAATTGCTATTTTTTTATTGCCGATTATCATTCCTTAACTATAGATTTTGATCCGAAAGAAAAACAAAGAGATATTCTTGGTGTTGCCAACGCCTATCTAGCTGCCGGGCTAAATCCCAAAAAATCTACTATCTTTATTCAATCCCAAGTTCCGGAATCAACAGAATTAGCTTGGATTTTAAATACTATCACCCCACCCGGAGAATTAAGCAGAATGACCCAATTTAAAGATAAAGTTCAAAATAATATAAATGATATCAATATGGGGTTGGTTGCTTACCCGGTATTAATGGCCGCCGATATTATTCTTTATGACGCTAAATTCGTGCCGGTTGGCGAAGATCAATTGCAGCACTTAGAACTTACAAGAACCCTTGCAAGGAAATTCAATAATAAATTCGGTAAAACTTTTATTGAACCGCAAGCGCTTTTAGCTAAAACTCCAAGAATAATGAGCTTAATTGATCCCGCTAAAAAAATGTCCAAATCGCAGCCAGAAGGATGCTTATTTTTAGACAACACTCCGGAACGAATTGAGGAAAAAATCAAAAAGGCTGTGACTGATTCTGATTCTGAAGTAAAATATAATCCGGAAAACAAACCTGGAGTTTCCAATCTTCTTGTTATCTACGAAGCATTAGCTAGCATTCCTATTCCAAAGTTAGAAAAAAAATACCAAGGAAAAGGATATGGCGAATTTAAAAAAGATCTTATCAAAGTTGTAGCTGATTCCCTAAAGCCATTCCGAGAGCAAAAAACTCCTTCTGCAAAACTTAAATCAATTCTTGCTACAGGAAAGGAAAAAGCCCAAAAAATCGCATCGGAAAAAATGAAAGAGGTAAAAGAAAAATTGGGGTTAGCGCATTATTAACGTTTTATTTTTCAAGCTCGTCGTAAAATTCCACCCTGCCGCCGTCTTCTTGCTCAATACCCTTGCCAATCTCTTGATACCACTTATCCCTTTCCGTTTTGCTTTTAAATTCCTGCATTTTAAATGGTCCGCCCGATAGCGGATAATAACGAGCCGCAGGAATAGAAAGCTTGGGAAGCCTTTCTTCCATTCCTTCTTTTTCCATAAGGCTTTCAAATTTCTTTTTTCTTTCTTTTGGATTTTCAAACATAAATTTATATTTTTCTAACGCCAATCCAAATTGGATAAATATCTAATTTGGAATTCAGTTCCGCGTCAAACTTTTCCGACTTTTTAAATTCCACTGATTTTGCCCCGACTTCTTTTTTTAATGCATCGGCATTTCTTTCCCAAATTCCACGCAATTCCTTCGGCGCTTCAACCATTAAAATAATTCTATCCTTTGGAACATAATTTGCGTCGTGCCTAAGCCCCTGAACCATACGTATCAATTCCCTTGCTAAACCTTCTTCTTTTAATTGCGGCGTAATAATTAAATCCAAACTTACCTCTTCCTCCATTGCCATATTCCAACCCACTTCTTTTATATTAACTTCATCTTTTAAAATTTCAATCAATTCCAGGTCTCTTGCTTCCAGCTTCTTACTTCTTACTTCTAATTTCTGAAGCGGCTGACGGACTTTAATGCCCTTTTCCGCGCGCAAAGCCAAAGCCAAGCTAGACAATCGGCGCACTTCTTCCATTTTTTCTAAAAGCGAATAATTAATTGATTTTTTATCTGATTTTGGCCAATCAGCAAAGTGAACCGATAACTCATTTCCAACAACTAACGATTTATATAAAGCATCGGCAAAAAAAGGAGTAAATGGCGCGATTAATTTGCTCAATTCCGATAAACAATAATGCAAAGTGGCTGAAGCCGATTCAAAATCTTTTTTATCTTCCGGTTTTTGAAGCCGGGAACGGGAACGGCGAATATACCAGCGTGACAAATCGTCTACAAAAACCTCCAGCGATTTTCCAGCCTCGCTAACTCCGTATTTTTCCAAATTATTAGTTGTATCCGCAATTGTCTGATTTAGCCGAGCCAAAATCCATTTATCCAAAATATTTTTATTTCCTGTTTCCTGCTTCCCGATGCCCAATTTTGGGCCGTATGTGTCTAAAAATACAAAAGAATTATAAATCGTCATTATGAATTTCCTGAGCATTTTGCTCAAATCCGCATCGTCAAATTTTTTCGGCTCGCCTGGCGGATTAATAGTATAAAAATACCAGCGCACTGTATCCGCGCCGTATTTATTAACAATATCCCAAGGGCTTACAACATTTCCCTTAGATTTGGACATTTTTTGGCCGTTTTTATCCAAAACTAAACCTAAAGTTATAACATTTTTATATGGGCTTTCCAGGCCGAGCGCGGTTGCAACTGCAAGAAGCGTGTAAAACCAGCCACGGGTTTGATCGATCCCTTCGCTGATATAATCAGCGGGAAAATCAATGCACTCATCTAAACTTTTAATTTTTAATTTTGGACTTTTAACTTGAACACAGCTAAACGGATAATGATCCTGCGCAAATGGCATTGCCCCGGAATCAAACCAAACATCTGCCACTTCTTTTACTCGTTCCATTTTGCCCTTGCACATTTTGCATCGCAAATAAATGCTGTCAACATATGGCCGATGCAAATCCAGTTCTCCGTTTTTGTTGTATGGCCAATTATGCAAATTTAATTTTTCGGCATCGCCATCCACCTCTATATAATCCGATTTTAAAATTCCTCCATTAGTTAAACCGTTTAACGCGCCATCCAAAACCCAAAGCGGATCGCCATGGCTGACTATCAAAATATTCTTATCTTGATATTTGGAATTAATGTCTAAAACTGACTCAAACATCCGCCCTTTTACATTATTCAAATTTTCTCCGCCTGGAGGAGTTTTAGTAAATTGCTCCAAAGAATTCGTAAAAAACTTTTTATATTCTTTTATCGGCTGCCAATTAAATATTCCGCAATTCAATTCTGCTAATCGCTTATCAACAATTATTTTTGCCTTAGTCGCTTTAGCTACAATTTTTGCAGTTTCCTTAGTCCGGAAATACGGGGAGGTAAAAATATAATCCAATTTTCCTTTGCCAAGCTGGTTTTTTAATTTCTCAGTAACTTTCTCAATTTGCTTTTTGCCTTTTGGTGTAAGCTTAGAAATATTTTTTCCTCGTTCCGGTCCGGCAGCAATAATGCCTTTCAAATTATGCTCGGATTCGCCATGGCGCAAAATAAAAAACTGGTTTTCAGAAAATCTTAATTTATCCAAATCTTCCAAACTGCCGACTACATCCCGATGATCGCAATCTATACACTCCCAAATCGGCAAAGGAGTGCCCCAATATCGGTTCCTGGAAATCGCCCAATCCTTGATTTCTCTAAGCCATTCGCCGAACCTGCCTTCTTTTATATGCTCCGGAACCCAATTAATTTTCTCGTTATTTTTTAAAAGCTTATCCTTGAGCCGGCTAATTTCCACAAACCAAGAAAATTGCGAAAAGTATAAAAGCGGAGCGCTGCACCGCCAGCAAAACGGGTAATCATGCTCAATAACTCCGGATTTAAACAAAATTTTCCGTTTTTCTAAATCTTTTATAATATCTTCATCCGATTTTTTTACAAACTTCCCGGCTCCCGGAAGGCCTTTTTGCACTAATCCTTTTTCATCAATTGTTATCGGAATCTGGCCGACTAATTCTTTCTGCACTTCTTTAATTAAATTCATATCCTCTTCTCCAAAAGCAGGGGCGATGTGAACCATCCCAGTTCCGTCTTCCGTAGAAACAAAATCCGCTCCGTAAACTTTAAAAAACTTTTTATTCTTAAGCCATGGCCCTTTTACTTTAAAAAGAGGCTCATATTCCAATCCGATTAATTTTTTTCCGGAAACTTTCTCAATTACTTCTATATCAGTTCCGACTTCAGCTGGTGGCGGATTAAAAGACCATAAATAATCCTTGCCAATTTTATATTTTGTATAAGTTAGTTCCGGATTCACTGCCACTGCTAAATTAGAAGGCAAAGTCCATGGGGTTGTTGTCCATACTAATAAATATTCTTTATTTTTTAGCTTAAATTTTATATAAACTGACGGATCTTTTACTTTCTGGTAAACGCCGGGCATTCCCATTTCGTGGGTGGAAAGCGGAGTCTGGCAACGAGGGCAATAAGGGACAATTTTAAAAGACTTTTTAAGCAAATCTTTATCCGCAAATTGCTTAAAAATCCACCATAAGCTTTCTATATATTCCGGCTTGTAAGTAATATATGGATTTTTTAAATCCAGCCAAAAGCCGATCCGATCTGTTAATTTTTCCCACTCATCTTTGTATTTCCATACTGATGCTTTTGCCTTTTCATTAAATTCTGCAATCCCGAATTTTTCTATATCCTGCTTATTTTTTAAGCCGAGCTCTTTTTCTATTTCAATTTCTACCGGAAGCCCATGGGTATCCCAGCCGGCTTTCCGGCGGACAAAATAGCCCTGCATTGTCTTAAATCTCGGAATAACATCTTTAAAAGACCTGGCTAAAACATGGTGAATGCCCGGCCGGCCATTGGCAGTCGGCGGTCCTTCAAAAAAACGGAATTTTTTTGATTTTTCGCGAAGCTTCAAAGACTTCTCAAAAATTTGGTTTTCTTTCCAGAATTTCAAAACTTTTTCCTCAATTTCCGGCAATTTAAATTCTTTAAGTCCGCGTAGCATATCTTAATATTCTAAAGAAAATTCGCCTTATTTTCAAATAAAAAATCCGCCCACTTAAGAGACGGAATTATTTCTTTTATTATATTCAGCCAAAGCCACAAATCCTGGAAAAATTAAAACATACAGCAGCAAAACCATCAGTTTTGATTTCCAGCTCCTATAAGGGGCTAAAATTACCATTGTTGGATAAATATAAACCAGCAAAGTTCTTGTCCAAACATTTTTAAGGACATAAAAATAAAGCGTGGAAAAATTCTTCACTAATACTTTCTTTCTTTGCTCCGGCATATATTTTCCATTTTTAAATGACCTATTAAGGAGATTATATGCTAAGCAAAAAAATGTCAACAAAAAACCGCCCAATTGGAAGCGGTTAGCAGTGTAATCTCAATTCTTATTCTTTTTAATTAATGCCATTAGATGCCTTGTCGCATATTCTGAATTCACCAGGTCAATCGGCGGCAAATTTCCGCATTGCTTATTTTTATTCAAAAGCCATTTCTGCGCCTCTTCCGCTCCCCTAAATTTCAAAAGTTCGCTTATAACTTTTGAGAGCCGAGCTTGCCTTCCTTGTTCCATCTGCCCATGAATCTTTACCATTTCATTCGCTATTTCAATAAAAACCTTAATCGCCAGATCGTTCTTTTCTTTTCGTTTGGGCATCTTTTCATTCTTTATTTAAAACTGCTAATTATATAGTAGCTAAATGAGCCAAAACCCGTCAAGTAAAAATTTTTACATTTTTAGCGGCTTGCTGATGCCGAGAATATCAAAAAGGTTTTCTAAAACTATTTTCGTTGCAGAAACCAATGCCAGACGGGATTCTTCCAAATCTTTTTCAACGCCAACTACTCGCTCTTTTTCATAAAAATTATGGAGTGCTTTTGCAATATCGCCAGCATATTTTGTTAACCGATGCACCTGGTAATCCTCAGTAGTTTGCGCTAAAACATCCGGCAATTTTATTAACTCAAGCATTAAATTAACCTCTGAATTAGAATTCAATAAAGCTAAATTAACTTTTAACTTTTCACTTTTTACTTTTGCCTTTCGTAAGATATTCGCGCATCTTACGAGCGCATATTGCGCATAATACACCGGGTTTTTCTGTGACTTTTCTTTTGCCAAATCCAAATCAAAATCCATATGCGTATCCAAAGAATGCATTAAAAAGAAAAATCTCGCGGCATCAGCGCCAACTTCATCCAACAAATTATCCATAGTTACAAACTCTCCTTTTCTCTTAGACATCCTGACTTCTTTGCCTCCGCTTACCAAGCGGACTAATTGCGTAAGAAGAATTTTTAATTTTTCCGGCTTAACCCCAAGCGACTCAATGCCTTTTTTCATTCTTTGCGCATAGCCATGATGATCCGCCCCCCAAATATCAATCGCTAAATCAAATTTTCGTTTTAAAAACTTGTCGTAATGATAAGCAAGGTCAGCTAAAAAATAAGTCGGGTTGCCATCAGACTTAATTAAAACCCCGTCCCCAAGCCATTGCGCGCCATCTTTTTCTTCAACCAATCTTTTTTTCTTTAAAAATTCCAGCGCCTTCTTCAATTCTCCTTTTTTATGCAGATTATTATCTTCTGAAAACCAAACATCGTGCTTAATGCCGGCTGATTTAAG
>OBEQ011861358.1_pt1 | contig 16071 bp, 13 predicted proteins | sample 1670901 | NCBI WGS metagenome assembly OBEQ01 (sample SAMEA104232315, study PRJEB22302) | groundwater metagenome | biome: forest; feature: aquifer; material: groundwater | place: USA | collected 2011-08-07 | depth 5.4 m
TACATTATTACAATAACGAAAGAATCCATACGGCATTAAAAATGCCACCAGCCGATTATGCAAAACTATTCTTAAAAAAGTCGTAGAAACTTGTCTTCATAAAATGGGGACTTGACATCAAAAACCAATAACTTAGACTGAGGGTAATTTGGCAGATTATGATCGGGCAGCTGATTTAATACAGCTAGTGGATCCTGCTTATCCATGAGCAAAGTATACAAAGAAAATATAAAATAGGCAAGAAGAAGTTAAACGAAAAGACTTTGATCAGAGATCCGATTAAAATATTTCTAAAATTAACTGAACTTAACAGAAACTGCCTCTGCAATCCCAGAGAAACCTACTCGTTTTGCCATTCTATCCAAATAGAACAAGTCTTTAATTAGAAGCGTTGTTTTTATTGGAAATCTTAGATCTTCTTTTCTTAAAATTACTGATAAACGCATTAATCTATCTGTTGGATCTGTCACTTCGGTTAATAAACGTGCTTGTTCAATAATTCTCTGTCTTTTGTCACTTTCAACCTGCGTACCTTGGGATTGTATATAATCAAGACACAATTCTGTAGCACGAGTCGTGTTATTTAATGATCCTTGTAAACTTCTTAGAAATAATTTATCTCTTAATCCAAATTGTAAATAGTAGTTTCTGTCTAAGAAAACAACGTTTCCTTCTGGTGTAATCCTTATATTTCCCGGATGTATATCCGAATGGACTTGTCCATCTTTAACCTGCTCTAAAAAGTTCCTTGTAACCAAAGAGATAACCTCTCTAACATCATGTCCTTGTTGTCGTAACCTATCCACATCAGTTAAATTTGTACCTTCTACATAATCTTCTTGTGCAAAAAATTTATTTTCGGGTGGGTAAGTAACAGGAATTTTAATTTGGTGCCTTCCACCTATTGAGTACCCATCGTGTTTTCTTCTGAATTGTTTGTCTTGTTCTAAGAATCCTTCAAAATCGATGTCATTCCTTATCCATTCTCTTATGTCTGCTAGTAATGTAATTGACGGTGCAAATCTAGCATCTTCTTCAGATAAAATAGTGAATACCTCAGTTAACAACTTGTGTGTAGTTTCTGTGTGGTGACCAGAATTTGGGTTAAGAATTTTGACAGCTAAATCTTTTCCATCAACATCACTTGTTCTAAACACACTCATTAATGATCCGCCTCCTAATCTTTCTCTAAGTCCGAGTAATCTATTTCTTGCTTCTGGCCATTCTCGAAGTAATGTTTGATCAGCAGTTATTTTTGATTGACCGCCTACTTTATCATAGACTTGGTTAAATGATTGTTCTAAATGAGGAGGTAGCTCTACATATTGACCGATTAATTGTAAAAAGCGTACACCTGGTGCACCTAACTTCTGTGCTGTTTCTAAAATAAACTCATTAACAGTCATTTTTTGTTTCTCTGGTCTTTGTTCAACGGCAGCTACTAATACATTAATTACGTCTTCATACTGACGCCTTAGTTCATTTGGCTCTCTGGTATGCTGTTGTTCCTCGCTACTTCCATTTATATATTTAAAAAGAGTATCAACATCCTCTTCACCTACTCTTTGTTTGTATTGCTCGTTATACCTTTCTTTTCTATCTTCTATGTTAGAACGCCAGGCCTCCCGTGCTGATTCTCGATAACGGCGTCTCTCTTCCAAAGTATCCCCGTCGGGAGGCGCTAACAAAATTTCGTCATAATCTTCCTCATCTGAGTCATATAAAGATTGATCATCTAAATCTTGATAACCGGATGGTGGTTGTTCAGTTTTAATAATATCAAGCCAAGAGAGTTGACCAGGAGGTTGTATTAACATTCTTTCCTGAAGAATTGGAGAAATGGCAAAATATAGCAGATCGTAGTTAGCAGTTTTTACTAGTTGGCGCATTACATCTTTTATAACTCTAAAAAACTTAGCATCTTCTTCTCCATGAATTTCGATATAATTATCAAGGAAAAAATCTACAAATTGTAACCGTTTATTCACATCAGGATCGGTAAGAACTCCTTTATCTCCTGTTAATAAATCACGGATAAGTACATACTTTGATTGAGCATCCAATCTATAAAGTTTATGCATGAGATCATTTAAGTGTACTTTGTCTAAAGTTTCTACACGATCATAATCCATGGATGCTACCCATTTTTTATATAAGTATCTTTTTAAGTAGTTATCATTCTCACCATTACCAATACATGCCAAGAGTAAATCATATTTATTATCTAAGAAGAATTTTGTGACTAATTCTTCGCCTACAACTAATCTACCAATCGCTGCAAGAGATGAGTCTTTAGTCGCAAGCCCTATTAGTTTATCGGTTGCTAGCTCGATTTCCTCATGAGTTCTGGCATTTAGTTCTATAAAATCAGTTACTACTTTAAGAGAAAGTAAACGATTAGCATTAAGCTCTTTTTCTAAAAAACCAAACCCATCCTCGAAAGTAAATCTTTTACTTAATTCCGTCCAGGCAATACTTTGTAGTCTGATAGCAAGCGTCTGGTCTTCTAAGTATGTACTTAAATAATAAAGACTCTTTAAATCATCAGTAGCCGTTAAATCAAAATCATATTTTGCAAAAACGTCCCGTAAAAACCTTCTTTTTATATCACTTACATCGGAATCATAACCATCCGAACCTTCGTTTCCGTAATGGTCAAATGTAAATTCATTAGTTAATTGTTCCAGCAACTTACTAAATTCTGCTTTTGAAGAACCTTCCAAAGATCGCAAAAGTAATTGATATTTACCTTCTTTGAGTAACTCAGACCACTCTCCTTCATTTTGACCAGGTCCTAATAGTGAAAAAGTTGGTACATCTACTCCTGTTTCTTTTGCCAATTTGTTATCTTGTGTTGCAACGGTGTAAAATTCTCTATAAAGATCTAAATTAAAATTATTATCTCGGAAAAAATCTATATATTTGTCAAAAGGCTCCAGCAGATTATTTGATGCCCAATCATGGGCAAGTAATACAGAGACTTTAAGGTCGAATAGCTTTCTGGCTAAAGGGTCTGTTATAGATTTAACCACTTCGCTTTCCGAAACTAATACTTCCATTAGGGGATTCCAGTCGTTATCAGTTACTACATGTAAACCCCACAATTCTTGATCTTCCTGAATCATTTTTCTAAAATTTGCAAGAAGAATCAGCAGTTCTTGTGGAGTTTGTATATTTCTTTCTTCAAAAATTTGCTTTAACTCCTCAAAATATTTGCCTTCATCATCGAGATGAGTAATATCACGTCTGTCTGCAAATGGGAGAAAAGGCGATCCACTTTCTCCAGCTTTTTTATTTTCAATTGTTTCTTCAACATCTACTGCAAATTTTTTAAATAAGCTGATTAATCTATCACTATATTCTCTTTCTTCAGCTTTCTTTTCTCGCTCTGCTTCTTTAATTGTATTAAAGGTGACAGGTCTTTCTTGCTCTACTCTTTGTGATAAAGCTGCTACATCAGCTTGTTCTAAATTCTGTTTTGCTACATAAACTATCTTTTCGTAAACATCCACAGCGCTAAATTTAACTCCTCCGTGTTCACTATATAGAGCTGCAAGTTCAGTTGTAGTTTTGTCAATATAGGTCATAAAATCATCCAGCTTTAATCCATTATCCTCAAATACAAAATTATCCATAGCCAGCTGAGTGATTGTTTGCGCTAAATAAGAAGGGTTATTTCTTAACTTTAAGCCTAATTGTGTGAATATTGATGGATCTAAGGTTTTTAGGTATTCAGTTACATCCTCAACTGTGGTGAGTTGTGACTCTAAAGAAAATCGATTAGCTTCCCATGGAATATTTAAACCTGTTTTAGGATCTTTTACTGTAACGGATTGATTATTGTTAAAAAATACACTTTTCTTTTCATGGATTTTTGGTTCTATTCCAATAGTAAGATTTAAAACACTATAAAAGAGAAAAGTTGTCTGTTGATCTGTAGGTAATTGTCCATTTATTGATGCTTGTCCAGCTAAATCTTCCCATATACTTTTGCTTAGTACAGGTATAAGGCTTTCTTGAAGCTGTAAGTAAAATGCAGCACGATCTTGATTCGCAACTTTTCTCTTATTTTCTTCATAACCAGTCATTATAGTTTCTAGAGCCAATAATCTTTGGTTTAGATTCATTTTTCCTATTATTTCAACAGATTTGAAATAAGAACCTACATCTACTTGTTTCATTAAAGCATCATATGCTGAGCTAAAATGATCCTCGCTCTGTTCTTGTTTGACCGCATCTCTTATGTATACTGGTATATTATGAAGAGGTTTTTCAATAGAACTTAAGTCCTTGGCATAAGTCATAGCTCTTAAATTTAAGGCTCTATCTGTAGATTTACCATGTATAAGTCCACCTGCGAGTTTAGGATCACGTCTAAATTTCTCCAATAAATCGATTCCTCCCATTGGATTTATTCCCAACTTATCCAATCCTGTAAAGGCTCTTAAATCTCCTTCCCATTCATGAACTCTTGATTGACCTAAGCCGCCAAGCATAATATCTTTAAATGTTTTTTCCGGATCCTCAGCACGTTCTAATACCTTTTCGGAATGGGCGTCTAGATGGTGTGTTCTTTCATGCATTAATACAAACAAAAGCTCTTCTTCTGTATTCACTAGCTGAAGCAATTGATCGCTTAAATAAATAGAACCATTAGGAAATACAAAAGCATTGGGGTCACCTTTATATATAGTAATTTTAGGTTTTTCTTGATCAACTGGACCACCAACCTTTTCTAGTGCCTGTTGTGCATACTGGGATACTGAATGATCGATAGGATAAATACCTAGCCTGCCTCTAATTCGCCATTCAGCATACTCACTAAGGTTATGAAACTCTCTTTTAGAGAGTTTATTAGTACTCTGTTCGCCTTTACCCTCATTAATACCTTGAGAAATTTCTACGACTGTATCCATAGTTAGTCTAGACCCATCTATTTCTATTACACTGCTCATATAAGCGTATTATAGCCCAATTCAAAACACAAGTCTTTTCGAGATAACCCCATAGTTTATTATGAAAAAAAGTGGTATACTATAAATATATTTATGAGAGCTAAGAAGAAAGAAAGAATAGATCCAGAGTTGGCAGCACAAATAAAAGAAGCTCGAGAAAAGAAAGAATTAACTCAGCTTCAAGTTGCTAAATTGGCAAAAGTTACTGAAACTTTTTATGCAATGACGGAAAGAGGAGAAGCAAATCCATCTTTTGCGAAGCTTGAGAGAATACTTAAAGCCCTTGGGCTTAAAATTGTAGCTAAAAAGGAATAATTTTAGTCTTTGAGGCTTTTTTCAATTGTTTTTCTAAATCTATTCCCAAAAAGCTGTAACATCTTTGAATAAATCTCTGCTTGTTCCTCATTTGCATTATCAGGATCTGTTGCCCGTAAAGCCTTTAATACGTCTTCTTTTGATTTAATGTTTAATTTATTAACGACAGCGTAGCTGTAAACTATTTTGAGTTTATAACCATTTTTCTTTAACCAATCACTAGGTGTTTTACTTTCAGTCATATAAAACCTCCTTCCTTTTATAGTACATTTAAAGAACTTTTTCCAGTTTAAGAAATTTTAACATTTCTAAAGTTAATTTTTTGCTCTCAATCCTTCTCATAATTTCTCGGCTTTTCACTTGGGATAATATATTTAGACTTCCCTCCCATAAAATCTTTCTATCTAGCATAGCAAGTTTTCTATGGTGATTACCTTCAGAAAGTAAAACTTGCACACCCATAATTTCAAATTCTGATATTTGTCCTTCGGCTTGTACTGCTAGGTTCTCTTCATGTTCCTTTGGATCACGGGTGATAATATAAACTGTAACATTTCTATCAACTAATTTTTGAAATATTGGCCTAAGTGGCCACATTCGGGAGTTTGTAATATAGGGGCTCTCAATGACCACTTCTTCTTTACAGTTTTCTAAATCCTGCATAAAAGCTTCATAAAAAGTGTATTCATTAAATAATTTAGAACTAACAAGTGGATCGAGAGAGGCTTTACGCTGAAAGAAGGAAAACATCATGGATCTTCCTCCTGATTCTGATAAACTTGTCTTAGTTGCTCTAGCCAAGCTAAATGTAGTACGAACTGACTAAAAGTCGGGCAGCCCAAAAGTTAAAGCGGCTTAATTCCTCGCCACAGGTTTTCTATAAATAGAAGCATCTTTGTTATTTCAGAGACTTGGGTTGGGAACGAAATGGTTAACATTTGGGGCTGGGAGTATTGTGTTTTTGTTCCGTCGCACCCCTTAACTTCTATATACCACACATATAGACCGGGTTCTATTTTTGGAAATGCAACCTCTTGCTCATTTTTAGAAATAGGGAATGAGTACCTTGCTGCAGTATTTGTTGCAACAAATCCTTCCGAAATATATAACGTGTATTCTTTTTCTTTTGGAAAAATAGATTTTGTATTTACAATATCCCACGCAAGCGATTTTGGATCATGTATTGGATTTTTTGTAATGGGTATTATTTCTGGAATCGCACAGGCAATGGTTGTGGGTTTTTGCGTAAGTATTTGGTCGATCGCTTGCATTACTGGTGTATTTTTGTTTTCTCCCCAATTGTACATGTCTATTATTTTCCCAGGATTCGTTTGTACGTCAAACGTATTTGTTGCTCCTTTTATAGATGCCGCATAGTTTTTGTCTGTTGAATATTCTACAGCTCCCCAAGCAGGTTGTCCGTTTTCGAGTAGTGCTTTATTCCAAATCGGCAGTGCTAATGGGTCTTGTGCAAATCCGTAAAAGCTCATGCCAGGACGTGAATACAAATTAAATGCGGCATAAGCATATGGCGCATACCTGGGTTCTCCTTGTTGCACTTCTCCCCATACATGCGTATATATCCGTTGCTTGGGAATACCCATGTTTACTGCAAGTCTGCTTAAATCAAGCAAATATGCGGCAACTACGTCTTTTCGTGCGTTTTGGAGTTGCGTTTGGGACCAATCCTGTTGTGCACCACATCGAGGATTTTTTTGAGGGCATAACAAGTCTTGGATTGACCTGTACCCATACGGATTAAAATCGGTCGATGTCAATGAGGCGTTTAAAGAAACTTCTGTGCCAATTGTCATACCTGCAAAAAGATATGACTTCTTTTCTTTTTCCCAAACGTTTAGTTTTTTTACAAGTTCTGCAAGAATTACCTGGTACCGCTTTTCTAAAACATTTCTGTACGTTTGTTTTGATCTTGTATGTTCCAACAAATTGGGTGGGGGAGCAAGCGTAAAATCGCCACCACCCCAGTCCCTATGATTTAGATTCATTGGCGTTGTATAGTTTTGCCATTCGACATTCCATATGTTATCCGGGTTGTATCCTTTAATAAAGCGTTTTTTAAAGTCGTTTGGATTTTTTTGTCTGGCAAAAAAAGATGCTGGAGTATGCGAGCCATCTGAATCCCACCAATTATATAATTCTGGTAATTCGTCCAACCACTGGAATCCATTTAAGGGAACAAAAACTGGCAAATCTTCTTCTTCGGTTATTTCTAAAATTCTCCTCATTTTAATTGCGTAAACAGAATTTTCGCTTGGAGTATCCATGGGAAAGTTCATGTATTCCATTAGCGTACTCCATGCCCTTCGTCTGTTTTCGCTTCCTTTTGGCACCGCGTTTTTGTAATCGTGTATCTGCGAGAGAATTTTTGGCTTTATTATTTTTTGCCACTGGTCTTCTGGAACTGCCCAGTCAAAATTATTCATATCCGAAAAATTCATAACCATATACTGCGGGTCAGAAGTAATTGTTACAGCAAACGTTTGTTTTGCAAATCCTAAAAAGAAAAGGAGAAATAAAAAGATAAAAACAAATTTGTATTTGTTCATATTTCTGAGTATATCAAATAAGCAACCACTTTACTTTTTTTCTTATTTTCTATACTCTAAAGAAAATGATAAATAATATAAAAGACAGATTGTTAAAAGTAAGACTACAACGAGACGAAAACGAAATAAAAATTGGATTTGTCATAATAGTTATTTTACTAGCAAATATTGCGTACCTTAATTACGCGTTTCTAGGATACAACTCAAATAATTCTGTAACAAAACAGCCAGAGCAAACTTCAAATCCAATCCTTCCTTCTCCCCAGCCTACGGCTGGTCATCCGCAGGATGAAACACCATCTGCCATTATTCCAACTCAGGCTGTACAAACGATTCCTGCAACTTCTACAACAAATCATGTTGGTGCGGATTATTATATTCCGCTTGGCACAGGAACAAATCAAGCAACCACATGGACAGGCATTGTCGGCGCACAGGCAACGGTTAACTTTGGGAGTTATCCAAATATTTCCCAGGTGCTTTTTGAAGCATCTGTAACAACGCCAACGTCTAACCAGAAGGTGTCTGTACAACTGTATAATATAACCGACCAACACCCGGTGTGGAATTCTCAAGTTAGCACAAACGGCCAACAATCGGCATTCTTAGCATCTTCCCCATTAATTTATGACACAGGAGAAAAAGTATATCAGGTTCAGATGCAAAATCAACTTGCTGCTACTGCAAATCTTACCCAAGCCAGAATACACATAATCCTTCAACAATAACGAATTAGATTTTTTTAAACATCCACAAACTTCCGTCTTTATAGATATTTTTATACGTAGTATCTTTTTGTAAATTGGTAATAAGCACGTTCATATCCCTGACACCATAATAGTTATTTAAATTTTGCCCTGAACGATTATCGATAAGTATGTAATCGGGATTCTTTGAAGTATAAAATTCTTTTTTATATGCATATATGTCCGATATAAGTAACCAGGATTTCTGATGCGTAAAATGTGGAAATATATTATTTTGTGTCATAACAGACGCATTTTTTGGAATTTTTTTGATTGCCTTTTCAAGAAATACAAAATCTTTTGTGTGAGCGTATAATGCAGAATTGTACGAAAGTCCAAACGGTCCGTGCAAAACAAAACGATAGAGATATAATGAATTTAATAACAACAGCAGCACAAGAACAGTAAGATATTTTTGCTTTATTTTACTCTGAAGCATTTTAATTGAAAATACAGAAGACACACCCATAATTGCAGTAGTTAACGCGCTATAATGAAAACCCAATGCCCACCGTTCTACAAATCCCTGTGGATAAAAACGGATAAGCAAATCCTGAAAAATTATAATCCAAAATGCAGGACTAAAAAGTGGCAAGAATCCAAAATTACGAAACGTATAATATATAGTTCGTTGTTTTATTGGAGAATCAAAAAAAGAAGCAATCATGGTTGCCGGATTTGTTGGTATTTCGGTTGCATATAAATATAATCCTCCAGAAAAATATGGAATAACTACTTTTATACTTACTATACCCCAAATAACTGCAATAATAGCGCTTACTAATGCTACTTTTCGCCACTTTGGAAACGTAAAAAAAACCGCTACCACCATGCCAATTCCTAACAGAAACATTGTTTCTTTAAATCCTAAAAGCAACATAAAACACAAAAAATAAAGTTTTTTCTTTTTTGCAACAACGCATAAAAACGTAAGCATAAAAAACAGCGTTGCAACGGTTACTTCGTGAAAATCGGTAATAACTGCGTTTTGCAATCCTTCAAAAAGAAGATACGATGCCATAATGCTTATGGCATAAAAAGAATTTTTAAGCACCCGTTTGCTTATCGAAAAAAGCACAAATCCGCTTATACCAACAGCGCATGCTTGGGCAACAAGCAGGGTTTCGCTTTGGGGAAAAAACCAAAATAACAGAGAAAACATAAAAATACTTGGACTAAAGTGATCTGCAAAAATAATTTTTTCTCCAAGCACTATATGGTGAATAATTGGAGTAGAGAACCTAGATACTTCCCATATTGCTTTATCAAAAATCCCAAAATCGTAATAAAACACCTCGTACTGCCAAAAACGATTAAGTGATACTAAGCTACCAGCTAAAGAAAAAAGAGAAGAAAAAATAAAAGCGATTAAAAAAGAATGCTTATTTAATAATTTTGAGACTTGTTTTGCTTTTTGCATACTGTTTTAATTATTTACGCATTTGTTATACTCAAAAATTAAAAACATATGCGTATTACTTTTTAGTATAATAAAAACGTGAGTTTAATAATAGACAGGACAACAAAACTAAAAGCAATCCGAGATGAGGTTTGGAACTTGACCCGTTCTCCCTTGTATAAATATAGAAAAGAGCATAAGTACTATCCCGTTTTGGGAGAAGGATCACACATTGCCAAAATTATGTTTATCGGCGAAGCACCGGGACGAACCGAAGCAGAAACTGGGCGACCTTTTTGTGGCGCAGCAGGAAAATTACTCGATCACTTACTTGCATCGATTAATCTAGAACGAAAAGAAGTATATATAACAAATATTGTTAAAGACCGCCCACCGGACAATAGAGATCCATTACCAGAAGAGATTGCGTTATACGCTCCATTTTTAATAAGGCAGATAGATATTATTCAACCAAAAGTTATTGCAACACTTGGTCGTTTTTCTATGCAATTTTTGTTACAACAGTATGATTTGTCACAACAATATGATTCGATTACAAAGTTGCATGGGCAAAAAATAAAAGCAAAAGCAACATACGGGGAAATTTTTATTGTTCCCCTGTACCACCCGGCAGTTGCATTATATAAAGCAAGCAGCAAAGATGTATTATTTAAAGATTTTGAGATTTTAAAAACTATTTCTTGACTTATACCCAAAGATATGTCTATGCTAGATGTATGCAAGAATCTGCCAAGCGACACGCTGTTTTTTTTGTTGCCATAATTCTTGTTGGCATTTTTGCAGTCATCTATTTTGCTAAAACACACACAGAACAGAATCTATCCATGGCAATTACTGCCATACCAACTTCTCCAACACCAATTCCAACATTAGCGCCAATCCAGGAAAATAATAGTGTCAATTCTCCGGATGGTACAAAAAAACTTACGCTCATATCGGAGACGTTAAACAACACGACCCATTATTCTTTATTGGTAGTAGATATACAAAGTGGTAGTCAACAAGTAGTCTGGACGTCTACCGAAAATGTGGATACAAAAATTACCGTACCACTTAACGCTTGGTCACCGGATAATAAATATTTCTTTTTATTAAATACTCAACAAAATATTCCTCACCCCATGATATTTAACGCAACAGGAGCAGCTTTTTCAGGTGGCGAGATTTATTTAGATGCTTTTTCTCTTTTCGCTTCAAAACAAAGCACATACTCCATAACAAATGCTACCGGATGGGCATCGAACACACTTATATATATTCAAACGTCAAATACCTCTACCAATGCAAAAGGACCAACATTCTGGTTCGAAGTACCAAGTAAAAACTTTATCCAACTCGCCGGTTGAAGTTTTCTGAGTTAAATCCCCAACTACTTCTGAAATTTAATCAAAATATTGTGGAGCCAATATGCAAAATCGTTTATCCAAAACACAAAAATATACTGCTTTCGGCAAACATATTGCAATTCTTGTAAATCAGCAGGGGATGGCACAAGACTTTTTGTCGTATAAGGATACATAATGCCATTTTGGTCACTTACGTGCTGCATTCCCAAGGCATGCCCAAATTCATGCGCCAATGTATGCACCAGTTCTGTTTTGTCTGTCGCAAAGTAAATTGTTATAGAATTATCTACTGGGTCATATAACCCTTCTTCTGGTTTTTGTGCCAGAGCAGAATTAAACTGGTTTACATCGTTATTCAATACACTAACTTGTGTATTATAGTCGCCGGTCGAAATATTTAACTGTCTTGCCATTGCATTAAGCGTGTCTGCTTCTGCTTGTAATGCTTTTTGCCGATCTGTCAGGGAATTATATATGTCGGGGGGAGCACCGCCTTTTTTATTCCATGCATCTATTTCGTTATTTAGTTGCGCAAGTTTTTCTTTAAACTGGGAAACTTGTGCATAGTATGCATCCATCTGCTGTTTTATGGTGCTGTTTTTTTCTCCCAACTGAGTATGTAAATCCTGAATTTGCGAATCTAATGCCTGTCTTTGGTCGTAAACAAAATTCACTTTTAATACGGTGTTTCCAGAACCAGCAACAAAAAGCTGCTTCCCTTCGGCTCGACTCCACACAGCTGTGGCACCTTCGATGTCACTCTTAACCTGGGCATTTTCTAAATTAAATCGAGAGTCAACAGATCTAAGAGTATAAACAATTGGAGTATTGCATGCAGACGACAACATGGCATTGTTTACTGTATGTCTAAGTGGGGGATAAATGCCTATTACTGCAACTGTTGCCAAAAGCAACAAAAGAAAAAAACGCTTCATTGACTGATTGTATACCACTTCGCAATCATTTTGCAAAACATTTAAAAACATTTAATAAGTTGTTAAGCCATAATCCTTTTGATACAATAAATCTTGCTTTGCGCGGATGTGGTGAAATGGTATACACGCAGCGTTCAGAACGCTGTCCCAGCAATGGGGTGGAGGTTCGACTCCTCTCATCCGCACCATAGAGAACTTTTTAGATAAATTTTTAGATTAGCTTGATCTGACAAGCTATTCATAGGGTCAAGCCGAGTAATTTCGTCATTCGTTCTTTTTACACCCTCTTTTATCTTCATAAAGACAAATCGAGGCTGAAACTGCAATTTATGATCTAGTAAGATCTGGTTCACGCCGATTGCCTTGAAGATGACTTTTTTATCCTCCGAGTCACCTTCCTCGAATCTTTTTCTGGCAAGAACAGCAAAATCAAAAGCGTCTCTTGCTATTTCAACCCATGAGTTACTATCGATGCCAAGCTGAGAGAGTTGTTGAGTGATTTTATCTTTCTCCATCATTAAGCCTCTTTTTCTGTCTGAGAACTCTGTATCTGACAATAGACTGCCATCGGAATTATCAGGTGAGATTTTGAGGGCTACTAAGTTATCAATCCTCTTATTTACCCCTTCTAGAGCTGTTTGGAGGGCTTCAAAGCTGTTTTTATTAACACCCTCCTCTTTATTTTCTACTTCGTCCAGAGCCTCATATGCTATATCAATAAATTCAGGATCAATTATCTTAAACCCGCTCACATCAAGAGCGAACTGTCCTTCAAGATCAGATGTTGCAGTATAAGGCTGGTTACACTTATTGCTGCCCTTTTTAGTGCAGCAGTAGTAGGAAAATATTTGTTTATTGCCGTTCTTATATTTCTTTGTGTGTTCTTGAGCAGTTATACAGTAATGGCACTCGCCACACTCCATTATTCCATTTAATGCAAAATCATGTTTTTGCAACTTACCCTTGGATTTACCATCTAAAATATCTTGTAACAAGTTAAATTCTGCATCTGTAATTATAGCCGGGTGTTGTCCCTGATAGAGTTTTCCTCCATATATAAATCTTCCTGTAAAGAAGGGGTCTCTCAAGAGTCTGTGCATCCAACTTTTAACAATTGGTTTACCGCTTTTTGAACTTCTGATTCCTAGGATATTAGCTTCTCTGACTAACTTTTCAACGCTGTAATTGCCAGTTAAGGCAAGGTCAAACAGCTTTCTCATTAAAGAAAAGTAGACAGGATGGGCGGAGATATCTCTTAAGCCTTGTGGTTTTTCATGGTTATTTCTATATCCTGGTCTGGCTTTGCCCGGAAAAACTCCTCTTTCAGCCTTGAGTTTTAACGCTTCTTTAACATTGACGCTTTTATTGTCATTTTCTAATTTAGCTTGGGTACAAAGAAGATTGAGCATAAATTTATCATTAGGATTATTTTTAAAAGTTTGATAAGGCGTAACCACCTCAAGCAGCTTTCCTTGATCCATCATGTAGATTATTCTCCCAGTATCAATAGTATTACGAGAAAGTCTTGAAGGATTAAGGAGTACTATTCCATTAATCTTTCCGTCTTCAATCATTTGGACAAGTTGTCCAAAAATAGGTCTTCCGGGAACTTTAGCGGTTTTCTGCTCCTGTAATGGCTCGCCAATCAGTTCTAGTCCCTTTTGTCTGATTAATTCAGTTAAATTAGTAATCTGATCAGGTAAAGACTGGATTTGCCGCTCATCAGATTCAGAACTTTTACGACAATAGATCATATATCTGGGTATCATAGGAGTTAGATCAGTTGTCTTACTTAAAGTTGTGTATTCTCCAAGTCTCATGTCAATGCCTCACTTTCTAAAAAGGGTTGGTTATTATCGTGGTTTGCTCGTGGTTTTGGTTTAGGTTTAATCAAAATCTTCATTAAATTTAAATAATGTGTTGCCAGGTCTGTTGCAACTTCATCACTCAAAGTGATATCGTATTTGTCTTTGTAGAGCTTCATAAACTTTTCTAAATATCTCGTAGTAACCATCACTATGTGAATATCCTTATGAGTATAGAATATATCACTATGGGGATAGTTGTCATGAGATCAATTTTACGCTCAGATTGTGCCTAGTAAATAGCCTATAATTTGAGCTTGTATGAAAATATGATAAAATGCACTATACTATTAATATGGACACACCTAAAAAAGATTTTGGAACAAGGCTTAAAAGCATAAGAGAGAAAAAGAAGTTGACTCAAGCTCAAGTTGCTCTAAAAGCTGAGATTACTGTTAATTACTATGCTCGGGTTGAAAGAGGAGAGGAAAATCCTACTTATGACACCTTAGAAGCTTTAGCAAAAGCACTCGGCGTTAATTCTTCCGATATTCTACCCTTCTAAGAATTTTTTTAGACTAATTTTTTCTGTCTATTGCATTTTTCTATTCTTGTGATATAAATTATTTGTTTCCTGCTCTCTGCCCTAATCCTGCCAGAGAGAAATGAATAATTCTCCTTTACCATTAAAACAATGGAATAGCAGTTATCAACAAACCAGTGATGCTGTCCTTGGGCAAATTGTACGAGTTTGGCATTTATTTACTCATTCTCCTTTTTTTAGTCTCACTTTTTTAATTGCAATTGTAGTTTTAGTAATAGTTATCTTTCTTATTCGAAGATTTTTGATTCTTAAAAGAATATTAAAGGAAAAAACTGTTCTTCTGGAGATTACTCCTCCTGCTTTTTCTGATAAGGGAGCATTAACTACTCAAAACTTTTTCTCTGTTATTCATGGGCTGGGGAAAGAACGCAATCTTAAAAACTGGTTACTGGGCAATAAAACGACCTTCTCTTTAGAAATCGTTTCCACTTTAAATCAAGGGATCAGATATTTAATCAGAACTACCCCCGATGAAGCAGCTATTATTAAAAAAGATCTGCTGGCATATCTTCCCCAGGGAAAGATAAAGGAAGTTTTAGAGTATTTGCCAAATAGAAATTTACTTCTTAAGGATAGATATTCCCAAGTTATTGAATTTAAACAGAAAAAGCACTTTGCTTATCCCTTGCAAAAACATGACATCCTAATAGAGCATGATCCTGTTGCCTACATTACAGGGATGATGACCAAACTCTCTCCAGGTGACTTAGTCTCTTTGCAAATAGTCATTTCTCCTACCATAATTGGTGAAACCAGCTATATTGATAACCTAATCAGGAAGAATGGCGATGTGCTGGGGTACTTAAATAGAATAAGGTATCCAAATCTGTTAAAACCTGCTGTTCTTCTTTGTAGAGCGTTCATAAAATTGGCTCATGGGTTTGGAGATGGATTTATCAACTATGGTTTAAGTGGTTTATTTAACAGTCAAACAACCAATAAACCAAACCTTGCTTATGCCAATCAACAATATTACCAGCAGATACAGGTGCAACAGAATTTAAAGCCTGAAAGAATTTTGTCTACCTTTGAGCAGGAGACAATCCTGTCAGTCCAGGAAAAGATTAACCAATCTTTGTTTGAAACAAGTATTCGGTCAATGATAATTGTTGGGAATAAAAAGGATTTAAAAGACAGGATAAGAGGGGTTAATTCCTCTCTTGCTCCGTTCTCTGTCCCAAGATACCAGTCGCTAAAGAGAAAATGGAATTTTCCAGTTATTATTGATTCGCTGCGAGAAATAAACTTTAGGAACAGATTTTTATCTCTTTCTAATAAGAGTTCGGACTTACTCTCTGTTTCCGAAATAGCCTCTTTGTATCATTTCCCCTTCAGAGGAGTAAACCAAACCGAGAATATTGTTAAATCGCACTCAAAA
>OBEQ010107243.1_pt1 | contig 16069 bp, 13 predicted proteins | sample 1670901 | NCBI WGS metagenome assembly OBEQ01 (sample SAMEA104232315, study PRJEB22302) | groundwater metagenome | biome: forest; feature: aquifer; material: groundwater | place: USA | collected 2011-08-07 | depth 5.4 m
GTCGCGAAGTAGCTGAGGTAATTGGCGGCGCGCCCCACGAGGGTGCGTTTGGACCAGCGCGTCCCGCGCGCGCGCAGGATCTCGACACCGGCGTGCCGGTCCCGCTCGACGAGCCGCCAGCGACGGGACGCCGTCGGCGCCCCCAGCGGAAGTCCGGCGACGACCGAGACGCGGCAGCCGTACTCGCGCACGAGGTCCTCCGCCAATTCGGTCAGCAGCTGGCTGGTCGCGCTGACTTCCGGGTAGTAGGCGCGGTTGAAGAAGGCGAGATGCAACGGATTAGGAATGGAGACCGCGCTCGGTGAGCAGCCGCTCGAACTCGCGCAGGCGGGCCGGGTCCTTGCTGGCGAAGTACCAGTCCATCGTGCGGGCCAGCCCCTCGCGGAACGGGACCTTCGGCGTCCAGCCGAGGAGCCGTTTCGCCAGCGCGTTGTCCGCCACGCGATTCAGCGGCCCGGTCGGCATCTCGGGCCGCAGGCGGATCGTCGGCGAATAGCCGGCCCGCTGCAGGACCATCTGGACGGCGTCGAGCACTCGGATCCGCTCCATCGTGCCGAGATTCACCGCCGTGCCGTCGTCAATCTTCTCCGCGGCGAGGATCGTCCCCTCGACGATGTCTCCGACCCAGGTCCAGTTCCTAATTTGTGTTCCATCACCCCAGACCTCGAACGGATCCTGCTTGAGGAAGGCCCGGGCGATCATCGCGATGACCGCGTGGTTCTCGTGGCCGCGCGGGCCGTAGACCGTGAAGTAGCGGCAGGAGGCCGACTTCATCCCGTACTCCTTGTGGAACGCCCTGAGCGTCATCTCGCTCATCAGCTTGACCCACCCGTACATGTTGTCGGCATCGTACGGCGGGCCGACCATCGCTTCCGTCAGATACAAGATTTCCTTCGGGTCGGTCTGCTTGAAGTTGGGGTATACACATCCAGACGAGGCAAAAACCGTCTTCTCGACCTTGGCCCGCCGGCATTCCTCGAAGACCACGCCGTCGAGCAGGAAGTTGCCGGCGCAGGCCGCTTGGTGGAGGTCCACGTAGCCGCGGCCGCCGTGCGCCGCCGCCAGATGAAACACGACCCGCATCCCCTCGACAGCCCGCCGGGCGACGGCCGGGTCGCGCAGGTCGCCTTCGAGAAGGTCAATCCGCTTGGCCTCCAGATGGGCCTGCAGGTTATCCCGGCGGCCGCTGCTGAGATCCTCGACGACGCGCACCCGCGCGCCGCGCGCCACCAGCGCGTCCACCAGGTGCGAGCCGATGAACGACGCGCCGCCCGTCACCAGCACCCGACGCCCTGACCAGATCGTCATCGCAGAATCCTCCGGGACACCCGCCACGAGTATATCACGGGCGCGGCGGGGCGGCGGGCACCGAGGGGACCTGACCGGACGCGAGCAGGCGATCCACATGGGCCAGCACGTCAACGACCTCAACCAGGTTGATGCACCGGTTGTCATAGGGACACTGCTCGACAAAACAGGTATGGCAAGCGACCCACTTCTGGAGCACGGTGTGCACGGGGCCATAGGGAGACCATTTCCCTGGGATGTCGCGGTGGGAAAAGATCGACAGGCATGGCGTCTGCATCGCCGCCGCCAGATGCTGGACGCCGGAATCGTTGCCGACGAGGAGCCGGCACCGCCGCAGCAGCTCACAGGATTCCAGGACGGTTGCCGCCCCCGCCCAGCTGACGGCGCCTTCACCGATCCGGGCGGCGACCTCCCGGCACACCGCCGCATCGGACTCCCCGCCGATGACGATCACCCGGTATCCGCGCCGGACGAGGCGCTCCCCTACGGCGGCAAACCGGTCGAGCGGCCACCGGTTGGGGGCCCGCTTGGCGCCGGGGGCCAGCGCCACAAGAGGGTGTTGCTCATACCCGGCCTCTCGAAGACGCTCCCCCACCACACGGCGCTGCGCGTCGCGGATCGGGAGCGGAAACTCGACCGGGACAGTCGGGATCCCGAGCGTCTCGACCAACGCCATTAGACGCTCGGTCTCTGTCGGGAAGACGCGTTGGATCGCCTCGGCCCTGGCCGCCCACCGCAACGTGTGGATCCGCCAGCCGGCGGCCCAGCGGGCCCCGGCGCCCCACGCCATCGCCATATTCCGCAGGGCCGTCCCGACCGTCAATAAATCCGCGGGCAACTCGATCCACACATCGGCCTGCAGGTCCCGCAGATGCTGCACCAAGGCCGCCCGGCTGCGGAGCGTGGCGATCTCGTCCGCATAATACACGTGGAGGTCGTCAATCCACGGCGCCCCTTCCAAGAGCTCGCGCGCCCCCGGCATCCCGCGAGACCCCGGCGAGGTCACGACGGTCAGGCGCGCCGAGGGATAGGCGCGTCGGATGGCGATCATGGCCGGGACCGCGCAGATCATGTCCCCCAGATTCCCGATCCGGTAGATGCAGATGCGCTCGGCCTGCGCGGGCCGAGGCCCCCGCCACAGGAGCCGCCGCACGGCGGCCAACAACCCGTTGAGCGCACGGTAGCTCTGCCGGGCGACAGCCGTCTGGCACCGCTGGACTCTGCTGGGCCGTGGCGCGGCGCCGCTCATCCCGCCTCCGCCCCGGCGGCCGCTTCGGCCGTATCGAGCCGCGCCAGCACCCGCAGCACCACCGACATGACGACCAGGAACCAGACGGCGCCGCCGAACACCGAGGAGAAACTAGACTCCAGGCTGAGCAGGTTGGTGAAGAGCACACACCCGATGAGGAGCTCCCGTTCGCCGGTGTTGGGGTGGGCCACATAGGCGGCCAGCGCGCGATACAACAAGCCGACCAGCGCCATCCCCAGCAGGACGCCCAGCGTCCCGAAATTGATGTACATCTCGACCACCTGGTACGCGACGTTGTAGGAGGTCTCCTCATCCCACGGGTCCAGGAACCCGTACCGCTGGCCGAACACATGACCGAGGATCCGTTCCGGCTTGTTGGGAAACAGAAACCGCGGGGCGAACGACCAGAAGAAATCGGCGTAGGTCTCGCCGTCCCAGAATGGCACCAGGGTTGGGGTCAGCTCAATCACCGCTACCAGCGTGCCCAGCTGGCTGGCGCGGGATTGGGCGGACTCCGCCGCCGCCTCCTGGTACCCGGTGGAACCGCTTTCGAAGGACCCCCGGAGCGCGAGCTCGATGAACGCCAAGCCCCGTTGGATCGGCGAGGACGTCACCTCGACCTCCCCCACCTCGCCCCGCCACGCGGTGCGGCGGTATTCCTGCTTGGCGCTGCCGGAGAACGGCACGAGACAGATCGCCAGCAGCAGCACGGCTTTCCACGGCAGGACGCGGCGTTCCGCGGCATAGCACAGCAAGAGCGGAGTGAGCGCCCAGATCACCTGGTAGAGGAGCCCGCTGCCCAAGCCGATCAGCACCTGGATGGGGACGGCCACGCCCCACAGGAACAGCCGCAGCGGCCACGTCAGCTGTCGCCGCAACTGGAGGAGGAACAGCGTCAGCGTGCCGATGGTGGCCAGTTGTTTAATGAGGAGGATGATCTGCGCCAGTGCCAGCGGGACGCGGTGCTCAAGGGTGTTCGCCGCCAGGCCGGTCACCACGAGCAGCACGCCCAGGCGAGGCGCCCGCCGCACGTCCCACGACACGCGGACCTTGGGGACCAACCGCTCGGCCCAGCGCCCCAGCGGCGTGTAGAACATGGCTAGACACACCGCGGCCCCCAGTGTGGCCAGGCGCAGGGCCAGGCGGATGGCATCCGGGTCGGCGAACTGCAGCTCGTCCTGGGTCACCCGATTCAAGAATCCGCTGCCGAACATAATGAAATAGAACAACCCCCAGAGCGGCATCAGCGGGATGCGGCAGGGATGGCCGGCGACGAAGACGAGGCTGGGCAGCCAGCAGAGCCCGTACAGCGCCGTGAGCGACCAGGTCTCGCCGGGGGCCAGCCATGACAGACGTGGGACCGCCACGAGCCACCAGGCGCCGAGGGCGGCGACCCCCAACAGGAGCGCCCGGCGAGTGGACGGCGGCATCAGCGAGCGCTCCCGGGCCGCGGGCGGCGGCGCGCGGCATCATAGGCCTCGGCCATGGCGCCCGCCACGGTCTCCGGACGAAGATGGCCAGCCGCGAACCGGCGGCCGGCATCGCCCATCGCCTGCCGCTGCGCCGGGGCGTCCAACAGCCGTTCGATCGCGGCGGCCCAGACGGCGGCGTCGCCGTCCACCACCAGCCCCGCCCCGGCCGCCGCGACCGACTCAGCGAGCCCCACGTGGGGCGACACCAGGACCGGCACGCCCGCCGCCATCGCCTCAGCCACCGTCAGCCCGAAGTTCTCGTCGTCGGACGGCAAGAGGAACACCGTGCTGTCCTGAAACGCCGCGGTCTTCTCAGAATCCACCAACAGTTCCAGTATCGTCACGCGATCCTGGGCACCCGCCTCGGCCAGCCGCCGGCGCGCCGGCGCCCCCTCCCCTTCGTCGGGGCCGGCGACGACCAAATGGATGTCCTGTCGGCGCCGCGCCAGTTGAAGAAACGCCTCGACGACGAGATCCAGCCGCTTCTTCCGATGCAGGCGGCCGAGGAATAACAGGAGGGGTCGGTCGCGCGTCTCCGGATGGCGCGTCCGAAACACACCGGGCGGCGCCGGTGGGGCCGGCGGCAACGGACACGGGATCACCACGCCCCGGCGACGGACGCCGAAGGTGGCGGCGCGGCGCTGCTCGAGCGCGCTCGTGAAATGCCACGCCGCGGCGCGAGCCAGGGTCCGGCGCTCGACCAGCCATCCGTAGGCCCATTTGAGCCACGGGCGGGTGCGGAATGCGGGAGGATCGAGGGCCCCGCATGGCGACACCACGTACGGCACGCGCTGTCGGCGACACGCCGCGGCCGCGGCCGCGGTCGGATATTGCCAGATACCGTGCAGATGCGCGACATCGGTGGTCGGAAGGGTGGTCCTCAGCGCTTGGATCAATCCTGGGCTGTACGCGCACCGCTCGCCCAGCCATCGCCATGGATGGACTGGGAGATACTGCACCGACACGCCCGCCGCCGCGAGCCGGGCATCTGCCGGGCCGTCCACGGCAAGATCGTGGTCGCGCCTCGTCGTCACGACCCGGACCTCATGGCCGAGCTGGGCCAATCCCTCGCACAAGGCCCGGACGCTAACCGACACCCCGCCCTGCCGCAGGCCCAAGGACGCGACGACGTGCAGAATTCTCATGGGGCCGTCACGTGGTCATGGCCTCGACGATCAAGGATCCTTCGACGAACCCGTCCCCCGGGGACTCGACACAGCGCAACCGGTCGGAGTCCAAGACTCGACTGCGGGCCGGGGCCCCGAGGACCACGCGAGGAAACCCCGCATCATGGAGCAACTCCTCCAAGAATGCGAAGTCGAAAAACAGGCGGTGTTGGCTGTCGCACATCAGATAGTTGAAAATTTTCCCGCCGAGCGATTGGTAGGCAACCGGAAACGTCGGCAACCATGAGGCGCCGCCCGCCACGTACGCCGCGACGGCCCGATCAAGCGAAGGGACGAGGATCCGGATGCCGGCGGCAGGTTTCAAAATCCGATGGCAGTCTCGGAGGAGTCGCCGAAGCTCATCCGCGTAGAAATGCTCCACCACGTGCCGGGCATAGATCCCCTCCACGCTGTGATCCGGGAATGGGAGTGTGTTGCACACGTCGAGCCACAGTTCCTTTTGCTTGAACACATTGCCCTCAATGTTCACAAATCCTCGAGCGTACGCGTCACCGCTGGCGAGATTCAGAAACATCCCGGGATCGGGTGGTCTGATCCGATACCAGAGGCGCCATCGCCAGGCATTCAGCTTGGCGGCGGGGCGCATCGCCAAAAAATACAGGTCTTTGAGGCGCTGGGAGATCATGAGGCCTCGCGCGTAGCGATGGGGTGGAGAGATCGATCCACGAGGAACGGGCCGAGGACCAGGGTATCGATCTCATTGCGCAGGAAACAGGCCACGGCCTCTTCGGGCCGGCAGACGATCGGCTCCTGCTCGTTGAACGATGTGTTGAGGAGGACCGGCACGCCGGTGCGCCGGCCGAAGGCCTGCAGGAGGTCCCAGTAGAGCGGATTCGTGGCCCGGTCCACCGCCTGCGGCCGTCCGGTCCCGTCCACGTGGACGACCGCCGGGATCCGCGCGCGCTGCGCGGCGACGACCGGCGGCGCGGTGAGCATGAACGGGTCGGGCGCGGCGGCGCCGAAATAGCCGGCGAACGCCTCGCGCGGCAGCGACGGGGCGAACGGCCGGAACGTCTCGCGCCGCTTGACCCGCGTGTTGATCCGCGCCTTCATCGCCGGGTCGCGCGGGTCGGCCAGCAAACTCCGGTGGCCCAGCGCGCGCGGGCCGAACTCCATCGCCCCCTGGAACCAGCCGACGAGCCGGCCGGCCGCCAGCCGGTCGGCGACCTGCTCGACCAGCGCGTCGGGCACCAGGCGCTGGGCGGAGAGCGACCGGGCCTGCAGCGCCGCCGCACACGCCGCGTCGTCGTACGCCGGCCCCCAGTAGGCGTGGTCCATGACGAAGCCTCGGGGTTGCCCCTCCAGCTGATGCGCCGCGTAGCAGGCGGCCCCCACTGAAATGCCGGCGTCGTGCGCCGCTGGCTGGACGTAGACGCGCGCAAACGGCGTCTGCCGCGGGATCTTCCCGTTGAGCACGCAGTTGAGCGCGACCCCGCCGGCCAGACAGAGCGTCGTCTGTCCGGTCTGCGCCGCCAGCCGCCGGAGCATCTCGAAGACGAGCTCTTCCAGGAGGGCCTGCAGGGAGCACGCAACGTCGGCATGGCGGGAGGTGATCGGGGCCTCCGGCCGGCGCCGAGGGCCCAGCTCGCGCTCCAGCGCCTCGGTGAACAGCGGGCCGAGTGTCGGCGCCCCGTCGGCCCACGTCATCGGGACCCAGGCGCGGAACGGCGTGAACGCCTCCGGGCGCAGGCGGTACTGCAATCCCCCGTCGAGCCACGCCAGCCGCCGGAGGCGCGCCAGGTAAGCCGGCTGGCCGTGCGCCGCCAGGCCCATCACCTTGTACTCATCCCCCCACTGGAGGAAGCCGAGGTACTGCGTCACCGCCGTATAGAGGAAGCCGAGGGAGTGAGGGAACTGCACGGTGCCGGCAATCTCGAGCCGTCGGTCGCGGCCGACCCCCCACATCGCGCTCACGAAATCCCCCAGCCCATCGAGGGAGAGGATCGCCGCCTGCTCAAAGCCGGAGACGTAGAAGCTCGAGGCCAGGTGGGCGCGATGGTGTTCGACGCGCCGGCAGACGGCCCGAATCCGTCGAGGATCCGCGCCGAGCGCCTGGGCCACCTGTTGCCGGATCGAGAGGCGGCGGAATCGGTGTGCGAGGCGATCGCGGAATCCGGCCTGCCCCATCCCGAGGCGGAGCGCGGCCCACAGTCGCGGCCCCCAATGGGCCCACGGATCGCCGGCGACGGCGATGACGTCGAGGTCTTCCGGCGCAAGACCCGCGGCCGCCAGGCACCATCGCGCCGCCTGCGCCGGGAAGCCGGCGACATGCTTGATGCGGGTGAACCGCTCTTCCTCGGCCGCCGCGACGAGCCGGCCGTTCACCAGCAGCGCCGCCGACGCCTCCGCGTGGTAGGCGTTCAGGCCAAGGATGGTCATGGCCGTGCCCCCCGCCGCAGCCGGCCGAGCGCCACGTCCACCTGCCACCGGAGCCAGAAACCCTGCACGGCGTGGTACAGCAACCCCGGTCCTCCGTCGAGGAACCCGCCGAGCGCCACGTAGCGATAGCAGAAATAGAGCGGCGGGCGGACGTACCGCGGCAGGCGGAGCCACAGCGCCTTGCGCCAGAGCACGCGCTGGTCCGGCGTCCCGAAGAGACGCGGCGGGATGGCCCAGCGCCCGGCCCCGGCCCGCCAGCGCGACTCGCTCGCCGCCAGCCGCGGCGCGTAGCCGCGCTGTTTGGCCATCCACGCCCGCAGATCGTCCTCGTTCCGGTTCTCTTCCAAAAGCGGGACGCGCAGGACGCCAACCGCGCCCTCGACGCCGAACCGATGATCGGGGGCCTCCCCCTCGTTGCACCGGGCCCGCCCTGTCCGAAACAGCTTGAGCATCGGCCGCGTGCACCCGCCCCATCGCAACGGTCGTCCGCAAAACACGAGGTGCCGCTCGACGTAGTAGCCAGCAACCTCTGGCGGCGTTGAGGGTAACGCGGCGACGATCTGGTCTCGCAGCGCCGGCGTCACCCGTTGATCGGCATCGAGCGCCAGGATCCACCCGGTCGAGACCGGCACCGCCTGCAACGCCCAGTTCCACTGCGCGGGGGCATGCTCATAGGGGTGCTGGAGCACCATCGCGCCCGCCCGCCGGGCGATCGCCACGGTCTCATCCGTGCTGCCGGAGTCCACGACGACGATCCGCGCCGCCCAGCCGGCGACACCGGCCAGGCAGGCGGGCAGATTCCCCGCTTCGTTGAAGGTCAGGATGAGGACGGTAAGGTCGGCGGCCACCGGCGGACCCGGGGGATCAGCCCCGGCTCGGGCCCGGCGGCGGGGCGGCGGAGGGGGCCGACGGCCGCTTCGCGTAGTACCCGTAGCCGCGCCGGTAGTAATGGTACTCGTACTCCGGCCGGACATCGTTGAGGATGGTCGCCAGGAACTTCAGGGGGCTCTGACTGAGAACGCGATGCGTGCCGGAGAGTGTCTCGCGCGTCGTCCGGTTGGCGCGCACGATGAGGATCGCGGAGTCCACCACACGGCTCAAGACCGTCGCGTCGGCCACGGCCAGGACCGGCGGCGTATCCACGAGAATGTATTGAAAGGACGCTCCCAGCCGCTCCAACAGCTGGACCATCTGCGGGCTGGCCAGGAGGTCCGCGGGACGGGCCGGCGTCGCGCCCGAGGAGATGACGGTGACCCCCTGGGCGTCCGCGGGCGTCTGGAGGATCTCCTCGAACGTCGCCTGTCCCTGCAGGTAGGTGCTCAGGCCCGGCTCGATCGGGATCTGGAACGCGCGGTAGAGGGCCGGACGGCGCATGTCCGCGTCAATGATGACGACGCGGCGGCCCAGCTCCTGGAGTGACACCGCGAGGTTGGAGCTCACCGTCGTCTTCCCTTCCTGCGGGAGACTGCTCGTGATCAACACGCGCTGGGTCGGCCGCTCCGGCAGGAGGAACTCCAGCGTCGTGCGGACCGCCCGCAAGCTTTCCGCCGCCAGCCCGTCCGGCTGTTTGGCGAAGAACAGCGCCTGTCGGCCGCGGCTGCGGGCCCCCGGCACGCGCACCACGTGGCCCAGGAACGGCAGGTTGACGAGCTCTTCAAGATCGCGGCGCATCCGGATCGTCGTCGTCATCAGCTCCCGGACGAAGGCGAGGCCGACGCCGAGCGCCACCCCCACGAAGAGTCCCTGCAGGACGATCCGGACGCGATGCGGCGCGACCGGGTGGTCGGGCAGCTTGGCATCGTTCACGATCTGGACGTTGTTTGACTGCATGCTCTGGACGACTTCCAACTCCTTGAGGCGTTTGGAGAGCGAGTTGTACATGTCGCCGCTGAGCTGGGCTTGCCGGTTCAGGTTCTCGTAGCCGAGTTTCAGGCGGTTGAGCTCCAACGCCAACTGTTCCTGCTCCCCCAACGCCTGCTGGAGTTCCCGTGCCTTCGCCTGCGCCGTCTCGGATTCCAGCCGGGCCCCTTCCACGATCTTCGAGGCCTCGTCGTGCCGCTGTTGCCGCAGGAGCTCGAGCTCCGCCTGCAGCTGAGTGATGGCCGGGTGTTTCTCCCCGTAGACCTTCTGGCGGTCCGCGAGCTCGCTCTCCTTGGCGGCGATCTGCTGCTCCAAGGCCAGGACCCGCGCGTTCTGCCGGACGACCGGCAACGACTCCACGGGGCTGCCGGCGGCCAGTGCCCGGTCCACCTCCGCCCGCTCGGCGTCCGCCTTGAGGCGGATGGTCTTGGCCTCGGTGGCGGCGGAGGAGAGTTCCTGCAGGCGCTGGACGATGACGTTCTGCCGATCCTCGAGCGACACCATTTGGTGCTCCTCCTTGAACCGCTGGAGGGCCTCCTGCGCTTGCTTCATCTGCGTCTCGGTCCGCGTCACCTCGTCCCGCAGCCACTGGGCGCCGCCGGTCGCCTGCTGCTGCCGCCGCTCGAGATTGAGCCGGACGTACACTTCGGCGACGGTGTTGGCGATCCGCATGGCGAGCGTCGGATTCGTCGAGGTGACGACGAGATCAGCCAACTTCGTCCCGCGCACCGGGGCCACGCGGACCATGTCGTCGAGGACGGTGACCGGGTCGCTCGACCGCGAGAATGGCGGGAAGCCGCTGAGGTTCAGCGTGTGCACCACTTGGTCGAGCACCGGGCGGCTGGTGATGAGCTGGTACTCGGTGGCCAGGAACTCCACGTCGCGACGCGCGGCGGCGAGCGGCGCGGTCTCGCCGAAGCCGATCGGCTCGCCGCCGTACCGGTCAATCAGCACGCGGGTATGCGTCTGGTAGCTATTGGGGATGGTGCTGACCCACCACGCCGCCGCCCCCCACCCGAGCAGACTGCACAGGGCAATCGTCATCCAATGCCGGCGGGCAAACATCAGGTAGTCTTCGAACCGCCATTCCGCGGTCTTGGCTTGCCGGACGGCTTCGGAGAGCGTGGGGCTCATCGGGGCGGCTCCCATCGGGCCTGCAGGCTGGTGACGACCGATCGGCAGAGAATCCAGCTGTCCAGCCACGGGCTGCACTGCCGGGCGTACCGCACGTCCAGCGCGATCCGCGCGGCGGGGGTCGGGTATTTGCCGGCGTAAAGCTGGGCGAGGCCGGCCAATCCGGGGACTGTCGCCGCCCGAGCGGCGGCGTCAGGGAATGCGGCGACACCGGCGGCATCGTCCGCCAATAAAGGTCGTGGTCCGACAAAACTCATCTCCCCGCGCAGAATGTTGAGCAGCTGCGGCAGCTCGTCCAGCGCCGTCGCCCGCAGCCACCGGCCCAGCGGGGTGACCCGCGGTCCCTCCACCGTCATCGAACGGAACTTGAGCAGGGCGAATGGCCGCCCCGCAACCCCCTGGCGCGCCTGGCGCAACAGGGCCGGCCCCGACGACGTGAGGCGGATCATCGCGGCCAGGAGCAGGCCCAGCGGCGCCGCCGCCCCGACCCCGACGAGGGCGAGGGCAAGGTCGCCCCAGCGTTTCCCGGCGCGCCGATACCAGCTCACGGTTCCTCCACCAGCACGACGGTGACGTCCACCGCCCCCTTGGCCGGCGTGAATTGCTGAACCTTGAGCGGCAACTGGGCCTGGTCCACGGCCACGTTGATCCGGTCCGACAACAGCTGGAGCACCGCCAGCGGGATGGGCAGATGCCCGACACTGAGTTGAGTGACCCGGACGTGCGGCCGGCCGCCGACGAGGGCGATCTGGGTCGCGCCGGCCACCGGCACCCACAGGCCGGCCGCCGACACGGAGGCATCGCCCTGGAACCCCTCGGGGGTGATGGTGATCCGGACATCGCGGAGCTGGTTGGGGAACCGCTCCTGGACCCGGCGGATCACGTATTGCTGGAAGTCGGCCTCGGTGAGCCGCCGGGTATGGTCGCGCTCGCCGGTCACCTGCATCCCTTGTGCCAGCCGGCGGGCGAAGGGCTCGACGACCGCCGGCAACACCGTCTCCAGCCAGCCGAGGACCGGGATCCCGGGGGCGATGCGGACCGCCTCCGGCGCCCCCACCTGTTTCATCGCCTGCAGTTGTTGGATCGCGTCCCGAAGCGTACTGGCCGTGCTCGCCGGGTAGGCCTTTTCCACGTGATGGAAATGTCCGGCGGCGGCCGCCGGGTCGCGCTGATCCAACAGGGCGACGGCGCCGGCTTGGGCGGTCAGCAACGACGCCAGCGCCTGGTCCTGGGCCTGCCCCGCCGCCGCCCCGAGCAGTTCAACCGCCGCCTCGTATTGGCCGGTGGCTTGGAAGATATTGGCGGTCTCCGTGCGAGCGACGGTCGCCGTCACCGCCTCCGAGCCGGGCCGCTGGAGCGCTTCAAAGAGCGGGAGGGCTTCTTCGTACCGGCCTAGATATTTCAAACACCAGGCCCGCCGGAAGGTCGCCTGGGCCGCCAGCGGGGTGCCCGGCACCGCCTCCGCGGCGAGTCGGAAACTGTCGATCGCCCCGTCGAAATCGAAGAGGCGCATCTGCAATCCCCCCAGATTGAACGCCGCCTCTTGGCGGGTCGCCGAGTCCGTCGCCTGGTCCACGCGCCGCCGGAGGACGACGGCGTCGGCCGCCCACTGGCGGGCCTTGTCCAGCTGCGCCAGCAGCTGGCGGGCGATGCCGGCCTCGACGGGATCGGTGGCCTCTCCCAGGACCTCGCGGTACCGCCGCTCGGCGGACGGCCACGCGCGGCGGCGGTGATACAAATACCCCAGCCGCAGTTTCAGGTCGCCGCGGCCCCGGTAGTCGGGGAACTCGCGGAGGAGCTGCTCGAACGCTTGCTCGGCCTTGGCGAACTCGCCGAGCCGCTCATCCGCCATCGCCTGCCGGAGGAGGTCCACGTTGATCTCGTCGGATAATCGGGTGCGGCGCAGGACGGTGCGCGGCAACAGCGCCAGCCGCTGGATCGCCCCCTGGACCGCGTCGTTCAGGTCGTCCAGGGTCCCGATGATCCGCCCGCGCTGCTCCAGCTTCTGCGCCACCATGGAGGAGACCATCGCCTGGGCATCCGTGACCATCCTGGACGGATCGCTCGCCAGCACCGTCTTGGCGTATTCCAGCGTGGCCAGCTCCGCTGGGTTCGGTTGAGAGAAGGCGACGGCGTACAGCAGGTTTTGGTCCACCAGCGCCATCGCCGCCTCCGCCTTCGAGACGTCGGAGGCCCGGCTGAACACCGTCAGCGCCGTCCGCAGTTGGCGGAGGTTGGCGTCCACCACCAGCCGCTCGTACACGACAAAGAAGATGACGAGCGGCAGCAGCAGCGCGACGAACTGTCCGTACACTCGAAGGCGTCGCCGCCACGGCCCGGTCATCAAAACATCCGGCGCTTGACCACGATCGTGTCGTGGGGGTGGAGGAGGATCGTCGGGTGGCGGCCCGAGAGGATCGCGTTGACGTCCAACCCGTAGTTGAGTTTCTGGCCGTCCGCGAGGATCCGGATCAATTCCACCTTGGGCGCGCCGAATTTGCTCAAGCCGCCGGCCATGCTCAACGCCGCCAGGACATCCACGCGGCCCTCCAGCGGGTAGGTGCCCGGCCGCTCGACCTCGCCGAGGATGGAGAACCGCTGGCCGACCAGCTTGACGGTGACCAGCGGGTCGTGGAGGTAGCCGGCCGACAACCCCTGGGCCATCAACGACTCGAGCTCCTGGAGCGTGTAGCCCTTGGCGAGGATTTCATTCAGGAAGGGGAACGGGATCGTGCCGTCTTCCCGCACGCGGACGGTGCGGCTCAAGTCCTGCTGGCCCCAGACCGCAATGTCGAGCTGATCGTTCGGATGGACTTGATACTCCGCCTGCAGCCACGCCGGGACCGGGGTGGTCGCCGACGGGGCCATCGCCGGCGCGCCGCTACAGCCGGCGGCCGCGAGCAGACACGCCCCGGCGACCCAGCGCCTCACCATAGCTGGGCCTCCACCCCGAATGCCACGACGTGGCTGGCGATGTCGTTCTGGTTCAGCACGCGATAGTGATACCCCAGTGTGCACGCGACGTTCGGCCGCAGCTGCCAGCTGACGCCCAGGCCGGCGGCCACGCGGTCCGACCGGGTCGTCGCCGTCGAGACATGCTCGTAGCCCAGATCCCAGCTCGCCGACACCCGCGGTGTCAGGGTGTGGGTGAGCTGCCAGGCGGCCGTCTGGCTGGTGAAACTGCCGGTGGAGGCAGTCACGGAGGAGAGGGTCTGCTGGCTCACCGTCGCCGCCCAGCGGGTGCGCGGGGTCAGCAGCCGGCTGACCATCCATTTCACGCTGACCTTGGCGCCCGACTTGCCGGTCGCCGGGTCCCGTTGGACGATCGTCGTGATGAACTTCGTGGTGGTCGAGGGGTCGAGGTCGTAGCGGGCCTCGAGATCCAGACCGTGCGCGAAGACATCCTTGCTGGGGGTCTTGCCGTACGCGGTGTCGGCGACCATGTAGCCGCCGAAGAGGGTCAGGCGCCGCGTCACGTCGTGGTCCATCCCGACGGTCAACTGATGGGTGTCGTGGTTGACGCTGGCCGAATCGGGCGCCTTGTCATGCTCCCAGGTCCACACGTAGGCCGCGCGGACCGCGTTGGTCGCGTCCAGGTCATACGCCCCCTCGAGCCCGACCTCGTTGTTGCGCTCTTCGGTGACGGTCGCGAACCGCCGGATGGCGTCCGCTTGCGCGAACTCCGTGGCGAGCCGCTGGTTGATCTCGTATTTCTCGGTGAGCGCCACTTGGTACCGGCCCAGCGGCGTATAGTGGGTGTACGCCCGGAACTCGTGCGTGAACGGGTGCTCGCCGAGGTCGTGATAGTGCAGCGAGTTCATCTCGTAACTCCCCCCGTAGAGCCAATCGCCCCTCGGATCCGCAAAGGCCACCTGCGACTCCGCCGTCGTGACCATGTCGTCCTGCCGCGACGCCCCGCGAGTCGAGAACACGTTGCTCAGGTATCGCTCCTCGGCCCCCACCCCCCAGCGGGTGCGCTGCCGCAAGAATTCCCGCCAGCTTTGCGCCTCCGTCGCCGCCCCGCCGCTGACGGATTCGGGCGGCGAGTCGGCGCTGCCCGTCAGGCGGTCGGTCATCGGGGTGCTCGACGGCTGGTCGGCGGACCCGCCGCCGAGAAACTCGGTGGGGGCCGCCCAGCCCCGCCCGGACGTGGCGCCCCACACGACGAGGCCGATCCCAATCGTAGTGTACCATGCCCGTCGGAGCGGCATCTCAGAAGCGCCCCAGCCGCACCAGTTCCTGCAGGATCGGCAACCGCAGCGACGAGAGGATGAGGTCGCGGTGCCAGTCGAAGCGGGCGATGCGGCGGACCAATTCCACGACCTCCCCTTTCGTCCCCAACTCCACGATCGTGTCAATCTGCTCGTCGGAGAGCCGGGCGAACAGCGCCCGCAGGTGCTCCCCGACCTTCAGCTCCGGCGCGATCCGGCGGTGCCACTCCCGCTCGTACTCCCCGAGCACGAGCGCGCTCCAGTCGCGGCGGGCGAACGCCCGCCGCAGGGCCTGCGCCGCCATCGTGGCACAGAGCATCCCGTAGTAGATGCCGCCCTGGGTCGTCGTCTTCACCTGCCCGGCCGCCTCGCCGACGACGAGGACGCGGTCGGTCACGCTGCGCGGGATCATCCCCAGCGGCACCGGCGAGAGTTTCATGGTCCACCGCGGCGCCGCCAGCCGAGGGGCGATGGCGGCGGACCGCATGAACTGGTCGAAATAATAGGGGGCGTGCCGGCTCACGGTGAGCCCCACGCGGGCCGTCGTCGGCCCCACGGGGACCACCCACCCGAACGAGTCGGGAGCCACCCGCTTGCCGAGATAGATCTCCGTGTCCTGCAGACCGGCCATGGCCACCTCGGCCTGCGCCCCGTAGATGATGGACGGCGGGCCTTTGAGGCCGACCTGCTGCGGCAGGTTGGTGCCGAACCCGGTGGCGATCACGACGGCCTGCGCCGTCAGCGGCGGCCGCTCGGGCCCGAACCCGACCTGCGCGACAGCATCGGTCACGGTCAGCGTCCGGGCCCGCACGCCGCAGCGGTACTCCGCGCCGGCGGCGGCCGCCGTCTCCGCCAGCGCGGCGTCGAATGTCCGCCGGCTGACGACGTAGGCCAAGGGGGTGGCGGGGTCATACCGGAACCGGCGGCCGGAAGGGGTCACGAACGTCAGCGGGCCCAGCGAGGCGAGGATCGGCTCGCGCGGCAATGCGAGGGCGTCGAACGCCTCGGTGCCGATGATGCCGGTGCAGTTGACGAACTCCCCGGCGGCGGCGTGCTCCTCGAGGACGAGGGTGCGCAGGCCCCGCTGGGCCAGCCGCGCGGCGCAGACACTGCCCGACGGCCCGGCGCCGATCACGATCACGTCGTAGTCGAGCGAGGGCATGGGGGTTACCCCGGGGGCCAGCGCATCGGCCGGCCGCCCAGCACGTGCAGGTGGAGGTGGAACACGGTCTGCCCGCCGTGCGCGTTGCAGTTGATCACCAACCGATA
>OBEQ012928921.1_pt1 | contig 16068 bp, 12 predicted proteins | sample 1670901 | NCBI WGS metagenome assembly OBEQ01 (sample SAMEA104232315, study PRJEB22302) | groundwater metagenome | biome: forest; feature: aquifer; material: groundwater | place: USA | collected 2011-08-07 | depth 5.4 m
ATTTGAAGTCGGGAAGGCGTTGTGTTCGCACTCATAGCGCCGAGACGAACAGAACAGGTGAACAGGGCTGAAGTCTTGCGTTCGTGGATGTAACGAAGTTGAGCATGAGAAATTTTTTTCCGTTCTCCTTCAAGGTCAGCCACTTGACCAGCAATGAGGGAAAGACTTCCCGCAGCACATGCGACTTCTTGGATTAAGTTTTTGTGGGAATAACGTGACCACCCTCTACTTTTTGCGATTAATTCAAAAGCAATGGTCAAAAGTGCATCGCCAGCCAAAACAGCTATTCCTTCCCCAAACACTTTATGAGAAGTGGGTTTGCCGCGGCGAAAATCATCATTATCCATAGAGGGAAGGTCATCATGAATGAGAGAATAGGTGTGAATGCACTCGACGACACAAGCGAGTGGCATCGCCTCTAACTCAGAACCACCACACACCTTAGCAGTGGCCAAACAAAGAATGGGGCGCAAACGTTTTCCTCCTGCAAAGAGACTATAACGCATCGCCTTGTGGATCGTTGATGGCTTAGTTATAGAAGAGGGTAAATAATGGTTTAAGGCAGCATCCACATGCTGACATTGCGATTTGATATAATCTCGAATGGAAATTAGCACGATGCGTCTTGATACACGGAATTTCTACACGACAAAAGTGAAAATTGCGGAGCCCCAAGTGCGCGCAGAACGCGTGGCAACACTCATTCCGCCCCTTTGGGGCGACACCCCGCCGTAGCTTTTTAGCGAAGGAGGGTAGCCTCAATAATATATTGCATTGCTTGATTTTGATTGCTCTGGAAGAGGAAAGCAGGTAGTGGATTTTGTTGTAGCGGATGACAATTATTTTGGATTATAGCTATGCCCACTTATGAATATGAATGTCAAAAGTGCAATAAGACTTTTGAAGTGGTTCAATCCATCAAAAACCTCCCGCTTAAATCATGTCCCAAGGGACTTTGTCGCATGCGCTCATGGGGAAAAGGTAGGGTGCGTCGACTTTTAAGTTCTGGCGCTGGGTTAATTTTTAGGGGAAGTGGCTTTTACATTACCGATTATCGAAGTGAAAATTATAAACAGGCTGTAAAAAAGGAGAAAGAGGCTGTGTCCTCTGCTAAAAAAGAAGGGCACACTCCCTCTCTAAAAAAAGAAGTATCTAGCAAGGAAATTCCACCTAAAAAATCAACGACACCAACGTAGAGTAAAATGTTCTGAGAGTTTTCCGAAATTCATCTTTCTATGCTTGCATGTCCAAAATGTGGTCATACAAATGATATTGGACGTATCTTTTGTATCGATTGTGGTCAGAAACTAGATCTCAGCAGAGTTGGTATACCGGGTGGAGTTCTTCGTATGCGACGAAAGGGGAAAAAGGGTGTGCCTTTTGGCAAACAACTTTCAACTGTAATCCAGAAGTTTAGTAAGATCGTGATTCTGGCAGCCGTTGCAGCTTTCCTCACACTCCTTTATTTGCCACCTGATTTTCAAAATCGAGGATTTAACGCGCGGAATTTCGAGACATTCCAAGGAAAACGCGACCAACTCGCGAATGCTATCGATGAACAACAGAAAATGGTCTTTGTGTTCAGTGAAGAAGATTTGAATGCAGGGATGAACCAAGCCATTCAAAATACACTCAGCATCCAAGAAACTGGGAGTAAATCTAAAGGAGTTAAGTTAGAAGGCGCCCACTTTTCATTGGGAAAAGACAACGTGCTGATAACCATCCAGCAAAAATGGAATTGGTTTCACTTTAGCACGAGAGTTCAAGCTAGGCCGAAAAATATGAACAATAAATGGCAGTTTCGTATTGATCAAATATGGATCGGACGCTTTCCATTACCTTCTTTTTTGCCTCGAGAAATAAAAAACAGTATTATAAGTGCTCTGAACCCACTTTGGAAAAATTTCGAAACAGAACACGAATGGTTGGAACAACTTCAGTCGATTGAAATACAACCTGGAAGACTCATTGTCACAACAAAAGCTAGGTCGTATTGAGGAATAATGCTACAGAACAAAAGGGTTTGCTTGTGGGCATGTTTGATTGTGGAACTGACGATTGATCAATGTATTTGTGCTCGTCCTAACTCGAGAGGTTCTAAAGGTAATTTTGTGATTTATGCGGACGATCTTTCTACTGCTGATATTGCAGTTTTTGAAGCCGAGCGTTTCCAGCAGCATCTCATCCACTACTTCAAGCTGGAATCGTCCCCGAATAGAATTCCTGTAGTTTTAGTCTTAGGTAATCCTGCAAAAAAAGAAAATATTAACGATGGGGTTGTTCGTATATTTTCAAAAAATTTCTCGTTAAAACTTCAAGTAAACTGGGACGAATTGCCGATCTCTCTAAATTCTTTTTATCAAGGTTGGGCACGTGCCTTATGTACACGTCTCGCCATAGAACACCTTTTTTTACAAAACGATCATGCTTTTCAAAAGAAGGTGGAACCTGAGTTGCGTATTCCCATTTGGCTTACCGCAGGAGTAGCAGGAATGTTTGCCGAACCTCTTGTAAAACAGGAAAATCAAAGTCGCGTGATCTTGTTGGCAAAAGTAGAACCTGATCTTTCTCTTGCCGCGGTTCTTAGGGAACTCGAGGGAAGATTCGAACTTAATTCGGTCCAACATGCTTTAGCTACGATGCTTTGCGGCGTCTTAACTCAAGATCGGCAAGATCGAGAGCGATTCCTAGAGGATCTCAATTGGGGTACAAAACTTACTGCTAGGGAATGGCTGGGTCGTATTTTATTAAATAAAAATCTCGATGAATGGTGGCGTGAGATTTGGAAAAATCAGGCGAACCAGTTTTCATGGGTCAAATTGGGGTACTTGCCGACCCTGCGTTGGATTCGAGAATGGGAAAATTTATCCAACATGTTAAAACAATCCCCTTCCAAATTAGTGGATCTCCAAAGACGTGAATTGGAAATAAAGACGGTAGGACATCCTTGGTTCCAAACTTGGATCACTCGGTGTTTTTTAAAGTCGGAATATGGGCAATCACGAAACGAAATTTCTCAAATTACAAGAGATATTCAATTTCGAAGAAGTGCTGCTCTTGCGTGGTTTAGTGATTTGGAATCTTCAAGTGAGTTTCTTTCGCGTCGAGAGTGGCTTATTTGGTGTCGTCTTCACCCAAATTTCAAAAAAAATTCCCAACTCTGTGGTCCCATAGAAACCTGGTTTACGGCGCTGACACAATACTGATATAAACATTCTTATTTTCCGGATACGTTCTCTTTATTCTGTTAAATGGAAATCTACCTGTTTTTTGAAGCGATCTACTCGTGCCACTTTAACCTTTACCCAATTTCCTGCACGGAATATTCGATGGTTTCGTTTGCCAATTAACCTTTGACGTTGTGGATCAAAGTAGTAAAAATCATCTTCTAAAGTGGATACATGAACAAGTCCGGAAAGTAAGAATTCAGGGAGTTCGACAAAAAGGCCGAAATTGCGAACTTCTGTCACGATAGCATCAAAAGTATCCAATTGATGTTCTTTGAGTTGGCGCTCAAAGTATTCCACTAATTTAAGGGCTGTAGCTTCTTTTTCTGCTTCGTCTGCAAGTCGCTCCGTTGTGGAACAGTGGAGGGCAATATTTTCAAGAGCAGCCACATCATAAAGGATCTTTTTTTTGGGATGAATTAAAGGTGGTTTACGAAAGCGACAGGTTGCGCGAAGGAGATTGCGGTGAACAACTAAATCAGCATAACGACGAATGGGACTCGTAAAATGAGTGTAATTTCCCTTTGCCAAACCAAAATGTCCTACGGGATTTATCGAGTACTGAGCGCGTTTGAGAGATCGAAGAAAACTTAATTTAAGGATATATTCTTCGGATTTGCCGTGAAGTCGTTTTAAAAATTTTTGGATTTCTCCTCGGACGGTTGGATCGCCCATCGTGTAACCGTTAGCGATCACAAAATCTCGGTATTGTTCTAATTTTTCTGGGTCCGGATTTTCATGAATCCGATAGATGCTAGGAATGGTACGACGGCGTGTCTCCATCGCCACAGCTTCATTTGCGAGAAGCATGAATTCTTCGACTAATTGGTGTGAGATATCGTTCTCTTCTTTTTCTATTTTTACTGCAAGTCCTCGAGAATTGCAGTGAACTTTAAGTTGGGGAAAATCAAGGTCAAGGGAACCATGGGTAAAACGCTGTGCTCGTATGCGTGAAGCAATCGACCACAGATTCTTTAAAAATTGACAAAGGGCAGGGTCTTCAATTTCAGATGTCGTAGGAGAGGAGTGTTCCTTTCCCTTTGAAGTGGATTGAAGAACAGAAAGAACTTGACGGTAGGTCAATCGAGAAGAAGAAGAAATAATACTGTCGTGAAATGAATACGAATGGATGGAAGCATCGGGATTAATTTCGAATAGAACCGATTGAGTAAGGCGTTCCACTCCTGGTTTAAGGGAACAGATTTCGTTGGAAAGACGCGGGGGAAGCATAGGGATAACACGGTCGGGCAAGTAGATGCTATTCCCACGTTCGTATGCTTCGCGATCGAGGAGTGAACCAGTATGAACATAATGACTTACATCAGCAATATGAACCCCAATGAGCCATCGCCCATGATTTAGGTGTTTTAGAGAAAGTGCATCATCATAGTCGCGGGCATCTTCGGGATCGATGGTTACGATCCGTTCCTTGGTAAAATCGATCCGTCGCTTGCGTTCAGCGTCCGAAATCTCCTCTTTGATGGTATCGGCTTGGACTAATACCTCTTTGGGAAAATCCATTCGGAATCGGAATTTCTTGACGATGACAAAGATATCAAGACTGGGATCATCTGAACGGCCGATGATCTCGATAAGAATACCTTCAGGATTTACATGACGATTTTCCCAAGCCAATAATTTAACAACCACGCGATCTCCAACACGTGCTTTGAGTGGGAAGTGGGAGAGATTCACGTAAATATCACGCGTCAAACGAGGATCATCCGGTATAACATAGTGGAAGTATTGGCTTCGTTGTAGGATACCGATCATAGTGGAATTGGCACGTTCTAGAACTCGAATCACTCGCCCACAGATTTTAGGTGGAGATGTCGTAGAGGATGAAGATCGCTTTCTGGATGTAAGCCCTGTCTCATGAATGCGTACCACCACACGGTCTCCGTGCATTGCGACTCCTGTGTCTTCTGCAGCGATGAAAATGTCGGGCAAAGAAGTTTTTGAGCCTGGAAAATTTTCGGGGCTCACAAAGCCAAAGCCACGTTCATGCATCTGAAGACGGCCTGTGATCAAATCGGCTTGAGATGGTAAAACAATACGATCTTTACGGATACGAACAATCACACCTTCTTGAAGGAGACGGTCCAACACCTGTCGGACGTGTTTCCTCCCTTCAACTGGAATTTTAAGGGACGAAACAATTTCGCTCATACGTATCGGCCGATAACTTGGCGACGCGAGAAGATGCTGGATTCTATCTTGAAGGTTATCCATCTTAGATTTCATGTCGCAAAATTCGAGGGGGTGTGGAAAACGGAATCTTTTGGCTACAGGACTAATTCTTTTACTTGTAGCGTACGGGGTATGGGATCGCGAGAATTATCTCTTTAGACTCCGTGAAAAAGAGGTACGTCTTAACAATGATTTGCAAGCTATTCTTCGACAAAATCGTATATTACAGCTCCGATGGGAGGTTTTAGAAAATCTTGCTTACGAAAAAAAATATCGGCGTGAACTTGAAACAGCAATAAGTAAGAACCGTGCCCTCCCTTTTCGTCAACCTGTACGTTATCGCTATATGGAGAAAATAAAACTGAAAGATTATATCATTTCAAAACTCGGTTCCCAATATACTGCTGAGGAATTTCAAAATTACGAGCTAGCACTCAAACAGATCGGTTTACTTCCAAAGGATGTTCACTTGAAGAAGGTGATCACCGAATTACTTTCAGAACAGATTGCTGCTTTTTACGATCCTGACACGCACGAATTATATACATTTACCGATCCGACCACTATTCGTCAGGAGAATAATTTCGAGCGAATGATCTTAGCACACGAACTCGTTCATGTCCTTCAGGATCAAAACTTTGATTTTCGCACCCTCGCTCTCAGAACCAAAAACAACGATGATGCTGCCTTGGCAGCAGCTGCTCTTGTAGAAGGAGATGCGAACTATCATATGACACTTTATTTATGGGAGAATTATCAGGTGCATGAAATCCTCGGTGACCTTCAACTTTTATTTTCGCAAAAGGTGGATGAAATCCTTGCCGCGCCTCCTTATTTACGCGATTCACTCTTATTTCCCTATCAAGAAGGACAGCGGTTCGTTGCTGAACTTTATGCACGAGGAGGGAATGCTGCGATTGACGCTGCCTTTTTAAATCCTCCCCAGAGCACAGAACAGGTGCTGCATCCACAAAAGTACCTTAACTCAAACAAGGATGTACCTAAACCTGTTAGCCTCATTATTAAAGCAAGCCCATCATGGAAAAAGCTTCATGAAAATGTGGTAGGCGAACTGGGAATCCGATCCTTTTTTTCTGAGATACTTGATGAAGAGAAAGCAGCTCATGTTGCGGCTGGTTGGGGAGGAGACCGTTATATTCTTTATGGAATCGCTTCTGATCAACGGATCCTCGTGTGGAAAACAGTATGGGATACAGAAAAAGATGCGCGCGAATTTTTTGATGCTCTAGAAGGATTTTACAGAATTCGTTACCAGCTCCCAGAATCAACCAAAAGAGCCGACACCCAAAGGTCTGCAGCGCTTGCAACAGGCCCAGACCTCAGTGCCAGATACGCTCTAAAAAAAGAGAAGGCCGAACCAAAAGCCGGTTCTGCATTTTTTTCTATTGCGCAGCAAAAACAAAACATTACCATTCAAGGCTATACAGTTTGGTTTTTAGATGTTCCCAACTTTCATATCATGAACAAGCTTCTTCTAGAATTAATTTCTCCGAAATAGAAAGCTTGCAATTGCTCTCCATTCTCTTTCACAATCTTTCATTAAGCGTAGTTGTAACTTATTTGAAGCGAAGGAGGTAGGTGTGGAAAAAATTATCATTCTTGGTTTTTGTTACACGTTGATTACTCTTTCAATCCAAGCGCAATATAATCGACCCGATATCGTCGTTAAAAAGATTAATATCGACCTTAGTCCTGCACCTCGTTACAGCGTTCAAGGACAATCACTCCCAGCACAAGTCCCTCCCAATGATTCCAATAAAAGGTGGCTTATCGTGGAGGCTGAACTTGAATGTGCGGTTCAATGGGCGGATGAGGTAACGCTTCGTTTTTATGTAGTGGCTAATTATGGTCCCACAGCAAAAAGTGCTCCGCCCGACAAATTCGATATCTTAGCAACCAGTGTCACTGTGGTGAATCTGCAGCGGAATGTTGGAACAGGAAAGCGGAATATTATTCCTGTTTTTATGGATGCAAATACCGTCCAAAAATATGGTGCCATGGGTGTCAAGCAGTTCATTCCCCAAGTGGCCGTCCAGGTTTATTACAAGGGCGCATTGCAAGATACTTTTTGGATGTCTAACGTACAAAAAGGGGTCCGATTTTGGGAAACCAAATCACCCCGGATAGGAATTTTGCTAAATCTTTTTCAGTCACATTCGTCTAATGCATTTAGTGACTTTTATGCGCAGGATAAGCGTTCTGGAGCAGGTGCAACGGCCTTCTAGATTTCCCATCATCGTTCGTTGTTAATTAAGACTGTTACTTATTATGGCCACAAAACGTTTCCTTGCATTGGATATTGGTGCCAGCACGCTTAAGCTTGCTGAATTTATATCTACGGGAAACGGTAATCTCACACTCGTCAATTTCGGCCAGGCGCCGTTGGCAATAGATCCTACTTCTTCAGATGAAAATCGAAATCCCTATATTACCACGGCTTTGCAAATGCTGATGGCAAGTCATCCATTTAAATCACGCCATATGGCAATTTCTGTTTCGGGTCAGATTGTGCTTACCCGTTTTATGAAGTTGCCTGCTGCGGATGAGGCTAAGGTTCGTCAAATGGTCCGTTACGAAGCTGCGCAAAATGTTCCTTTTCCAATCGAAGAGGTGATTTGGGACTATCAAGTGGTGGGAGACAAAGACGCCCCTGATCTTGAAGTGGTTTTGGTAGCCATTAAGAGCCAAATTATTGAGGGATTTGATGCCGTCATCGAGAAGATAGGGTTCGAAATAGAACTCGTGGATGTCGCTCCTTTAACGATCTACAACGCCATCCTTTTTAACTATGAAGTTAAAGAAGGATGTACGCTACTCCTCGATATTGGAGCACGTACAACGAACCTCATTTTCATTGAGCCCAAAAAGCTCTTTGCGCGAAGCATTCTTATTGCGGGAAACACGATTACCCAAAATATAGCTCAGGAACTTGAAATTTCTTTTGCGGAAGCGGAAGCTTTAAAATTGCGAGAGGGCTTTGTGGGTTTGGGTGGCGCTTATGAAGAGCCTGAATCAGAGACTTCTGCCAGGCTCAGCAAAATTATCCGTAATACCATGACACGCCTTCATGCTGAAATCGCTCGTTCCATCAATTTTTATAAGTCCCAACAAAACGGTACCCCACCTCAGCGACTTCTTCTTGCTGGAGGAACATCCAACATCCCTTATATCGAACATTTCTTTAAAGAAAAAATGGAAATTGAAGTAGAATACTTCAATCCCTTCAAGAATGTTCCCATTCAAGTTTCACGGGAAGAACTTGCAAAAGTAGCTCATATGATGGGGGAAGCTGTTGGGTTAGGCCTCCGTCTTGTCACAGAATGTCCTATTGAGATTAATCTCCTGCCACCGAGCATCACCAAACGGCGACAGTTCATGAGAAAAGTTCCATTCTTTGTTGCTTCAATGCTAGGAGTGCTTTTCCTGATCTTAAGTTGGTGGCTTTATTATTGGAAGGTGACTCAATTACTTTCGAGACATCGGAGTGCAGTAATTCAAGAGCTCGACCAATTGACTCAGACCGAATCTAAATTGAATGAAGCAGAGAAATGGTCAACACTCGTTCGACTCGAGACGGAACAGATTCAGCAGGTGTTTAAAGGCCGCTACTTTTGGTTAGAGTTTCTTGAGGACCTTAATCGTCGAGTATCTTTTGATATTTGGATCACTCAGTTGACACCAGAAAACAATCAACAACCTATCTTGTTTTCCAGCGCTGCTTCCACAACTACTCCTTCTAGAGATGACGTTCGTTCACGTCGTCTAAGTCTACTACAGCCAGAAACCATTCCTGCACAAGAATCTTCCAATGCTTCTAAGAAAGGTGCTGTACCTCTCCAGAATGTGATTACAGAATTTGAAATTCGCGGCTTATGCCTCAACAACCCCAACTCAGCTCGTCCCTATAAACCGATTGACGACTTTTTAGATAATCTTTCTCAATCCCCTTATTATCGTGAAGTTCGAATTCTGGAACAAGGCAACCCAGATCCCAAAGATTGGACTTTTGCCTTTCGTATACGAGCAAAACTCAAGAACCCCATTCCGTATTGATTTTTCTTTTATGAAGAAAGTTCTCAAACATAACTATGGATTTCATTAAGAAAAACAGACTCCTTATAAGTATCCTGGGGATATTTCTCATTCTCTTAGGAGGAAGTATTTACCTCCTGAATCGGAAAATTGAAGAACAACGTACCGTCAATGAAGATCTTCAACAAAAAATCGAACAACGTCGAAATCTTTGGAACCGTAAACCATTTCCTTCTAAAGAAAATGTAAATCGTATTCATGATTTTGCAGCGGAGGGAGAAGTACTTGTCGGGGATCTATTAAAGGTTTTACGTAAGGGATCTCTTTCTTTTGATCGCGTTTCTGGTTCCTCGTGCAAAGCGCTCATTCTTGAAGCCCGACGGCGTATGACGGAACTTCTCTTCCAAAACGAAATTAAATTTCCAAATAAATTCCAATTTGGGTTCGAACGATACGATATTCGCCCTCCTGATGATAACGACACACCAATCATTCAGAAGCAGCTCAAGGTTATAGAGGAACTCATTAAGTTGATTGCAGAGGCGCGCTGTCAAGAAATCACCTCTCTCCGTCGTGTGGAGTTCGAAAACTCACGCGACTCAATCGCTCCCTCTTCTACACGATATAACCCAACTTCAGCACCGCTCCTTTCTATGGGAAACGACTTTAATAACCTCGATCTTCCAAATTACATTTATACCGTCATGCCGTTTGAATTAGAAATTCAAGGCGATACCAATTCCTTGCGTGCCTTTCTCAATGCTCTATCGCGTTCTTCGTACATTTTTCTTCCAAGGATTTTGAATATCGAAAACGAGCGGAAAGAAGCAACCACCGGGAAAGAGTGGGGCACCACGAAATCTTCTTCTCAATCTGCGGTTGCCATAGACAAATCGGTCCCTCTCCAAACGGGCCATGTTCCAGAAGGAATAAACGAAGTTACACGAGTTGATCCTGAGGAATTACCTTTTGTATTCGGGGAAGAAAAAATCAAGGTTGGGATACGAATTGAATGGTTTGAATTCCGGACGGCTCCTTCTAAGCCTAACAAACATAAAAAGTGATGTTCTTCGCCTCATGAATTTTAAAGCTTTTATAACTTTCTTATCTCAATACTACGAACGTGTCATCGCTGTCGTGGTCATGCTTTTATTGGTTGTATTTTCTGTAATTTTAGTTTTTCGTATAAGTGACCTCCAAAATCGCATCAAAAAAGAAGATGAGAGTCGCTCGGCAGGTGCAGAGCCTGGTATACTCGATGCATCCAAACTCAAGAAGAGTCTAACGCTTCTTGAAAATCCACCTTCGTGGACTAGTCCCAACACAAATCATCAACTTTTTATCGCGCCTTATATGAAGGTTTTGAATCCTAGTATGGGGTTTCCAGAACGTTACAATCAGGGAATTGAAAAGATCGCGCGTTCAAGTGAAGGACTTCCTTTTTCATGGTTACGAAGATACGGCCTTTCTACAAAAAATCCTGTAGCTGATCTTGATATGGATGGCGACGGGTTTACAAATCGTGAAGAATATTTAGCCGGAACTGACCCCACAGATTCTAATAGCAAACCTGATGTTGCCCTCAAGCTCCGGGTGATTCAAGTTCTCCAAAAACAATTTCCTTTTATATTCAACAGTATTGTCGAAGACTCGGGTGGAATTAAATTTGGTCTTTTACGTGTTGATGGGCGAAAGAGCTATTTTGTCAAAGTAGGAGAAGTTGTTCCCGATAAAGATTCTCCTGGATGGAAAATTGTCGATTATAATGAAAAGTATCTAGAAACGACTAATCCCACCATCAAAGGACCGGATGGAAAATTCATCACCCAAAAAGTCGATATTACAGAACTGATCTTACAAAAAGAAGGGGAAACCCCTCTTGTACTTGTAAAATACAAACCAAGTTTTATGGATGAACTTTTTGTGCGACTTTACTTCGTTTTAGAGAAACGGAGCTTCGATGTGGGAATCGGAGATGTATTTACATTGCAAAACATTCCATATCGGGTGTTTAGCATAAAAAAGCTTGACGATAACAAGTCAGAGGTCATAATGGAGCGACAGGATTCAGGAAAGCAATTCCCACTTATGGCGCTTCCCCAGGATTCGCAAAAAATTCAAACGCCGACTTCCCAAGGATTTCAACCATAGTGATCATCATGAATTTTTTTTTCTTTAAAAGATGGGTTCGATTTACTGCGTCTATCTTGTTGATGCTGACTTTTTATCAACCGCTCTTTGCACAAGGGATCACAGATAATAAAGAAACTGCATTAGAAGGCGTGAATGCTGCTGAAGTTGAAGTGATCCGGCGCGAAGAAGCCCGCATTGCCGCTCAAATTCTAATCAAAGAAGCCCAAAATGCTGTTGCAGAAGGCAATTATCAAAAAGCTTTAAATTCTTATGAGGATGCGCAAAAGAGATTAGCCAATGCTCCTGCAAGCAGCACGGAAATTACACTGATTCATAAAGGCGCTTCCCTCTGTCTATTCCAACTTGCAAAGGATGCGTACGATCGGAAGGAATACGCGCAGGCTTTGGAACAGGCCCAAAAAGCTTATCAACTTGACCCTGAGAATCAAGATGCTGCCAGCCTTGTTGAACAAGCTTTGCGAGAAAATGGCCATTTGCTTGCTCACCAGAAAGAGGAAGAAAAAGCTGCTGCTGAAGTGCCTAAAGAAATTTCAAATTCAGAGTTTGCTGCTAAACAAAAGAAAGTTTTAGAACTTTATCGGGCGGGGGAAAATTATTTTAAGAGCGAACAATTTGATCAGGCAGAGTCAGCCCTTAAGGAAATTCTCCGTATCGATCCCTATAGTGCAACCGCCTACCACCGTCTACGTGAAGTCCAACTAGCTAAGTACAAGAAACTCGATGCTGCTAAACAACAAACCGAAGCTCAAAGCATCCTTGACGTTCAAGAAGCCTGGAAAATGCCGTTGCGACGTGAAAAGGGCGCTATCCCGATTGCGGGGGAGACTGAAGGTTTGCTGACTGAAGGCGAAAAAACAGGGATTATGAAAAAACTGAATTCGATTGTTATCAAAAAAATCGAATTCGAAAACACACCTATTTTAAGTGCCATTACTTATCTTATCAATGAAAGTCGTGAAGCCGATGTTCCCGCACATGTCGGTATTAATATCATTCCGGCATTTACTTCGCCCGCAACCCCCGGTGAAGTTCCACCCGGCGGGGCTGCAACCATTTCACCATCTCCAGCGACATCTGGTATCACGGCCAATTTAAATGTGCATAATTTATCTATTCTTCAGGCAATTAAATATTTGACCCAAGTTACTGGCCTAAAATATCGTATCGAACCAGATGCTGTAGTGATCGTATCGTCCAGTACTCCGGAAGGACAACTTCAGACTCGCACTTTTAACGTTGCACCAGGTGTTTTTCGCCCAACAGCTGAAAAAACCGAAGGAGGTAGCGAAAGTGCTGCACATTCAGGCGGCGGTGGTTTTACAGGATTAGGTGCTGGGGGTACTTTTGGCACTCGTAGTACCGATGTGAAAAAAATTTTTGAGGATTATGGTGTTTCTTTTCCACCCGGAACCAGCATTTCCTATAATGAATCTCATGGCATTTTAGTTGTCAGGCACACCAATGAGGTAATCGACCAAATTGATCAGATCATCTACCAGCTCAATAAAACACCGGCTCAAGTTCAAATTGAGGCAAAGTTTATTGATGTAAAACAAAGCGATCTGGAAGAGCTAGGATTCCGCTGGGCTTTTGCACCGGCTACTCAACAACAGTACACCATCGAATCAGGACAAGGCACTTCACTTCCAAGCCTTCCAATTGGTGGTCCCTATCGCGGTATTGGTAATCTTTTAACCGGTGGTAATCGTGGGGCATCGAGTCTTTCAGTAAGTGCTTTGGATGCGTTACTTGCAGGTTCCAGCGGGAGTCTGATTACCGCCGGAGCTGATACCGTGTTAACTGTCACAGGTGTACTCACCAATCCACAGCTTCAAGTGATGATTAACGCGCTCTCTCAAAAAGGCCTCACCAATCTTCTTTCTGCTCCGCGTATTACAACCACAAGTGGAGAAAAGGCACAGATTCTCGTGACCCGTGAATTTATTTATCCTTCGACCTTTACCGATCCCGTGGTTTCAGCAGGCACTTCTTCCAATACAGGAGGCACAGGATCCGTGGGTATCGTGGCGCCATCTCCAAGTGCTTTCACCACACGTGATATCGGTGTTGTACTAAATGTCAAACCGAACGTTGGAAGTGATAACCGCACCATCAATATGGAACTCCAACCTGAAGTTTTAGATTTTGAGGGATTTATAAATTACAACACTTTTGCAGTAGCCAATACTACGTCGTTTACTTTTACGCTTCCACAACCGGTCTTTAATAAGCGACGGGTAGAAACCAATGTCATCATTTGGGATGGCCAAACCGTTCTCCTGGGTGGCTTAATTCGTGAGGATGTCACGAAAGTGAATGATAAGGTGCCATTCCTAGGAGATATCCCCATTGTTGGGCGTCTCTTCCAAAGCAAGGTGGAATCTAGCACAAAGCGGAATCTTATCATCTTCCTTACCGCACGGATTGTGGACCCCGCGGGTAACCCTGTTAATAAAATGCAAGAAGTACGATTTGATGTTCCAATAGAAGCACCGCAGTGAAAAATAGTCATCATTCCCGATCCCGAATCCTTTCGGAGGAAAATTCCTGTTCTTACCAAGCGCAGAAATTTCTTAAACCTGAAATCCAAAGTTTGAAGCGATGAGATGCCAAATCTTTTTGGCCGCAAAGCCTTTCGTTGCCAGCTCGCCGTATTATTTTGGGTACACCTTGCGGGGCCCTCCCCTTAAACCTTTGCAAAACTGCATGGCAGCCCCGAAAGCATTCGGGGTTGCCATGCAATTCTTGAAACATCTCATCGTTTTAAACTTGGGATTTTAGTATAATCAAATTTGAATAAGTACCTACGATGCGACTCTCATGAGGAAATTATCGCGAAAAACAAATTTTCCAAAATATGGGCTTGCTATCCTCATGCTCACTTTCGTCGTTTTGCTTCAAGCACAAATCCCTTCAAACTATTATCCTCCGACCAAAATCAAAGAATATCGTAATAGCGTAGCAGCTGCTAGTGGAGGAGGAACCAACGGTAACCTTGCAACACCACGTTCGGCAACAGCATTTCTTAGTGTAAATAATACGAATAATGCTACGGTCGTTACCACCTATAGCACCGCAACGATTACAACCAATGTGGTTACAGCATCACAACTTAGTGGAATTTATGTGCCTCAGGGGAATAAGTTTACCTTGTCCGTGATTTCCGATAGCGATCTTCCAATTCGTTCGATGACGGTTCAGGTAATTTTTAGAGCTGTATTTCCTATAGGGGGTAGCGGCATAGCTCCACTTGGCTTCACAGTCACAAAAGACAGCATCCCTCCTCTTACGTTAGGCCTCTCGCCGTTTACAGGTGGTGCGGTTAGTGTTGAGACCGGAAAGGTTGGAACAGTTACCTTTGATCCAGCTGCAACAATTGATATAGCCACCCTTGGTACCTTCCAGGTTTTTACCAATGACACTACAGCAACTGTACCATTAATGGGTGGAGCTACGTACTCAACCTTTGTCGGACAGAGTGCAAAGGGAACATGGTCTGTACAAATGAGCACTCCAAGTGCCTCTCAAGGTTCTAACTTTTTCCAAGGTTTTACTGTAAGCGTTACTTCAGATCCTAGTTCGGTCACGATTAACGGACAGCGTATCAATGTAACCCCACGTCGGCTCTCAGAAACTCATCCGACAGCATTAGATGGAACCCCTTTCCTTTCTCGTAGACAGACCGAGAAATAGACAATGGGCCTTCACTGTTGCTGAACTAGCAACGGTTACTCTCATCATCTCCATTTTAGCGTTATTGATTCTACAGGGATTAAGTTCCTATCGTGAACGCGCTAAAATCGTTCAATGCTTAGCCAATCTTCGTGGAATGGGACATGCATTGCAACTTTATGCCGCTGAAAACAACGGGCAGCTGCCTTCTCTTACAGAAAATAATTCGAGCATTGAAAATCTCAATGGAGTGGATATTCGTTTTGCCCTCTTGCCATACGATGATGCCTTTTGGAATATGGTTTGTCCTGCAGACCCTCGTCAAAAAGATGACCCAACACCTGAAAACCCAACCTATCTTTCCTACATTTACGTTTTGCCAGTCAGCATTCATGTTGTAAATTTGAGTTCATTGATGTGCGTGGTCCGTGATAGCAGCTATTATCATGGAACGCGAGGAAACTGGAAGGCATCGCTTCTTTTTGGAGATGGCCATTGCGAGGTAGAAAAATGGTGATGGGGGCAGAAGTCAGGAGTCAGAAATCTTGATCTTGTTTCGTTTGTTCCAACTTTTATAGCTTCGTATTTTAAACATTTGTTTCACGTGTTCAAAATGGTAGGCGGGGGCGCCTGCAGGGCAATTGCATCTTAATTTTGGAGTAAAGCGAAACCTCGAGTTTGAAAGTTGAACCTCCCTTACGACGGTTGTGGTCGTGGCGCACAGGCCTGAATGCTACTCCGCCCTTGAACCCTTGGATATTTTAGGCTCGTG